>Ga0137423_1000496_pt1 | contig 11917 bp, 12 predicted proteins | sample EasRivERMZT600_2_FD_102326 | JGI IMG/M metagenome (GOLD analysis project Ga0137423, IMG submission 102326) | Soil microbial communities from meander-bound floodplain in the East River, Colorado, USA - East River MetaG ERMZT600_2 | ecosystem: Environmental > Terrestrial > Soil > Floodplain ...
GACCGACCCAATCCGCCAGCCGTATTGTGACATGCCCGAGCCCACGCCGAGTTGACGCGGCTCGAGCAGCTCAATCCGGTACGCGTCGATAACGATGTCGAATGTCGCTCCGGCGACTCCGACTAAAATGGCCGCGATCGCGGTGCTGTAGATGTCGGCGGCCGGATTCTGCAGCGCAAGGTTAGCCACGGCGGCCATCACCAGGATGCCCGCCATAATGAGCCAGGAGACCCGCTGCCCGACGCGGCCCAGCACCGGAATCCGCACGCCGTCGACGATCCATGCCCACAGGAATTTCAGGTTGTAGACCAGGAAGGCGAGCGCGAAGGCGGTCACGGTCGACTTGGTGATGTTGTCTTGAGCGAGGCGTGTCGTCAGCGTCGCGCCGATCATCGCGTAGGGGAACCCGGAAGAAACGCCGAGGAAGAAGACAGCGATTGGCGCGGCTTCTGTATAGGGCCGAACGCCTTCGGGAAGCACCGCCCGCCAGCCGAGCGCCCCCGCCTCAGTCGTCGTCGCCATATCTGCGCCTCCCCTCAATCAGCTTGCATGCTAGCAGCCGAATGGTGACTGAATAGTGGGCGCTTGCCCAATTACGCCTTGTGCGCGCCCCCCCGCCGGAAAGTTTCGCGCAGTCTGTCGAGCGATCGGGCGTCAGCGCTTGGATCGGGCTACACCGTCTTTTTCATCTACTCGGCCCTCGTGGGCGTCTTTGCGGTCGTGCTTGCGTTCGTCGTGGCAGCGCGGCGCGGCAAGGCGGAGACCACCGTCAAGACGGCGGCAGAAGCCCGTTCGTGAACGCGGATGTGAGACGATTCACTCGCTTCTTCCGCGGCCCAAGCTCTATTATCGTGCGGGGTTGACGCTTCGCTTGGTTGGTCTTGGAACCGACCGGAGATTTGCATGGTCCAGGCCCGTGGCCTAAGATTCCGCTTCCGCATCGGGGGGCGCCGATGGGGTTTTCCGCGCCGCCGGATTCAGTTCGGGCGCCGGGCTTCGCCTGCGTCGCCCTCCTCGACAGAAAGTACCCCAGCGTTGGTCAATGTCATCGAGCCGCGAGCCGCAGCGCGTCGGCCCCATACATGGCCGGTGCTGGCCGTCTCCGGCGCGCTCGAAGTCCGCATCGCCGAGTCGGACGCCGAGATCGAGGCCGCGCAGCGCCTGCGCTACCGGGTGTTCTACGAGGAAATGGCGGCGGCCCCCACCCCGCAGATGCGGACCGAGCGGCGCGATTTCGACAAGTATGACGCGTTCTGCGACCACCTGCTCGTGATCGACCGCAACATGCGCGACGAACGGGGCGAGCCTGTCGTGGTCGGCACCTACCGGCTCCTGCGAGGCGAGGTCGCGGCGCTGAATGGCGGCTTCTACACCTCGTCGGAATTCGATCTTAACCCGATGCTCAAAGTGTCTCCGCCGGGCACGCGCTTTCTCGAGCTCGGCCGCTCCTGCGTGTTGAAGTCCCACCGCGCGAAGGCGAGCACGATGCAGCTCCTGTGGCGCGGCAACCAGCTCTATATCGAGCGCTACGGGATCGAGATCATGTTCGGCTGCGCCTCCTTTGCCGGGACCGATCCGGATGCGCACGCGCTGCCTCTGTCCTATCTCCATCATTTCCATCGCGCGCCCGAGGGGTTCCGCATCCGCGCGCGGCCCGAGCTCTACGTCGAAATGAATCGCCTGCCGAAGGAGGCGATCGACCCCAAGGAAGCGCTGCGGACCTTGCCCACGCTCGTCAAGGGCTATGTCCGCGTCGGCGCGTTCATCGGCGACGGCGCGGTGATCGACCGGCAGTTCGGCACCACCGACGTGCTGATCTACTTCCCCGTGTCGCGCATCGACGAACGCTGGCGCAGCCGCTTCGACCGCATCGGCACGTAGCCGCCGCTCACCCGCGCTCCGCAAGCAGGCATAGACACCGATCGCGAGATAGAACGGCAGCGAGAACGCCGCGCGCAAGGCGATCAACGTGTCGGGATGGACGTCGTAGTCGTAGGCGATCTTGACGATGATGGCCTTGGTCGAGAACAGCAGGGCGCCCATCGCCGCAAAGGCGTAGCCGAGCGGCAGGTCTCTCTTCAGGCCGTTGACCGGGGTGCGGCGACGTCGGGTTCGATGGTCATGCGTGGAGAGAGATGCTCACCGGGCGCGGGCGCGCGGATGCGCGGCGTCGTAGATGGCGAGAACGCGCGCGCCTTCGACCTCGGTATATTTCTGTGTGGTCGACAGCGACGCGTGACCGAGCAGCTCCTGCACCGCGCGCAAGTCTCCGCCGTTGCGCAAGACATGCGTGGCGAACGAGTGCCGGAGCGCATGGGGCGTCGCCCGCGCGCTCAGTCCCAGCCGTCCGCGCAAATGCTGCATCAGCGCCTGCGCCTCGCGCGCGCTCATCGGATTGCCCCGCCGCGACAGGAACAGCGAATCCCCGCGCGCCTGCGCGAACGGGCAAAGCTTGACATAGGCATCGACCGATTCGCGCACCGCGGCGAGCACCGGAACGGCGCGCTCCTTCCTGCCCTTGCCGACGATGACGAGGGTTTCGCCCAAGGGCGCGTCGCCGCGTTTCAGGCTCAGTGCTTCGGAGATGCGCAGCCCGGTCCCATACAGCAACGTGAGAAGGGCTGCATTGCGCGCCGCGATCCACGGCTCCTTGGTCTCGCCGGCTTCTTCGATCGTGCGCGCTGCGTCGGTTTCGCTCAGCGGCCGCGGCAGGGTGCGGGGAAGCCTGGGCGAGCGCACGGCCCTAACGGCGGCGCCGTCGGCGAGATTTTCGCGCTCGAGATAGCGGTAGAACGATCGGATCGCCGCCACGGCGCGCTGTACGCCCTGCGGGCCCAGCCCCTGGGCGCGGCGCGCCGTCAGAAAGGCCCGCACGTCGGCCGGTTTGAGTTTTTGCAGCGTGGCGATGGTGACGCGGCTTCCGCGATGGTCGGCGAGGAAGGCGAGGAACCGTGCCGTGTCGTCGCCATACGCCCGCAAGGTGTGAGGGCTCATGCGTCGTTCGTAGGCGAGGCTCGCAAGCCAAGCGCCGGTCAGCTCCACCCCCGCCCGCGCCATGTCAGAGGATCGTCTGGCCGGTCTTCTTCCAATCCTCGAGGAAGGCGGCAAGCCCCTTGTCGGTCAAGGGGTGATAGATGAGCTGGCGGAAGAACGCGGCCGGCATCGTGGCGACATTGGCGCCCGCCAGGGCCGCGTCGCGCACGTGCGTCGCGTGACGGATGGAGGCCGCGAGGATTTCGGTCGCGAAGCCGTAGCTGTCATAGATGAAGCGGATTTCCTTGATCAGCGCCATGCCGTCGTGGCCGGCGTCGTCGAGCCTGCCGATGAAGGGCGAGATGAAGGTGGCGCCCGATTTCGCCGCAAGCAGCGCCTGGTTGGGCGAGAAACACAGCGTGACGTTGACCTTCAGCCCGTCGCGCGACAGCGTCTGGCAGGCCTTGAGCCCGTCCCAGGTGAGCGGCACTTTGACGGTGATATTGTCCGCGATCTTGGCGAGCTTCCGTCCTTCCGCGATCATCGCGTCGGCCTCGATTGCGGTCACTTCGGCGCTGACCGATCCCTTCACCACGTCGCAGATCGCCCGCAGGGAATCGAACAGCGGCTTGCCGGTCTTGGCGGCCAGCGAGGGGTTGGTGGTCACGCCGTCGACAAGGCCGGTTGCGGCAAGGGTGGCGATTTCTTTCGGATCGGCGCTGTCGAGAAACAACTTCATCGGAATTGTCCTGCTTGACCTGTGAAGACGTGCGCGAAAGTGTAGCCCAGGCGGGACGACCGATGAAATGGGACAGACTTGCAAGGCGCGCATCCGAACACAATTTCTCACTCAAGCGAGTCCCGCGTCGCGGTGCTGTTGCCGCTGCCGCTCTCGGGTCCCTACGACTACGCGGTTGAGGCCGCCGGGCCGCTCGCGCGCGGCTCGTTGGTGCGCGCACCGCTTGGCTCGCGTTCTCTTCTGGGTGTCGTCTGGGGGCGCGCGGACGGCGCGGTCGCCAGCGACAAGGTGCGCGTCGCCGAAGTGCTTGAGCGCCATCGGCTTCCTCAAACGCTGTGCGATTTCGTCGACTGGGTGGCGCGCTACACGCTCAGTCCGCCGGGCGCCGTCCTTGCTCAGGCGTTGCGCGCCAAGGATGCGTTCGATCCGGAGGTGCCGCGCAAGGCCCTGATCCAAGGCGATACCGAGCCGCAGCTCCGTCTGACGGACGCGCGCACACGCGTGCTGACGCTGATGTCCGACGGGCTCGCGCGCACGCAAGCGGAAATCGCCGAGCTCGCGGGCGTCAGTCCCGGCGTCGTGACGGGTCTCGCTCAGGCGCGCGCGCTTCGCTGGGTCGAGCTGCCGGAATTTGCGCGGGCGCCCGAACCCGATGCCGACAGCAGCCCCGCCACACTCACGCCCGATCAGCTGCGTGCCGGCGAACATTTGCGCGACGCGGTCAAGAAGCGCGAGTTTGCCGTGGCGCTGCTCGACGGCGTCACCGGCTCCGGCAAGACCGAAGCCTATTTCGAAGGCATCGCCCAAGCGTTGCTCGCGCGCTGCCAGGTTCTGATCCTGCTGCCCGAGATCGCGCTCACCGTGCAGTTTCTCGATCGCTTCGCCGCCCGCTTCGGCTGCCGGCCTTTCGAATGGCACTCGGATCTCTCGGATCGCGAACGCCGGCGGGTCTATCGCGCGGTCCTTTCCGGCGAGGCGCGCGTGGTGGCGGGCGCGCGGTCCGCGCTGTTCCTTCCCTTTGCCAAGCTCGGCTTCATCGTCGTCGATGAGGAACACGAGCAGGCCTACAAGCAGGAAGACGGCGTCATCTATCACGCCCGCGACATGGCCGTCGTTCGCGCGCGGCTGGAGAATTGCCCCATCGTGCTCGCTTCGGCGACGCCCTCGCTCGAAACCTACGTCAACGCCAGAAGCGGCAAGTACGAGTGGCTCAGGCTCGCGCACCGCTACGGCGCGGCCGAGATGCCGACGGTCAGGCTCGTCGACCTGCGCAAGGACGCAGGCGAGCCCGGCCAGTTCCTCTCGCCGACGCTGCGCACGGCACTGACCGACACGCTCGCCGCTGGAGAGCAGGCGCTGCTGTTCCTCAATCGGCGAGGTTACGCGCCGCTGACCCTCTGCAAGCTGTGCGGCCACAAGGAGACCTGCCGGAATTGCTCGGCCTGGATGGTCGAGCACCGCTACCGCAAGCGTCTGGTCTGCCACCACTGCGCGTTCGAAACGGCGATCCCCGAACGCTGCCCGCAATGCGGAGCGGAGGGTGCGCTCGTCGCCTGCGGCCCGGGCGTCGAACGCGTGGAGGAAGAAGTCCGCGCCGCCTTCCCCGAGGCGCGCGTGGCGATTGCCTCGAGCGACACGTTCGCGGGACCCGCTCAGGCGCAGTCGGTCATTCGCGCGCTCGCCCAAGGCGATCTCGACGTCGTCATCGGCACGCAGATCGTCGCCAAGGGACACCATTTTCCGCAATTGACGCTGGCCGGGATCATCGATGCCGACCTCGGGGGCAACGCCGGCGATCCGCGCGCGGCCGAACGCAGCTTCCAATTGCTCCATCAAGTGGCCGGCCGGTCGGGACGGGGCGAGAAGCCCGGCCAGGTCCTGATCCAGACCCGCAATCCCGAGGACCCGGTGATCCAGGCGCTTGCCAAAGGCAGCCGGGATGAGTTTCTCGAGCAGGAGATGCGCACGCGCGAACGCAACCTCACGCCGCCGTTCGGCCGCTTGGCGGCGATCATTCTCTCCGGCGCCGATGCGCATCGAGTCCACGGCACGGCGCGCGCGCTCGCGCTGGCCGCGCCCCAGGTGCGGCGGCTGTCGGTGTGGGGGCCGGCGCCCGCCTTCTATCAGGTGCTGCGCGGCAAGACCCGCGAGCGCCTTCTGGTGCAGGCAGAGAAGACCATCGACATTCAGGGTTATTTGCGCGCCTGGCTCGCAGCGGTGAAGATTCCGGGCGGCGTGCGCGTCACTGTCGATGTGGATCCGGTCAGCTTTTTTTAAACGGGGCGGGTTACAACCAGGGGCTGAGCCCGTGGTATATCCACGGAGTCGGAGGTGGGGTGATGCGCGCGCGAACCGGATTGCTTCTGGCTTTGATGTTGGGCGCCTGCACGGCCGTTTACGGACCGGGTCCATATCCGGCGGTGGGAACGTTTTACGACCACGATGAGATTCTCACTGGGGATGTTCGGATCGACTTCTCCACGCGCGACTCGTTCATCACGCTGCAAGCCAGGAATTCGAAGTTCTATTGCGAGGGCATCAGTCGGATGACCTACGATCCGCCTCTGTCCGTGGCCTGCAAAGGCATGGTGAATCTCGCCCAGTTCCGGTGCAGTAACGGCAGGCGCCTGACGGTCGACTGGGTGGCGAGCAGCTGCGCGGCCGGCGAAGGAACCGGGTCGGACGATACCGGCGCCCGATTCTCGTTTGCGTTTGGTATGCCGCAGGCCGAAGCGCAGCAATATCTCGCTTCAGCGGCAAAGGCAGTGGCGGGAAAACCGAGCTATGGGGGCGGCGCGGCCTCTCGCGGAGGCAGCGGGACAGGCTTCCTGATTTCAAGCGACGGCCTCGTGGTCACGAACCATCACGTCATCGACGGCGCGAATGCGATCGAGGTCCACCAGGGAACAGCCGTCTATGTTGCCTCGGTGATTGCCCGGGACGCCGCCAACGACCTGGCAGTTCTCAAGACCGAAATGAAGGGGCGTCCGCTGCGTCTGACGTCGGCGCGGGCAAGCATGCGGGGCGACGAGGTGCTCACGCTGGGATACCCATTGCCTGACATCGAAGGGGAAACTCAGAAAGCGACATTCGGCAGGATCAACGCAACGGTTGGGCTCGAGGACGACGCCCGGTATCTTCAGATCGACATTCCGATCCAGCCCGGGAATTCGGGCGGCCCGCTGCTCAACAGGCGGGGCGAGGTCATCGGTGTGGTGAGCGCTACCCTCAACAGCGGAGCCGTATTTCGCGCCACCGGCATCTTGCCGCAAAACGTGAATTATGCCGTGAAGGCGGACTATATCGCAGTGATGATCCCTGCATCCGCGCAGTTGGCCGTCGCGCCGCCGCTGGAGGCGACGGAATTGCCCGCCCTCGTGGGCGTGGTCGAGAACAGCGTCGTAAGAATTATCTCGAAGCCGTAAGACTCAAGCCGCGCGGATATCGGTCTTCGCGAAATCGTCGCCGACAAAAAGCAACGGCGCGTTCAGCGCCTTCGCCGCTGCGTAGGAGAAGCAATCACAAATGTTTAGTCGCGCAGCATGACGTCCCTTTCCATAGGTAAGAAAGGCGTGCACCGCCCACACGGACTGCGACGCATCGACGGGAACAACTTCAACGTTCATCGTTTTCAGAGCGCTGCTGACGGCGGCAACCGGATCGGGAAACATGCGGGACGCCACCATGATCGACTCCACTTGGGTGACGAGCGAGATCACACGGCGTGAGACAACGTCGAGTTTAGCCAGGAGCTCTGCTCTTGCTTGTTCTTGGGCAAGAATCGCAATGAGCGCCGACGTGTCGATTACGATCACTTAGGCAAGCCGTGCTCATCATAGAACTCGTCCATGATTTCCTTCGAGTCGCGCCAATCGATTCGCTCGGCGGCGAGCTGATCAAGGAGGGGCTGCAACCGCTCCACCAGCGGCGGAACCGGCTCTTTTCTCCTCTCCTCCCTATCAAGCTTCCGAAGCTCCTCAAGAACCACATGATCGATGGCGTCGGTTAGCCCAACGCCCATCCGTTCCGCCAGCTTGCGGATGTTCGCTTCGACACGCGGGTTTTTGATATTCAAGCCCATTTCTACCTCCGAAGGTAGAAATCTACCATCGCAAGGTAGAAAACGCCAGGAACCTATCTAACCTACTGAAACTCCCGGACATCCGCGAGGCGGCCGGCGATGGCGGAGGCGACGGCCATGGCGGGGCTCATCAGATGGGTGCGCCCGCCGCGCCCCTGCCGGCCCTCGAAGTTGCGGTTCGAGGTCGAGGCGCAGCGCTCTCCGGGCTCGAGCCGGTCGGCGTTCATGGCGAGGCACATGGAACATCCGGCCTCGCGCCACTCGAAGCCCGCAGCCAGGAAAATCCGGTCCAGGCCTTCGGATTCCGCCTGCTCCTTCACCAGCCCCGAGCCGGGAACGATCATGGCGCCCACATGGGAAGCGACCTTGCGGCCCTTCTTGAGCTGGCCCTCGACGATCTTGGCGGCATCGCGCAGATCCTCGATGCGTCCGTTGGTGCACGAGCCCACAAACGCACGGTCGATCCGGATATCGCGCAGCGGTGTACCGGGCTTCAGATCCATATAGGCCAGCGCGCGCAGGATTCCTTCGCGCTTGTTGGCATCGTGTTCGGCCGCCGGATCGGGCACGCTTCCGGTGATCGGGAGCGATTGTTCGGGGCTCGTGCCCCACGTCACCATCGGTGCGATCTCGCTCGCGTCGAGGCTCACTTCGGCGTCGAACTTGGCGCCCTCGTCCGATTTCAGAGTGCGCCAGTAATGGATCGCGGCTTCCCAGGCGGCGCCCTTCGGCGCGCGGGGCCGGCCGCGCACATAGTCGAACGTGGTCTCGTCCGCGGCGATCAGGCCGGCGCGGGCGCCGCCTTCGATCGACATGTTGCAGACGGTCATGCGTCCTTCCATGGACAGCGCGCGGATGGTGTCGCCGGTATATTCGATGACATAGCCGGTGCCCCCGGCCGTGCCGATCTTGCCGATGATGGCGAGGATGATGTCCTTGGCGCGGATGCCGATCGGCAGTTGCCCGCTGACGTTCACGCGCATGTTCTTCGACCGCGTGGTCAGAAGCGTCTGCGTGGCGAGCACATGCTCGACCTCCGAGGTGCCGATGCCGAAGGCGAGTGCGCCGAACGCGCCATGGGTCGCGGTGTGCGAATCTCCGCAGACGATGGTCAGGCCCGGCAGCGTCCAACCCTGCTCGGGACCGATGATGTGCACGATCCCCTGGCGGATATCGTCCATGCCGAAATATTCGATGCCGAATTCGCGCGCGTTGTTCTCGAGCGTCTGCACCGACAATGCGGATTCCGGATCGCTGATGCCGAGCTTGCGGTTGGTGGTCGGCACGTTGTGGTCGGCGACCGCAAGCGTGAGCTCGGGCCGGCGGGCACGCCGGCCGGTTTCGCGCAAACCCTCGAACGCCTGGGCGCTGGTCACCTCGTGAACCAGGTGGCGATCGATGTAGAGAACGCTCGCCTCGCCGGGCTTCTCGTGGACGAGGTGGCTCTCCCAGATTTTATCGTACAGCGTGCGCGGTGTGCTCGTGGTCATGGTGCCGGATCGAAGTTTCCTGGGTCGGTATCAACATCAGAACCGCGTGAGGCTCAAGATTTTTCGTGCCCGGCCGATCACTGCGAGGTGAAGTAAAGCACCGACATGATGATGATAATCGCAATGAACTGTGCCAGCACGCGGATGCGCATCAGCCGATTCGACCAGTTTCGCGCCGTTTCTCCGCCGATCCAGAGCGTGTACAGGCCGGCCGCCAATACCAGCGCCACGGCCAAGACCGAGCCGACGATGAGCACTTGACCGGTCATGCCGGGCGGTTCTCCTTCGCTTCAATCCGTGCTCTTATGCGACTTGAGCACGGCGGCGGGGCTTGGGCCTCAAACGGTCGCCCCCGCCCTTATATAGTGCAACCAAATCCCCGGTCGAACGCTAAGGTTCGCGACAGAGCCTCTGGCAGGGGCACAGGAGGAAAAGATGCAGGAATCCAAGCGTCTTGCGCCGCTGGATCTGACGATCCGGCAGAGCAAGGCACGCCGCATGATCAGTGCCGTGGTTATCGCTGCGACAGTCGCGTTCGCGCTGTGGTCTGCGCCGCCGGCCGTTCATGCCCAGGGCACCCTGCCCTTGCCGGTGCCCGGCACGCCACCCACCAAGGACGATCGTCTCTTGCCGGCACCGGCGCCGGGCAACCTGCCTGTGCCGGGGACGCCGCCGGCCACCACGCCCGGAACGCCCCCCGGTGCGCCTGGCGCGCCCGGCGAAGATGCGCGCGCCCGCGCGGCCGCCATGGCCGCGAAAGCCAATATCGACGTCACCGATGCCTGGACTCGCGCGACCGCGGCCAATGCGACAACCGCGCCTATCTATCTCCACCTTGTGAGCGTCAAGGACCCTGATCGCCTGATCGGCCTCGAAGTCTCAAACGCCGCGCGCATCGACGTCCGCGAGGCCGCGGACCAGAGCGCGGCCAAAGGCAATGCGGCGCCGTCCCTCGATGTGCCGGGTGGAGGAACCATGAACCTTGCACCGGGCGGCCGCTATCTGCTCCTCACCGGGTTGAAAGCGCCGCTGAAGGAAGGCGAAAGCTTCCTGCTGACTCTGCGGTTCGACAAAGGCGGAAGCCAGACCGCCGTGGTGAAGGTGCTGAACGCCAATGCCAGCGCCCCGCCGCAAGCCGCCGCCGAACGCCGCGGCGACACGACGGCAGGCGCCACCACGCGCTAGCCGGTCGCGCACCAGGGTTCGCGCCGCTCGCCGCTGTAGGGGCGCGCCAGTCCCGCGGCGAGCAGCGCCTGTCCGACGTCACCCTCCGAATCGCTGATCTCGGCGCGCACGCGGCCGCCGAATTTGTCATACACGACGCGAACGAGCGTGATCTCCTGGTTCAGCAGGCGGCGGGTGAGAAAATCGCGTGCGGTGATCGCGAGGCGCCGCTCATCCGCGCACGCGGACCGCGTTTCGGGCGCATCGACGCCATCGATCCGCACACGGACGGTAAGACTCTGCCCGAGCCAGATGCGGGCGCGCACATCGACGGTGTCTCCGTCGACGATGCGTTCGACCACGGCGCTCACCGGACCGGCGAGCGATTCGGCCGCCAGCCGCTCCGGCGCCGACCCGCTGTCTGCGGCTTGATCGGACGTGCCGACTCCAAGCAGCAGACCCCCGGCAAGCGGCCAAACCCATATCCGTTGGTACGGCATTGCTCGGACCGCCGCGCTCGAGTGCCCCAGCGCAGAGTCTTAGAACAAAAAGAGAACATATGCCAGCGCGCCCTAGAAATCCGAGGCGATGCCCTTCTTTTCCCAATCGCCGTAGCGGGTGGGCTCGGGGCCGTCGCGGCCGCCGATTTCCTTCGGACGCTTCGCCGCTTCGGCTTCCTGGCTGCGCTTGCGGCGCTCCTCGGCTTCGGCGAGCGCGCGCTTGGCGGCTTCCGGCAGAGCGCGCTCGGCATTGGGCTCAAGCACCTTTGAATCCTTGTCCTTTTGCATCCGTCGCTTTGGCCTTTTCGCGGTGCCGCGCGGTCCCTACATATCAGTCGCCGGATGGCTGTTCAAAATCACCCGGCCGAGTTTTTGGGTGGGTCCAATGAATCTGTTCCGTACCGCCATTCTGATGGCCTTCATGACCGGCCTTTTCATCGCGATCGGTTATCTGATCGGCGGCCAGTCCGGCATGGTCATCGCGTTCCTGTTCGCGGCCGGCACCAATCTCTTCGCCTACTGGAATTCGGACAAACTGGTGCTGCGGATGTACCGCGCCCGCGATGTCGACGAGCAGACCGCGCCGGAACTGGTGCACCTGGTCCGGCGGCTGGCCGAGAATGCCGGCATTCCCATGCCCAAGGTCTACATCGCCGAGAATCCCCAGCCGAACGCGTTCGCCACAGGGCGCGATCCGCAGCACGCGGCGGTCTGCGTCACGACCGGATTGCTCGAACGCTTGAGCGAAGAGGAGCTGGCCGGCGTGCTGGCGCATGAACTGGCGCATGTGAAGAACCGCGACACGCTGATCATGACGATCACCGCGACACTCGCGGGCGCGATCTCGATGCTCGCGAACTTCGCCTTCTTCATGGGCGGCCGCGGCCGCAACAATCCGCTCGGCCCGTTGGGCGCGATCCTGATCATGATCGTGGCGCCGCTCGCCGCTGTGCTGGTGCAGATGGCGATC
>Ga0137423_1000497_pt1 | contig 11917 bp, 14 predicted proteins | sample EasRivERMZT600_2_FD_102326 | JGI IMG/M metagenome (GOLD analysis project Ga0137423, IMG submission 102326) | Soil microbial communities from meander-bound floodplain in the East River, Colorado, USA - East River MetaG ERMZT600_2 | ecosystem: Environmental > Terrestrial > Soil > Floodplain ...
AAGCGCCAGAGTTTCGCCGCGGTAGACATCCAGGTTGATGTTGTCCAGCACGCGCTTGGACCCAAAGGATACCGATACGTTCCGCACCGAAATAAGTGCTTCATTGGAACTGGAAGCCATCACCCGGCAGCGCTCCATCCCATCGTATAGAAGAACCATGTGGCTGCCAGGTCTGCAACGATGACAAGAAACGTGGATTCGACCACCGCCCGCGTTGTCGCCCGCCCGACCGCGGCAGGTCCGCCGCTGACGCGCAGCCCGTTCAGATAACCCACCTGGACGATAATCGTTGCGAACACCACGCTCTTGATCAGAGTGAGCCAGATATCACGTACCAGAATCGCTTCGAAGGCCTGACGAAAGTAAACACGGAAATCCATGTCGACGCTGAAGGCCATGAAGACGTATCCGGCGAAAATTCCACAGACCGTACTCAGGATCGTGAGGCAGGGCATCGCGATCAAAGCGCCCAAATACTTCGGCGCCAGAGTGAACTCGGCTGGATTTAGACCCATCACCCGCAAGGCGTCCATCTCTTCCGTCACGACCATCGTTCCGACTTCTGCGGATATCGCCGAAGCGGAACGGCCGCTGACCGCAATAGCTGTAATGAGGGCGCCCAATTCGCGAGTAAACGTCACCGCAACGAGATCCACCACGAAATTGATGCCGCCGAATCGGCGCAGTTCGGCAGCCGATTGAAGTGCAAGAACAAACCCGAGACACAGCGACATGACAGAGGCCATCGGCAACGCGCGTACGCCGATCGCGAGCGCCTGCTCGAGAACAGCCCTCCAGCGCCTTCGCTTTCCTACAACCGGCATTACGCTCGGTAGAGCACGGATCGCCGTCCACCACTGCAGGGTTACTGCACCAACATCCTGTGCCCATACGACCAGAGGCCGGCCAACCTGTTCGAAAAGACTCAACGAAACTCCACCTCCGATCCCAGGGCACCAAAGATCTGCTCTAGTTCAGCGATCTCCGCAAGCCTTCTAGGCTGGCCGGTCACCCCCACCAGACGCAGGCGAACCGAATGCTCATGGGCGTAATTCAGAATTTCAAGCAGCGCTGCAGCACCCGTCGTGTCGATGTGAGTGACTCCCGACAAGTCGAGGTTAAGGACCCCCGCACTTTTCGAGATCAGTCCGAAGACTACGGATCGCAGACGCGGACACGTATTGACGGTTAAACGTCCGATAACGGCGACGAGCGGCTGCGCGCCTGAAGCCATAACCCGGATGTGGCCTTCAGCGGTTCTACCTGAGGCGTCTTCGTCCTTCGCTCGCATGCTCAAACGGTGAAACAGCCTCATTTATGTACCCGGTAACAGTCACAATCTCTCAAGCGAGCAAAATCGGACGGATCTTAAGCAGCAAATCCGTTGCCGCGGTAGAGGAACAACCAGGTTGACAGCAGGAAGATGTTCAACGTTGTGATAGGCGGGATGGCAGAAGGAAAGCTTAATCCTTGAACACACTTAGACGGATGTCAATGGACGTCGGTGATTCCGTTTCCGTCCAGAGCGATAAGAATAGATTCACGATGAGTTCAGATTTTTTCTCACCCGATTATCCGTATCTTCCACAGGTCACAACGGGCCACTGACTCTGGAACTGTCAAAAGGCGATCGCACGGGAAATAACTCATCTGGAACAGGGATTACGTCGAGTGGCAGTCGAATAGCCGTCCCACTCTTCTGGTCGCCATCCGCTTTGCACACGTCACTGGTTTGCGGAACACTTACTGTAGATCGTATGCAGTGTCCTAAATTGGGCGACAATATACTTCGCTCAAATTCTACTTCGGGCAATCTGATGGCTTAGAATCCTCGCAGTGGCTCAGTCAAAATTACAACGATTACTCAACAAGGTTGGCGCAATCGGCACGGTTGCTGCCGGGTGTTATCGGTGGGGTCCCACTGATCGATCATGACGTAACCGCACGCGGTTGAGAACTCTTTGAATTTGGTGAGGAGCAGCCGATATTTTTTATGCGTGGCAGGTGCGATGGATTCCCGCAACTCGTCCAGGAAGACTTTCACCGCGCGTTCGATAGTTGCGCGAGATGGGGTGAGCTCAGGGAGCGGCTCCGCTGGCAATGGAATCTCGCATACAAATTCAAAGGCATGGCCGCCTATTGTAAAGCCGCATTGCCCTGTATTGCCCTGGAAATTTCGTAGTGGTCTCTGTCTATCAGACAAAAGGAAAGCGGAGAGGGGGGGATTCGAACCCCCGGCACCGGTTTTGCCAGTGCAACTGCTTAGCAGGCAGCCCTGTTCGGCCACTCCAGCACCTCTCCGTAAAGTGTTTGTGGCGCGGGCTCAACCATTATAAGTGAGAAACTGCGGGCGAAGGTTAAATTACTAGCCGCGGATCGTGTATTCTATGCCGCGATGGACGACACAACGCTGATTGTGCTCTTTCTTGCATTTACCTCCGTCACCGTCGTGACGAATTCCTTGTTGATTTGGTTCGCTTATCGTGGGTTTGCCAGCGTCACATTGAAGATCACTGAAACTGTTCGCGAGATCGAGACCGCCGGTCCAACTCGAGAGTGGTTAAGTGCCCTGGCAACGGCTTCAGAACAAGCGGTGGACATCACAGAAACCACCAAGCAAAAGATGGTGGACCAGGATCCCGTACTCCAGGACCTCCAGGTCCGATATCAGTTTCTTCTCGCTAAAATGGATACAAAGGTCGAACGGTTATCTAACGCAGTGTCGGATAACGCCCTTCGATTTCGAGATGCGGTAGAAAAGCCGGCAATGAAAATCGAGGCTGTCGCAGGCAGTATCCAAAACACTCTGGGGTTCCTCGTACCAACCGCAGACGACGACTAATCGCCTCTTGTGGTTACTTCTTCCTCCTGCGGTGCCAGTTCCACGCGCTAGCGACAATCTGGTCAAGAGCGCTATGTTTTGCCCTCCATCCCAGTACTTCGCGAGCTCGTTCTACTGCAGCGAGTAAGACCGGAGGATCACCAGACCGGCGGCCGGCTTCCTCAACGCGAAAGTCTACGCCAGTGATTCGCTTGGCCGTGTCGATCACTTCTCGTACAGAGTAGCCAATACCGGTTCCCAGATTAAGGGCTTGCGGCTTTATGCGGTCGGCCATGAGACCCTGGAGCCCGAGCACGTGCGCATCGGCCAAATCGACGACATGGATGTAATCGCGAACACAGGTCCCATCAGGGGTGGGATAGTCCGTTCCCAGAATCTTGACGGATGGCCGTCGGCCTGCCGCAGCGTCAAGAACCAGCGGTATGAGGTGAGTTTCCGGGTCATGATCTTCGCCGAATTCAGCGTTTGGATCCGCACCGGCGGCGTTGAAGTAGCGGAGAGCGAGATAAGTAAACTCATAGCTCTCCTGAAACCATCGAAGGGCTCGTTCGAAAGCCAGCTTCGACTCACCATACGGACTGATCGGTAGTTGGGCGGTGTCCTCACTGATCGGAGTTTTTTCCGGAATCCCGTAGGTAGCGCATGTCGAAGAGAAAATGATGTGCCGCACGCCGTGGGCCCGCATAGCCGAGAGTAAGCGCAAGCCACCGAGCGTGTTGACTTCATAGTAAAGCTCGGGATTCTTGTGCGACTCCGGCACCAGGGCCTTGCCCGCGAAATGCATCACCCCGTCAATCGGGTATTCGGTGAAGGCGCGGTTCAGGTCTTCCGAACTCCGGATATCACCCTTAATCGTCGGTGTTCCGTGCGCGAATTCATTATGACCGGTCGAGAAGTCATCGAAAATAATCGGCAAAAAGCCGGCCGCACGCAGAGCTTTAACTGCATGACTCCCGATATATCCGGCACCGCCCGTAACAAGAATCATGAAACCTTGGATCGAAAATACTCGATGGTAAGGCCAAGTCCTTTGTCGATATCAACGACTGGCGTCCAACCCAGGACGTTTTTGGCGCGAGAGATGTCGGGCCGTCTGACCTTTGGGTCATCGACCGGTAGGCTGTGAGCTTCGATCTTGCTCGCGCTGCCGGTTAGTGCGAGCACTTTGTCGGCGAGATCGCGGACCGTTCGTTCTTCCGGGTTGCCGATATTGAAAGGTGTGTCCATCTCGGGTCCGGGAGGGGCAAGGAGTAAAGCCAGGATTCCGGCAACGAGATCCGACACGTAGCAGAAGCTGCGTGTCTGCGATCCATCACCATAGATCGTGAGCGGCTTACCTTTGAGAGCCTGGACAATGAAATTCGAAACCACGCGGCCATCATTCGGCCGCATTCGCGGCCCATAGGTGTTAAAGATGCGAACGATACGCGTATCAATCCCGTGGTAACGCCTATACGCCATTGTCATGGCCTCGGCGAAGCGCTTGGCTTCATCGTAGACTCCGCGGGGACCAATGGGATTGACATTGCCCCAGTACGTCTCCCGTTGAGGATTCTCCAAAGGATCGCCGTAAACCTCCGACGTGCTGGCGAGCAGATAGCGAGCTTTACGGTCCTTTGCAAGCCCAAGGGTCTTGTGCGTTCCGAGTGAGCCTACTTTCAATGTCTGGATCGGCATTTCAAGGTAATCAATCGGGGAAGCTGGCGAGGCAAAGTGCATGACCGCGTCTACGTTGCCATCGACCGAGATGTATTCCGTAACGTTATGTTGTGTGAATCGGAAACCTGGTCGACCGACCAGTCTGGCCACATTTTCAGTGGATCCGGTTGAAAGATTGTCGAGGCAAACGACTTCATGCCCCATGGCGAGAAGCTGTGAACACAAGTGACTTCCCAGAAAACCGGCGCCGCCTGTAACGACAACTCTCATTTTCTTCCGATGCTGTAGTAAGTGAATCCGAGTTGACGCATGTGTGCAGGATCGAAGATGTTGCGTCCGTCGAAAACTATCGGTTGCTGCATGCTTGATTTCATCCGCTCAAAATTAGGATTCCGAAACACTTGCCATTCGGTAACCACGGCGAGCGCGTTTGCTCCTTCGAGGCAGCCGTAGTTGTTCGACGCATATTGAATCCGATCCCCGAAAATGGTTCGGGCGTCCTCCATCGCTTCGGGATCATAAGCGGCGACGGAAGCTCCCTCGGCCAGGAGAGTCTCGATAACGCGGATAGCGGGCGCATCTCGCATATCGTTCGTCCGCGGCTTGAAGGAAAGACCCCAGACGGCGATACGCTTTCCCTTCAGATCCTTTCCAAAGTGTCGTCGAATCTTACCGACAAAACGATCGACCTGATCCAGGTTCACCGTTTCGACGGCCTCAAGTATACGCATCCGATAGTTATTCTCAGAGCCAGTTTGTATTAAGGCGCGGGTATCCTTGGGAAAACAGCTACCTCCGAACCCCAATCCAGCAAAGAGGAACGCCGGTCCGATACGACCGTCGGAAGCAAGCCCTTTGCGAATCATTTCGATGTCTGCGCCGACTTCCTCCGCAAGGTTTGCCAGTTCGTTCATGAACGATATTCGCGATGCAAGGAAGGCATTCGCTGCATACTTCACCATTTCAGCAGTCCGAATGTCCATCATCAGCACCGGACTGCCTGTGCGGACGAAGGGACCATAGAGTTCGCGCAGGATTTCGCCGGCTCGCACATCATCGGCGCCTACAACAACGCGGTCCGGCTTCATGAAATCTTCAACGGCGGCTCCTTGCTTCAAGAATTCCGGATTAGAAACGACATCGAACGGCTGCTTCGTTTCAAGTGCAATAAGGTCTCGGACGCGCTCCGCAGTTCCGACAGGTACCGTCGACTTCGTTACAATCAGTTTGTAACGATCCATGTAGCGGCCAATGTCTTTAGCAACACTAAAAACGTAAGTCAGGTCGGCTGCGCCGCTGGGAGTCGTCGGAGTACCCACTGCGATGAACAGGATGAACGACTTTTTTACCGCGGCCTCCATGTCAGTCGTGAAGGTAAGGCGTTCGTCGCGAGAATTGCGTTCGACTAATTCCGGTAGGCCCGGTTCATAGATTGGAATTACACCCTGCCGCAGCTTCTCGATTTTTGCTTCATCGATATCGACGCATACGACGTCATTGCCACTCTCTGCCAGGCAGGCGCCCGCCACCAAGCCGACGTAACCCGTTCCGATGACACACACGTTCATTCGTTTGTTTACTCCAAGTGGTGTCCAACCGACGTTCCGACTCTAGAAAGAAAAGTCTCTGACAACGACGGAATTTCTCCTATGCCCTCGTCAAGAATAACCTTTTCAACGCGATGCAGCGGGAAAAAAACCGTTGTTGGTCGTACACCATTCTCTTCATCACGACGGATATGATCTATCCAATCGTCAAATGCGTTCAGATCGATACCCCGCATCGTGATGCCAGGTATCGAAAGTTCGATCAGTCGTCCGAAGAACCGTTCGCCTGGGGATTGCAGGTTCACGATGACGATGCTGTTCGGCTTCATGACGGCAACGGATTGTACGGTGAAGGCGTGATTGAGTTCAAAACAATCGGCGGATCAGAACTGCATTCGCCTGACTGAGCCCTCAATTAGAAGTTTCGGCTCGGTAAGCTTCTGCACCTGTTCCACCGTGACGTCTTCGCGCAATTCACGAAGCACCAGGCCTCGATCGGTAACGTCGATGAAGCATAATTCCGTTACTATGGAATCGACGACTTCGACGCCGGTTAGCGGCAGGCTGCATTTCTTAAGGATCTTAGGAGTACCGTCTTTCGTCGCATGTTCCATCGCGATGATGACACGCCGTGCACCAGCTACCAGATCCATGGCGCCGCCCATGCCCTTCACCATTTTTCCCGGAATCATCCAATTTGCCAGGTTCCCGCGCTCGTCTACTTCCATAGCCCCGAGGACCGAAAGATCTACGTGTCCACCGCGTATCATCGCGAAAGAGTCGGCGCTTGAGAAATAAGATGAACCCGGGAGTTCGGTAACGGTTTCCTTGCCTGCATTAATGAGGTCGGGATCTTCCAGACCTTCAGCGGGAAATGGCCCGATTCCCAGCAGGCCGTTCTCAGACTGAAGGAGGACTTCAACTCCGGGAGCAATATAGTTCGCTACCAGCGTCGGCATACCGATACCGAGGTTTACCGTGTAGCCGTCCTGAAGTTCTCGCGCGATTCGTCGCGTAATGATTTCGCGTTTTGGAATAGAACTCATTGTGCACCCGCCTTCCGAACCGTTCGCTTCTCGATCCGCTTTTCGAATCGGGCGCCACGGAAGATGCGTTGTACGTAAATTGCCGGAGTATGGATCATGTCTGGCTCCAGGCCACCGACCTCCACCAATTGCTCGACCTCCGCTATCGTGACGCGTGCAGCCGTCGCCATCATTGGATTGAAGTTGCGCGCTGTCTTTCGGTAGACAAGATTGCCCCAGCGGTCGCCCTTCCAGGCTTTCACGAAAGCAAAGTCCGCGGTCAGTCCTTGCTCCATGACGTACATGCGGCCGTTGAACTCTCGCGTTTCTTTTCCTTCGGCGATCATCGTGCCGTAGCCGGTAGGTGTATAAAACGCAGCGATTCCGGCGCCGCCCGCCCGTATGCGCTCCGCGAATGTTCCCTGCGGAACAAGTTCAATCTCCAACTCGCCGGAAAGTACCAACTTTTCAAAAAGTTGATTCTCACCCACGTATGTGGAAATCATTTTTTTGACCTGACGGTTTTGTAGCAACAGTCCGATTCCGAAGTCGTCAACGCCTGCGTTGTTGCTCACGATGGTCAAATCCCGCACACCCTTTTCGCGAAGTGCTTCGGTAAGATTTTCCGGAATCCCACACAAACCGAATCCACCCATCATGATGGTTGCGCTATCGCGAATGTCAGCCACTGCTTCACGAGCGTCCCGCACGATCTTATTCACGGGGTTCAACCTCCGTCCCGAATTCTACCTTCCAGATAACCATTTAGTGAACGTCGCAACTTTTTCGACCAGGTCGGGCTTTCCGATGTGCTGCTCGATTTCGCGAACTATGGCACTGCCCACCACGGCGCCATCTGCTTGCTCCCATACGGCCCGAACGTGCTCGGGCCGCGAAATGCCAAAACCGACAGCGATAGGCGTCCTTGTGCAATTCCTTAGAGTGGCGAGAAAAGCCTGCAGATCGATGTCGAGTTCCTGCCGTTCCCCGGTAACGCCAGTGCGGGAGACTGCATATAGGAACCCGGTCGACGTTTCCGCAATCTTCCGCATGCGTTCCGGCGTACTCGTCGGCGCCACAAGGAAGACTGTATTCAACGAGGCATTCCGCATGGTTCGAACGAACTCGCCCGATTCTTCGACGGTGAGATCTGTAGCGAGCACTCCGTCGAAGCCGGCCTGAGCGCAATCGCGGGCAAGCCGCTCCAGGCCGTAATTGAAAAGCGGATTGTAATAACTAAAAAGAAGCAACGGGATCTGTGACTGCGCTCGAATAGTCGCACCTAACTGGAGTACCTTGCGCAGGCTTGTTCCGCTTGCAAGCGCCCGCTCCGTACCGCGCTGGATAACCGGACCATCTGCGATCGGATCTGAAAATGGAACGCCCAACTCTATGATGTCGGCGCCCGCCTTATCCATAGCAAGTACGAGATCTCGCGTCGTATCAAGAGACGGATCTCCGGCTGTGATGTAAGGCACGAACGCTTTTTGGCCGCTTGTCCGCAGTCTGTCGAATCGAGCTTCGATCCGCGTCATAGCTTTCCACGGATGCGCGCAACTTCGTTGACGTCCTTGTCGCCGCGGCCGGAAAGGTTGATGATAACGATTCTGTCCCTTTCCAGCTGGAGCTTCCTGGCTTGAGCCACAGCGTGTGAACTTTCCAGAGCCGGAATAATCCCCTCGAGGCGGCAGAGTTCACCGAACGCATCGAGCGCTTCCTCGTCATTGATGGCCGTGTATTCGACGCGTTTGCTGTCGTGTAACGTTGCGTGTTCGGGGCCGACAGAAGGATAGTCGAGTCCGGCGGATACAGAATGAGTTGGAACCACTTGCCCGTCTTCGTCCTGCAAAATATAGGAGAACGTTCCGTGAAGAATCCCCGGCTTACCACCGGAGAACCGCGCTGCGTGATCACCGAGTCGATCACTGCGACCGCCAGCCTCCACGCCGATCATCCTCACCCGACTGTCACCGACAAAGTCGTAGAACAAACCCATGGCATTGCTGCCACCGCCAACACATGCGACGAGGACGTCAGGTAGCCGCCCTTCCTTATGGAGTATCTGTGCCCGGACTTCACGTCCGATGACGGATTGAAAGTCTCGTACCATCTGTGGATATGGATGGGGTCCGAGAACCGATCCAAGCATGTAGTAGGTGGATCGAACATTGGTAACCCAGTCCCGCATTGCTTCGTTGATGGCATCCTTGAGCGTTTTACTTCCAGAAGAGACAGGAATGACACGAGCCCCCAGCAACTTCATCCGGAAGACATTCAGTTCCTGTCTTCGGATGTCCTCCTCACCCATGTAGACGTCGCATTCCAGGCCAAGCCGAGCGCATACGGTCGCAGTGGCAACGCCGTGCTGGCCTGCTCCCGTTTCCGCAATAATCCGCTTCTTGCCCATGCGTACGGCGAGCAACCCTTGGCCAAGACAATTGTTGATCTTGTGAGCGCCCGTGTGATTCAGGTCTTCGCGCTTGAGATAGATCTTGCCGCTGCTAGCCCAGGCCTGCGTCAGACGTTCGGCAAAATACAACGGCGTGGGACGACCCGAGTAGTTCTGAAACAGGTCGTGAAGTTTCGCATGGAAGCTGGAATCCCGGACTGCAGCGTCGTAAGCCGCTTCGAGTTCCTCTAAAGGGTACATCAACGTTTCAGGGACGAACTGCCCTCCATAGATTCCGAAATAACCCTTCATTCTGCTAAACGCCTCCCCGCATGGTATGAACGTCCGCCAGTTGAACCGCCTCGATGAACCGTCGCATCTTCTCGTAATCCTTCTTGCCTGGACTCGACTCCACTCCACTGGCCACGTCCACGCCGAACGGATGTAACTCCTCGATCACGTGTGGAACATTGTCCGCGGTCAGTCCTCCGGCGATGATGATTGAACCAAACGCATTGGCTCCGTAAACCTGAACCCAATTGAAAACCCTTCCGGTTCCACCGAACAGGCTCCGGTCATTCGAGTCGAGAAGGAATGTGCTGCTGCCGTGGTTGCGCAGCATATCAACTCGAAAGTTGGAGTCCACGCGAAACACTTTGATCACTTTGACACGCTGGATCATCGCACAGTAGTCCGGAGTTTCGTTTCCGTGGAGTTGCACGGCGTGTAAGCCAAGCGAGAGTGCGAAGTCCTCGAGGTTTTGAGGATCCGGGTGGTTAACAAAAACACCTACGATAGTTACGAAAGGCGGAAGCTGCTCGATGATCTTTGCCGCCCGAGTGGGCTCCATGTAACGCGGACTGTTTTCGTAAAAATTCAAACCGATCGCGGAGGCGCCAAGCAGGACCGCGTCGCGTGCGTCTTCAAAATCCGTGATGCCGCAAATCTTGACTCGAGTCACAGCATGCCTCTCAGGGCGGCGCCGGGATCGGTTGAAGTGACGAAATGCTCTCCAATCAGGAAAGCGTCGGCGCCTGCATCGAGCAAAGCATCGATGTCTTTTCTTGAATGAATTCCACTCTCTACGACGAAAATGCGATCGTCCGGTATCCGTTTTGATAACCGAAACGACGTCTCCATATCGACACAGAAGGTTTTCAGATCTCGATTGTTAACACCGATGATCTGCGCACCGGCATCCAACGCTTCTTCCAATTCGTTTTCGTCATGTACTTCCACCAGTACATCCAGTCCAATCTCTACTGCCAGGTTGTGGAGGCTCTTCAACTCGTCCGGCTTCAGCATGGCGACAATCAAGAGTACGGCGCTTGCTCCTGCACTCCTCGTTTCGTAGACCTGAAAAGGCTCGAAAATGAAGTCTTTGCGAAGCACCGGAAGTCCGGTGGCCGTTTTGATCTGATGAACCCACCCCAGATCGCCTTGGAAGAAATCCTCTTCCGTGACTACCGAAATCGCAGAAGCGCCTGCGTGTTTGTATTCGCCAGCCAACAGTTCAACGTTTAAATTTGCCGACAAAACCCCTTTAGACGGCGAAGCCTTCTTTACCTCCGCAATGATCCGTATGCGATCGGGAACCTGCAGTGCGGATTGAAACGAGGCGACAGCGGGTGCGACTTTCGCCATTTGCCGAACAATTGCTTCGGGTGCCCGCATCTTGGACTTATGTAGTCTTTGCCGCTTGGCGGCCACGAGTTTTGCGAGGATATGAGAACTTTCGAGGGCCTTCATTTCCACTCTCGCAGCGTCTGAAGCCGGCTTAAGGCACGTTTGCTGTCGATGGAGTCAGCAGCCGCGCGCAAGCCTTCCTTGATACTGGAAGCGGCGCCTCCGGCAACGATCGCGGCGGCGGAATTCAGAAGAACGACGTCGCGGCGCGGGCCGGTTTCGCCCTGCAGAATGCTTTCGATAATGTCGGCGTTTGTCGAAGCCTCCCCGCCATGAAGGTCGGAGATCGAAGCCACGGGGATTCCGAAATCCTCCGGATTGATCATGAACGCCCGCAGTTCTCCCGAGCGGATTTCAGTGATCCGAGTTGGTGCTGCCGTTGAAATCTCGTCTACGCCGTCCGATCCGTGCACCACGAAGGCGTGCTCCACGCCCAGTCCAGCCAGGGCATCAGCCATCAGTTCCTGAATGTTGGGCGAGAATACACCGACGACCTGGCGCTTGGCTCCGGCCGGATTTGCCAGAGGACCAAGAATGTTGAATACGGTCCGCAGTTTTAACTGAGACCGTACCGATGCGACGTGTTTCATCGACAAATGGAACCGTTGGGCAAATAGGAACCCGATACCTGCATCTTTAACGGCCGCCCTCAGTCGCTCGAGTGGGATATGAATGTCGATGCCAAGCGCTTCCATGACGTCGGCACTTCCACAGCGACTTGTGGCCGATCTGTTTCCGTGTTTGGCTACCCGAATACCGGTTCCAGCGA
>Ga0137423_1000500_pt1 | contig 11912 bp, 11 predicted proteins | sample EasRivERMZT600_2_FD_102326 | JGI IMG/M metagenome (GOLD analysis project Ga0137423, IMG submission 102326) | Soil microbial communities from meander-bound floodplain in the East River, Colorado, USA - East River MetaG ERMZT600_2 | ecosystem: Environmental > Terrestrial > Soil > Floodplain ...
ATCTTCCTTCTAATGGAGATCATCTGGTTGGTCTACAGAGGTGGACGCCGCCTCCTTCGACGTAATCTGGCCGACAAATTGCCTCAATCGTAAATAGGATCGGGAAACGCGACTAAGCCTTTTGATCGCGATCGGTCCGCCTGCAGTTTTTTCACACGGGTGTGTTTGGAGTATGAAGAAATTTCCCGTTTGTCTCGCCGCCTTTCTTTTTTCGATTTCCATAGCAACGGCCGAAGAAGGTATTGAAGCGTACAAAGTGAGCGTGCTGGCCGGACGTTCCTCCACTCCGATGCAATTGGACGGCATCGGCGAGAATGCAAGGTTCGAATCAATCACGGCCCTGTGGGGAGACGGCGGGAACCTTTACGTCGCAGACTCCAACACGATCCGTCGAATCGATCTGAACACCGCGCGCGCGTCACAACGCTGTCGCGGACGGCGGGGACCGGCCTCCATCGGCGGGCTGTCAACAGCGGCTACTTTTATGACTACAGCGGGCTATACGGTCTTTGGGGTGATGGGACGTATTTGTATGCCAGCGATGTGGGATCGGGCAGGATTCAAAAGATCGATCTGGCGACCGGTGGAGTGCAGACTTTGGCTCAGGGACTGGGCCTCGCATGGGGGCGTGCGGCTCGCGGGTCGACTCTCTATGTCTCATCGGCCCAATTGGGCAAAGTTATGCAGTTGGACGCCGTGAGTGGCGTTGCGGCGGACCTGGCCGTGACCGGATCCGGAACTCCACGCGAGTGTTTTCTTGGCAGCGGCTGCATTGGTTACTTCGTTCCAGGTCCGCGAAGCGCATGGAGTGACGGCGACAACCTTTACTTGAGCGGGTATTCCGGAGCGGTGAAAAAACTGGATCTGGCATCCAGCGCCGAAACGCTGCTTCCGGCCGTTCCATTCACCATCGGCCCGATTGCGGGAGCGGCCGGACAACTCTTTGTAGCGTCCACGACAGGGTCGGGTTTGGGCCGCATCCGGCTCGACACGGGAGAATTCACGCCGATCAGTCTCCCGGAAGTAAACGTCAACGTCAGACCTATCAGTGCGCTCTGGACCGACGGCGCCAACCTCTTCGTCGCCCAGGGCCTGTATCTGCGCGCGCAGGTGATCCGGAGAATCGAACTGGCAACAGGAGCCGTCTCGACCATTGCCGGCGTTGAGCGCGTTCCGGAGTTTGTCAATGTGCCGGATGCCGCTGACGGCATCGGTCAGGATGCCCGCTTCAGGACACTCACCGATATCTGGGGCGATGGCGACAGTTTGTACGTAACTGATCGGGATAACTTCAGCGTCCGGAGAATCGAAGTATCCACCGGCGCCGTGACTCGAGTCGCGGGCATTCCCGGTACATCCGGCTTGCAGGATGGCCCTCCGGGTTCCGCAACATTTGTCTCGCCCGCTGCAGTGTGGGGCGACAGCGGATCGCTGTATGTCGCGGACCAGAACAGTATTCGTCAGATCGCCCGCTCCACGGGTGATGTTCGTACACTCGCCGGCGGCGTAGCTCCAGGAGCGCGTGACGCAGTTGGAACGGATGCCTTGTTCAGCGCTCCGCAAGGTCTATGGGGTCGGAACGGATTTCTTTACATCGCCGACAGCAGCAACCGCGTTGTCCGGCAATTGGATCTTGCATCGATGCAGGTCACGACGCTGGCTGGAGTGTTTGGAGTCTCCGGTACCGATGACGGCTCGCTCGGCAGCAGCCGTTTCAGGAGTCCAAATGCGCTTTGGGGCTCAGGCGCGACGCTGTACGTATCGGACGTCAACGCGATCCGCGCTATTTCGCTCGATGCGGGAACGGTGCTGACTGTTGCGCTGCTGCCGGACGTCAATGGAGGAATCAGCGGTCTGTGGGGAAGAGGGAATGTGCTGTACGCCTCCGGGTATTCAAGCGGCAGTCCGTCGTCTGCGACGCTCTATCGAATCGCGATCGATAGCGGGCAGACATCGGAAATTCTCCATGACCTCTCGGACCCGAATGCGGGCTTGCCCATTTCTCTTCCTGATGCCCGCGGTATCTCGGGAAACAGTACTGACCTCTTCATTGCCGGCGGATCGGACAATGTCGTTCGAGTTTTGACTCCGGACACCGTTCCGGCTCTGGCAAGAATCAAAATTCCAAATCCCGGATACTCCGCTCGGACCACGACGGGAGCGCCTGCCGCGATATCGGTGGCCCACGCGCGAATCGCCACGACGTCCGGAAGCGTGACTCCGGCAGGGTTTGCGGTCTTTGCTCTGCGGCAGAACGGAGTGCTGATTTCCGAAGCTTCCGTGCCGGCAGTGCACGCAATTCGATCGGGCCGCATCAGCGCTTCGGCGGCGGGAGTCGTGAACACCGGAGTCGCGATCGCCAATCCCAACGCTGCAGCCACGACGGTCGCCTTCTACTTCACGGACTCTGCGGGCCGCGACTACGGTCAGGGAAGCCTTACGCTTCCGGGCGGCGCTCAAATCGCTCGCTTTCTCACCGAGGCTCCGTTCAACGGGGCTGTTCCCATCGACGGCACGTTTACTTTCGTCTCGACGATTCCGGTAAGCGCGGTGGCGCTCCGCGGGTATGTCAACGAACGATCCGAGTTTTTGATGACGACCTTGCCGGTGGTCGATCTGTCACGCCCGGCCTCGACGGATCCGGCCATCGTCACGCATTTCGCTGCGGGCGGCGGCTGGACGACAGAGCTGGTGCTCGTCAATCCATCCGACCAGCCGATTTCCGGCTCATTGCAATTTATCGGCGCGACTCTCGGCCCGTTTTCTCCATCGAATTACACGATCGCTCCTCGCGCGTCTCAGCGGCTTCAACTCAGCGACGGCGCCACCATTCCGCTGACTGGCGCCGTCCGCGTCGTGCCTCAGACTGGAGGGGCGCCATCGGCGGTCTGTATTTTCTCGTTCATGGCCAATGGCATTCGAGTGACGGAAGCCAGTGTTCCCGATGTTCCTGTCGCCTCGGCCTTCCACGTCTATGCCGAGACAACCGCGTTCAGCATTGGAACGCCAGGCGCGATTCGAAACGGCCTCGCGATCACGAATACAGGCGACACGCCCGTGGAAGTGAAAGTCGAGATTGCCGACGCTCGGGGTCGATCGAAATTGCCGGCGCCCGCGACGATCCGGGTAGAAGCGTTCGGCCACGTCTCTTTGTTTGTCGATGAGATTCCATTGATGCCCTTCGGAAGCGTGAGCGATTCGACTCCGGGAAACGTCGTCCGGCTTTCGAGTCCTATCCCGACGATTTCCGTCGTCGGCCTCCGCGGCCGTTACAACGAGCGAGGAGACTTCCTGATAACGTCAACACCGGCTGTTCCCGAAGATACCGTTCCCGATACGCGGCCTGTCTACATCCCGCACATCGTCAATGGGGGTGGTTACACGACGCAGTTCGTTATTCTCGGAGCGACAGCCCAATCCGTAGCCACGGAGTTCGGAATAACGATCGAGTATCTGGATCAGAACGGACACGCTCTGGCGCTGCCGACCCGCTGATAAAATCCTGCAGGTTTTCAGGGAGTTTACCGGATTGAGGTGTGAACGCACTCTCGCCATCGTCTTAAGATGAAGAAAAACGTTGAAGACGATAACACCGCTATTCGTCCGTTTCAGGTGCCCGATGTTCCGGAAGCGGAGCTCGAGGAATTGCGCAAGCGCATCAACGCGACGAAGTGGCCGGAGCGGGAAACCGTCGCGGATGTCTCGCAAGGCACGCAGCTCGCGACGATTCAGAAGCTCGCGCGCTATTGGGCGAAGGACTACGACTGGCGCAAGTGCGAGGCGAAGCTGAAGGCCCTGCCGAACTTCATGACCGAGATCGATGGGCTGGACATTCACTTCATTCACGTCCGTTCCAGGCATCAAGATGCGCTGCCGCTGATCGTCACGCACGGATGGCCCGGCTCGATCGTCGAGCAGCTGAAGATCATCGATCCTCTGACCAATCCCACCGCCCATGGCGCGAGCGCATCGGACGCTTTCCATCTGGTGATCCCGTCGATGCCGGGCTACGGGTACTCGGGCAAGCCGAGCCCGACGAACGACGGCTGGGATCCCGCCAGGATCGCGCGGGCCTGGGTCGTGCTGATGAAGCGCCTCGGATACGACCAATTCGTCGCGCAAGGCGGCGATTGGGGCGCGGCCGTCTCGGAGTCGATGGGCGCACAGGCGCCTCCGGAGTTGCTCGGCATTCATATCAACATGCCCAGCGCGGTGCCGCCCGAAATTGCGAACGCGCTCGCATCTCGCGCCGCGCCGCCCTCCGGCCTCTCCGCCGACGAAAAAAGCGCGTACGAGCAGGTGGCCGCCTTCAACAAGCACCTGGGTTACGCGATCCTTATGGGAACGCGTCCGCAAACCTTGACCGCGCTGGCGGATTCACCAGTCGGCCTGGCGGCCTTCATGATCGACCATGACGACCGCAGCCTGGAGCTGATCTCACGCTCCTTCGACGGAAAGCCCGAAGGCCTGACCCGAGACGACGTGCTCGACAACATCACGCTCTTCTGGTTGACGAACACGGCGATCTCGGCGGCCCGCCTCTATTGGGAGAACAAGACCGTGTTCTTCGCCCCCTTCAATGTCTCGATCCCGGTAGCCGTGAGCGCCTTTCCCGATGAGCTCTATCAGTGCCCGCGGAGTTGGGCGGAGCGGGCGTATCCCAAACTCATCCATTACAACAAGCTCGTCAAAGGCGGTCACTTCGCGGCATGGGAGCAGCCCCAACTTCTTTCAGAAGAGATTCGCATCGGCTTCAGGCCACTGCGTAACGAGCGTCAGAGCGCTGCGTAATAGCGGAGCAGAAAATGCGAAAGTTCAGCAAGAATGACGATGCGATTCGAAACCTTTCGCCCGAGCAGTATCAGGTAACGCAGCAAAACGGTACCGAAGCCCCAGGAACCGGAGAATATCTGGATAACAAGGAACCGGGCATCTACGTCGATATTGTGTCCGGCGAGCCGCTGTTCGCGTCGTCGGACAAATTCGATTCGGGATGCGGTTGGCCAAGCTTCACCAAGCCCATTGAACCTGAGAATATCAACGAACTGCGGGACACCTCGCACGGGATGACTCGCACCGAGGTGCGCTCGACGCACGCAAACAGCCATCTCGGGCACGTGTTTCCCGACGGTCCCATGGATCGCGGCGGGTTGCGCTATTGCATCAACTCTGCCTCGCTGCGGTTTATCCATCGCGATGATATGGAGGCCGAGGGATATGGGGCTTACCTGGACCAGGTAGAGGATATCGAATAAAGGCAATTATGAAGATCGTAGTGATAGGCGGCAGTGGCCTCATCGGATCAAAGCTTGTCATCAAGCTTCGTGAGCGCGGACATGAGGCGATAGCGGCATCACCCAGTTCGGGTGTCAACACGCTCACCGGCGAGGGGCTGGCCGAAGCCCTGCAAGGTGCCTCGTTGGTAGTTGACGTATCGAACTCCCCGTCCTTCGAGGACTCAGCAGTGCTGAAGTTCTTCGAGACATCAACGCGTAACCTCCTCACCTATGAGGCTGCCGCAGGGATAGAACATCACGTTGCGTTATCGGTTGTGGGAACCGAGCGGCTGTCCGAAAGCGGTTACTTTCGCGCCAAAATCGCTCAAGAGGAGATGATCAAGAACTCAGCTATCCCCTACTCGATCGTGCATGCGACGCAGTTCTTCGAGTTCCTCAAGAGCCTCGCCGACATTTCATTCGACGGCGACAAGGTGCGCTTGCCACCTGTGCTTTTCCAGCCGATGGCTGCCGACGATGTCGCGAGTGCCGTAGGCAGGATCGCAACAGGCCCGTCGGTAAATGGAACCGTCGAAATAGGAGGTCCGGAACAGTTTCGTCTTGACGAACTGGTCCGGCGGCGATTGGCCGCACTCAAAGATCCTCGCGAGGTCATCGCGGACCCGGAAGCGCTTTACTCCGGGGCGAAGGTGAGCCTCAGAACACTCTTGCCGGACAAAACCGCACGACTCGGCGAGACTCGCTTCGAAACCTGGCTCACTCAATCCGCTGCGCAAATTCCGAGTCGAAAGGTTAGTTAATTAGCCTGAGTCTTTGCGCCTGCGGCAGATCGCATTCTTTTGCCGGTCTGCCGGGCGTGAAGTTCCGTCAATCGGCGCGAAGTGCCCGCAGTGGATCGGTGCGGGTGGCGCGATAAGCCGGACCGAGACAGGCGCAGACGGCCGCGACTCCCACGGTGGTGACGGCTGCCACCAGCACGGCCGGGTTCGTGGGGTTCACGTGAAACAATAGCGAACGCAGCAGCGGACCGGTCAAAACCGCAGTGGTCAGCCCGCTGCCCAAGCCGGCGATGACGGGGATCAGCGCCTGACGCATCACCGCACTCCAAATGGTTCCCGCGTCCGCTCCCAGGCTGATGCGGATGGCCAGTTCCTTGCTGCGTCGTGCGACGCTGTGCGCCACCAATGCGTAAACTCCAAGCGCAGCGAGAAACAACGCCAGGCCCGCAAACAGGAGCAACAACGTCAACTGGTAACGCTGTGGGGCGACGGCGTTCGCCTCCAACTGATCCAAGGCATGCAAATTCGAAATGGCGGCAGCCGGCGCCAGCTTTCCAATCGCTTGGCGTAGCGGCCCCGCCAGGGAGCCAACCGGCAGCGAACTGCGCACGACCAGCGAACCGCTGAAAGGAGGAGTCGTGCCCCAGTACCTGTAGCCGACCGGCGGGGCGGGCTCGGTCAGGCGGGTGCGCGCATCAGCGGCAACTCCGACGATGTTGAGTCGAGTGCCGCCGCCGTCCGCGATCACGCGTCCAACAGCCGCGCGTGCATCGGCATCTTCCGGCCACAGCGCGCGGGCCGCGGCGGCAGAAATCACGATGGCGTTCTGGTCGCGATCGGTCTCGCTCAAATCTCGACCCGCGAGCAAGGGCACACCCAGGGCGCCCAAATAGCCCGGACTGATCGCGCTCACAGTCATCTGCGGTCCGCCCGCGTCGGCATACACCTTCCCCGGCACCGCGAAGCGATCCATCCCTCTTTCACCCGTTAGCGGCAGTTGCGTCGTGAAGCCGGCCTGCGACACTCCGGGCAAAGCGAGCGCTGTCGCAGGAAGCTGGCGCAGAATCGCCAAACGCTGGTCATTGGAATAGTTGATGAGGCTCACTTCAACCTGGACCGCATCCTGGGCGACGAAGCCGACAGGTTCGGAGACCAGCTTGTAGAAGCTCAGCCCGAGCAGCCCGACTGATGTCAGAAGGAGGGTTGACAGCGCCACCTGCAACGCGATCGATGCCTGACGGCTGCGCGTGCTTTCGAAGCCGGAGGAAGCTGCGGCGGTGGCATAGCGCAGCGCCGTTTGAGGATCGAGACGGCCAAGACGCAGCGCCGGGACAAGGCCGGTCAGGAAACCGGCGACGAGGGAGAGCGCGAGGCCGAAGACGAGAACGCGCCAGTCGATTTGAATCTCGCCAAGACGCGGCAAGTTGGCCGGCGCAGCAGCCAACAACGTGCGCAAGGTGCCCGCGGCGCAGACGATGCCCAGCAATCCGCCAAGGTTGACGCAAACGATAAGTAAAACCGCGCCCGCACCGCCAAGTAACAACCAAAGCCCTTGCCGTCGTCCCTCTACGGCGAAGTCCTGCATCGGGATCAGGTCGGCATACAGCGGAGCTTCTCCGGAGCGGTGCGCGCAAGATCAGCCAGAATGACGTTGAGCTGCGCCAGCGCCTCCGGCCGCGTCACGCCCGGTTTCAAGCGGCCGATCACGTGATACTCGAAATCGCTGAAGACTTTTGCGGGCAAGAGATCCCTCGGCCCGATTTGCAGGGGCCGGAAAAATTCCGCGGGCGATCCATCGAACATGGGGCCGAACTCGCGGCCTCGTATCTGGAACTCTTCGGGCAGCACGCCAATCACGGTGGCCTTCGAGCCCGGCATACCGATATCTCGGCCAACGATCGCCGGATCGGAATTGAACGCGGAACGCCAAAGCGAGTCGCTAATGATGATCGGGACCGAGGTATCCCTCTCGTCGCCCGGCTGAAAAGTACGGCCGAGAGCGGGACGGACGTCCAGGACACTGAAAAGGTTCGTCGAGGTCTTGACGCCATGCAGGAGCAGCGGCTGGCTGCTTCCCATGACAGGAAGCCGGCTGGAGATGAGCAACGACATCCCGGTGAAATCATTTGCCTCGCGCTGCCAGGCCGAAAATGCGGCCAGATTGTCGAACCAGGCAAGCCCGACGGTTTGCGGCATCTGTGGGATGCGTTCGCCGATCAGCATCAACTGTCCGGGATCCGGCAACGCCAAAGGCCGCAACAGGACGCCATTGACCACGGAAAACATCGCCGTGGTTGCGCCAACACCGAGGGCCAGCAAGATCAGGGCGGCCAGGGTAAAGCGCCTACCGGAGCGCAAGCTGCGAAAAGCGAGAGCCATGTCTTTCCCGTATCGCATGGCCCACGATACGCTCGCGGCTCGATAGACTTCAATTCTGAATCCGGCGGATAAGTCCTGGTGCTGCTTGACTAGCCTTGCACTGCTAGGCATAATACTGCAATGCTTTCGAAGGAACTGGTCGCGGCTTCAACGGTACCTCTTGTCTTATCCGTCCTCTCTAAAGGCGAGAGCTACGGCTATGAACTCATTCAGAACGTGCGGGAATTGTCCGGCGGCAAGATCGAATGGACCGAGGGCATGCTTTACCCCGTGCTGCACTGGATGGAACGCGAAAACCTGATCGAATCCGAATGGCGGAGCGCGGAAGACAGCGGCCGGCGACGGCGGTATTACCGCATTCGCAAGGAAGGGCGTAAGGCGCTGCAGTCCGAACAACAGCAGTGGATCGCGGTCCACACTACCCTGATGAAACTATGGAAAACGAAACCTCATTCGATTTGAACGGTGCGATTCAACGCTGGCGGATGGAACTGACAAAATCCGCGAGCTTTCGGGCGGATGATCTCGAAGAACTGGAATCGCATCTTCGGGATTCCGAATCATCGCTGCGAGCGCAGGGACTGACTGCCGAAGAAGCATTCCTGATCGCTATCCGAAGAACCGGATCGGGAGATGTGCTGGCTGCGGAGTTCGCCACCATCAATGCGACTTCGGTCTGGCTGGATCGTCTGCTCTGGATGACTACGGGCGGCATCACCATCTCGGCTTTGTGGTCTCTGGCAATGACTCTTCTGTTTGTAAGTACGCCCTTCGCATGGTTTGCGCCCGCATGGTTTGCGCCGGTTATCCTCGCATTGGCTCTGCCAGTCGCTCTGATATTGGGGCTGCGATCGAACCTCGTGAGGAAGTTTGTAAGGGCGCCTCTAAGATTGGCGATCGCTTTAATGATCGTCAGCTTATTTTCTGTGTTGCTCAGAACCTCGTTGATGGACAGTCGCATGTTTGGTCCAAATGCTGAATTTCCATACATGCATAGATTGCTTCTCTACAATTGGACCTTTTTTGTTCAATTTGTTGCGAGCGGGATGATTGCGTTCTTTGTGTTCAGACAAGCGAGGCGGTCATGAAAATGCAATGCGCCTTGCGATTGGGGTTCCTCGGTGGACTATTGCTCGCAACCGCCGCCGCCCATGGGACACAGGTGCGAACGGGTCTACCGCCCTCCAGCCTTTCATTCGAGGCCGCCGTCGTCAAACCTTCTGAAACGGATGTGAATTGGGTCACGATCGCCAATGGAGCGAGTATTCCAGTTGGGCCGCTTCCGGGCTGCAGAGGAACGGACACTCGAGGTCGTTTGAATATTCCGTTGAACCGGTGCGTCTCCAGGGGCTTTTCGTTGAAGTGGATCATCGCGTTCGCGTATCAGATTCCAATGCAAAGCATCGATTCGATGATTACCGGCGGTCCGGACTGGATGGACTCCGTTGGATTCGAAATCGAGGCGAAGGCGGAATCTCCGGCAACCGAGGCCCAACTCCACTCCATGCTCCGGAACTTGCTTGGTGAGAGATTCAATCTCAAACTGCATCGCCAAAAGAAGGAACTGCCCGTCCTGGCGCTTCTCGTTGCCAGGGGAGGGCCAAAACTTAGAGCCGCTCCTGACAGAAACTGTTATGTCGAAGCGGGTTGCGGTATGGCAGCCCCGCAGGAGCGACCGGCAGCGGCGAGCTAACGGAGCGGTGTGTTATCTTTATAACTTATATGTTATAAAGATAACACATCATGAAAACTCCCGTTCTCGTCGCAACGATCGCATTGCTGGCGTCCTCTGTCGTGGCCGGCACCCTGACGCAAAACCCAACGCAGACGCGCGATGCATTCGAAGTCGTGTCTGTCAAGGCATCCGGCCCGCCGCCTGGCGCACGCGTGGGCGGCCCGGGTTCCGCGGGCCCATGTACAGCAGGTCCGATTCAGATCGATCCGCAACGCTTTGCAGCCGGAAGCGTCACCACGTTGCGGCTCATCACGTGGGCGTACGGCATCAGGGATTGCCGTCCGGAACTCGGTCTCGTTTCGGGAGGGCCCTCCTGGATCCGTTCCGAATACTTCGACGTTCAGGGCATTCTTCCCGAGGGCACGCCTTCCTATTCGCTCCAACAGCTCACCAATGGCGAAGCGCTGAAACTCCAGGCGATGCTGCAGACGATGCTCATTGACCGATTCAAGCTTACGGTGCGTCGCGAGACGGTCGAGATTCGCGTCCTTAATCTCGTCGTGGCCAGGCCGGGAAAGATGCAGCCCGCCAGAGAACAAAGTAGTTTGGGTCCGAGAGGAGCTCCGCCGCGAGGAACGCTGCTTATGAGTAACGGAGTGTTTCAGGGGACGTCCATTCCGTTATCAATGCTGGTCACGGTGTTGCAGGCGCGGTTGGAAAACTTCGTCGTCGACAGGACCGGTCTGACGGGGTTGTTCGATATCAGAATCCCGGTCGAACTGGAACCGAGCACCCTTGTGATGCCGCCCGACGCGATTCCGCAGGTGCTGGATGGCCTGGGCCTGAAAGTGGAATCCGGGCGCGCACCTGTGCAGGTGCTCGTGATCGATCGCGTGGAGGAACCTACCGAGAATTAGGGCGGGCAGCGGCCGGCCTGGCGATCAGCTCCAGATACTGCAATGCCGCAGACGGCACACACAATTGTTCGCTGAGTTCTTTACCTCGCTTGAAGACTTGTTTCGATGCGATGAAAGCTTTCTGATACATCTCCTGGTCGTTGATGTTGACCACCAGTTCCAACGTATCTTGGTCGAGCAGCCTGTAGCGTTCCTCAATGCGAGCGCCAAGTCCATGCGGATGGCCTTCTTCGTCGCCCCAGGTTTCCATTGCTCCAACGGTCTCGACGACAAACTCTCCGTTATCGGACCAACGTCCGACCGAATACCCGTACCACCTCGGATCGGGCGATCCCGCCTCTGCGCCGCCAACGTTGTCAGGCAGGGATCTTCCATCGGTCCAGATTTCCCGGTACACACGCTGATACTGGAAGAACTGAAACACCTTGCCCGGCGTCTTCGCAAACTCCATTGCGCTGAGGGGGGATCGCAAAAAAATGATTCGGGGGAATCCCTGGGGATCGCACGTGGTGACGGGGTCGTTGGAATCGCCCACGGGCACCGAACGAGGACCGAACAGCGGCCTTGCAGTGTCGAAAAGAGCTTGTCCTCTTTCCGTCATCGGCGCAGGCGGTTCCAGAGTCTTCTCCGGCCCCAGCCAGACGCCGCTCAAATCGGGGAGTGACGGCGCGGTCGTGGGAGTTCCCGGCGACCCGCCCCGGCATCCCGGGAGCGCCGCAGAAAGTGCGAATAAGGCGAGAGTGAACAGACAAGAGCGCATCGAATGCCTCCATTCGCGAAGGTGGGTTCTGACCTTGATTTTGTGCAATAGTATAGCCCTCTGAAATGCCATGAATGTCCGGGTACCGCTGCTCTTAGTTGTGATTGTTCTTGCCGTGATGAGTGCTTCTTTGTCCGCTCACCATTCCGCCGTCGCCTATCTTCA
>Ga0137423_1000501_pt1 | contig 11912 bp, 7 predicted proteins | sample EasRivERMZT600_2_FD_102326 | JGI IMG/M metagenome (GOLD analysis project Ga0137423, IMG submission 102326) | Soil microbial communities from meander-bound floodplain in the East River, Colorado, USA - East River MetaG ERMZT600_2 | ecosystem: Environmental > Terrestrial > Soil > Floodplain ...
CCGCCTGCGCCGCCTTCGCCGACCCCTGCGCCGGTTGCCCGGCCCGTAACACCTCCAGCAAAACTTGCTGATCCACTGCCGATACCCGCGGCTCCGTTACCGGCTGGTCCAATACCCGCGGGAAAACTCGCTGTCAGTTCTCCAACCACGGTGGACATCTATAAGGGCGAGGTATACCTCGGATCAGCGCCCGTTTCACTCGAACTGCCTGCCGGTCCGCAAACGCTGGAATACCGTCACGGAGACTTACGCAAGACGGTGACACACACCATCAACAGCAACGGAACAACGCGAGCGATGATCACATTTGACATAACGGTGCAGATCAATGCCAGGCCGTGGGCGGCAGTCTCTCAGGAAGGTATCGAGAGCAAGGACCTGGGCCAGACGCCGCTCAGCGGTGTTCGCGTTCCGATCGGAAGCATGTTGGTGTTCCGAAACCCGCAATTCCAGCCGAAGAGATACCGGGTTACTGGAAATGAAACAGGCATTCAAATCGTCTTCCCGTGAGGTTTCCAATGCTTAGAAACACGATCGCGCTGCTGATTGTTTTTTCTTTCGGCCCATTCGCCTTAGCCGAAACCGTCGATGACGCCAGGGAGATGCTGGCGCGAGCGGAGGCTCTCTACTACGAAGCGGATTTCGAAAAGTCGGTCGAGTTGCTTTTGCGCGCGGCTGATTTGCTTCGCGACCAGCCGGGATATCAAAAGGAGAAGTCCGCCATCAAGCTGCAGATCGCCCTCGGATTGATCGGTCTCAGCGACAGTGCCCGCGCGAAGCAGTATCTTGGCGAGCTGTACGCTCTCGATGCGGATCATCGGATTGATCCTCAGATGTTCTCGCCTAAAGTGATCCAATTGGCTGAAGAGGCTCGCGCAGAGCAGCACGAGAGACGTTGCCGATCTGTCTCCGACGAAGCACAGCAGCAGTTGGACCGCGGAAATTCCGACGCTGTAATGAAGATCATCGAGTCCGGCCAGGGCCCAGGCCAGGGCCCCGGTCAGGGAAGGTGCGGCAACCTGATACAACTCTTTCCCCGTGCGGCCGACTTGCTTTTCAAGGACGGACTCGCCGCGTACAAAAGATCGGACATGCAACAGGCTTTGCTGAAGTTCCGTGCCGCACAGCGACTCGATGCCAGGAACGAGCTGGCGGCGGAATATACGAACCTGACGCTGAGCAAACTCGAAGTGGCGGCCGACCGTGCCATCCTTCAATGGCAGAAGAATTTCACGTCAGGCGATTTTTCGGCGGCGGCGCGCGATTATCGCGAACTGACGTCGCGTGGAAGTCCGGAGACGCTCGATCACGTGCGCGCAGAATACAGGAAGTCTCTCTCTACCCTCGTGGATCAGTGGAACCGCGCGTGTGCCAAAAGTGATGCGGCCACAGCGGCACACATAAAGGAACAGATTCAGACACTGCTTCCGGAAACCTCGTTCGCGGAAGACATCATTGCACTGATGAAGACGTGTACGCCTGCCGGCTGTATCCAGATGGAAACCGGTCTGGCTCTCGCCCGCCTGAAAACGCGCGTGGATCCGCAATTTCCCGCTACGACGCTGAGCCAGTTCAGGAGTCCTGTCACCGTTCGCGTCAAGATGACGATCAGCGACAAGGGCGATGCCGCCGTTGATGGATTAACCGGCGGGGGCCCGCTTTTGACGAACCCGATCCGCGTTGCTGTCGAGCAATGGAGATTTCTTCCGGCCGTTGTTCAGGGAGAGTCTCGATGCATCGAGACGGAAATCCCATTGGTCATTAATTGGAACGAATAATTGAACACCATCCCGGCCTTTGCTTACACGACTGCCGATAAGGCGCCGTTATATCGCGCGATCATGCGCGCGTTCATGCAGGCAATGGAAAGGTGTGTATTCAATCTCCGCATTCAGGACGTGGTGGATGCCGTACCCCCTCGGTTGAAAGACCTGGAAGAAATTGAAGCGGCCATTGAGCAATTGCTCGTGTGGGGAAATCTGCAGACGGTTCCGGATACCACGAGCGTCAAAACCGTTGACGATTTTCTCAAGCCGCGTCAGTTGCTCCAGATGACCCGTTTGGGAGAAGCGGCTGAACGCGCCGTCTCTCTCTTTGAAGAAGATTCAGGATGTGAACCGGCGCTTCAGTCGGACGCGCTCGCTGATGCGCAGGACGTGGTGATGCTTCGCCACAACTGTCAGACGCTGATGCTCACACTGCAGACCTTGATTCGTAAGCTCGAGGGAATCCGCAGCCAACCTGCATTCGATATCGACGAGGCGCAGCGCCTGGTCGAAGACGCCGAACGATTCGCGAGTGTTCTCGTGATGGCGTCCGATCCAATTCAGGATTCGATTCGCCGTCTTGAGGCTGCGGGACTGGAACGCAAGCAGTGCGAATACTTTCGCGATTGGTTCGTTTCGGAACCCGACCGCCCCTCAAATGCGGAAATCGGCCGGCAGCGGCTCCGCGAATTGATCACGAGCGTACTCAGTGCCGTCACGCGTATCCAGGGCAGCCGGATCCATAAGGTGGATCGAGCGGACGATTTTCGAATCCTCGCGCGTTCTTTTGCGGCGGCCGAGTCCGATGCTCATGCGCACCGGTTGTGGAGATCCGTGTTCGGTTTGTGTCCCGCGCGCCATCTCATCGTCGACGATGCGACACTGGACGATTTGGAAAAACGAAACATTCCCGCAAGTACGAGTTGGCTGGAGGCTCCGCCTGTTGGGATCACGATGACTTCCAGGCCGGGACAGAGCCATGCGCAAGCCGGCGTGTTCAGCCGCGTTGTCGACCGCACGGAAGAAAAACAAAAGCTCGCCATCGCGACTCACGAGGAGGCAATGCGAATCCTGGCGGCCCAGAGCCGCTTCAGCGGCGGCCGCATGCGGTTGTCACAGCTCGAATTTCTCGAACTGGACGAGTTCGATCTGCTTCTCGATCTATTGGGAGAGGGGGTCGAGATCCTTTCCGGCGACGGTTCGCCGAGGATCCGGCTGGAACCCACCGCAGATGGCGAGACCGCGATGATCCTGACCGACGGAGGAATGTTTTCCGGACCGGACTACTGGATCAAATTCGGGGACGATGCACTTTATGCTGACGGCCACGAGTGAACTTACAGGGCTGGAACGGCGTCGCGCGCTGCGTGCGTTGCTGCGGAGGCCTATCTTGCCTTCCGCGGGCGAAACCTCGGAGGAGTACACACTTGTTCGCCGGCATTCGGAATGGTTGAAGGATTGGCTGATGAACTTTCCCGCGTGGGAGCTTCATGTCGATCCCCAGGTTGCGAGGCTTCGCAAGACACCGGCGGATCTCGACGACACCAGGCCTGCAGTGGATCGCGCCAGCGGAACAATATTCACGAGACGCAGGTACGTCCTGCTATGTCTGGCTTTCGCGGCATTACAACGATCCGATCGGCAGATACCGCTAAGCGAACTGACCCGGAAGATCGTGGAACTCATCGCGGCCGATGCGGAGCTGCAGGCATCCGGCGTTGTCGTCGATCTCGCCAATTACGATCATCGCCGTGACCTTGTTCATGCGATCCGCCTGCTCATCGATCTGGGAGTGCTCCACAAGCTCGATGGAGAGGAGCGTGAATTCCTGGATCGACAGGACATGCCTGACGCACTTTACGAAATCAATCACTCCGTTCTTTCGGCGCTGTGGAATCTGTCGGCCAGTCCGTCGGCAGCCGTGCAGCGAGGACAGCAGGGACTCGGTCACGTCGACGACTTGCTTGCGCAGCGCCAATCCACCCGGGCGCGTCTTGTTCGCAGCCTGCTCGACGATCCGATTCTGTATCTTCACGACCTGGACGAGGAAGAGCGCACCTACCTCGCCGAACACCGTGGTTATCTGCTCAGGCAAATTCAGGAAGCCACCGGACTCGTGGCCGAAATCCGGTCTGAAGGGATCGCGATGTTGGATGATGAGGGCGATCTCACCGATCTCAGACTTCTCGACGACACAGCCGATGGCCAGCTCAGTCTAATCCTGGCGCAGCGGCTTGCGGAATCCGCAAGGGCCAATCCACAGCGTGGCGAAAGAACGGCGGTTCCGCTCGGGGTGCTTGGAGAATACGGCGCAACAGCGTGGCTGATGGATGCGGTGTGGCGCCTGCAAGGGCTGCGGCTTGTCGAATTAACGCCGGCTGGAGTAGTTCCGCTGCCGGCGTGTGCGCGTTACGCGCTGGAGTAGTTTGAATATGCGAGTGCGAAAACAGTCTCTCCCTCGCCCCGGCCGCGAACGATGGCAGCCTCTGCGCAGCGGCCTGGTAAACATCTACCGTTATGACTCCGAGGAATTCCATTATGAAAACGGCCGGATGTTGCTGCGCGGCAACAACGGCACCGGCAAATCGCGTATCCTCGCGCTTCAGCTTCCGTTCCTTCTCGACGCCGACGTCACGCCCCAGCGCCTGGAACCCGACGGCGAAGCTTCCAAGAGAGTCGAATGGAACCTCCTCATGGATCGTTATCCGGACAGAACCGGCTACACGTGGATCGAATTCGGGCGGAGCGAAGGCGACGACTCAGGGCGTTCGGACTTTTATCTGACGCTTGGATGCGGCCTGAGCGCAGTTGAAGGCCGTCCAGGTGTTCGCTCCTGGTTCTTCATCACAACGCAACGGATCGGCCAGGATCTGGAACTGATCACCGAAGGCAAGCAGGTTCTTGGTAAAGAGAAACTCCGTGAAAAGATCGGGACCGCGGGCCGCGTCTTTGATTCTGCGGGGCAGTACCGCCAGGCGGTCGACGAAGCGTTGTTCGGGCTTGGCGCCTGGCGCTATGCAAGCCTCATCAACCTGCTGCTTCAGCTGCGGCGTCCTCAGCTGACGAGACGGCTCGACGAGCAGGAACTGTCTCTGGCGCTCGGCGAAGCGCTGCCTCCGCTCTCGCGCGATGTGGTCGCTTCGGTCTCCGAAGCGCTTCGGACAGTGGCAGCCGACCGCGCTCAGCTGAATACGTGCAAAACGTCGCTCGCAGCTGTCGATCAGTTTCTCATCGGATATCGCCGCTATGCCGAAATTGCCGCCCGCCGCCGGGCCGATCGCGTCCTCGCTGTGCATCGAGAATATGAGACGGCGCTGCACGAGGTACTGAGCGCCGAAGCCGAATGCGACCGTTCACTCGCGGAACTTGCTCGATTGAAAACCGAGTTGCATGACCTGGCCGCCGAAGCGCACACGCTGGAGACGGTAGTCGTCGCGTTCCGGCAGAGTTCTCACAACGATGCACACGACATCGAGCAGGCCCATCGTGAAGCAGCAGAGAAATCGAAAATTGCGGAGCAGGCTTCATCCGCGTTGGGTGACGCCTCACGCTCCCGGAATGCGTGGCAGGAAGAACATCACGGGCTCCTCAATAAAACCGAGCAACGGCGCCTTCAACTGGCGGCTGCCGCAGATGCTGCCCGGCAAGCGGCAGTGTCGGCGGAAATGGAAGTGGTCCACGCAGAGGCCTTTGACAGTGCGAAGACCGACCGTGAAATTCAGACCCGTCTCGAAAAGATCGAACATGCCCGGGATCTGAATCGCCGCGTCGCAGCGGCAGCGGCTCACGCCGAGCGCGCGGTTACGGAAAGAGATCAGCTTCGAGGATTGCTGGACGATGCGCGCGAACACTTGAATTTCGCGTGCGAGGAACATAAGTCGGCCGTTACATCCTTTCTTACGGCGGTTGCCGGCTGGACGGCGGATCTTACCGAACTGCCCTTGCCGTGTGATAACGCTTTCCTGAAATCGGTGTCCGATTGGTGCGATACACCCGATCGGCCGAACCCGTTCGGCAGTGAGAGCCGGAAAGCTTTCGACGAGTTGACGCAGTACTTCGCCGACAACCGCGCTTATCTGAAGCAACTCGAGAAAAGCCGGACTGCGGAGTTGACAGAGGGGGAGCCTTCACTCGATTCCATCCTGGATGCGATGGATGAATTGAACCGCCGCGAAATCACACTCCGTACAGAAGTGCAGACAGCGCCTGTGGACGAGCACGTCCGCGCTGCGTATCAGTATTCGATCGCCCTCGCCCGGCACGTGGACTATCTGCGCAACCGCCTGGGCGAAGCGGAAGAGTATGTGCGGCAGAAGCAATCCGAGACCGATCAGATCAGTCAGGCCCGCGATCGTGCGCTCGAAGATCTCGGGATCGGCCGCTGGCAGGATGATCTGGACTCGCTTAAGAACCACACGGCGCACTACCGCTTTGCGCTGTCTTCCATGTCGCTCGCAATCGAATCTTTTGAGGAAGCCAGAATTGCTACAGAAGCGGCCTGGGCGCACTTGCAGGAAGCTTCGGCTCGCGAAGCAAAACAAAAGGAGTTCGCGGACGAACAGAAACGCCGTGCTGCGGCCGCAGAGATCGTCCTCCAGGCTGCCCGAGCGTCCGTCAATGCGGATTCCACTGAAATGCTTCGGCGCGTCGCCGAGGCGCAGGAACGGCTCGAGCAGTTGCATATCAAAGAGAAGGAATTGCGTCGGCAATACCACGACACGGAGGTTTCAGTCACGCGTCTGGATGAGCGCCTCCGAAATCGTACCGAAATGCTGAATGGCCAGACGGAACGGCAGGACACTGCCGCATCCGCTCTCCTCGCGCTGCAATCCACCGGACTGCTGCAAATAGCTGCGCCTGGAATCATGGCCAGGCAAGCCGCGGAAATCGCTTTGGAACTGCGTTCGCGGCTGCATGCAATCGATTCGAACGACCGCGAGTGGGAGGAGCATCAGAAATCCGTCCCCGCGCAGTTCAATACACTGATGCAGGTACTTCCGCAGTACGGCTGCCAGTCGGCAGGGACATTTTTCGACGACGTCTTTGCGGCGAAAGTCATTTTTGGAGGCCGCGAGTGCACGATCGACGAATTGAGACAAATGCTGTTTGACGACGCGGACGCCCGTCAAAAGCTCGTCGATGCGCGCGAGGTGGAAATTCTCGAAAACGAACTCGCCGGCAATGTATCCCGCCATCTTCGCGAATTACTTCGTACTGCCGGGGAGCAGGTCGAGCAAATGAATGCGGAACTTGAAAGCTGCCCGACAAGCACGGGAATGAAACTGCGTTTCGTGTGGCGGCCGGCTGAGAACGCTCCTGCCGGCACCGCTGAAGCAGCAAGGCGGCTCGTTTCCGACGACGCATGGTCATCCGGAGATCGCCAGATGCTCGGGTCGTTTCTCCAGCGGCAGATTCAGGCGGCCGGCTCAGACAGCGATGGTTTGTATTGGGAAGAATCCGTGGCCGACGCGCTCGATTATCGCAAGTGGCACTGGTTTGGAATCGAGCGATATCAGGACGGCGTCTGGAAACGACTCACGCGCAGAACGCACGGTACCGGGTCCGGAGGCGAGAAAGCCATCGCGCTCACGCTTCCCTACTTCGCAGCGACCGCTGCATTCTACCGAACAGCGGATCCGCGGGCGCCACGATTGATCCTGCTCGACGAAGCTTTCGTCGGTATCGATGCCGACATGCGAGCCAAATGCATGGGTCTCATCCATACATTCGATTTGGATTTCATGATGACCAGCGAACGCGAATGGGGCTGCTTCCCCACGCTTCCAGGCCTCGCGATTTATCACCTTTCCACGCGGCCGGATATTGACGCCGTCGGCCTTACGCGCTGGGTCTGGAACGGCCGGCAGCGGGAGTTGAGTTCGACCGAACCACCCTCGGTGCCGGCCGCCTACGCGGCTACCGCAGCATTACAATAAATCTTACCTGGGTGTCACATGGATCAGGGCACCCGGAGCAGCGTCTTCCAGCAACCACAGCGAACCATCGGGGCCCTGTACCACGTCGCGGATGCGTTTGCCCACAGCCCAGCGCTCGGCGAGTGTGGCGCCGCCCTTACCATCAAAAATGACGCGGGTGAGCGATTGGGTTCCCATGCCGCCGATGAAGCCGTTGCCGTTCCATTGCGGGAAGATCTGAGTTCCGCGGTAGAACATCAGATTGCCCGGCGCGATCACGGGTACCCAATAGATCGCCGGTTTCGCCAGGTCGGGCCGGGTGTCGGGATTGGGGATCGCCACGCCGTTATAGTTCGGTGCATACCCCACGAGCGGCCAACCGTAGTTCTTACCTTTCTCGATCAGATTCAACTCGTCGCCGCCGCGCGGGCCATGCTCGATTTCCCACAATTCGCCGGTGGGAGAAAACGCCATGCCATAGGGCGTGCGGTGGCCCATGCTCCAAGTTTCAGCAGATGTGTTGTTGGAGCCGAGAAAAGTATAAATGCTCACCACCTTCGCGTTCTTGGCGGCTTCGGTATCCGCGGACGGATCGATCAGGAGAATGGTGGCCGCGCCGGTTTTTCCGAAGTTGGGATTGCCGGGAGCTGGTTTGCCGTCCAGCGTCAAACGCAGGATCTTGCCGACGGGCTGGTCTGGATCCTGTGCGGGTGTGAAGCGCTGGCGGTCGCCAACCGTGAGGAACAGAAACTGTCCATCTGGTGAGAATGCAACCGCACCGCCTTCCTGTCCGCCCCTGCCCTTGGGCATCTGGCGCCACAGCACCTCGAGGTTTTGCAGTCTGGCCGAAGTGGCGGTGGCGTTCAGCGTCGCGCGTGCCAGCGCCAGACCGCCGCCGTAGTCACCCGGTTCGGCATACGTGAGATAGATACGCTGGTCGGTGGAGTACGTCGGCGAAACGTAGACGCCCAACATACCGTTCTGTCCCTGCCAATAGACCGGGGGCGTATTCGCGACCATGGTCTTCTGTCCCTGCTGGGTCACCAGCCAGACAGGCCCGACCTTCTCAGTGACCAGCATGCGGCCATCCGGCAAGAAGGCCATCCGCCACGGCAGAGTAAAGGTAGTCACCGTGGTCATGTTGAAGGGCAGGCTCGCTTCAGGCTTCTGACCGCCCGCATTAACCTGGGCCCATACCGCTGCCGACGCCAGTGTGAGCAGCAATACCGCTTTTGCCAATTTGATCATCAATTTCTCCTAGGACTTTTTCGTATCAAGGACGAACAGTCAGCCCGGAAAGAATAGCGAGTTCACAAGCATCAGGCCAGCCTTGATTGCAGGCGAGGGTGTACAGAGACGCGGGATTCCGGTCGCGGACTTCCCTCTTGCTGCCTTTCAAGACGATCGCATAGTCCTTCAACGATGGAGACGCACCCACCAACTCGCCAGAATCCGTCAACGTACTGAGGTTCCGGCAAGCCGCTCTGAATCCGAGATCACACCCGTAACGAAACGGATCCGCGGCGCCCGCCGGGTCGGTGCGGCGCAGGTCTTCACCGGAGTTCGCGAGCGCGATGTGCTGCAGACCGGCTTCGTTGCAAGCCCAGCCGGAGCCGTCGGAGCAGTAGTCAAACTGCAGATCAGCCAGATACGGACATGCGTATGGACGTCCATCGTCACAAGCCTGGCGCCAGAACGGGAGCCATTGGCCGGGATGCGCATCACCGACTCCCTGCATCGCACTCATCACTGCAAACGCGATCACCCAAACCGACATGAACGCAAGGTGTCGCCGCCGATTCAGCACGCGAACATCACGTGACCATGCGCACAATCGATCGATTGCCTTGATAGAGAGGTTCAGGATCGGCACCTGCAGGAGCTTGTCGTAAAAGGTCGGCATGCCTGCCATGCCGAGCACTTGATACAACGCGACCGTGCTCAGGCCATAAAGCACTCCAAAGATCACACGCCCGGCTTCCGTTTGTGGCGATGTTGAGGGATCGGTAAACAGCAGATGCATGCCGAGAAAAACAGCGATAGGAATGTACGAATCGTAGAAGAAGTAGATTCCGGACGTTGCGTAATAGATGAGACCAAAGGCATAGGTCGTCAACACCGCCGACATCGTCATTAGTGTGACGCCAAAGAGAAACTGTCCCGGCAGGCCGACCAAAAACAGCACCAGATAAATGTGCGGCGGAAAAAATTGCGTGGTCGCAATCTCGGGTCCCCATGTCAGATCGGTCTTTCCTGTCGCCAACAACACTGCCGCAGCTACCGCCAGCGGAAATGATGATGGGTTGAAGATGTGCGCGCTTCGGCCGTCTTTATTCCAGCGGATGAATTCCCTGGCAACGATGCCCAGCGCCACTATCGCAAATTGCAGATAGAACCAATCAGGCTTGAACCACAGAAACAGGTTGATGCTGAAGATGATGGGAAATGGGGCGAATCCGAGCACATACGTATCTCGCCGCGACCAACAGAGCAGCATGTCGAAGGCGTATGCGAAAAGCAGTTGCGCGAGGACGAGGTGCAACGATGCGTACACCGGTGGCCAATACCATCCCCAATACAGAAGGACGGTCCCCTGCGCACACGCTTGAATGTAGTGCTGCTTCCTGAGTGCTATCTCGAGGTTTAGCTTCCGTCCAGGGCGGAGCAACAGCGTATTCCAGAGAACAAACACAACTGCGGCACCAAGGAACGTGACCAGCACACTGGGATTGTTGCGGACGCCGGGCAGCAGCGCGAGGAAGCCAAGACTCAGCGCGAACGCCGACGGCAGATATGTAGCCAACACAACGGCCGCATAACACCCTGCCGGAGATGTACCTGTCAAGGGGTTATTCCAGCTCATCACGTGCGGACTATGAACGTGTGAAGAATTGGAAGGCCAGCGATTCGCCATCGCTTACGTAAATACGTAAATGAATATTGGCGATATATCGACAATTGCCGATATTCATTTACGTACTTACGTGGCAGCGATGGCCGATTGCTCTGAACAGCCGATTCGTTCACGGCTTCTATGGGTGCCCGATTTATCTGGCCTGAAGCGCATCCATCCCAACCGCGGCGGCCAGCACCAGGCGGCGGTCGAGCGTGCGGCCCGCATCGGCCGACATGTCGATATCGTAAATATCGCGGAACTTGGCGATGCCGATGCGGCGCTTGTGCACGCCCAGCTCTCGGCCGTCGCGCTCGAACGTGAAATGGTAGGGAATCGGCAGCCAGTCGGCGAAATCGCCGATGAACGGGACGAAGCCGACGAGCCGCCGGAAGAGAGCGACCCCAAGATTACGCTCTGATGCGGTCACCGTACCATTGGGTGCGTGAATCAGGTAGGTCGATCGGATAAGGCTGCGGCCGAAGGCCTTCTGGATTTCACCAATCTTGGTGCCATCGGCCGCGGTCACATCGTAGGTCGCCCACGGGTCGAAGCGTTGACGCGCCTTGATCCGCATCAACTCCACCGCTTTCGTATCGTCAGTATAAAAGCGGATGTCTTCCTTGAACTTGAACCGGGCCTGCTCGACGAAACAGAACGGTTTGTCGTTCTCCGACAGGAAAAACTCGTACTGATTGATGATCAGGCGAATCCGCTGGCGCAGAACGAAGTGATCGTGCTGATTCGGATCGATCATCACTACTGCATTCTCCGAATCGTCCACAGCTCCCGATTCGGATCCGAGAGGTACTCGGCTCGGCATTTGCCTGTCATAGGGTGAATATTCTGAAAATCGGCAGTTGCAACAAACTGCAACATTTGTGCGAGAACCCCTCTAGTATGCTCCCGAAGAATTTCGAAAAATCGTTATTCATGATAACCATTTCCCCGCGTGTCAAAGTGAATATGCGGGGGGTTGAAATGAGCGTTGAAGGAAGGGAAGAGATGCGTAAGGTTTCAGTTTTGATCGCGATATGTTTCGTACTGGCTCTCGTTCTAAGCTTGATGGGTCAAAGTCAGCAAAATCAGAATGCCCTGAAGAACATCATGACGCAGGTCGACCCGGCGTGGACCAGCCTGCAAATGAATCTGGATTCTGGCAATGCTGCAGGAGTGGCGACTGACGCGGCAAAACTGCAGAGATTGTTCGACGCCGCCGAGAGGTTCTTCACGAAGATGAACATGCAACAGCCGGCGGGTTGGGCTAAAGAAGAAGCCGCTGCCGCCGGCGCCGCGGCCAAGGCCGCTAAGGCCGGTAGCGTGGACAAGAACGCCAAG
>Ga0137423_1000503_pt1 | contig 11878 bp, 26 predicted proteins | sample EasRivERMZT600_2_FD_102326 | JGI IMG/M metagenome (GOLD analysis project Ga0137423, IMG submission 102326) | Soil microbial communities from meander-bound floodplain in the East River, Colorado, USA - East River MetaG ERMZT600_2 | ecosystem: Environmental > Terrestrial > Soil > Floodplain ...
AAGCCGACACCTCCCCCGCTCGACACCACGCCGTTTTCCCAGGCCCAGGTCGACGCCGCGCGAGCCGCTGGCGTCACTGCGGGACGTCTCCAGATCAAAGCAGAGGTGCAGAAACTCCCGTGAGTGTCCCGACCATCATCAACAAGGGCAACATGCAGTCCGTCCTGGGGATGGGCCTGCTCGGCCTCGTGGCCTACGGCTTCGCCGTTGACAAGATCGGCGGCGACGTCATTGCCGCTGCATTCGGCGCCGTGATGGGCTACTTCTTCAACCGCGCTATCAACAGCAAGTAGCGCCCCAACCCCTCGCCTCGTACCGCAGGCGAGGGGTTCTCTTTGTCTCGAAACAAATGTTCAGTGCCCCGGGTTTCCAACCCCTAGGTTCATGAGGAGTACCGCCCTTTGAGTACAGTCCGCTGGTCCCAGTTCCCCGAGTACGAGGAGGAGCTTCGCGCAGGCGTTGCCTACGACCTGACCGCCGTGCAGATTGCCGAGAACCTCGTCGAGAAGTTCGGGCTGGTCGTGACCCGCGATCAGGTGTCCGGGCGTATCGCACGGCTCGGGCTGAGAGGGGCGCACGCACCAGTGCTGCTCTCCCCAGAGGAGCGGTTCGAGCGCCGCGTCAAGACCGAGCGCCAGAAGGCTGCTGACCGGGCCCTCGCCCGGGAGATGGCGTCAGCCGCTCAGGGTCGAGCGCGCTGGGAAGAGTTCGCGGACATCGTCCGAGGCGAACTCGTGGCGGCCCCTGACTTCGAGGTTCCCGCCCCCATCGTCCTGCCGCAGGCGACCGGCACGCCCGAGCAGATGGTCCTGCACATCAGCGACCCGCACGCCGGCAAGCTGGTCGACCCGACTGTCACTGGCCTGGGGTTGGCGTACAGCAGCGGTATCTTCGAGTCCCGGCTCAAGCTGCTGGAGAACCGGGTCGTCCGGCTCTTCCTGCTGCACAGCCAGAACGCCCCGATCTCCGACCTCCAGCTGTACTTCACGGGCGACGGTGTCGACGGCGTCGACATGCGGCGCGGTCACTCACACCGGACTGACATCCAGGCTGCCGCGGCCCAGGCGATCTTCCTCGAGCAGGCCTTCTCCGGCCTGACGTTCCGACTCCGGGCGACACTCGGCGTCCCCGTCCACTGGGAGTGGCGGTACGGCAACCACGGTCGTATCGGTGAGTTCGGCGTCAACCTCCCGTACGACAACTGGGACTACGTCGCCGGCCACATGCTCTCGATCCGCCTCGAGGCCGACAAGGGCTCGACGATCAACCTCCCGACCACGAAGACGGCCCTCACCCGACTGGGCCCTCTCACCGTCCTGTCCGGACACGGGGATGGTGGGCGCAAGGGCGGCGGTGGCTACTTCGGTATTCCACTGGGCTCGATCGCCGCGAACTACGTGGCCGATGTTGGGCTGAACCAGCAACTCATCGACCTCTACATCCTCGGCCACTGGCATCAAACGATGGACTCACCCCTTCCGCTGGGCGGTCGGGTCCTGATGTCGTCGGCCTGGGATGGCGGGGACGACTACTCGGTCAACAACATCAAGGCTGCCTCCCAGCCGGAGCAGTGGGCCTTTGGGGTCCACCCCGAGCGTGGCATCACCTGGCAGTACCGCATCCAGCTGGCACCGCGCCGACTGCCCACGGAGGTCCGCTGATGCCGGACGACGGTTACGCGTTCTTCGACAACCTCGTCGAGTTCAACCCCGACGACGTCGACTACTCCGACACGGAGGACATCCGGGCCGGACCCATGGACGAGGACGACGGAGAGCTCTTGATCGACAAGCCCCTCCGACTGCCTCGTATCCCAGTGGCCCCGGAGCGCCGCTCACTCGAGAGCTTCGACCGCGAACGGGTGATCTGCGTCCACGAGCTTGCCCGGGCGATGGAGGAGTACGCCACCAAGGAACCCGTGCAGCTGTACGGGGGCTCCATCGAGTTCCACGAGGCCGCCCAGGCGGTCCTCGAGATTGCGCACTTCGAGAAGTGCGGCCTGAAAGGACACTGATGACCGACTCTCAGGGCCTCAACCCGAAGGACATCGTCGGCGCTAAGAAGGCCCCGTTGGGGTTCGTCCCGCCAGCCCTGTACATCGGGGCGGCCGAGGGCATGGCGATCGGCGCTGACAAGTACGGCCCGTTCAACTGGCGCGGGCACTTGCCGATCCAGTACATGACCTACGTCGAGGCGATGCTGCGGCACCTCTTGGCCCTGGTTGACGGACAGGATCTCGCTGAGGACACGGGCGTTCACCACCTCAAGCACGTCCTGGCCGGCGGCGGCATTCTGCTCGATGCCATCGAGTCCGGCCGGGTGGTCGACAACCGCCCGATCAAGGGCCCTGCTGCGGACATGCTCCGCGCTCAGGACAAGAGTGTTGCCCGCCCCACAGACGAGGAAATAGTCACGAAGCTCCTCGAGGACTCGGGATGGGACCCCGTTCTGCCCGGAGATAGCGTCTACATCGGCTGCGACCCAACGGAATGTGAGGACCCCGATTGCGGAGTCCACGACCCCTCGCTGGGCTGTCTGTGATCTTCGGGTCCTGTGCTGGAACTGCAATATGGCGCGCGGCCTGTACGGCTCGTGCCCTCACGAGGTAGGTGCATGAAGGCTTACTTGGCTGGGCCAATGACGGGGATACCGGGCTTCAACATCGAGGCCTTTGACAGGGCCGCGGCCGTCCTTCGGGAGGCAGGCCTGGAGATTGTTTCTCCTGCCGAGTTAGACGATCAGTCGATCCGTGCGATCAGCGTGGCTTCGCCGGACGGCTCCATCGCTACGCTCGAAACGCACGGTCAGACCTGGGCTGACTTTCTCGCCCGCGACGTGAAGCTCATCACAGACGGTGGTTTCGACGCCATCTACGTCCTGCCGGGTTGGGAGCGATCCCGCGGGGCAAGGCTCGAGACTTTCGTCGGCAACGCCCTGAATGGCCTGCCTGTATTCGAGGCCCGCAGGCCCCACCGGCCGGTGTCGTGGCGCGAGCTCGCCGAGGCCTGGGGTGGGGTGGAGGTCTTCCAGATCCTCCGCTCCGAGATCCTGTCTGACTACGCCGAGAAGATGGCATGAACCGCAACGCAGTCCCGATGGTGTGCCTCGTCTGTAAGCACCAGGCCGGGAACTACTACGGACGGCTCGTGTTTCCTGACGAGACGGAAGCCCCGATGTGCCCGAACCACACCGAGAAGTCGCTCAGTTATCCGTTGACACCCGTCACCGTTCCGGCCCTCTCCATCACGGGTTCGTGACGCTATGTCTTCCGGTCACAGGTCGGACCTCGTATCGTTGAGTTATCCCACGCCGCCGGGGTACCGCACGGTGGACAGTCACGGAGTACCGCCCGTGAACGAAGTGGTCAGCCCTGCCCGCCGGGTCGTCCTTGACGCTGTCTCTCGCAGACTCCGTCTCGGGCGCCCGGCGAGGGCCAACTGACTTGCCGTTCTCAGTAATCGCTTCCGTCGATCGCTACGTCGAGAAGCTAGAGGAGCCACGCGAGCCTGATGGCAAGTGGCACCCCTCGAGCATGTTCAGCTGCGCGCGCCAGGCCATCTACTCGATGCGTGGCACGAAGCAGTCGAACCCCCCGGACGAGCGAACGAGGCGGGTCTTCCGCGTCGGCCACATCCTCCACGAGTTCGTGCAGGCGGCCATCGCTGACGACCCCGAGGTCGCGTACTTCTTCGCCGAGGTGAAGGTCTACGACGCTGACCGCAACGTGACGGGCCACGCGGACGGCTTGTATCGGTTCGTGACGGGCGCCTACGAGGTGCTCGAAATCAAGTCCATCAACTCGATGGCCTTCCGGTACAAGGACCTCCCGAAGCCCGAGCACCGGGACCAGGTCGTCCCGTACGTCGAGGCCCTCAGGGAGTACGGCGGTCAGGCCAAGTTGCCGGACGGGACCGTGATCGAGATCCCGCCGCTCGGCGACCAGCTGAACCGCGTAAGGCTCGTCTACGTGTCGAAGGACGACATGCAGATCGAAGAGTTCACCCAGATCCATACCGAGGCCAAGGTCGACGCGCTTGATGAGCGGCTCGACATCCTCGAGGCCCACGAGGCGGCCGGCACTCTGCCGATGCGCCTGCCCCCCACCGTCAAGACCGTCAAGAAGACCGGGAAGACAACCACGTCCCGGAACTACCTCTGTTCGTACTGCCCCTTCCAGGACAAGTGCTGGAAAGAGGACCCCGAAGGAGTCGCCCCATGACCGAGCCCCTCTATGGCTGGAAGACGGCTGCCGCGCTGATCGGCGTTGTTCTGCTGGTCGCCCTGCTCTTCCGGGTAGGGATCATCCGTTGACCGCTGCCAAGATGACGGGCCTCGGTCTGCACGGGAAGCTCGCCCAGATCCGCGGCGAGCTAAACGGCCAGATCGTCAAGTCGGGTGAGCACACCCAAGGTGGCCCGCAGTACAAGTTCGTCGAGGCTCTCGAGGTCGGGCGGCTCTTCATCGAGAAGGCGTCGGCCCTCTTGATCACGATGCTGCCCGAGCACATGGAGATCCTCTCCATCGTACCGTCCATGACAGGCAAGCAGCACGTCGTAACGATCGGCGTGCTCTGGGCCATCACGGATGCTGAGTCGAACGAGATCGTCCACGTCTACTCGATCGGTCAGGGCGCCGACAACAGTGACAAGGCCGCCCCGAAGGCCCAGACCAACGCCATGAAGTACGGCATCCTCATGGTCCTCCAGGCAGCCGGTGACGATCCCGAGAAGGACGAGCCGGAGGCTCCGTACAAGGCGAAGGCTCGCCGCACTGCCACCCGCCGCAACGCCCGTCCCAGTACGGATGAGCCCGAGGAGGCTGAGGACGGCTCCGAGACGCCGAGACGCCGAGTCTCGCGCCGCAAGGTTGAGTCGGGGGTGGAATTTGGCCGAGGCGAGATCAATCGCACCGATCCCGATCCCAAGCCTGGTGTAGCCATGGCGACGGCCGACTTCAAGGCCAAGATCCGCGCCCTCCAGCACGAAGTTGGCCTCGACGACAAGCAGTTCAAGGCCCTGGGGATGCACTTCACGGGCAAGGACTCGTCCCGTGACTGGACTGAGGCCGACGCCGAGCGAGTGCTCGCGAAGCTGGACGACGCCTCAGTGATCGAGCTCTTCTCGGAAGTGAAGGGCGTCTACGAACCCGAAGCAGGAGGAGACTGATGATCCGACAACTTGATGGCGAGGGGAATGTTCACCTCGTCCTCACCCCGTCCGAAGTGGTCGATGTTCAGGCGATCATCGAAGCCGGCCTGACGGCGGTCGACGTGGGTCTGGCCCGCATCTTCGAGCCGGAGAAGGAGGTTGCCGCAGGCATGATCTCCGCGGCCTATCTCCTCGACGACGAGCAGTTGGTCACGCAGATGATGCGCATCCATGAGGACCACGCGAACGACGACCACGCCTCCATGCGGGCCCAGTTCGAGGAGGCTGTCAAGCGAGGGCGCGCGGCAGCGAAGGAACACGGCTATATCGGAGCGTGAGCAGCGACTCACTGCCGCATTCGGAGGCTCTTGAGGGGGCCTTGGTAGCGCGGCTGCTCGTCGACCCTGCCCAGCTGCCGGTTATTGCCGGCCAGTTGTCGCCGGAGGACTTCTACGTGGGGACGTGGCGCCGAGCCTACGCCTCCATGCAGAAGATGTCCGCGGATCGCAGGACTGTGGACATCGAGGGGCTCCGTGAAGCCATCGGAGACGAGGAGGCCGCTGAGATCGGCCGTCGTCTCGGTGAGATCACGGCGGCCCACCGAGCTCCACTGGACGAGTACGCCGTCATGCTCCGCGACTTCGCCTTCCGGCGGCGGATGATCACGACGCTTGAGTCGTTCGTGACCAAGGCCCGCCAGCGAGGCGACCGTGAGGTCCTGCTGGGTGACTTCCACGAAGCTGTCCAGCAAATCAGTGCCAGTGTCGAGGCCGGCTCCCTCCTGAGCCCGTCGCAGGCCGTCGAGGTCTACGTCAAGTCGATGGAGCAGCGGGCCAGTGGCGAGCGGTCTGGCCTGTCGTGGGGGATGAAGCTCCTCGACGACATGATGTACCCCGCCCGTGGCGGGGAGATGATCATCCTGGCCGCCCGACCGTCCATCGGTAAGACGGTGCTGGCCGAGCAGATCGCTGACCACTGGGCCCGCCTGGGTCCGCACCCGGTCCTGTTCGCCTCGCTCGAGATGCCGATCGACTCCCTGATGGACAGGACGGTGTCGCGACTGTCGGGCCTCCAGGGCTCGGACGTGATCCGCTCGATCCTGACCGAAGCGCAGATCGAGAAGGTGCGCTCCACCCTCGAGGACCGCCGTGGGGTGGGCCTCTGGTACCTCGACGACTCCTACGCCAGCACGGCCGCTCTCCGGGCGGCAGCGGCACGCATCCGGCTCCTGTCAGGGGGCCTGACCGCGATCGTCGTCGACTACCTACAACTACTGAGGGACCACCATGAGTCAGAAGTCACCCGAGTCACCCGGATCAGCCGAAACCTCAAGGCCCTGGCCCGAGAGTTCAACGTCCCGGTCCTCGTCCTCTCGCAACTCAACCGAGCCAGCGAGAGCCGCGACGACGGCCACCCCCGACTCCACGACCTCCGAGACTCGGGAGCCCTCGAGCAGGACGCCGACCGTGTTCTGGGGCTCTGGCGTCCTGATCGTGCATCTGAGCTAGCCGACCTCGACGTCTTGAAGGCCCGACAGGGGCCAACGGGGAGGATCTACTTGAACTACGACGGCGAGCACTTCCGCTTCACGGACTCGCCACCTGACGACCAATCGCCGGCCGACGATGACTTCGGCCACTTCTCCTAGGAGTACCGCCCTATGAGTAAGACGTTTGCCACCGCGTAGACGCCCCGTCCCCAAGACAGGCCGAGACTGGGAGCCCGATCAGGGCATCATCGACCAGCTTCTCCACCTCCGCACCTTCGCCGATCCCGCCGCCATTCTCACTGACGACAACGTGGTCGTGTGGCAGATGGCTGTCGACGCTGCCCTTGACATCGTCGTGCCCGAGATGAGGCGTCTGCTGATGCTGCCTCCGTCGTCCGGGATGGTCAATCAGAGCCAGCTGGTCAGCATCATCGGCAAGGTACCGCTGGGATGAAGGGCAAGTTCTCCTATGGCCTGCGCGATCCTTATTTACCCGTCGACCCGGTCCTGCCGGAGTGGTTGGTGATGGCGAAGAGCGCCCGGCAGGCCAAGATCCGCGAGTACATCGGGATCGTCCGGCACCGGCTGAACCTTCTGGACTGGGAGGTTCGGTACAACCCGAACTCCAAACCGGACCCTGAGCACTCGGCCGAGATCACATACAGCGAGTCCGACCGAGCGGCGGTCATCGTCGTCTCAGAGTTCACGGACGACCTGGACCTCGAGGCCGTGATCACGCACGAGCTCCTACACGCGGCCCTCAAGCCGCTCGTGGATCAGGCAGAGCGTCTGTTGGTCCACGTCGACGGTGATCGCGCCCGCGTTCACATCCACGAGATGTTCGACGACGCCGAGGAACAGGTCATCGAGGTGCTCACTCGAGCGCTCGTGATGTCGGCTCCTCGCGTGGCTGTCCCGCATGACGGCAAGCACGACTTGTGGGAGCCCTTCGCCCGATGAGCGCATGGAAGCAGCTGGAGCGGGTCGTGGCTGCCGTCTTGGGCGGGGTTCGCTCCTGGGAGACGGACCACGACGTTCTGGTCGTGACGGACGATCTGTTCGCCCGGAAGGACGTCCTGTCGAGGGCTCCGCTCCACGGCGACGAGACGGGACCGGAACTGCTCTGGCTGGCGAAAGCTGGAGCGATCGAACTCGCCTCCATCGAGGTGAAGAACCTCAAGGGGCCGACCGTGGCCCAGCTGGAGGCCTTCCTCTACTTCAATCGCCAGAAGGCCGACCGAGACGGGGTTCGCTGGAACGCCCTGGTCGTCAAGCGCAAAGCTGGCGTGGGTCGCAAGACCATGCCTCTCCTCGTGATCCCGCTGGAGTTGTTCGATGGATCTCACTGACCAGCAGATCCTCGAGGCCCTCCAGAAGCGCGACAACGCGGCCCTCGGGTCGCTCGCTCTCCTACTCCCCAGTCGGCCCCAACGCCGTGCCATGCGCCGCAGCGCTGGCGCCTCCAACATCCAGCCGAAGAACGCCGCCCAGCGACGGAAGGCCCGTCGACAAGCAGGCCGCCGGAGCGCGGCACGAAACAGGAGATAGCACATGTCGAGAGATGAGATGCCGAAGAAGGTCGTCGCAGTTGCGGGGATCGTCGGCACTGAGCCCGAGGTCCGCGAGACGGACTACGGCGATGTCCTGAACTTCCGGCTGGCGGTCAACGTCAGCTACGACGACGACGCAGAGTCCAAGTGGTTCGACGTGGCCGTCTGGAACGAGGGCCTGATCAAGTCCTGCGAGGCCGAGCTCTTCAAGGGTGCCAAGGTGGCCGTCGAGGGCACCTTCAAGGTCGACTCGTACGACGGCAAGGACTACCCGAAGATCAGCGCCGCCAAGGTCGGGCTGGTCGAGTGGCTCCAGCGGTCAAAGAACACCGGATCGACGACACGTCGCCGTTCCCGCGACGACGAAGAGGAAGAGGAGAGGCCCGCACGCCGGACCTCATCCCGGTCGTCCAGCGGCAGCCGATCCACGGGTCGCACCTCCAGCCGCACGGCTGAGAAGGACGACACCGAGGGCGACGAACTCCCCTGGTGATCGCCGAGTTCCTCCGGGGGATCTGGGGGCCTGAGCCCCTGGGCCCCCTGGGGGAGATCCGCACTATCGAGCGAGTCGGCACGGTCGACCCGTATCCGGTTATCCAGCAGAAGTGGGTGCCTATCGAGGGCCCCGACTGGTGGGAGTTTGCCGCAGACGCAGTCACCAGCCTGCTCGCCGAGGACCGCGACATCTACTTCGGGGTCCTCGCGCGAACTCGCCGGGGAGGAACCGCAGCTGATGTCGTTGATCAGACCCGGGTTCTGTGGTCCGACATCGACGCCAAGAAGTTCAGCGACGTGGTGACGATCGGCAAGGCCGCCGCGCTCGTGGCCCTCAATGCCTTCCCCATCCCGCCACAGGTCATCGTCGACAGCGGGGGTGGATGGCACGCTTACTGGCGGCTGTCCAAGTCCGTCCCGTTCGAGCCAGCCCGGGATGTGATGACGTGGATCGCCCGAGAGATCAACGGCGATGCTGTCTACGACGTGGCCCGCATCCTCCGGGTGCCGGGCACCTTCAACTGGAAGCGCGGCGAGCCCGTGCCCGCCCGGTTGGTCAAGTTCGACCTGACCCGGACGTACGACTTCTCGCACTTCACCGGGATCATGCCGCCCGAGCGTGAGCGCCGGCCGATGGACCCCAACAAGCGGGTCCGAGTCGATCACCTTCCAGACTGGCTGGAGGAGGCCATCGCCCAGGGTGCCCCACAGGGGCAGCGCAGCGAGGCGGCCTTCCGGGTCATGCTCTGGCTAGTCCGATACGGACGGACGCCGGAGGAGATCCGCGAGATCTTCGAGTCGTACCCGGTTGGGATCGGCGAGAAGATGGCCGAGAAGTCCAGCTACGACGCTGACCGCTGGTTCGACACCACCCTCCGTGCCGCCGAGGCGGTGGCCTGATGGACTCCGAGCTTGAAGCCCAGCTGCGGGATCGGACCGACGAACTGATCGCCGCTGAGAAGGCGCTGGCCGAGGAGTACCTCCTCCTCATGGGGTCTGGTAACTACCAGACCTGGCAGGCGCAGAAGATGGCCGAGTTCCGACGCGCCGCCGCCGTGCGCAAGGCTCAGGCCGAGTACGAGATCGCCCTAGCGCGCCTCAAGCGCGCCTAACCCCCGCACATTGGAGTACCGCCCATGACCGACCAGACCAACGTGCCCGGCGTCAACCCCGGGTCACGGTACCCGAAGCCCACGGCCCAGCAGGAGGCCGTGCGCGGGAGCATCGCGTTCTTCCACCCCATCATCGACGCGCTCGTCCTGCTCTTCGCCATCGCCCTGTTCATGCAGGGCTTCGGCCTGCTAGCCCTCGCCGTGGCGTTCCTCGCCGGCCGCATGGGGGTGCGGTGAGTGCCGATCGCCAGACATCGTCGTCAGATCCTCCGCAGGCTAGACGGACGAGGAGTTACATGGACTGCCGGGAGAAGGTTGCAGGCGAACGCCTCGAGCACGCTCAGTCGAGTGATCTACCGTGAAGTGTCCCCGGTGCTCGAGTCCGAAGTCGTCACGCTACCTCTCGCCCGTCACGAAGGACGAGGTGGTCCTGAGACGGCATCGCTGTCTCGAGTGTGGGCTGGTGTACCTGTCGGCCCAGGTGGTCGTGACCGGGGACATGGAGGAGGCACTCCTCGAGGCCCTCGAGCCGTGAGCCGTCTAGGCGAGACGGAGGCGGATGACCTCTTCCGCGCCGACGCCGAGCGACTCGGCTACCTGAGCGAAGGTGGTGCCGGCCTCCGGGCCTACTACCGGGATCACGGCATGGTTCAGCCGGAGGTGCTGGACAAGGAGATCCCGGAGAAGGAACTCACCGGGCTCGACTGGGAGCGCCCAGTGGACGACCTCGAATGATGAGCCGCCGGTTTGCCCGCAGGATCGCTGGCGTCATCAATCATGTCGGCTGGCTTGCCTACTCAGGACCGTTGCGTCCCAAGGATCGTCCCGTGAGGTTCGCCTACTACAAGGACGGCTGGCGATGGCGCTGGTTTGGGGCATGGGAGTCTCTCTCACTGGCATGGGGCCGCTTCTGGAACCGTCGCCTGGCCTCGGCCGAAGAGCACGTCGAATGACTGACGCCATCTTCCGCACGGATCACGAGATGGAGGTCGCTGCCGAACTGGATCGGGCGTCGAGGAAGTTCGGTGCGTTTGCTTCCGGCCACGAGGCCCTGGCCGTCATCGAGGAGGAGTTTCTCGAGTTCAGGGACGCCGTGTTCTGGGGCCGCGATGCCCGAGGCGATCGTGCTGACCCACGAGCCGAGGCCATCCAACTAGCCGCGATGTGTCTGCGCTATCTGCGTGACATTGCGCCGTGAGTCCGCTCGACGCTGCGTACCTCGCCATTTACCTCCTGACGGGCGTGTGCCTGGTCTTGGCCCTGGCCTACCAGACAGCCCCAGTAGACGAGTGCTCGGTCTGCACGCACTGCCGGGATCTCCGACTCCAGCGCGAGGCGAAGCGGCGCCTGGATAACCACAAGCAGCAACACCAGATGGGCTGGGCCGACCACTGCGCCGACCCGATGTGCCCTTGGAGACGTAAGTGAGCAACATCGACCGCGAACTCTATGCCGAGTCCGAACGCCATCGGAAGAGTGTCGAGACAATCATCCGTGCCTGGGCCAACTGGGCCCCCGGCACAGACCCCGGCCGCCTGATCAAGAAGCTGGAAGAAGCAGGCTTCCGTCTCTGCCGAACGTGAACGTCTCGATGTGGGTCCTGATGAAGTGGCGCAGGGTACAAAAAAAGAGCCCGCCTGCCCCCAAGCAGGGAGCAAGCGGGAAGTGAAAACCACTGTTGCGAATATCCGGGATGGGGTTCCCCCGAACTCCGTCTACATCGGCCGGCCGAACCAGTATTGGGACGGTTATTTCGGGAACCCGTATCCAATCACACCCTCAGAGACTCGCGAGAGCGTGCTGGAGAGATACCGGCGCTACTTCGATCGTCGGATGCACACCGACGTCGAGTTCCGCTATGAGATCGAGGGCCTGAAAGGGAAGGTGCTGCTCTGCTACTGCAAGCCGTTGGCTTGCCACGGTGACGTGATCGCCGAGTACCTCAACCAGTGAGGACGCTCGCGTCCTTTACGCCACCTGAGCAGCGAGCGATCCTTGCTCTGGTGCGGCTCGCCGCCAGTCCGGAAGCAGCCACTCTGCGAACACCGGGCGCTGATCCTCGTCCAGCTGGACGTGCGACCAGAT
>Ga0137423_1000504_pt1 | contig 11854 bp, 5 predicted proteins | sample EasRivERMZT600_2_FD_102326 | JGI IMG/M metagenome (GOLD analysis project Ga0137423, IMG submission 102326) | Soil microbial communities from meander-bound floodplain in the East River, Colorado, USA - East River MetaG ERMZT600_2 | ecosystem: Environmental > Terrestrial > Soil > Floodplain ...
TAGCCGCCGAGCGGCAGCGCCGTAGCGAAGTAAAGCGGCTTACCAGGAAGAATCTCCTCCGGTTGCTCGACATACGGAACGATTTTTTCGGGACGCGTTGTTGTGCACCCGTTCAATCCGGCCAACGCCAGTGAGGCGGACAGCAGTGCCAGGAATTCCCTGCGATCCACATAACTCTGCACCTTTGCGATCGCCGGAAACTCGTCTTTTAGCATCAGACGAAACTCGTCTGTATCGGCAGCTTCTTCGAGGCTTCGCCAAAAGCGAGGAGTCTCGCTCTCGGTAGCGAGTTTTTCGCGCAGGTCGTCGATGTTAATCCTGGTATTCACCTGTGACACACCGAACAATTCGTCAACTTGACGGGAGACTCGACGTGGTACTCCTGTACCAGTTGCCGGCCGATGAATTGCGCTGGATCTCGATGGCAACTCAAGCACCATTCCATATGGAGCGTGTGCTCTCGCCACATCAGCGGCATCTGCTGCACGGGACCATGACATGTTTCACAGGTCACTCCCTTCCGAACGTGAATGCTGTGGTCGAAGTAAACGAAGTCCGGAAGGTCGTTCACTCGAGTCCACCGGATCGGTTTCTTTTCGCGGAAGCTCGCGCGGACCGGTTCCAGAAGCGGGCTGTCGGACCAGACCTGCGAGTGACAATTCATGCAGGTTTTGGTTGGTGGAATCCCCGCGAACGGGCTCGTTTCGACAGACGTGTGGCAGTATCGGCAATCGATGCCGATTCCGGCGACGTGATGTTTGTGACTGAAGGGAACCGGTTGGTCGCGTACGACGCCGACTTCAGTAAGGTAAGGTGAGCGGATAACGAGTCCCGCAATCCAGGCCAACACCCCAACGATGAAGACGGCTCCGAGGATGCTGACCCTCGAGAGCGTGTTCGCCCTCCGATGAAAGATTTGAGCCATGCGCAGGAGCGCAGGCACGTCGGGATCCAAGGAACGGCGGCGGTCTATGAACGTGTGAATGAGTTGGGAGACCACCCCGCTCGCCTCGTTCCTCGGCTCGCTGCCCCTCCTTCAAAAGGAGGGGAATGCCTTGAACCCACGCGTATTCCCCTCCTTTTGAAGGAGGGGCAGCGAGCCGAGGAACGAGGCGAGCGGGGTGGTTTCCCAACTCATTCACACGCGGCGGTCTGTGACCGCCGTCGGTCACCGGGTGGTCACGAAGTACCGCGTCGTTTGATGGCAAGCGACGTGCCGGTCAATCGTGCTAGGCTCGACATTACAATGAACGAAGGCTTCATACTCGAAGACGATCCAACCTGGTATAAGGACGCGATCATCTATGAAGTCCATGTTCGCGCTTTTTACGACAGCAATGCCGACGGGATTGGCGATTTTCAGGGGTTGACCGAGAAACTCGACTACCTCCACGATCTCGGCGTCACCGCAGTGTGGTTGCTTCCTTTCTACCCTTCACCCCTCAAGGACGACGGCTATGACATCGCGGACTACGGTAACGTCCATCCGTCATATGGATCGCTGGCCGACTTCAAAACGTTCCTTCGCGAGGCGCACCGCCGCGGAATTCGGGTCATCACCGAACTTGTGCTCAACCATACATCCGATCAGCATGCATGGTTTCAGCGGGCTCGACGCGCCACCCCGGACAGCGCATTGCGTAATTTCTACGTGTGGAATAATTCCGCGAACAAATATCGAGACGCGCGGATCATCTTCAAGGATTTTGAAACATCCAACTGGTCGTGGGATCCCATGGCGAACGCCTACTTCTGGCATCGCTTTTACCATCACCAGCCTGATCTCAACTTCGAGAATCCGGAAGTCATTAAAAGCCTGGTCCAGGTCGTCAACTTCTGGCTGGGCATGGGTGTGGATGGCCTGCGACTGGACGCGGTGCCCTATCTGTACGAACGTGAAGGAACAAACTGCGAGAACCTCCCCGAAACGCACGTGTTTCTCAAACAATTGCGCAAGCAGGTTGATCAGAAATTTCGGAACCGGATGTTTCTGGCGGAAGCGAATCAGTGGCCCGAAGATGCCGTGGCGTATTTCGGCACTGGGGATGAGTGCCAAATGGCGTTCCATTTCCCAGTGATGCCCAGAATGTTCATGGCGCTACGGATGGAGGATCGATTTCCCATTCTCGACATTCTTGCGCAGACACCTGCCATCCAGGAAAACTGCCAATGGGCAATGTTCCTGCGCAATCACGACGAATTGACCCTCGAAATGGTCACGGACGAAGAACGTGACTACATGTATCGCGCCTACGCGCATGACCCGCAAATGCGCATCAACCTCGGAATCCGCCGCCGACTGGCGACATTACTCGGACGCGATTGGCGCCAGATCGAACTCATGAATGCGCTCCTGTTTTCACTTCCCGGAACGCCGGTTCTCTATTACGGCGACGAAATCGGAATGGGTGACAACATCTACCTCGGTGATCGGAACTCGGTCCGCACGCCGATGCAGTGGAGCGCCGACCGCAATGCCGGGTTTTCTCGCGCCAGTCCGCACCGCTTGTACCTTCCGATCATCATCGATCCGGAATCGCATTACGAGGCATTCAACGTTGAAGCCCAGCAGAACAATCCCCATTCGATGCTCTGGTGGATGAAACGTCTTATCGCAATGCGGAAGCGTTACAAAGGCTTTGGCCGCGGCACCCTGGAATTCCTGTCGCCGGACAATCACCGCGTCCTTGCTTTCATCCGTCGATACCAGGACGAAACTATTCTTGTGGTTGCAAATCTATCGCGATTCGTTCAGCACGCGGGAATCGATCTCTCGGCGTTCAAAGGTGCAGCCCCTGTCGAACTGTTTGGTCGTACCCAGTTTCCCCAAATCGGCGACTCCATGTACTCTCTGACGCTGGGCGGACATTCTTTTTATTGGTTTCTCCTGTCCGCGAAACCTTCTCCCGTTTTCGTCACACCGCAACCTCAGAAGCAACTTCAGCTCGAGGTCGCGAACTCCTGGATGAACGTATTCAGAGGTCGCAATCGGACGCTGCTTGAGGAAGCGTTGTCCACCTTTCTACCGGCTCGAAAGTGGTTCATGGGCAAAGGCCGCCAGATCAAATCCGTATCGTTCGTGGAGACAGCGCCCATCCCGGAATACTCAACGGCCCTGATGGCTGAAGTGCTGGTGGAATATACGGAGGAAGATCCGGAAAGATATCTCCTGCCTCTGTCGTTTGCCTGGGGCGATCGTGCCGAGCAGATTCGACAGAACTCGGCATCGTCCGTCCTTGCCGAATTGCTGGTTAATTCGTCGGATAAGTCCCGACACGGTGTCGTCTTCGATGCCGTATTGGATAAAGAATTCTGCTCGCGGCTGCTCGACTTGATCCTGCGCAAAAAGCAGCTTCGCGGAACAAAGGGTGACTTCATCGCAATCCCATCGAGGAACGGACGGGATGGTCGCGATACGAAGGGCAGGAATGTGGAAGTCTCGGCAATGCGAGCGGAGGATACGAACTCCTCGATCGTTTATGGCGATCGATTCATCCTGAAACTCTTCCGTCGTCTTGAGGATGGCGTTAACCCGGACATCGAGGTCGCGCGATTCCTGACGCGAATCGATTTCCCTGCGGCGCCGATCCTGGACGGTGAGATCGAATACAAACGACGAGATCGACGAACGTGTTCTGTCGGCATGTTACACGGTTTCATTCCCAATGAGGGCGATGCCTGGAGACACACGCTGGATGCGTTGAGCCAGTACTTCGACCGCACCGTGACACAGGGCCCACCACCCCGCATCCACAAGCCTCTGGTCGAGCAACTTTTGGAGAATGTAGGTCCGCCTCCCGGCGATGAAATCATCGGCCCTTACTACGAAAGTGTGAAAGTTCTGGGCCGCCGTACCGCCGCGCTGCATGTGGCACTGGCTTCGGATTCGGATGATCCGGAGTTCGCACCCGAACCGTTCTCGGTTCTATATCAGAGGTCCCTTTATCAATCGATGCGAAACCATGCCGGGCAGATCTTCCAATTGCTTCGGAAGCGTCTGCAGGTATTGCCGAGTGACGTAGTGGAAGATGCGTTGAAGGTTGTCGATCGCGGCCCCGATATCCTGAACAGGTTTCGCTCAATACTGTCTCGCAAGATTGTCGCGAAACGTACTCGCATCCACGGGGACTATCACCTGAGTCAGGTCCTCTATACCGGCAAGGATTTCATCATTACCCACTTCGAAGGAGAAGCCGGTCGGCCGATCACGGAACGGCGGATCAAACGGTCACCGGTACGAGACATTGCCGGCATGCTGCGGTCGTTTCATTACGCGGCGTACACTTCCTTATTTGGTTACAGGGGAAGCGCCATGGTCAGACCCGAGGATCTATCGACGTTGGAGCCCTGGGCTCAGCTTTGGAACGTTTGGATTGGGTCTGTTTTTTTGAAATCCTATTTGGAGTACGCCATGCCTGCCGGCTTTTTGCCGGAGAATCGCGAGGAGCTGAAGATCCTGCTGAACATCTACCTATTGGAAAAAGCGCTGTACGAGTTAGGTTACGAGTTGAATAACCGCCCTGACTGGGTGAAGATCCCATTGATCGGAGTCCTACAGCTCCTCGAGGAACCTGCAAGGGCATGAAGCCGGCTCCCGTTCCCGCAAAATTGACGCAACTGGCACGACTTTATGGGGTGCAGACTTCATATCAGGACATGCGGCAGCGAAAACAGGAGGCGCCTGCAGAATCGCTGCTTGCCGTCGTGCGCGCCCTTGGAGCGGATGTCTCAGACCTGAACGACGTCGACCGCGCCCTCGTGGACCGGCAAACTGAGCTCTGGGAACGAGCTGTCGAACCTGTAATCGTCGCGTGGGATGGAAAGATTCCACCGATCGCAATTCGCGCGCTCGAGGAGGATTCAGGCGCAACGGTGGCACACACTTTTGTGCTGAGTTCCGGCGAACACCGAAACGGGGAGACCGCGCTTGCGAAACTGCCGATCCGTAATCACGCGCGAGTCGGCGGCAAACGTTATGTGGAGCGAGTGCTGACAATCAAGGGACGTTTCCCGACGGGCTATCACCGTCTCCGCGTGCAACTGGGCCGCAGGACAAGTGAATCGCTTCTCATCTCAGCGCCCAAACAAGCCTACTTTCCATTTAACGGAAGGGATTGGGGCATTTTCGCTCCAACCTATTCACTGCGGTCACAACGAAACCCGAATGCCGGGGATCTCACCGACTTTGAAACCCTCATCGACTGGATGGATCTGCACGGAGGACGCGTGGCTGCGACGCTGCCGCTGCTGCCGGCATTCCTCGACAAGCCTTTCGAACCGGGTCCGTACTCCCCAATCAGCAGGCTTTTCTGGAATGAGTTCTACATCGATGTCGAGCAATACCAGAATCCCAGAAAATCGAAGTTGGTCGATTACCGCAGAGAGATGGCGTTCAGGAGAAGCGTGCTCGAGAAGGACGCAGCTCTATTCTTTCAGGATAGTGGATCCGGAAGCCGAGACCGTTACGAGACGTTCTGCAGGAACGAGACCGACCTTTCACTTTATGCTACCTTCCGCGCGGTCACAGATCGACAGCAGGCCGGCTGGACGAAATGGCCTCAGCGACTGCGCGCCGGTGAATTCAGGAGCGGCGACTACGACCCGGAGGTCCTGAACTATCACACCTACGCGCAGTGGCGTATTCAGGAACAACTTGCGGATCTGGCTAAGAAAACTTCTCGAAACCGGCAGTTTCTGTATCTCGATCTTCCTGTAGGACTTCATTCGGATAGCTACGACAATTGGCGGCACCAACACCTTTTTGTCAGCGCTGCAAACGGCGGCGCGCCACCGGATCCGGTCTTCACGCAAGGCCAGAATTGGGGTTTTCCACCGATGCACCCGGAAGCATTGAGGCTGGATCACCACGCCTACACGATCGCATACATTCGAAACCACCTTCGGTATGCCCGATTGCTTCGAATCGACCATGTGATGGGCTTACACCGATTGTTCTGGATTCCGAAAGGATTCACCGGCGACAAGGGACTTTATGTGACGTATCCAGCAGACGAAATGTATGCAATTCTTTCTGTTGAATCACATTTGAACAAAGCAGGAATTGTCGGTGAGAACCTGGGCATGGTTCCACGCGAAGTAAATGCGTCCATGAAACGGCACAATATTCAGCAAATGTATGTCATGCAATATGCGCTGATATGCGACGATCCTAAACGGGCGCTTCGATCGATTCCGTCAAACAGTGTCGCGAGTTTGAATACGCACGACATGCCACCGTTTCGCGCCTTTCTCGAAGGCACCGATATCGACGACCGGCTTGATCTCGGGTTCCTGGATAAGAGTGACGCCCTGCAGGAGCGGCGGCAGCGCGCGGCGATGAGGAAATCGCTGTTGAATTTCCTGCGACGCAAGCGCCTCCTGAACGGCAAACGGGAAAAGCCCGAGCACATATTCAAGGCCACACTTGGACTTCTGGCCTCGAGTGTGGCGAAGGTTGTGCTGATCAACCTCGAGGATCTCTGGGGAGAAACGCTGCCTCACAATGTGCCCGCAACGCAGAAGGAACGGCCCAATTGGCGGCGGCGTGCGAGACTGAGTCTTGAAGAGATTCGTCAGTCGGAGGATGCGGCGGAGACGCTTCAGCTTGTCGAGAAGAGAAGGCGCCGCGGTCTGCAAGGTGGAACCAAACGGTAGCCGCGTGGCATCGCACGTGGCACGATGTTCGATTCAAAAATTATGTCGTCAATTAGCGATCAGGATATCTACCTCTTCAACGAAGGCAGCCATCTGCGCCTGTACGAAAAACTCGGTGCCCATCCTGTCGAAAAGAATGGCAGACGAGGCACTGAATTTGCCGTCTGGGCGCCGAACGCCGAGGCCGTCTACGTAACGGGCAATTTCAACGGATGGGACAAAAAAACACATCCGATGGAGCCTCTGCATAGTTCGGGGATTTGGCAACGATTTGTGCCGGATGTCCAGCAAGGGGCCCCCTACAAGTACCACGTGGTATCGCGTTACCACAATTATCGCGTCGATAAGGCCGACCCGTTTGCACTCCACGCGGAAACACCACCGAAAACAGCTTCGATCGTCTGGACGCTGGACTACGAGTGGAACGATAACACCTGGATGAAGAGCCGCGCCCCAAGGCATTCCCTTCATGCACCCATGTCGATTTATGAAATGCATCTTGGCTCGTGGCGGAGAGTCCCCGAAGACGGCAACCGATCGTTGAGTTATCGCGAGATTGCCCCGCTCCTTGCGGATTACATGGAAAAGATGGGCTTCACGCACGTCGAGTTGCTGCCGATCACTGAGCACCCGTTCTACGGTTCATGGGGTTATCAAGCGACCGGCTACTTTGCCCCGACCAGCCGATATGGTACGCCTCAAGACTTGATGTACATGATCGATCTACTGCATCAACGAGGCATTGGCGTCATTCTCGACTGGGTACCATCTCACTTTCCTACAGATGACTGGGCACTGGGCTACTTCGACGGCACCCACCTCTACGAGCATTCGGACCCTCGCAAAGGCATTCACAAAGACTGGGACAGTTACATTTTCAATTATGGCCGCCATGAGGTGAGAAGCTTTCTCCTCAGCAGCGCGATGTTCTGGCTCGACAAGTACCACGTTGACGCCCTGCGAGTGGACGCGGTTGCATCCTTGCTATACCTCGACTACTCGCGAAAGGAAGGCGAGTGGATCCCGAATGAGTTCGGCGGCCGCGAAAACATCGAGGCGATCGATTTCCTTCGTCGCTTCAACAAAGAGGTTTATTCCAACCATCCCGAGGTTCAAACGATCGCAGAGGAATCTACAGCGTGGCCGATGGTGTCGCGGCCGACCTATGTCGGCGGGCTTGGCTTCGGCATGAAATGGGACATGGGCTGGATGCACGACACCCTGATGTACATGTCTCACGACCCGGTCTATCGCAAGTACCATCACAACCAGTTGACCTTCCGGATGATCTACGCATTCCACGAGAACTTTGTGCTGCCGCTGTCTCACGACGAGGTGGTACATGGAAAAGGATCTCTGCTGAGCAAAATGCCCGGGGACCTCTGGCAGAAGTTCGCAAATCTGCGGTTGCTGTACGCATATATGTATGCGCAACCCGCCAAGAAACTGCTGTTCATGGGTGGCGAGTTCGGACAGTGGGATGAATGGGAACACGACCAAAGTCTCAACTGGGATCTACTCCGACACGACTCCCATCGAAAACTGCAACAGTGGGTTGCGGATCTCAACCGGGCGTATCGGCGGGAAGCCGCGCTTCACGAGCTCGATTGTGATCCGGCAGGATTCGAATGGATCGACGGCAGCGATTCGCAGCAGAGCATGCTGAGCTTCATGCGGAAATCCCGGAATGCCAAAGAGATCATTACCGTCGTTTGCAACTTCACGCCTATTCCCAGGCCAAATTATCGGGTTGGCGTCGCACGACCAGGATTCTGGGGAGAAATGCTCAATAGCGACGCGAGGGATTACGGAGGCGAGAACTTCGGCAACCTGGGGGGCATTGAGGCAGAAGCCATAGAAACGCACGGCCGTCCATATTCCTTGAACTTGACCGTACCGCCGCTGGGCGCCGTTTTCATGAAAAGCGAAAGCTAAATGAGCACGGTGGCACTTACTTGACCCATCCCCTCGGCTGAGAATTGAGAATTTATAAGAATTTATTAATTCTCAATTCTCAGCCGAGGGATGCGTCACGGGGTATTTCTCCAATTCATTCACATTACGAGGCATTAGACGTGCACTATCTCTCAGGGCATAGGGGGATGGATGGAACGATACGTCTGCATTCATGGCCACTTTTACCAGCCGCCACGCGAGAACGCGTGGCTCGAGTTCGTCGAACTTCAGGACTCGGCCTATCCATTTCACGACTGGAACGAACGGATCACTGCCGAATGCTATGCGCCGAATGGGACGTCACGAATCCTCGACGGGTTCAACAACGTCGAGTACATCGTCAATAACTACTCCTATATCAGCTTCAATTTCGGTCCGACGCTGCTGGCTTGGCTCGCCGAACGCGAACCGGAGGTTTATCGGACGATCCTGATCGCCGACAAGGAGAGCCAGAAGCGTTACTCCGGTCACGGCTCCGCCATCGCACAGGCTTACAACCATACGATCCTGCCCTTGTCGAACGGTCGTGACAAATACACCCAACTCTATTGGGGACTCCGCGACTTTGAGTTTCGCTTTGGTCGCAAACCGGAAGGGATGTGGCTTCCCGAAACTGCAGCTGATATTGAATCGCTGGAAATCCTCGCAGAACTCGGAATCCTGTTCACCATTCTGTCGCCTTACCAGGCGAAGCGTACAAAACGCCTGCGCGGGCGCGCGTGGAAGGATGTCGACGGCGGACGCGTCGATCCTTCTACTCCGTATGTCGTCAGGCTTCCTTCCGGAAAGCGCGTCACAGTGTTCTTCTACGACGCGCCGATATCCCAGGCCATCGCATTCGAAAAATTGCTCGAACGCGGGGAGAACTTTGCCGCCCGGTTGGCCTCAGCATTTTCCACGGACGGCCGTTACAAGTCGCAGTTGGTACACATCGCAACCGACGGCGAAACTTACGGCCATCATCACAAGCGCGGCGAGATGGCTTTAGCCTATGCTCTACACCATATCGAGGCACTCCATCTTGCGAAGCTCACTAACTATGGGGAGTACCTGGAAAGGCATCCACCCATTATGGAGGCTGAAATCTGGCCGAGCAGCGCGTGGAGTTGTTCACACGGCGTTCAACGCTGGAATAGCGACTGCGGTTGCAACTCCGGAGGCCACGCCGGCTGGAAGCAGGAATGGCGCCTTCCCTTGCGTGCCGCATTCGACTGGCTCCGCGACACGATCAGTCCAAGATACGAGCAGCGCGGCAGCGAACTCTTCCACGATCCCTGGAAGGCTCGAAATGAATACATCGACGTCATCCTGAATCGAGAACAGGAAAACCGTGACAAGTTTTTTGCGGCTCATGGCCGACGCGGATTGAATGAGCAACAGCAAATCACTTCCCTGAAACTCCTCGAAATGCAGCGTCACGCAATGCTCATGTACACGAGCTGCGGTTGGTTTTTCGATGAACTGTCCGGGATCGAAACTACCCAGGTGATTCAGTACGCCGCCCGCACTTTGCAACTTTACGAAGAAGTGTTCGGTGAATCTCTGGAGGAAGCGTTTCTACAAAAACTGGAGCTGACCAAGAGCAACATCCCCGAACACAGCGACGGCCGAACGATTTACAACAAGTTTGTCAAGCCGGCGATGGTCGATCGGCGAGGCGTCGCCGCTCACTACGCGCTCAGTTCGATGTTCGAGTCCTATCCGGATCACACCCGAATCTTTTGCTACAGCGTCAACCAGAAGGACTTCAGCGTCACCGATCGCGGTCACTCAAGACTCGCGATTGGGCACGCAAGAATATTTTCGGAAATCACTACAGAATCGGAAGACTTCAGCTTCGGAGCTATCCATATGGGCGACCACATGATGAATGCAGGTGTACGAGCATATCAGGGGGAAGAGGATTATGCGGCCCTGAAGCAGGAACTGATCGATCCTTACGAACGAGCCGACTTCGCTGAAGTCATTCGAATTCTGGATCGCCATTTCGGCGAGTCTACCTATTCGCTGAGATCGATCTTCAAGGACGATCAGCGGGAGATCATGGAAACGATTCTAAAGTCGACCGTCGCAGAGGCGGAAACCGTGTATCGAGGTCTGTATGAGCGGCATGCCCCGATGATGCGTTTTATGACGGACATAAACATCCCGCTACCGCGCGCCTTCCAGGTCGCAGCCGATTTTGCCCTCAACAGCAGTCTCCGAAATATCTTTGAGTCGCCCGACACTCTGGACTTTGTAAGGATCGGAACCTTGCTGGATGAGGTTCGCGCCAACAATCTGAATCTGGACGGTCCGACTCTTGGTTTCGCATTGAAAAAGACGCTGCGTCGACTATCGGAACAGTTTCTCGAAAACCCACGCGATATGCAGCTTCTATCGAAGTTCGAGGCCGCGGCTGGTGTCGCCAGGAATTTGCCCTTCGAGGTAAACGTGTGGCGTGCCCAGAACAATTACTACACGTTGATGCAGCAACTATTGCCTGAAATGCATGGCCGCGCTCTGACTGGCGATGCCGAAGCTCGGGCATGGGTCGACCACTTTGTAGCCCTCGGCCAGAATCTGGCGGTCAAAGTGGATCTCTCGACCATGACGAAGGCCGCATGACGAATTGCGAATTCGGGGTCTGGCACTTGTTTCACCAGTTCTACGTGCCTGGCCCCGAATTACCACAATTCGCATTTCCCGGAACATGGATTGCACGCTTTTAGAGCGTGAGGATTCCCTCGTCCACGTATCGCCTTCAATTTAGTGGGAGTTTTCGATTCGCGGACGGCGAAGCGGTACTGAGTTACCTCCACGACCTGGGAATTTCGGACGTCTACTCCTCGCCGATCCTGAAGGCCCGCGCCGGTAGTCCGCACGGATACGACGTTACCGACCCGACACAGATCCAACCCGAAATCGGCACGCTCGAAGACTTCGAGCGGTTCGCAAAGCGCCGTCGCGAAAACCAACTTGGCTTTGTCCTGGACATTGTTCCGAATCACATGGCGGCCAGCACCGAAAACCCTTGGTGGATGGACGTATTGACGAACGGCCAGTCCTCACTTTACGCGGAGTTCTTCGACATCGATTGGAAGGGTGGCAAGGTCCTGCTTCCGATCCTGGCAAAACCTTACGGCGAGTGTCTCGAATCGGGTGATTTCGCAATTCAACGGGACAACGGCCATTTTACCTTGCGATACAAGAACGACGAACTGCCGGTCCACGCTTCCGCGACCGTAGCGACCGATGACATCGA
>Ga0137423_1000505_pt1 | contig 11852 bp, 10 predicted proteins | sample EasRivERMZT600_2_FD_102326 | JGI IMG/M metagenome (GOLD analysis project Ga0137423, IMG submission 102326) | Soil microbial communities from meander-bound floodplain in the East River, Colorado, USA - East River MetaG ERMZT600_2 | ecosystem: Environmental > Terrestrial > Soil > Floodplain ...
CTTCATTAGTCTTCGAAGCCATGAGACGGCTATGTTTGAGATTCGAGAATACTCTAGAGCTATTGAAACATTAATCAGCGAAGTAGTTCCAGTAAGTTATAAAGCATTTCAAGAAAATGGAAGGAGGGCCCCTTGAGTTGTTCAGATTGTGATAGTATGCGAAAGACAAACAAGGAACTACACCGCCGGTTGCAGAAGGCTGAATCGAAAGCTATGAATGTCTTCAAGACACACAATCCACAAATGGCTCAGCTTAAATCTGATGCGGCGGTACTTTCCAGATACGCAGATAAATTACGAATATTATATAAAAGCGAATGGCGTAAGTTCCAGACTGACGACCCGAAGTTTTTAGAGGTATACGGAGATTATTGTGATAAGTTTAGGTTGTTTGAAAAATTTAAGTCCTGGGTGAAGGGGAAGTAAAATGATAGTGGGTTTGTGTGGGAAAAAGCAATCAGGAAAGTCAACTGTAGCTAAACACCTTATTGAGCGTGGATTCCATGAGCTTTCATGGGCTTATCCTTTGAAGGAAACCATAGGCCGGGAACTATTCGGATTGAATGACGATCAGCTTTACGGATCGGAAGCAGCCAAGGAAGCCATCATCCCTGATTGGGGTTATTCAGCTAGGCAGATCCTACAACTCGTAGGAACTGAGTGTTTCCGTAAGGTTATCCGAGATGACTTCTGGGTGGTGTTGGGTAAGCGACGGTTGATCAAGCTAGCGGGGTCTCGTAAGAGTGTCGTCATTAGCGATTGCCGTTTCCCTAACGAAATGGAAGCCATCAAGTCAGTTGGTGGAATAACGGTGCGGGTAATCAGAGAAGGCCAAGTGTCGGTAGACAACCATCCCAGCGAGAACAGCTTGAATGATTATGTGACTGACTCTGTAATCACGGCCGCTTCTGGGGACATTGAAGGACTTAAGAAACAAATTGATGAAGTTATCTACGGCCCTCTAACTAAAGAGACCTATAGGAAAACCTAATGCCAATAAAGAAATCATACACGGGTGCTGTGGTTTGGGAAAATCCTACACCAGAATCTATAGACAAATTTAAGAAGAATATTCTTGATGTAGCTGCGTCTGTTCCAGCCCAATCAGTATCAAACGACAAAGATCTTCTAAGTAAAATTGATGAGTTCGTTATAGAAACTCTCAATGGTGCCAAGCGCCTAGCTAACTCCAACGCTTCTATAATGAGCAGCTTGACCAGTCTTGCCACTAATGGGTTTGGAAACGTTGATATAATAATTCCGGTCTATGGTGGTTATTATATTTTCAAGGAGTGTATTAGAACACTGGAACAACGAACAAACTGGCCTCATAGTATTACTGTAGTTGATGATTGTTCCCCGGAACCCAAAACCCAGGCTTACTTAAGAGAACTACAGACTAAATGGGTCGGCAGCCCTCACCAGATCATTTTCAACAAAAAGAACAAAGGATTCTCGGCTTCTGTCAACACAGGTATTCGGGCCACAAACAACAAGTATATCTGCGTTCTTAACTCAGATGTTCTTGTAACAAATAACTGGTTGACCAAGCTGGTTCTTGCCTTAAATAGCGACCCTAGAAACAAGATAGTCAATCCGTGCACAAATAATACAGCCCAGATCGACGTAGCTATGCAACCAGGCACTAACTATATCGATATGAACCGAGCCCTTGAGACAGTTTCGTCTCACCGTTACCCGGAGATCATGCCTACAGGTTTCTGCTTCATGTTCCCCCGTTCGATCATTCATAGTTTAGGCTATCTTGATGAGGGCTTCGAGAACTACGGCGAAGAAACTGACTACTGGATGAGGATCATCACAGCAATCCAAGGCGGCGAGTATCCACGGTGGAGGGCCGTGCTTGCTGATGATACTTACATTTTCCATGAGCGAGGTAGCAGCTTCTCAAGCCTTGGAGCCTCTGCTCACATGGCTAAGAGAAGAGATGGGGCTGAGCGTTTTCACGCTAGATGGCCAGCCTTCAAGGCTTGGCAGAAATCTTTCGACATCAAGAAGACTATGGCTCCTATCCGAACTACTTTACCTATTGGCTCTACAATTAACATCAAGTCAAAATATAATATTGCATTTGTAACCTACAGCGCAGGCTATTGTGGGGGCATGAAATTCATTTCTGATATTGTAAATAACCTAATTGAAAACGATGTAAATGTTAAAGTAGTATTGATCAAACGCGATCCAATGAAGGCGCCTGAGACTCTTGGTGAGCTTCGGTGCGGCCCGATTATATTCAACAACCCGGAAGATATAATCAAAAACTTCAAGGCCCGAGTATTCGATCGAGGAATTGTAGTTGCTGCAACCAACGAATTAGCTCTTATTGTAAAGCAAATTTGTCTGGGGGAAGATAACCTTAAGTCCATTCTGTTTGCCCAAAGTCACGATCCTATGATCTCCCCTGGTGTTGAGGTCAAGGAGGCTATGATCAAGGCTTATAATTCAGTTGATAATATAATCTCCAATGCTAAATGGTTGGATGACGATATCAAGGCTCAGGGAATCAATACCTTGGGTTATACCCGTCCAGGATATGATAGCGATATATTCTTCCCACGAGACAGGGAAGCTGGGGACGATAGACCTACAGTTCTTATTTCTTTACTTAGATCATATCCTTTCAAAGGTTACGATCGAGGCATCGCCCTTTGTTCGGCTCTCTCAAGGTTGATACAGTCACACCACGAGAACTTTCGAATAATGGCTATTGGAACTACGCAGGCACACGAGGTGCCTGATGTAGTATGCCTAGGGTCTGTGTCTCCGAACTATTTGTCAAAGCTATTGTCAACGGAAGTCGATGTGTTTGTAGATCCATCCTATATCCATACATATGGGCTGCCTTCTATTGAAGCTATGGCTTCTGGGGTTGTTCCTGTCCTATGGGACAACCATGGCATAAATGAATATGCAACCAGCGGTAAGGATTCCTTGATCTTCGCTAACAACGCTCCTCCTGAAGCTCTAGCAAAGGAAATTTTTGACTTACTGAAAGACAAAGTCAGACTAAACACCATGAAGGCCGAAACTGTCAAAATTGATCAGACAAGAAATGAAGCGATAAAAAATTTCATCGCTACTGTAGAGAAGCAATTCGGAGTTGCCTACTCTTCACGAAACATTGCAGTAATCACGCCTCATCTACGAAAGCGAGGTGGCCCTACTACAATCATGGACATTGCCAACAAACTCCATGAGAAGGGTCACAAGGTGGACATGTATGCACTGCATAGTGACCTAAACGTGGAACTTCTAAAGGACCTACAGGTTCCTATACATTTAGACTACAAGAGCATCAAGAAGTGTGATCTATTGATAACTAATTCAGATAACCCAGAGAATGAATACTTTTCTAACCTAAAACACGTTAGAAAGAAAATGCTATTAAAGCTGAGCCATAATAAACGATTTCAGTCCGTAGAAGATAAGTCATTGACTTTGAAGTGGGACAAAATTATTACAAGCAGTCAGTGGCTAACGGACGTATGCCAGAAGCCCCTAACAGAGGAAGGCTGGACCCATAAACCTTGCCAGGCAGAAAGATTGGGTTGGTGGCATTATGACCATAAGAACTTTGCCAAGAAACCCACAGAGAAAATCTTTAGAACAATTACAGATCTAAAAACGCCCATAGTTATTTCTACCTTGGCGCACCATTATCCGCTCAAGGGCACTCCCGACGCCATGAAGGTTCTTGATGCCATCAAGACTAAATATGGGTCTAAAGTTCATATTGTAACAATAGGTGAACAGCAGGAATGGGCTAAGCAGAAGCCGGAATGGGCTCAGTTCATTTTCAACGCTTCACGGACTGATCTTGCCACTGTCATGGCTCAGACTGACATATGGTTGAGTTGTTCTCATTCAGAGGGCCTAGGCAGAATGATGCTTGAGGCTATGTCGGCAAGCTGCGGAGTCGTGATGACCGATACCGGAGCAGAATATGCACAGGCTGACCATAACTGCCTGATCGGGGAGATTGGCAACATTCGCCAGCTATACGCCCTGACCGAGAAGCTGATCGAGGATCACGAGCTTCGGAAGACGCTAGCCACAAACGGCTATACTACAGCCGAAAAATGGTCAAATTCTATAGACTACACTGAAAAACTGAACAGGTTGATTGAGGATACATTTAATGTTAACTAGAAGGGGAGTGGGAATAGTTCACTACAATCGTCCAGATAATCTTGTAGAATTGATCGCTGCGGTCAAGGATACTGTCCGGGCCGGAACCAAGGTTGTCGTATGTGACGACGGCAGCCCTACGCTTCCGACGTTGCCCCAGGACACGATATTGTTGAAGGGTCCGAACCTCGGCGTGGGCGCGAACAAGAACAGGGCTCTGTGGGCATTGCAGGATTGTCACTATATCGCGCTCATAGAAGATGATTTATTTCCTACTAAACAAGGCTGGTTCGAGCAGTATGAGGAGGTGTCTTGCCTTACTGAAACCCACCACTTCTGCCGAATGGCAGACGAGAAGGCCATACCTGAAACATACCCGGCATTGACTGAATTCTTACAGACTAAAGGCTACACTCCAATCTACGGACCTAGCCCTAGGGGCGATTTTACATTTATTACCGCCAAGGTCATCAAGGAAGTTGGAGGGTTCGATCCTAAATTTATAGGAGCTGGTTTTGCTCATGGGCACTGGTCTGAGCGGGTGATCAAAGCTGGCTTGGTTCCCCACCCTCTAAAATATTGGGATGTGAAGGAAATCCGTGATACGTTTATTCAAAAAGGCGATCGCGAGGGCGGTCGGTGGCTTAACCTAGAGAAGACTAAGGCAGAAATCCGATACAATAAAGGTATTCTAAAAGCCATTCGAGAGTCAGGTGGATACACTTACCACCCGCTGGTTTTAACATGAAAGTAATACTTGGTTATCGAATAGAGCTAGATCCGCGCGGAGAACCTATAGAATCATATGCTCGGAGCTTCCATTACTATCTAAAACAAGCCGGACATACAGTTCTTCCGGTCGGAGAGGGCCATCCTTTCACTGATATAGATGTTTTAGGAGATATTTGGAAGGGGTTCGACCTTTGGATAGACATTGACAATGGCCGGAACAGCAAGGGAGAGCTACGATTTCAGTACGCGAACCAGCAGAGATCCGAGAAAGTCCTTCTGCCTTCTGCTGTCCGCTTCGTAGATACACACGGCTACCCCAGCCTTCACCATAGACTCGGCAAGAAGTATGACCATGTATTCTTTGCCGTGTGGGACAAGAGGGATTGCTTTGCCGGATACCCTTCGGCACACTGGTGCCCATGTGCCAGTGATGAACGTTTCTTCTTCAAAAAGCCTAGGATTGGCCGTGCTGGATATGCTGTTGGTTTCTTTGGTACTAAAGGTGGCATAGATAGAGCAGACGTGTTAAAGGAAATATGCGAGAATCGTCGGCTAGAATGTGATGTGAGGGAGATCGGGAGGCCCGGCAAACACAGATGGCAAGAGACAAACAGATCAATGAATAACTGTCAGGTTCTGTTCAATCGAGGACAGAAGCATGATGGACCGAATCAACGGGTAATTGAATCAATGTTGGTTGGAGCACCCTTGATAAATAACCGAGACCCAAGAGATGGGATGTCGAAGTTGTTTGTGGAATACGAACATTTTCTCGGTTACGAAACGAAAGCTGAACTTGGACTTCAGCTAGAGTGGGCTCTAAGCGAGAGTGGGGGAGGAAAAGAAGAAAACACCTTGGCCTTAGATATGGCCAAAAGAGCATGTAGTCTGGTAAAAGAAAAACATCTAATACAACATAGAGTAGAACAGGTAATCGAAGTATGCAAAACAAAACTTGGGTAAAAGATTATATCGGTAAGCCGAAGAAGAAGACAAAGATACAGGAAGAAGTCGATAAGCTAGTAGCTTCGGCTGAACTTCCTGAAAGCTGGAAGGAGGCTCTACAGGCATTGGCTAGTAATAGTTTAACTTGGCAAAACAAAACAATCACTACTGGTAGTAATACTCAGGCAGTTCCGGCGGTATCACCAAATTGGCAATACACAGATCAGGCTCAGCCGCAATCGGCCAGTTATCCAAATTGGAACTACGCAAATGAACAACCAATTACTAGACTGTTTACGCCAAGCAATAATGGAGTATTTTTCCCTTGCGAATAGTATGCAATGACTGTGAAAAATTAAAGGAATGCATAGAATTTAATAAAAATCGGACTAATAAATCTGGATATCAAGATATTTGTAGGAATTGTCAAAGCGCAAGAAGTAAAGATTATGTTAAGAGAAATCCAGGCAAACATAGATCAGGTTATTACTTAAGAAAATATAAATTAACTTCTAGACAAGTCATTGAACTTCTAAATAATCAAAACAATGAATGTAAGATATGTAATAAAATACTTCCTTCTGAATTAAATGGTCTTGTTAAAAAACAACATCAATACGATGTAGACCATTGTCATAAGACAAATAAAGTTCGAGGTATTCTTTGTCATAATTGTAACGTAGGATTAGGTAGATTTAAAGACGATTCTGAGCTTTTGGTAAAAGCAGCGGAGTATATAAAATGTCACCAATAAGCGATAATTTAGCTGCATGTGTTCTTGTTTTAAATGATGAATTTTTTCTGCCTTATGTATTAGAAGCCAGTAGAGGGTATTTTAGTCGATATGTAATATATGATGTAGGAAGTACAGATAGAACTAGGGATATAATTCATTGGTTTATGGAATCAAATCAATCAGCAAGTTATTTTATAAGAGAATTTGATTGTGTTCCTCCAAGATTAATACAAGGAGTTTTCAGAAATTCTCAAATAGCCGAGACTAAAACAGATTATTATTATATTCTAGATGGTGATGAAATTTATGCAGATGGTTTTGAAATTCTAACTAAAAAATGGCATGCTGGCCGCCGCGCGATAACCGGCGGCTCAATAATGAAAGATAAACTATATGGAGTTATACGACGGGTAGAAATAAGCCCTGATTTAACAAAAAGGTATTCGAGTCTAAGAACACATCATCGGATATATCACCGACTTGCAATCTTTGATGGGCCCCACCCCGGGGAACGCCCACTAATTGAACAAAAACCTAATAATGAAATTCATATTCCAGAGGTTCTATGTCATCATTTCCATAATGCAGAGCGATCATCCAAAGAATCCGATGCGCTAAAGCGCCAAGAAAGAAAACAACAACACACTTACCATCCGGGGGAATTGCTCCCGTATGACTTACTAAAGGAGCTGCCAATACTTAGAAAGCCAATCGAAGACTTTCCAGTAGCACCAGCATTGAGAAAGCTTCAGAATGAATATAAGCTATCGGTGTAAATGCGGAAAAATAACTACTTATGGATTAAAATGTGTTGCCTGTTCTGGGCCAACATTTGAATTTATCAACCATAAGGAAACTGAGGAAGAAGAGGAAGAGGAAACAGAGCCAGAGCCAGAAGAAGACTAAGTTCTAGCGCAAGGTATTAGAAGAAATAAGTCCTCATAATATCGAAGCTCTTTCCAGTCTTCTATAAATACCGGATGCACTAATCCTTGTTTGATTATTCTCTTGTCTATTTCCCATCTTTTTCTCAGAAAGACTAAATGTTCTTCGACCTTTCCACAGTCAATAGGTTGACCTACTGCGAGAATTTCTAGTGGAGCGGATTGGTGACTTTTAGCAGATTTAGTTACTGCCCAAAGAGCAAGAGCTAGAACCAAGGCTAGTAAGGCTGTCTTTGGATTTTTCATTCATACTCCTTGCCTCCCTAGAATCTGTTTCCCTTTTCCCCTGTTTTAAATGTTTGCCTATTAAATAAATTCTGAATATCTTCATTATTCATATTTCTTATTCTTGTTTCATCGGCAATGAACTTAAGCATTTCATCTCTAGCCTGTCCTCTGGCTTCTCTAGCAAAAGAAGACGCCGCCTGAAATCTCTTCTTCAGTTCTTCTTCGCTCCAACCACTAAGACGAGGGTGCTGGCCGATCTTCTTTAGTTTTCTAGATAGCCACTCTTCGTATTTATCCTGAGCAGTTCTCGGATCTCCAATATATTGCTTAGCAAATGACCGCTGAACCTTTCCAAGAATCTCAAGGGCTTGCGGGTCTTGGCCGTTTGCAAGATGATAATCTAGATTCTTGGCTAGATATGTTCTAGTTTTCTCTAGGTTCTTTGAGGCCAGTCCTTCATTAGCAAGCCTAGTCTCTGGCTTAGCTGCATAAGACTTCCACATAGCAAAATTATTCAATACGAAGTCCTGTGATAGACTTCCTGGTTTACCTGTAGCAGGATCAATCTTGATTCCGGTATCTATTAGGAATCGTGACATATTTGTAATATCACCAGGCAAACTCTTGCCTAATGCAAACTCAGATATTGAAACATCTGGGGTTGTAACTTTCCATCCATACTTCTGGAAGATTGGTGGTGACATAAGGCCAAGGAAACCAGCGATAGACTTACCCATATTGTCAACAAATCCCTCGTTTCCAATCTCTTGGCCCCATGGAGTCTGGCCCATAGCTACGTCCATGAATGGCTTAAGAATGGCAAGTGGCTGAGACGGCACTTGTTCTAGAGCTGTTCTCATCGTCCATTCGAAATCAGGGCTTGTTGACGTAAGCATGAAAGCTGAATGAGGAATCCATTCCATCATGGCTCCACGTAACTCGTCAGAGTTCTCACCAGCCATCTTGGCTAGCTGTCCTGTCCCTATGCCTCCGGCCAAGCCGCCCATAAGGCCGCCAGCTATGGCTCCTCCTGCGCCGCCTCTCATCAAGCCAGCAGTTGCTCCTAGTAAAGCACCTGTTGCTGCACCGCCAGCTTGAGATTGTGCGCCTGCTCCTGCAACAACAGCTTGAGGAGTTTGAGCAAATAGTGGAAGGGCTCTTTTGGCTGTCTGCACCTCTTCGTAGCTTCGGCCTTCCATACCAGCGGCAAGACCCTGCATTATGCCAGGCAATTGTAGCCAAGGCATCATTCGCAGAGGGTGGTCCATTAGGTTGTTTTTTGTAATCCGTGTAGATTCGGCTGTAAATGTGGCCCAAGGAAAAACCATCTTTCTGCCTAAAATTACAGCGGATCCTACGTTATTATACATAGGCAATCGCCGTCCTGTTTCAATAACGGCAGCCTGTCTTGTAAGTCCCTGAGATCGAAGGTGGAGATAGTATCCCATCTTAGGAACCATATCCTCGTAAGTATAAGCTTTTGTCATCTTGTCAAACAACTTAATCTTATCATTGACATTCATAAGATTTTTGACTTTCATTGCTCCTTTAAGAATACCTTTGGTAATAGTTCCTTCCTTGGCCTGTTCGAACATATTTGTAAGGTGTGCCGCGCCTTCCAAAGAATCTAGAGAGTTCTCTTCGAATAATTCTCGTACAGATGGGTCCATGAACTCATCGGTAAGATTAAATGTTCTACCGTCGATATCTACGTTTCCTAGATTAAAGGTAGACTTATCCATAATCTCTCGGGTAGAGATTCCGGCAGCTTTGCCGGCCTTCCATACCTCAGATACTTTATCCAAAGCTTCCTTTGAATGCTGAAATATTTTCATGTTCCGTGGAGAGAACGGATTCATTCCGCCCTGAGCAACAAACGACAAAGTGCCTGCCATATTATTAAAGTGTGTAGGAATAGAGGTTACTGTTTTCATTGTCTTGAAACTAGACGACACTATGTCAAAGAAGTTAACTACCTGTTGTGCCTGAGCAAACATACCTGCGTGGGGGCCGAAAACCTCATCAAATATTTCTTTTCTGATCCACGGAAGCTCGCCGTTCATGCCCAGCGATCCGCCTTTCTTCTGAATCATTCTTTGTAGGACTTCCTGTGGCTTTCCACCAACATTATCTAGGCGAACGAAGCCGGCCTTTTTGGCAGCTTGAGTATCAAACACGCCGGCCTTGGTGAACTTTGTAACAATATCGTCGTGACTTACGGCGTATCTAGGGTCCATAGCCGCATCTCTAACGTATTTAAAGTTATTCATCAACAGTCGGTCAATAATATAGCCTCTGGTTGTAAGCTCACGAGGCGACGTGATCAACTGCCCCTGCTGAAGTCTCTGATAAACTTCTGGGAGTGAGGCTGCTCTCTTCTCAAGAGTAGGAGAATCTAGCCGAGGAATCGACTGAATACGCACCGCAACGTAATCTGTTGTGCCGCTTACCTGTGCCTTGGGTTTATCTGCACCGAACAAAATCTTAGACAGACCAGTTCGTTTCTCCATAGTTTGAGTAATCTGACCGGGGTATTGTTTTGGTTCCGGAAGAGCAGAAAGAAACGTTCGTGATGTAGACATGTCAGGTTCAGGAGTGCCTACATACTGTGCAGGGATGTGCATAGGTCCGACTGCATCAAACTGTTGCTGTGTGATTAAGCCTTCATCCAAAGCCTCAAGCTGATGCTTACGCATAGAATCGCCAAGATTATCAGCCCACGCCATATCTCTAGATGATATTCCAGTAGGTCGAGGAATATTTATTGGATCTGCTTGGTGCAACCAATGCTGCATAAGGCCAGGACCATTAGTGTCATCTGGAATATCAACGAAGAATCGGCCCAAATTTTCGTTCTTCCACATCTCATCCAATCTGGTATTGTATCGCATTCTAGCGTTGACGCTTCGGCCAAGCTCGTCGTGTGTGCTTGCGAACCGTTTCTCAAATTCATAAAACATTCTTTCTTTTACGCCAAGAGGTTCGCCTCGCTGAGCCCGAGCAACCCGGTCCAGTCGAGCAGAAGTCTTATCGTAGTTTCGTTCCATAAGCCGAAACATTCTTCGCTGATCGTATGTTAAATTCTTGGTATGGGCGGGATCTACAAGACCCATTGCTCCCCAACGCAAAACTTCATCGGAGTGAGCACCTGTTACTCCAAGGGCTTCACCTACTCTACCTGCTTTAGTTGTAAGATAAGCGGCTCGACCTATAGGGAAAGCTGCTGTTCCAAACAAACTAACAGTAGAAGCAAGATTCAACCATAGTGGCTGCTCTGACCACTGTTGCTTGGCATTTTCCCAGTCCCAAGAGAAGCCTTCATTGTCCCACTTAGCTCCGACAATGCCCATCTCGTTACCGAACAGGAAGTTGACAATATCGCTTGGCTGGGTCCCGGCATCGTCGGTCGTTGATAGTTTAGATACTAATGGATCTTGGGGAGTAGGGTCGTAGACCTCTGATGTATTTCCTCGCTTTAGCTTAAGCTGTGCTCGACCGGCCCGACCCGACATACTATCAACAGGCTTATCGCCAAGAAGAAGCCCCGAGCTGGGGCCTCTTTTAAGTTGCAATCCGGCTTGCATCTTCTGTCGCATCTTTGGTTGGACGGCAGACGGAGTAGGACCCATAGCCTGCTGAGTTGCTTCTACAGTTCTAGGTAGCCCAGATAATGTAGGAGTCTCTTCGGCTTTTTCTTCTTCGTCTGGTAATAGTAAAGGACTTGCCATTACTCTAATAGCCCTCTCTTAGCTCTGCCTAGGGCTCGTGTGCCACGTTCGAACCAACTAAACTCACCGGTTAGTTCTTTAGCAAGTTCACTGTCTGACCATTTAGTCTTAGCGATTTTTAGAAGCTCATTGCCTAGTTTTTGGGCAGTTGATCTAGACACAGGATCGTCTCCAACAGTTTCGCTGACATATTGTTCAACTCTAGATCGTAGCCATTCCGCAATCTGAGCCTTGCTATGAATCTGACCTTGCTGAATAGCTTGGTCCATTTCAGGCAGGACTGTATCTGTCCAACTTTCCTTGGCCTTGTTTCGTATATCAGATTCAGTTGCTCTGCCTGTAAACTTAGGCTTTTCTCGGGCTGCTTCTACTCCTTCCTCTAGCCATTGA
>Ga0137423_1000507_pt1 | contig 11808 bp, 10 predicted proteins | sample EasRivERMZT600_2_FD_102326 | JGI IMG/M metagenome (GOLD analysis project Ga0137423, IMG submission 102326) | Soil microbial communities from meander-bound floodplain in the East River, Colorado, USA - East River MetaG ERMZT600_2 | ecosystem: Environmental > Terrestrial > Soil > Floodplain ...
TCATAGAGCGGAAGATTCGGCTCGTAAGTTCGAATCGCCTGCTCGATGGCGGGCGCCAGTGCTTCAGGAGCAATTGGCGATCGCACCTGTAACACCCGCAGGCCCGTGTACTCCTGCGCGATCGGCACGTAGAAATATGGTTGTGGGGCCTCGAGTAGGGACTCGTACTTACCGGTGTTCGTCACTCCCACGACTTCGATCCACGGCCCTTTTGACCCGCCGGAACTGAAACGTTGGCCTATCGGGTCTCGTCCGGGCCACACTATGTCGGCAAGCTGCTGATTCACGATTGCCACGCGGGGCGACTGCGGGTCATCGCCGCTGCTGAAGATCCGGCCCTTCACCAGCGGGATGCCCATCGTCTGAAAGTACTCCGGGCTGACAATGTTCTTCCCCGCGGAAAGATGCTCGGCGCTCTTGACCGGTCTTCCCTCGGCCTCTATACGATCGCCGCCTCGGATGTAACCCATCGGAATCGTGAACGCGAAGCTCACGCTCTGAACACCTGGAATGGACCGTACGCGCCGGTCGACTTCCTCGAAAAAGGCGCGACCCTGTTTCTCCGTGAACCCAAGCTGCTCAGCATCCATGTGAACGTTGAGGACACCTTCCGGTCGAAAGCCAAGATCGGCACGTTCGGCTTCCCTCATACTGCGCGCGAAGAGGCCGGCTGCGACAAGAAGCGCGAAACTGACGGCAATCTGGGTCGAGACGAGGAACCCGCGGATACGACGACCACGGACTCCTGCTGAACCATATCGCGATTGCCGCAATGCGTAATCCAGATCGGCACCGGATATCCGCATCGCCGGCACGAGACCAACAAGTAGACCGCAGACAACTGCGACCGAAACGGTATATGCCAGGACGCGGCCGTCCCATTCGAAGTCAAATCGGACCGGGAGATCACCCGGAAGACGAATCGTTGCCAGTGCGCGGGCAGTCCATGTTCCGAGAACCCAACCAACGCTGCCTCCTAGCGCGGCAAGCACGAGGCTTTCAGTCACCATTTGTCGAACGAGGCGAGCACGGCCGGCGCCGAGTGCAGCGCGGATTGCAAGCTCCGGGAGGCGACTCGTTGCCCGTGCCAGTAGAAGATTGGTCACATTGCCGACGGCAGTGATCATGACGAGACCCACCATAACGAGCATGATCGTGGCACCCTGCGCATTCGTTCGATATTGATCTTCTTCAGGACGGGCAAGACGTTCGGGCACAACGCGGACCATGACGCTTGAGTTCGAATCGGGATATTGGCGCGCCAATCGCTCTGCCACAACATTCATCGCCGCTTGAGCTGTCTCGATTGTGACGCCTGACCGGAGTCGGGCGATGGCGTGCAGACCACGCGCTTCCCGCTTGTCCAGGTCAACACGAGGACGCCAGTTCAAAGGCAGATACAACTCGGAATCAGAGAACGCGAACGTACCGGCAAAATCTGGAGGCGCCACACCGACAATCGTGCAAGGTTGGCCGTTCACCCTCACGATCTTTCCCACCACCGCGCGATCACCACCGAATCGGCGCTGCCATGTCGAGTGCCCGAGGACAACCACGGAGTTGGTGCGACCGCTTCCAACCTCGTCTGCTTGGATCAGGCGTCCAAGGGCGGGGCGGATATCGAGCAGCGGGAAATAGCTGCCAGTCACCTCGGTGACGAGCACCCGTTCAGGTCGGCCCGCCTCACGTGCGAGACCCATAAAGCCGGCATTGTAGCCGGTAACGTCCTCGAAAACGTCAATCGTGGCAGCGCGGTAATCCTGGAGATCAGAGAACGACACCGCGTGGAGGCCGGAGTCCGATGTGTCTTGATTGGCGATCACAACCAGGCGGTTGCCGTCTCTGACGGGCAGCGGCCGCAGGATCAATGCGTTTACGACACTGAAGATAGCTGTATTGACACCAACTCCCAGGGCCAGTGTCAGCACGATCGCAGCGGTGAAGATCGGTGACTTACGCAGAAGCCGCATCGTGAACGCGAGTTCATCCCACATCGGGCTAACATACCGGAAACATTTAGCTAGAGAGAACAAAGATTCGGATTTCAAAACCTGAAATGTCCTGCACGGTTACTCGCGAGCAACGCTGCAGTGTTTACGATTCGATCCACTTGGACAAATAGTCGGCATATCGGAATATGCCCCCCGATGAACATTTGAGGGTAAACGACGGCCTGAGAATCGTGTGCGTATTTCTGAAACGGTGCACTAAGCCGAACTCACGATTGGCGCCTAAAAGTCATCTTCCACTAAAGCCAAGGCGGAGCCCTCAGTCAGCTTCGGGGACTAAAACGAAAGACAGATTCTCTTCTGTGACCTGTCCACGCTGATTCAGTACTACTTGCGAACCCAGTACCGTCCCGCGCCTGCGGAATCGCGCATCGTAGAAGGTAATCCGATATCCGGAAGGTAGTTGTCGAACTTGAGTGACAGGAAAGCGCGCAAAATTCAGCAGAGCTTCCGCGGAATGCGACTGCGCCGCTCGTTTAATGATGTCGGCAGGCTCGTGTTCGATCTCGATAGTATCGGCGTCGATGTCTATCTGGGGGCATGCCCATTGATCAAAACGCACAATTTCAGAATGAGTCGCTACCATCACGTCCCAGCGTTGAGGGTTCCACATGTTCGGCAGGGCAGCGACCTTTGCGTCATTGAACTTCTGAGCGACCGTTTCGATGGACGATACCACCATGGAGTGAAGCTGGATGCGGACTCCAATGTAGCCTGTCGCAACGAGCATCGACAGGATAACGGCAACACGCGAGCGATGCGGCAGCATCCACGCAGCGATCAGTCCAGCCAGCAGAATAGCGTCCAGATACGGATCCATGATGAACAAAAGGTCGCCGTAGTACCACGTTCCGTTCCAGGGCAGGAACGGCCGTAAACCGTACGGGTTGAGATAGTCCAGCGATGGATGTGTCGCCATTGCGAGCAGCGCGATCCAAAACGTTCGCCGGAACTCGCCGGCAAACACGTACATTACTGCGGCCAGCAAAAACGCAAGGACTGGAACTCCGATGATGCTGTGTGTGATTCCGCGGTGATGTTCGAGATATGCCGCGGTTCCCCAGAACCCGGCGATGCTGTCGATATCCGGCAGATTCGATGCGATGACAGCAGTCAACGTCCCGTAACGAACCCCTTTGCCAGCGCCTGTTTTAGCTATCGCGAAGCCTACAAGTGTGTGCGTGGAGTTGAACATTGAGCATTGAACCGCATGTACAGTTATTGTATATTGCGCCCACTTTGTGAGAATGCACTCCAATAAGTTCCGCGATCCGCTGATCAGCCGGGCGCAGCCGGTGACGATCATTACACCGGTCGTCGATGAAACGCTGCGCATGGCCGGAGTGCCGGTTATACGTGATCACATCATCGATCGATTTATGAATGGCCAGCCGCGAATTGCAATCGTGCACGGCGGCGACGATCACCCACCCAACGTCGGATCCAAAGAAACGATTCGCCGCATGATCCGCCAGATCTGGGCCAACGGCGGCATTCCTTTCGAGGTCTCTCAATCTTCTCCCTGCGAAGAACTCTCATACGGAACGGAAGGAATGAACTATGCGTTATTGACGCGCAACTTCTGCACGGCGAGCCTTGCAGCTCTCATCGAAGCTCACGGCTACGATGGGGCAATCGTGTTAGGCGTGTGCGACAAGATGATGGTGGGCAGCCTGCGCGCTTTGATCGAAGCAGACCTTGCGCATCAACGACGGAAGGCGCGTCCGATCTTTTCGATGCTGATTCCTTCGTTGATCGGACGGGAGACTTATGTCGCCGAAGATGATCGACGGAAGTTCGAGTCGCTGCGTCATCGGTTGACGGAAGCCGAACGCGCTGAGCTCGACCACCTTTTTCACCAGCCGATGAAGCCGCATATTTATGCTCAGGTGAAAGCGCTGCTTGATCGATGTTTTCATCGAAGGATCGTTCAGGAAGGCGAGAAGGACGAACTGGAGCGATCGATCGCAAAGTGCGCGTCGGTTCCAGGCGCGAACTGTGGAGCGTCGGAAGCATCGATGGTGCATCGCATGATCCTCGCGTCGCTCGGGCTGGTGCCGCGGCATCTCGATATTGCGGTCAAGGCGCCGACAGACGAGCAGCTTTCAGAGGTTGTGAAGCGCCTGATGCAGGCAATTCAAAAAAGAGAACGGCGCATGAGCGTCGCCAGTCTCACGCGATACAACCTGACGAACGCCGCCGCTGTGTGGAGCGCGACCGGAGGACATCCGGCATGGCTGCTGCACCTGACTTATCTTGCGGACGCGATTGGAAAGAATCTGTCGATCGCCGATATTTCCAGGAAGACACAAAAGGTGCCGCAGATTCTCGCGATCAACGATGCGTCGGGAAATTCCGTGTACTCGATGGCGGTTGAAAACGAGAACGGCGGAAATTCCGGTATCGACACGATCATGCGGACGCTTGCTGAAAAGCGGCTGATCGAAGATCGCGCACCCACGCTCGATGGACCGTGGATGCAACGCATCATGGAAGCGCGTTCCGCCAACGGCAATTTTGTTTATTCAACGATGACGCCGTTTCTGCCGACCTGCGGCATGGTCGGTATGACCGGAAATATGTGCACCGCCGCCATCGCGCGCCTCGGGCCGCATAACCGGAATGGCGGTCGCGAGAAGTTCGACGGTAAGGTGTATCTCGCAATCTATTATCTCGGCCAGAAGGAACTGCAGACTGATCTCGCCGCGCTGGATGGCGTTCTCGATCGGCTGAAGCGAAAGGTGTCGCGCGAGGACCTCTATTACACCTGGCTGATGAACTGGCAGTCGAATTCCGGAAACGGCTCTGCGCCGGATTTGTCTCAGTGGAATAAGGTCAAGCTTTGGGATTACCTGGTGTCTCACAATCTGCTGCGGGCCATGATCGTTGTCGCGGGCGCCGGACCGCATGCCGCCGGAATGCCGGAACTGCAGCTTGCGCTGAATGCGTCGTCTCATCCGCTGAACGGCATGTGCGTCCTGGTGACCGATGGCCGCGTTTCATTTCAGCACGACGGTATCTCGATCGGTCATGTCGTGCCTGAAGCATTCGACGGCGGAGGTCTTGCCGCGATCCGAACCGGCGACTGGCTCTACCTCGACCTTGCTCACGGTGAATTTCAGGTGGTGACACATTCGCAGCGAGGTTACAAGGTCATCACGGCGAAAGAATTGGCAAACCGTCCGGACCGCAAGAAACGCATCAACGAACTCGAACGCCGCCGTATGGACCTGCTCCCGTCTTTCCGTGTTCTCCTCGATCAGGTTTCCTCCGCCGAAGCCGGTGTGTCGCCCGGAAAATAGGGCTACGACCCCATTTTTCATCACGCTACAATTCTTCACTTATGCCTTACGAGCTGGTCCTCTTTAAGAACATCCACGATCCGCGTGTGAAGGAGATCGATCGATACATCGAACTTGGCGGGTATAAAGCCGCAAAGAAGGTCGTCACCGAGATGACGCCGAAAGACGTCATCGAAATGACGAAGGCGACCGGCCTTCGCGGCCGCGGCGGCGCCGGTTTCCCGACCGGAATGAAGTGGAGTTTCGTTCCAAAGGACACGGGCAAACCGATTTACCTCTGCTGCAATGCCGACGAGAGCGAGCCCGGAACCTGCAAAGACCGCGTCATCATGGAACGCGATCCGCATCAGTTGATCGAAGGCATCATGATCGCGGCCTATGCCGTGGATTGCCATATGGCTTTCATTTACATTCGAGGCGAGTTTTCGCTGGGCTACCGCGTTCTCGAAAAAGCTTTGGAAGACGTTCGGGCGCGCGGCTTTATCGGAAAGAAAATCTTCGGTTCAGATTTCGATCTCGAAATCGTGCTGCACTCCGGGGCGGGCGCCTACATCTGCGGCGAGGAAACGGGACTGATCGAATCGCTGGAAGGGAAGCGCGGACATCCGCGTCAGAAGCCGCCGTTTCCGGCCGTGCAGGGTTTGTATGGCTGCCCGACCGTCGTGAACAATGTCGAAACCCTTGCGAATCTTCCGCACATCTTCAATCGCGGCGTCGATTGGTTCAAGAGCATCGGTTCGAATGAAAAGAACACCGGCCCGAAACTGTATTGCGTGAGCGGTCATGTGAAGAAGCCGGCAGTAGTAGAGCGCGAGCTCGGCGTTCCCCTGATGGATTTGATCAATGACGAATGCGGCGGCATGCGCAATGGAAAGAAGCTGAAAGGGGTCATTCCCGGCGGTTCATCCGTGCCGATACTCCGTCCAGACGAGTGCGACGTGCGAATGGATTTCGATTCGCTTGCCGCCAAAGGAACTCTACTGGGATCGTGCGGCATGATGGTCATCGATGAGACGGCGTGCATGGTCCGCCTGGCGCTTCGCACGGCGCGTTTCTATGCGGAAGAAAGCTGCGGGCAGTGTACCCAATGTCGCGAAGGCACGTGGTGGATGGAACAGGTGCTGCACCGGATCGAGCACGGTCACGGGAAGATGGAGGATCTTCGGATGATCCTCGACATGTGCTCGAATATGAAAGGCGTCACGATCTGCGTTCTAAGCGATGCCTGCGCGATGCCGGTCGAGGCGATGATCAACAAGTACCGGGATGAGTTCGAGTATCACATCACTCACAAGAAATGCATGGCGGGTTAACTGTAGGCGCGGTCGGCGAAGCGCAAGCCGGGCAGGGCGCAGCCTCAAGCTTATAGATCGCGCCTACAGCCTGTTACGGCTTAGGCGCCGGAGGCGGTAGCGCCCGCGCTTCGCACACGGACTGGAATCCTTTCCGGTTGTGGTTTCCATCACAGAAGGGCTTGTTGTCGGACATCCCGCAGCGGCAAAGCGAAATAGCCGTGCGTCCTGCCAGATCGAATTCCTTACCCTGACCATCCTTGATCACGAAGTTTCCCGAGATGCGAAGCGGTCCGTTTGGAAATACGACGATATCGGTCTGATCTGCCATTGATTGACTTCTCCTCGCAACATTCTAATCCCAGAAACAAGCATTGCGAGGAATGACGACGGCGCCCGAATCCGTCACGCTGAAACGGCGCCGGTCCTCTTCGGGGTTGTAGCCGATCTCCACGCCCGGTGGAATACGGACATATTTGTCTACGATGACGCGCCGAAGCTTTGCGTGACGGCCCACGTCCACACCGTTCATCAGGATGCAATCTTCAACGCTCGAATAGCTGTTTACCCGCACTTCCGGCGACAATATCGAGTTCTTCACGCGCCCGCCGCTGACGATGGAGCCTTGCGAGATGATCGAATTGATCGCGACTCCGACACGGCCTTCGTGTTCGAGCGACCAGATCGTTTTCGCAGGCGGATACGATCGGACATACGTGCGAATGGGCCACTCCTTGTCGTAGAGATTGAACTGCGGATCGATCGAAATCAGATCCATATTGGCGTCGAAGTATGCGTCGAGCGTTCCGACGTCACGCCAGTACTTGGCATCCTTCTGGTTCATGTCCTTGAAGTTGAAAGCAAGGACGTGTTTGTCCCCGATCAGGTTGGGGATGATGTTTCGTCCGAAGTCGTGGCTTGTATCTTTCGCTGCGTCTTCGAGGAGAGCCTGGATTAGAACGGGCGTGTTGAAGACGTAGATGCCCATCGACGCGAGTACCAGATTCGGATTCGACGGCATCGGCTTGGGATCTTTCGGCTTTTCTTCAAACCCAACAATCCGCTGGTTTCGATCGATCTCCAGCACTCCGAGATGACTCGCTTCACTCCGTGGAAACTCGATCGTGGAAACCGTCACGTCCGCGCCGGATCCGACATGAAACTCGAGCAACTCGCTGTAATCCATCTTATAGATGTGATCGCCGCAGAGAATGATCACGTAATCCGGACTTTCGCGCTCGATCGTATAAATGTTCTGGTAAACCGCATCCGCCGTCCCCTGATACCACTTCTCGGATGCGCGGAACTGCGGGGGTATCGTGAAGATGAACTCGCCCCGCTCATACGAAAAGATGTTCCACCCGAGCCGGATATGACGGTCGAGCGAATCGGATTTGTACTGGGTGAGGATGCAGATTCTCTTCAGGTGCGAGTTGATACAGTTCGACAAAGCAAAATCTATGATTCTGTAGATCCCGCCAAAGGGCACCGCCGGTTTAGCGCGGTGCTTGGTAAGCGGGTACAGTCGTTCCCCCTGTCCACCGGCAAGAATGAGGGCAAGGGTATCTTGAAGAATTGCGCTGGTTCTCGGCGTAACTCGTTTCAACGCGATTTCCTTGGGTTCAACAGAAGAAAATGAGAAGCAAAATAACGAGCAACCGGCACCAATATGCAATTTCGGCCCTCTTTCGCAAACTGTCCGTAGTCCTCTGACAGATATTGATTCCAAAGAACTTGTCGATGGTTACCGTACGCGGCATAGCGGGAAAAGATTCCGATGGTAACCGCGTACCCACGGCAATTTTTACCGTAACCCAGCCACTCGTGACGGTTGGCAGTGCCTTAGCCGGAACTGCCCAACGCGCATCTTCGGCCTGAGTGACAGGGTCTTTGTAGAACCTCGATAAATCTCTTTGACTTTGGTACAGCACTTGCTCAGGATGGTACGCTCGCGACGCCCGAATGGATGGATTCCGGCGCTGGCGATTCTCGTGCTCAGTGAATTAAGGTTTGCTCGGGACGTCGAAAAAAGACGTTGCCGAGTGTAGTTGTTCTGGAAGGTGAGTCGTCAAATAGACACTAGTTGACAGGGCGATCACGAAGCATATACTCCCATTCCCAATTGCGAAACCGTGAAGGGCTTTGGAGGATAGAGAGGCCAAATGGACGAAAAGAAGACTCAAAAATTCAGGCAGCGACTGTTAGAGGAATATCAGAAGCTCATACGCTCGATTAATCGAAACAGGTTGGCCGAGGAAGAAATTAAGCTTGAAAACACCGAAGACGAAGGTGATCTCGCTACCATCAGTCATAATAAGGAACTCCTTTATAACCTCCATGAAAGCGATTTTCAGCGTTTGAAGTCCATTCAGGAAGCATTGAAGCGAATGGATCGCAGCGAGTACGGCGAATGCGTGCGCTGCGGCGAAGACATCAATGAAAAACGTCTTTTGGCCGTACCGTGGGCCACGCTCTGCATTCAGTGCCAGGAAGAGGCCGAGCGCGAAGGTACGACTCAACGCCCGGTCATGGCGGGAATGCTGAAGACCGAGGAGGAAGACGAATCCGAGTAACGCAAAGGCGCAAAGACGCAAAGAAAGGCCGCTTTTAACACTTTTGAAGCGGCCTTTCTTTGTGCCTTTGCGCCTTTGTGTTACTCAGCCGCCTTCAGGGTTCCGCGATCATCTTCAGTAAAAGGAACAACCCCATCCCTGCAAATACTACGAACGCCATCTTCACACCTTTTTCTCTGTTCACCTCAGGCATCAGATCCGTAGCTGCGACATAGAGCGTGGAGCCCGTCGAGATCGGCAGAGCATAGGATTCACTGCCGCCGACCACGTGAACGGCGAGCACGCCGACCAGCGTCGACACGCCAAGCGCTGTCGCCGCAGCCATCGCGCTTCGAGACGAGCGTCCGGAGGTGATCGCGATGGATGAAATCGTAAAACCGTCCGGGATTTTGTGAAGAAAAACGGCCAGGAAAATGAGAATGCCCGCGCTTTCCGAAACCAGGAATCCGGCGCCGATCGCGACGCCGTCGAAAAACGTGTGGACCAGCATTCCAACCAGCGCCGAGATCCCGACGACGGGATTCGTCAGTTCGTCGTGGTGCGTTTCCTCGCCGAAGTGCAGGTGCGACGCAAACGTGTGTTCGAAAATATGAACGATGCCGTAGCCCAGCAGGACCAGTACGGGAGCGGACTTCGTCAGAGCGAGACTCTCAGGAAACATTTCCAGAAAAACCGTGCCGAGCATGAAGCCCGAGCCGAGGGCGATGAAGTATTGCAGAGACCGTCTCGCCCATTTCTGGGAGGTGACGATGTATCCGCCAATGATGTTGGCGAGAGCCGCGAGAAGAGCAAATGCGATCGATTGGCCGAAGGCGGTCATCCGCTGTGCCGGATATTCATGATGTCGCCATCTTTTACGGGATATTCCTTGCCTTCAAGTCGCAGGAGACCTTTCTCCTTCAACGCCTGCATCGAACCGTGCTTCACGAAATCGTCGTAATGACAGACTTCCGCGCGAATGAAGTGATCCGCGAGATCCGAATGAATCACGCCGGCAGCGTTCTGAGCATTGGTGCCGCGGGTGATCGTCCATGCGCGGCACTCTTCTTCTCCGACAGTCAGAAATGAAATCAATCCCAGCAGCCGATACGTCGTTCGTATCAGGCGTTCGGCACCCGACTCGGTCAGGCCGTAATCGGCGAGAAACGTTTTCAATTCTTCCAGCGGTAATTCCGCCATTTCCGCTTCGAGCTTTCCGCAGATGATCGTCCTCGCCGTATTCGGCCGCAGACCCTCATGGACGTCCGGATGTTTCAGCCGTTCAAGTTGATCCTCACCGATGTTTTCGACATAGATCATCGGCTTCTCGGAGAGAAATGCGAACCCTTTGACGAGCTTTCGCTCCTCGTCGGTGATCTCTTCCATTTCGCGCAGCGGTTTCTCGGATTCGAGCCATGCTTTCGCGCGTTGCAGATACGCCATCTCTTTTTCAAGCGCGGCATTTCTCAATTTCTTGAGATCTTTTTCAAGCCGCTCCATCCGCTTTTCGATCGTGCCGATATCCGCCAGCATTAGTTCATAGTCGAGGTTGCGTTTGTCGCGCTCCGGGTCCACGGATCCTTCCGAGTGTGGTACCGACTCATCCTCGAACACGCGCACGACATGCAGCAGCGTATCCACCGTCCGCACCGGAGCAAGCGCCATACCCTGGCCCTTGCCTCGTACAAGACCCTGCACGTCGACAACCTCCACGGTGGCAGGCGTCGTTTTCTCGGGATTGAATTTCGAGGACAGAAAGTCGAGTCGCGCATCCGGCACCTTGACGATGCCGACGTTCGGTTCGAGCTTCCGGCTGGCGGAAGGTCCGGCCGCAGCCTTCCCCTGCGTCAGCACATTAAAGATGGTGGTCTTCCCAACCGAAGGCAGCCCTATAATTCCCGCTCTCATAACGCAATCTTGTAAGCATAACCCACACTCGGACGGTGGTCCTGCCGAAGATCCGCATCCCGGCGGACGAACTTTTCACCTAACACCATCGGTTTTCAATTTTTTTGTTTGACACGTATTAGCTCACTCAGTAGTCTGAGGTGGCCAAAAATGGACAAATATGTACCGTATTGGCCTTTGAGGGACTGCTGTCGATGTTACGTGGGAACCAACCGGCAACGATTGACGAAAAGGGGCGGCTCAAGATTCCGTCTGTTTTTCGTTCCCACATCGATGAGTCCTGGGGCAGCGACTTCTACGTCACGTCTCTCTCGGGTGAATCCGTGCTGATTTATCCCCTTCAAATCTGGCAAGAAATTGAAGAACGACTCGCCAAGCTTCCTTCACTTAATCCCACGAAAAAGAAATTCCTGGATCGTACGAACTTTTACGGCCAGGTGACCGCTGCAGATAAGTCCGGCCGGGTTCTGATTCCGGTGTTACTGCGGGAATCAGCCCAGATGACGGGAGAAGTCGCTGTCCTCGGTTATTTAGATCATTTGGATGTCTGGAATCATCAACGCTTCCTCGGAAGGATCAAGGATCACGAGTTCACCGAGGAAGATCAGGAAATTTTGAGCCAGTTAGGAATCTGACAAATGCATGCCCGCGCACATTCCAGTTTTGTTGGACGAGGTTATCCAGTTTCTGGATCCGAAGCCCGGCGGTCGATTCATCGACGCGACACTGGGAGCCGGCGGCCACA
>Ga0137423_1000509_pt1 | contig 11806 bp, 6 predicted proteins | sample EasRivERMZT600_2_FD_102326 | JGI IMG/M metagenome (GOLD analysis project Ga0137423, IMG submission 102326) | Soil microbial communities from meander-bound floodplain in the East River, Colorado, USA - East River MetaG ERMZT600_2 | ecosystem: Environmental > Terrestrial > Soil > Floodplain ...
AGACGGAATCCAGCCGGACCGTGCTATCGAACTTCCGGAAATTCGTATACTCGGCATGTGCGTCGATTTCATGGTTCGACGCCCTGTCCTCATAATGTTCGATCATCGTCGCAGGAACAAGCAGGCCGACCGTCGGATCGGGCCTGAAGCGAACTTCCATGTGGATCTCGATGTTCTCGCGTACGCGGTTGATAAAATCCACCTCGGCCCTGAATACGCGACCCGTCGTCGGCTCGATCCACAATATTCCCGCGATCGAGAAACGCTCGTCCGGCCCAATTCCGGCGTCCATCATAAACGCATGGCGTTCGCGGTCCGTGAAACGCACCTTCCAGGTCTGGGCGTTGCCGATGCGTTCTTCACCGATCTTCGAGAGAGACAACACGGCAAGATTGTCTTCACTAAGAAGCTCGAGTGGAAACGTCGGAAGGTTGGTGGCACGCGCGATGTCGCCGATGTTGTAGCGCGTGCTCTCGAATGTGAATGCCTTGAGGAGATCGGCGCGACCCTTGGGCGTGGATTCGTCGAACCGTTCACGCCAGAACCCGCGATACATCGGGTCGAGGGTGACATCATCAATCTGGCGCACGTGACGAATACCGATCCACTCTTCACCGATCGGAACCGTAAGAATGTCGGAGACGAGCTGTCGTGTGCGGCTTGTCGTGATCTTTCGGTTGCGGGTGTCGCGATCTTCCCAGGCTGCCGTCTGAAAGTAGCGTTCCTCGCCGGTAATCGACCCCAATTGCTTCATGTAGGTATCGACGTATCGCGACGCACGCTTAACGACGACGTCAAGCTGCGACTGGGCGCCTTGAAAACTGAACACCAAGAGCGCGGCCACTAGGAATCTCATTGCGATTTCCGAATTATATAATGGTTGGCTGATCCCGAATCAATCCGGAACCGATGACTTTGAATTAGATCAGATTCGTGTGGTTATCTGGATATCGGATTCGGTAAGGGCAGGTAAGAAATTACACTGTGGCGGGACATCATTAAGAAGCCCGCCACAGCGACGGTAAGCCGTAAGGCACACATTAGGACGAGCCTCCTGCTCATTGATGATGACCTCCGTGTCGCGCTAATACATGCAAATCCACGGCCTTTTCGTTAACCATTTCAGTAGAACTACTTGGCTTTTCCGGCCCTGTCAGAATTACAAAAACCGTTACTCAGGAATGACAAATCCCGGCACTTTGTAGGGATTTGCGAAATGACCCGAAAATTCGCAATCCGCAATTCGCATTTCGCAATTCCCCGGTAACCTTTCGCGTTCCAATTGGGACTTATCAATGACTGGAGATTTCGGCTTGGAAGAATTGGCGGCATTGGTGATCAGGGCGCGCGATGGGGACAGAGACGCATTCGGTGCAGTGGTTCGGCGCTTTCAGGATATGGCGGTCGGTTACGGTTACTCCCTCATTGGTGATCTGCCTCTTGCGGAAGACGCCGCTCAGGAGGCCTTCCTGGAGTCGTATATATGTTTGCCACAGCTCCGGGAGCCGGCAGCCTTTCCCGGTTGGTTCCGTCGCATCGTCTTTAAACAATGCGACCGGATTACGCGCGGCAAACGGATTCGATTGGAGCCCCTGGACGATATTGAGGTCACTCACTCGCCGGCCGAAAAGGGTGAGATGAAAGATCAGATGTGGAAAGCGATCGACGCGTTGCCGGAACACGAACGTTCTGTTGTGATGCTGTTTTACCTGAGCGGTTATTCACAGAAAGAGATCGGCGCGTTTCTCGACGTTCCCGTATCGACCGTCAAGAAGCGGCTATTCTCGGCGCGGCTCCGGCTGCGTGAGATGTTGATGGATCTCGTGACCGATAACCTCCGTGAAAGCAGGCCGTCACGCGACGAACAGTTCAGCGGTAAAGTGATGGAACTGTTCGACGCGGCGCGAAAGGGAGACGTGGAGCGGGTCAGAGAACTGGTACGGAAGAATCATCGACTGATCACTGCTCGGGACTGGCTCGGAAACACCGCGTTAATCATGGCGGTCAATTCCGGACAACAGGCTGTTGCCGAGCTATTGTTCCGGTCCGGCGTCCGGCCCGATATCCATGAAGCTGCCGCGATCGGCCAGACGTCGCGCGTTGAGGATCTGTTGCGGGAAGCCCCGGGCCGGCTCGACGCGTTCTCCAGTGAAGGCTTTACACCGCTCGGTTTGGCAGCGCACTTCGGACACGCCGAGACAACTCGCTATCTGATCGAGAAAGGCGCGGACGTTAACGTCGTTTCCCGGCATCCGCTGCAGGTCACTCCATTGCATGCCGCGCTGTTCGGCCGGCAATTGGAAACGGCTCGACTGCTGATCGAGAACGAAGCCGACGTCAACATCAAGCGCGGCGGCAAAGGATGGCCACGCTCGGGCTGGACCGCCCTGCACTATTCCGCCGCTTATGGATTGACCGAATTGATCGATCCGCTGCTGGCTCGGGGCGCGGATCTTCATGCGATCGATGATGAAGGCAAAACGCCGTTGGATGTGGCGGAAAACAGTGCGGCGGACATTCTTCGCCGCGGAGGCTCGACAATATGAAACGAACATTGGGAGTGATCATGCTGACTTTAAGCTTTCAAAAGGATCCCAGCGCGAGTCAGGAGTTCATGACGGCGGTGACGCAGGGCGATGCCGTCAAAGTAAAACAGATGCTGACGGCCGACCCGAAGATCGCCCAGGCAAAGGACGATCGCGGTGTGTCGGCCATACTAAAAGCCACGTATTACGGCAAAAAGGATATGGTCGCCCTGCTGTTGACGTCGGGCCTCGAGCTGAACATCTTCGAGGCCGCTGCCACCGGACAAACAGTACGACTTCGCGTGCTTGTCAAAACCGATCCGGCCAAAGTAAATGCCTTCTCCACCGACGGTTTTACGCCTCTTGGCCTGGCCGTGTTTTTCGGACATACCCAGGGTGTGGATGCGCTGTTGGCCGCAGGAGCAGACGTCAATGTCCCCAGCCGGGAGTCGATGAAAGTCTCGCCGCTGCATTCAGCCGTCGCTGGCAGGCAACTGGCAATCGCAAAGGTTCTGATCGCCCATGGCGCGAATGTGAAAGCCGTCGCGGAGACTGCGTTTACGCCTTTGCATGAAGCCGCGGCAACAGGTCAGATCGAGTTTGCGCGTTTGCTGCTGGAGCATGGCGCAGAGATTCACGCGACCACACAGGAAGGGAAGACTCCACTGGCACTCGCGTTGGAGCGAAAACAGTCGGAGATGGCAGCCTTCCTCCGCGCTCAAGGCGCGTTACGCTGAAGAAGCGTGTCCCCATGGTACGGGACATTTGACATTTGACACGTGACACATGACGTTTGACATCCGGGAACCACGCCCCCTGGATGTCAAACGTCATGTGTCACGTGTCAAATGTCAAATGTCCCGTCCCATGGGGGTGGTTTTCCAATTCATTCACACGTTCTCACTCGCTGGGCTACATTCTGGCCGCGTCGAAGGAGATGAAAGTTCTTGAAAACTCCGGACGAGTCAAGGTAAGGAGTCCGTCATGCGAATCCAAACTCCAGCCTTGATCATCCTGTTCAGCCTCGCCATAGTGGCTGCTCAGCAACCTGCCGCGCTGCCACCGCTTATTAAAGAGAACGCGACGGTGAAGGTTTCGGACCACGTTTATGTCATTCCCGACGGAAATGTCCAGTCGGTCCCCAACGTCGGCATCATTGTCGGCAGTAACGCCACGCTCGTCGTGGATACGGGGCTGGGTCCGCGGAACGGACAAACGGTGGCTCGTGAAGTCGCAAAGGTCAGCAAGAACACGACGTTGTACCTGGTTGCGACTCACTTCCACTCCGAACACGCTTTGGGTGAAGCCGGTTTCCCCGCCACGGCAAAAGTGATCCGTGCGCGGGCTCAACAACGCGACATGGACGAATCCGGCGTGGCACCCAACTTCGCCACCCGATCGCCGGTCCATGCGGAGCTGATGAAGGATGCCTCGTACAGACGCGCTGACGAAATCTTCGACAACGAGCGCGTCATCGATCTTGGCGGAGTGCGCGCCCGGCTGCATTGGTACGGAGGGACGCACACCAACGGCGACACACTGGTCTTTATTGAAGGAGACCGCGTGCTTTTCGCCGGTGACGTGATCATGAACCGCCGTTTCCTCGCCTTCAACAGCGCGGCTTCCAGCGTTCGCGCCTGGATCAGCACTCTCGATAAATTGGCGCCGCTTCAGGCAACCCGGATCGTCCCCAGTCATGGCGATATGGGTGACGGGATGCTCCTTGAAACAAACCGGGCGTATTTGAGAGACCTTCAGTCTCGCGTGGCCGCGCTCAAACGGGATGGAAAGACGGTCATGGAGGCGACTGATGTGATCACCGCGGAGTTTCGCACCAAATATACGGGCTGGACCGGGAATCCCGGCGCCGCCGTCCGATCCGCCTTTACCGAAGCGAATTAGGTTTGTTGCGAGTGTTCCAGCCGCGTTAGCCCGGATCTCTCACGGCGTTCGATGAAAATTTGAAAATTGGGGTCGCGGAAAAGACCAGAAAAGGCCGCCCCGTATGGCATTCAGGCTTTGCGAGAAGTCGGAAATGTCCAAAACGGAGGCGGCCTTTCTAATGACAGAGTGTAAACCGGAATCGATAGAATTTCATGCATTAGGTAGACGTGAAGTGGTGGCGCATTTTGCTGGTGGGGATATCACCTCAGACGCCGGGGGATTGTTGCTGCGGGAAGTGGAGCAGCGGACGGGAATCCTGAAACGCTTCGCCGCTTGTTTCACCGATTACCGGAATCCCGTGTTGATAGAGCATCCGAAGGAAGACCTGGTAGCTCAGCGGGTCTACGGCTTGTGTTTGGGATATGAAGATCTCAACGACCACGACGAGTTACGCGCGGACCCCGCCCTGGCAGTGATGGTCGGCAAGCAGGATCCGAAGGGCGAGTATCGGCGCGAGAGTCGAGACCGGGGCAAGGCGCTGGCGGGCAAGAGCACGCTGAATCGATTAGAACTAACCGGCGCTGAGGTGGATGAAGGCGAAAGGTATAAAAAGATCCTGATGAATCCGGAAGCCATCGACGGGTTGATGGTCGATCACTTTCTGGATGCGCATGAACGGGCGCCGCGGCAAATCATTCTGGACCTGGACGCAACAGATGATCCGATTCACGGGCATCAGGAAGGGCGATTTTTCCACGGCTACTACGACTGCTATTGCTATCTGCCGTTGTATATCTTCTGTGGTGGATTTCTCCTGAGCGCCCAATTGAGAAGCTCGAGCGTGGATCCGGCGAAAGACGCATTGACGGATCTGAAGCGGATTGTGCGGCAGATTCGCAACCGATGGCCCCGAGTGCATATTCTGGTTCGGGGAGATTCCGGATTTTGCCGGGACGCGATAATGACGTGGTGTGAACGGCAGGGAATCGACTACGTCTTCGGCTTGGCGAAGAATGCCCGCCTGCTCAAAGATAGCGAAGAGGAACTGAAGGCCGCCGAAGCGCAATCGGTAAAGACCGGAGAGATGGCCCGAATTTTTAAGAATCTGCGCTATCGAACGCTTGGGGAAACCTGGAGCCGCATGCGGCGCGTGGTCGCCAAAGCCGAGCACTTGAATCAGGGCAGCAATCCTCGTTTTGTGGTGACGTCGCTGCCGAACAAAGGATTTCCGGCGGCGGTTTTGTATGAAACGCTCTATTGTGCCCGGGGTGAAATGGAGAACCGGATCAAGGAACAACAGCTCGGACTATTTGCAGACCGCACCAGCACCGCAACGATGCGCGGCAATCAACTGCGGCTGTACTTCTCTTCGATCGGCTACATCCTGATGCACGATCTGCGGCGGCTGGCGTTGACAGGCACGGATCTGGAAAGAGCGCAATGCACGACGATTCGGCTGAAGCTTTTGAAAATCGGTTCCCAGATTCAGGTCACGGTCCGCCGCGTTTGGCTCCGAATGGCGGCCGGCTATGCTTACAAGAGTGTTTTTCAGCAGGCCTTCGACAATCTTCAGCAAATCCCCTTGCGTTGCTAATAGCCGAATAGCCGCCGAACCCCTTCACGGCCTCACGCAGGATCGCTGCGTCCGCAGTCTCCCCTATCCACGCCTTTCCTACCTCCGGTGTCGCAGTTATCGACTCTATCGGAGAAAACACTTCCAACTCTCGAAGCTGCCTTCGCAAAACGGAAATAATTGAACGACGAAGCTCCCGAAAACGCTCAAATGCTTTTCTTTCGGTGAGAAATTGCGGCTAGCGTCTGATTAAGGAGAAACCCATGCAATCGGTCTTGCAGGACGTTCGGTATGCCCTTCGGATGTTGATTCGGAATCCTGGCTTCACGCTCATCTCGATTCTCGCGTTAGGACTGGGCATCGGGGCGAACACAGCCATATTCAGTGTCGTCAACTCGATTCTGCTGCGACCATTGCCATTCAAGAGTCCTGAGGGTCTTGCGATGATCTGGGAGAAAAACATCCCACGGAATCGAGACCGCAATGTGGTTTCTCCTGCGAACTACCTGGATTGGCGTGATCAGAACCAGTCCTTCGAACAAATCGGCGCCTATCTCTTCACTTTGCAGGCGCTGAATCTGGCTACCGCCGGTGGTGAACCGGAGCGAGTGATGAACGCGCCGGTCACCTCTGAACTCTTTAACGTGCTTGGAATTCAGCCGGCGATGGGCCGCTCTTTTGCTAAAGAGGACGACCTTCCCAACGCGCCCCGGGTGGTAGTGCTGAGCCACGAGCTATGGCAGCGGCGCTTCGGAGGCAACTCTTCGATTCTGCAGCAGACGATATCTCTGCATGGCCGGAACGCGACGGTGATTGGAATCATGCCGGCCGGCTTTCGATTCCCAAACAAAGCAGAATGTTGGACGGCGATCGGCGGCGCGCTGGCGGATCGAGGAACCGGCCGCTTCCTCGAAGTTGTCGGACGGCTAAAACCGGGAGTTTCAGCTCAACAGGCCCACGCCGAAATGGTATCGATTGCCGCCCGGCTGAAAGAGGCCCGTCCACAGGCTAATGCTGGATGGACGTCAAGTGTAGTTCCATTAACCGAGCAGGTCGTAGGCGACGTGCGACTGGCTCTGCTGGTCCTGCTTGCCGCGGTTGGATTTGTTCTTCTGATTGCCTGCGCCAACATCGCCAACCTGCTATTGGCGAGGGCGACGTCACGATACAAAGAGATCGCCATCAGAGCGGCGCTCGGTGCGGCTCGCATTCGCGTAATCCGACAGTTGTTGACGGAAAGCCTGGTTCTCGCTCTGTGCGGAGGCCTGGCCGGAACGATGCTCGCCTATTGGGGAACGCGCATTCTGATTGCGATGAGTCCATCGACAATACCGCGGCTTGACGAGGTCTCTCTTGATGGAGCCGCGCTCGCGTTTACCGCAGCCATCGCGATCATGACGGGAATCCTGTTCGGTATCATCCCGGCGATTCAGGTTTCGCGAACCAACCTTCAAACGCCATTGAAGGAAGGAGGCAAGACGTCCGGATCCGCCGCCGGAAGACACTGGCTTCGCAATGCTCTTGTTGTCAGCGAAACGGCAATCGCGCTCATTCTGCTGGTCGGGGCCGGACTTCTCTTCGCGAGTTTTATCAATCTCCGCGACACACCTTCCGGCATGGATCCCGACAATGTCCTTGCTGTTGAAATCAATCTTCCGGGTGCGAAGTATCCTGAAGCGCGCCTGCAGACAGCGTTTTTCCGCGACCTCATCGATCGTGTACGAAGTCTTCCCAGCGTCCAGTCCGCAGGCGCAATCAGCTTTCTCCCGCTCGCCGGCGCAGGCGCGGCGACCGGATTCACGATTCAGGGCCGTCCGGCGCCTGTGGCTGGACAGGGTCCTGTTGCCGATGTTCGATCCGTCACACCCGATTACTTCAAAGCTATGGGTATCCGGCTTCTTGCCGGCCGTTCGTTTGATGAACGCGATGCGGCTGACAGCAAACTCGCCGTCATCGTGAATCAAACGACGGTAAACAACTTCTGGCCGGACGAGGATCCGCTCGGCAAAACGCTGAACATGCCGTGGGCCCGCGACATGATCGGAGAGGTTGTTGGAGTTGTAGATGACGTGCGCATGGCCAGCCTCGACGCACAGCCTCGGAACACGTTGTACTGGAACCATCACCAGTTCCCATATGGTTCCATGACCCTTGTGATTCGAACCGCCGGCGATCCATTGCACGTCGCTGCAACGGTTAGAAACGAATTGAGCGCCCTCGATAAAGCGCAGCCCGTGGCGAGCATTAAAACCATGACGGATGTGTTTTCCGAGTCGGTCTCGCGCCCTCGATTCAACACCACGTTATTGATGGTGTTTGCAGGATTGGCCCTCGTGCTTGCTTCGTTGGGAATTTACGGAGTCATGTCGTTTGCAGTGACTCAACGAACGCACGAGATCGGTTTGCGTATCGCTCTTGGTGCGCGCCCTTCCGAGGTACTTTCTATGGTGATTGGCCGAGGCATGATTCTGGCCGGTATCGGAATCGTCATCGGTATTGCCGGTTCACTGGCGCTGACAAGACTCATGACGACGATGTTGTATCAGATTCGCCCGACGGACATGCGCACGTACCTCGTGGTGAGTGCGCTGCTCGCGGGGATTGCGCTGGTCGCCAACTATGTTCCGGCGCGGCGGGCAACTCGCGTGGACCCGTTGATCGCGTTACGCCACGAATAAGCCAGAACCTCCTCTGTAGCGGCGGTCTATGACAGTCTATGACCGCCGACGGAGCTCTCTGTATCTTTCGTAACGCCGGCGGGTTTCGGCGGGAAACGCGGCGGAGATGACTTCCGAGTTCGATACGATGTCTTCAACTGCCGAAGAAGGATCCACGCTCATCCCGCGAAAACCGATCGCCGCTGCTCCTCTTAACGACGCCAATCCCTGATTTTTCGGCAGAAGAACCTGCGCGGAAAGCACGGCGGCGAGTCGTTCGGCGGCCGAGCGGTTCAGAAAGCCGTTGCCGGAGAGGACAACCTGCGAAAACGCCTGCCCTGAAGTCTCCCGCAGAATGTCGACATAATGAGCCAGGTTAAATACAACTCCGTCCGTAACGGCTTGAGCGAGATCCTCGGTGGTGTGGCGAAAACTTATGCCGTGCCAGCTCGCCTCAAGCTTCGGATTCCAGTCCGGCGATCGTTCGCCGTGAAGCAAAGGGATGAACGTCGGCAGATCTGCGCGATCCGGCGCCGACTCCGGCAAAGGACCGAAGGTGGCTCGCGCCCAGTCCAGGACATTGCCACCATTGTTGCTGGCGCAACCCAAGAGGAACGCTTCAGAATCGGCTCGATAGCAGAACGTCCCCGCCTGGTCGTCAAGAACGGCGATGGGCAAGAGCGAGCGAACGCTCGCCGAGGTTCCAAGCGTTATCGCCAGACGTTCCGCACTTTCACATCCTGAACCGACATTTGCCAGAAAACCATCGCCAGAACCCGCGATGACAGGGATACCGGCAGGTATTCCGAATCGACGCTCAGCCTCAGTAGTGACGGCACCGGCAGTCGCCGTCCTGCCAACAATCGGAGGCAGCATGTTGGGCTTCAATTCGAGGAGATGCAGAAGCTCTTTGTCCCATTGTCCCAGCCGAACATCACACAAACCCGAAGCCGTCGCTGTTCCATGATCTTCGATCCACTGACCGGTGAGACTGGCTACGGCCAGTGACTTCGCAGTTACGATCCGGCGCGCGTTCTGCAGCGCGGGATCACGTCGCTGATGGAAGGAAGCCAGTTTGAAAACCGGATACATCGGATGATATCGGCATCCCGTGCGTTCATGGAACGAAGTACCAAAGCGCTGACGGATGTACTCGACGCCGTCTTCACCGCGACGATCCATCCAGGTGAATACAGGAGTCAGCGGCACATCATGATGATCCAGCAGCAGGCAACTGTGCATGAAGCATGAAAGAGAAATGGCCTGGATCGAAGAACCGGCAAACGCCCGGACGACACGGGTCAGGGCCTGCTCAAAGGTGGAAACGTCGAGTACGGCAGATCCATCAGCGTTTTGGAGAATTTGCCATGGAGACTCCATTGGCCGGTTCGCTGACAGATTCTCGTCGAACAGAGCGGCGGACACCCCGCCGGATGCGATATCGAGAGCAAGGACGTTCATTCGACATCCATTGCGAAACCTTACCAGATATCCCTTAGAATTAATAAGACGAGGTCAGCAATTGGGATCCCCCGTAAGAATATTGATCGTCGAAGACTCCCCTGAAGACGCAGCCTTAATCATCGGTTTTATGGAACACGGCGGGTTCGACGTCGAACACGAAACGGTTGCCACGGCGATTGCCATGAAACGAGCCCTCGCGGAGCGTGACTGGGACGCCGTCGTGTGTGACTATTCCCTTCCTGGCTTCGATGTATTCGGCGCCCTGGTCATTTTCAAGGAACGCCATATCGATATTCCCTTCATCATCGTTTCCGGCAGCATCGAGCAGGATACTGCCGTTGCTGCGATGAAGGCTGGTGCGCACGACTACCTTCTAAAGGACAACTTACATCGGCTTGTCCCGGCGCTTCGCCGGGAGATTGACGAAGCCAATGTTCGGGAATCCCGGCGCCAGGCGGAGCGCGAACTCGCTAATGTTAAAGAAGAACTGGCGCGTCAACTTTCCGATATGACCTGTCTGCACCAGTTGGGCGTTCGGCTCTCAACCGCCGTTGACCTGGAATCGATAATGGTCGAAATCCTGACGGCCGTGACATCGCTGCATGAAACGGACGCAGGGGCATTAGTCCTCTTCGACAATCACCAGAAAACGCTCGTCATTGCGGCATCGATCGGATTCGAAGATGTTGCCCCCGATACACTCGTCATTCCATCTTTGGGAATCAGCCAACGCGCGGTTATCGAAAGGCGAACAATGACAGTCGACGTCGACACATCGTCGTCGGGACTCATATACGGTGACCACGTTCGCAACGCCAGTTATCCGATCGCTCAGAGCATGCCGCTATACACCAGAGGCGGCGTCCTTCTTGGTTGTCTCGAGACCTATCAACGGCAGCCGGCAACCTCACGAATTATCCGGCTGGTCGAGCTGTATACCTATCAGGCCGGTCAGGTGCTGGATAACATGATGCTTCACAGGGAGACGGAGAACGCGAGCCGAATGAAGGATGAATTTGTCGCGATCGTCTCACATGAGTTGCGAACTCCGTTGACACCGATCATCGGTGCCGTGCATATGGTTCGCAGCGATCCCGGCAATGTGGAACTGCTCAAGCGCGCGCTGGACATCGTTGAACGCAACGCGCGTGCACAAGCGCAAATTATCGAAGATTTGCTGGACGTTTCCGGAATTGTTTCCGGGAAATTGCACCTCAATCTGACACCGATCGATCTCAAGAGCGTCATCGAAGCCTCCGTGCAAACGGTTACAGCTTCGGCTGAAGTGAAGGACATCTCAATCGACAAGGATCTGCAGACACTTCATGGCTTCGTGCTCGGAGATTTCGGCCGCTTGCAGCAAATCGTTTGGAATTTGCTTTCAAATGCCGTCAAATTCACTCCACGGTCGGGTCGGATTCATATTGCGCTGCGATCGGTGGAACGCCTCGCGGAGATCATCGTTAAGGATTCCGGAATCGGCATATCTTCTGAGTTTCTACCTTATGTCTTCGATCGTTTTAGACAAGCGGACAGCTCGTCCACGCGCGCGCATGGTGGACTGGGTCTGGGTCTGGCGATTGTTCGTCAACTTGTGGAAATGCATGGCGGCACAGTGGCCGCTGAAAGCATGGGAAACGGTCAAGGCTCATCCTTCGTCGTTCGGCTTCCCTTACGGGAAGCTTCTCAATCGGCGCAGATAT
>Ga0137423_1000511_pt1 | contig 11778 bp, 7 predicted proteins | sample EasRivERMZT600_2_FD_102326 | JGI IMG/M metagenome (GOLD analysis project Ga0137423, IMG submission 102326) | Soil microbial communities from meander-bound floodplain in the East River, Colorado, USA - East River MetaG ERMZT600_2 | ecosystem: Environmental > Terrestrial > Soil > Floodplain ...
AACTATGACCAGATGTTTGTCTGGAGTCAGAACGATAAGTACAGCAAACGGTTGATGCGTAACGGTTTCAGATTGCCACGAGGAAAGTCACTCATTCTAGATTTGTGAGGCACACATGGGCGGTAATAAACAGCAGCAGCCTGGAAATGATCCTCGTGGATCAAATCAGCAGATGATTAATCGTCAGACTGAGAACTATGAGAGTCAGCAGAGACCAGCTGCTGATCTAATTGGACAGAACTACGCGCGGGGAGCAGAGGCTAATTACGGTGACTACACTGATATCATGAATCAGTATCGTGGTATCGCCTCTGGTCAAGGTACTGCTGGAGGTGGTGGAGGAGGAGGTGGCGGTGGTGCTGCTACATGGGCACCATCTACTATCAGCTATAAAGATCCATTCAACTCATACGCTGGATTCACCGAGTTTAGTAACACAGGTGGATACAGTAAAGATGACGTAATGAATATGCGCGCGCGTGGAGTTAGTCCAATCCGAGCCGCGTATGCTAACGCAGAACGTGAAGTAGGTCGGCAGAGGTCACTACAGGGTGGTTACTCACCTAATGCATTCGCTCTACAGGGGCGCATGGCTAGAGAACAGGGTCAACTTGGTGCTGATGCTATTCAGGGTGTTGAAGCTGGATTGGCTGAAGCTAGGAATACAGGTAGACTCAAGGGTCTTGAAGGTATGACGGACATTGAAAAGCAGCGTCTTGCAGCAGACCTTGACGTGGCTAAATTCAATGCTAATGCTGCCATGAGTGCAGCTAGTAGTAATGCAGGTGCGTCCAATGCTGCGAGTAGAGCCAGTATGGGCGATAGAATGGATGCACTAAATGGCATGAGACTGATGTATGGTACCACTCCTGGTATGGCTGGTAAGTTTGGTGATCAGCTGATTGATATCATTGGTCAGGGTGGTACACAGGGTACCAATATGGTCAATAGTCAGATCCTTGCTAATCAGGCACCGGGTGCATTTGATCAGACTATGGATCGAATTGGTAAGGTTACTGGTGCTGCCAGAGAAGGTATGGGTATCGCTAGTACCATCACTGATGCGGTGACTCGTGATAGAAATAAGAAGCCTGTTACTACTGCTCCTGTTGCTCCTACTTATGACCCACGGGATCAGGGTCGTGGCCCAGGTCCGAACGGAGAGTGGTAAAATGGCTATTGACGTAGGTAAAATCCGGATGCAGTCTCTTATGCGCGGGTCGTATGATCAACTTACTCCTAGTAGAAATAGGGGTGGAGGTTCCACGGATGTGGACATGAGAGGTGCGTATGGTCAGAAGAAGACTGGCTCTACGTATAATCCTTATGATCCAAATCAACCAGATAGTGACCCTGATAAAGCACCTACACCTGGTCTAGCTAAGTTGGCTGACGTGTCTGTAGACCCTAATAAGGATAAGTTTCCTGATGATATTGAAGATACCAGGAGATTTATTGAAACTGTTCAGAGTACCTATAATCCTAGTACTCGTTCTAGAGATAGAAACGATGCACTACTGGATAGCTTCCCTGAGAGGCATGTACCTACTAAAACGGATAGATTCATCGCAGCTGGATATGCACTGAATTCAAAGGATCCTGCTAAGACTATTGGCGATACATTGCAGCGTCCCTACTATGAGGATTTGACTACATGGAAGGAGAAGTCTAAGCCCTTCTATGATGCAGCTGCACTGGAGAATACCGCTAATACACAGGAACGTCAGGTAGTTGGACAGGCTCTTTCTGGATATAACTACAATCGACGTACTAGTGCTGGTGTCCGAGCAGGAGATCAGAAGTATTCACTAGGAGTAGAAGGTAACAGAATCAGAGACTTCATCGCTACCCATCCTAATTGGAAAGTAGATTTCTCTGGTCCTAAAGCTATTGCATATAATCCAGCTAATCCAAGGGAAAATGAAGTTATTGGAGATACTGGTAAGGTTCCTGAACGTGAACGACTCCTGATTCAGCGTGAAACTGGTGAAAGAATTGCGCGTATCAGAGCAGCTGCAACTACTGATTCTGCAAGGATTAGAGCTGAAGCTGCTGTTACACGCGCGGGCACGTCCGCATCACGAGCTACGCCTAAACTGTTGCAGGATGAAGAAGGAAATAGATTCGTATGGGATGGTGATGAATTGGAACCACAGGGTGATGGTCCTGATGAACCAGTAGGAGGTCTCTTTACCATTACAGGTAAGCCACGTGAACCCGTAGAGAGACCCATGTCTCCACAGGGTGAGAAGGTAGATACTCAGAATACCCTTGCTGAAATATATGCTAATGAATTAGACGCTAGAGACTATATCATCAGGGGTAATAATGGTCAGTACTACTTTGATGAGCGACCTGCCTCTAGTATGATTAGGGATAGATCCGCAGCTCAGGCAAGATACGATGCATTGAGGAAGAGAGTGTTCCCTAACTACGTACCTATTCCTGATGGTTCTACTCCAACCCCTACTCCGACTCCAGTATCTCCTGGTGTCCCTACTCCTAATGCAGGTGGAACTCCTAATGTAAGTGATCCTAGACTACGCGCACTCGCTGAAGCAGAACTAAGGCGTAGAAATAAGAGAGCATTGCCACAAGATATAGATGAGGTCATTAGGAGGAGGCTGGTGAAGTGAACAGAACCTATAATGCCCTAAGTCCTCGTAATGCGTATCAGGAGCATCAGTCTCAGCCTCCTATTGCAGATCCTTGGGCAGATTTACCTGATGAAGTAGCTGCTCCTGATCCATGGGGAGATCTGCCTGATGAGATTAAACCTCCTGCAGACTTCGCTAATGACCTTGTATTACCAGAGAAAGAAAAGAGTCCATACTCACCCACGTATGAAAACGTACCGTGGTTGAAGCCCACAGATCCATTCAAGCCTAAGTCGTATGATGCATTCGGTACTAATCTAGGTAATGAGGTACCTACAGAACCCAGTATCTCTCAGAATATGTATGGAGACTCCTCTTTTAACTATGGGAATAAGCCTAGTAAATTTGAGGATATCCATTCAACTAATCCAGACGACTATGAACAGTCAGATCCAGGGTTCAGTCTCCAGACATTAAAGGACCAATTCACTTGGCCTAATGCTGTCAGAATGGGCATATCCACTGCCGGAGATATTGCTGGTGCGGCTACAGGTGGACTCCTATACTATCCTATATCAGCTGCTGCTGGTGGACTTGGTGAATTCACTGGTCAGGTAATGGAGGGCAAGAGTCCTTGGGATGTTAACTATAAGGCTGTTGGTACAGAGGCTTTTCTTAATCCTCTAACTATTGGTCCTAGTATACCCAAGGCTGGAGCAGGTCTTAGAGGCGCACTTAAGTTCATCGGTGGTGCAGCTGAAGCTGGTGGTAAGAATGCACTAGTTGGAATTAACCCACGTAAATGGGCCAATGAGGGGTTCTTCGATAAGCAGGGTAAGTTTAACTATGCTGGACTAGATGAAACTGCTGGTCAAGTGGGTGTAGGTACCCTGATGGGTGGAGCTACGGGCGCGTTGATGCATGGTAGTACTAGTGCATATCGTGCTGGTAGAGCAGGTCCTAAGAGTCCACTTTTTACTGGTGATATTCCAGGAGGTGCTAAGAGCGTAGATCCTAACTATGTACCACCCTCTGGTCCACGTCCATCAGCCCCTGACTTTGACGATACTGCGACCTATACTTACAATGGACCTGAATCCAATCAGTTGCCTCCTGGTCCTAAGGGTGCAGATCCAGTAATCACATTTGATCATCCTGACATGGCGTCAATTCAGCATTGGCGTGATCAGGGTTATGTGATGGTAGATCGTGATGCTAAGGGCCGATTTAGGATGGCTCGTGCTGATGCTGCAGATCAGTACATTGCTCCTATTCCAGAGAATCAGGATATTAATCTTCAATACGAAGCTCCTAAGACTGGTGATCCCAATCTACAGGGTGGAGTAGGAGATCCAGAACTAGCTGGCTCTACTCCATATGGTGAAGCTCCACAGAGAGAGGTACTAGAGGGAGAAATACTTCCTGCTCCTACTGAACCTGTTACTCCTCCTGTTGTAGAACAGCCTCCAATTGTAGGTGAAACTAGAACTATTGAAACTGCACTTGACCGAAGAATTAAACAGTTTGCCCATCTAGAGGGAAATGTACGATTTATTAATCAGCTTGAGGATTTCCTAGGACGTCCTCCTACTGATGAAGATATCAATGCTCCTGGTCCATTCACAGGTGCTGACCCACGTTCTGACTTCTTTCAGAGTCGTCAGAGAATGATGGATCAGACCGCTGCAAGTGAACGGGAAAGACAGAATAGACCATTCAATCAGGAAGAAGCTGATAAACGTGAGACATGGGAGAGACAGAACCATAACCTAGCTGTCTATGAGGGCAGAACTGATCCTGTAATTAAAGCATCCTATGACAAGATGAAAGCTGTCAAGGATGATTACAGTAAATGGTTCAGCCAGCAGGAAGAACAACTTCCTGAGGGTGAACTCTTTAAGCCACCTCCTGAAGTAGAGGAAGCATATAAAGCTCAAATAGAGCGGATGGAAGATGAGCATCAGGCTGTAATCAATAGTCGAGGTGGATTTGAACAGGCTCCACCTGCTGATATTCAGGGAGAAGTTGTACCTCCTTCTAATAGAGTTACACCTACTGTTCAACTACCACCAGGATTTACTCCACCTCCAGTCCAGAGTCCACTAGTTCTGGATATGAAGGCACGTATGAAGTATCTGGATGGTCGTAAGGCTCCAGATGCATCGTACAAAGCTCTTGCATCTAAGTTTGATGCTTCTCCTCTACGTCCAGGTGAGACGTGGCGTAATAGACTCAAGGCTGGTATCGCAGGTACTATTGCCAGTCCATCCGAACAGATAGATAGTACTCTCAGTGCATTAGGTGTAGAAGGCCCACGTCAGCCTGCGCATAATCAGGGTGATCCAGCGTGGGAAGAATCTACTGATGATGCACTCCGCAATGGACCTGTAGGTATAGTACAGGGTCTACGTGAGCAGAATACTCTGGGTAATGTAGCCGAACCTAAGATGGGTCCAATGGAGCCCTTTACTCAGGGAGATCTTGGACTTAATCAGAGGACAGTTAAACGCATGGAAAGGGCTATGCGTGACTCTGTTCCTACTGCTCCTGATATGGAGCCAGTACCTGATACATCTGAACAGTATCCATTACCATTAGCTCATGATATAGATGGACTGAAGAAGCATGGACCTGGAGCTATGGTTCCAGATGAAAATCCACCAGAAGTACCTATTCCTCCAATGGCTAGAGTAGAAGCTGCTGTAACTGACATTAGTGAACTGGATATTCCTTATGATACTCCAATGACTGATGCAACTAAAGTCATTATCAGATCAGCAATGGATAAAATTAATGAGACTAAAACTATTAAGGAAACTTTGGCAATTCAAAATCAAATGGATGATGATACAGATTTGGCAGTTGCACAGGGAGATAGAGACTCAGCAGAAATATACAGTGCTCTAGCTCACTATGCAGCTCAGCGTACTGTTAAGATGTCTGATGAATCTATCGCTAAATTGAATCTTGATCAGGATGTGACAAATCGTCTAGACAATGATCAGAAGGTACTTTTTAGATCAGCTATGGACAAAATGGATGCTGCTTCTACTCCAGAGGAAGCTCTAGATGACTATAATAAAATGATTAGCATGGCAGATAATCTTAGGACTAGTCATCCTAGGCTATCTCATGTTGCAAGAAGACTAGCAAATTATGCTGCTGTGAAACACAATGAATTGGAACACATCTTTAGAGGAGTTAGTACTGATTTCACTCCGCGCATGTCCATCGCTAAGTCAGGTGAACAGCAGGACTTGCCTGAGATGGGACTGTCAGGACTTAGGTCAGATATACCTGGCAAGGAAGTAGACTGGTCAGACTTCCCTACTGAAGGACAGGAGCCACTACCTCTTTCACATGATATTACAACTGAAAAGAAATTTGGACCCGGTGCTATGGTTGAGGGTGAAGGTAGTTCCATGGATCTGTGGAATCAGTTGAGGGAGAAACTGGGACGACAGCCTACTGGTGAAGAGTATCTCGCCGAACTGTATAAAGAGGATATGTCTAAGGCACCACGTACTCTTGAGGGTAGGAGAGAACGTGCGAAGGCTATTGAACGAACTATGCGTGACTTACTTCCAGTCGCTGATACATCTAAACAGACTGCATTTATTCTGTCAAGTGGAACTAGACTAGGTAAGCCTACTCAGCTGATTCATGCGCAGGCCCTTAGAGATATCGGTCTCAAGCATGATGAGGTACTTAAGACTGGTGTAATCCGTGTGAATGGTAGCTCTGGTGAAACTAGAGGACCTATCACAGAGAGACAGGCACGAGAACTAATCAATGTACGTATCCAGCGGAAAGATGTAATTGGATACATGGATGTTGTTCTCCCCGATGGAGAGACTGTTGGCAAGCCATATGATGAGAGGATGACTCCTGCTGCACTCACTAGTTGGGTGAACTCACACTTCCCCAATGAGGGGATGATTAGAGGTGAACAGCAGGTACTACCTGGATTTAGACTGGATGATATTCGACGGAAGGATATTGCAGATCCTAAGGTTGAAATCTTTGAAAACTTTGATCAGCTTAGACTTCCATTTGATCATCCAATTGTCGAGAGATTCCGAGATAGGATGAAACAAACTAATGATTATAAAATGACTCGATTTATATCTCCGGATGGAGAAAGATATACATTTGGCGTAGGATTAATGCATCATGAAGGTGCGCGTAGTATTGGTGTAGATCTTCAGCACGCGCAGGAAGCTGGTATGATGCGTTTTCGTGATGGGGCTGCTGATATTGGTGCTCCAATCACTATTGCTCAAGCACGTCATTTAATTGATGCGCGTGCTGATTTACGTAATCCCAGTATTCCGGTAGATGTAAGACTGCCTGATCATAGTATTGAGAGTAATGAATTTAGTCATCGAGCTAAGGCATCTACTATTTATAACTGGGTTAATAATTTATTCAAGAAAGCAGTTGACACAGCTAGAGCATTTGAAGAGGGTTGGAATGAGAAGGGTGATGGGGGTACTACTGCTGGTGCCTTGTTTGGAGGTATGCCATTCGGTAGAGCAGCTAGAGGTATAAGGAATGCTGCTCGTAATGCTGGATGGGGACAGGGTGGAGTTAATCCGGCTAGTCGTACTAATCCGCCGGTACCACCACCTGGACCACCTCCAGCATATAGTACGGTAGAGGAAGCTATGCAGGTTCCTCGACATGCTATGACTGCTGGTGATGTGTCCTTCCTAAAGAGACAGGCAGCGGGTATGATTACGCAGCCTGAATATTGGAAGGCTGTACTGGAAATTCCTAGGTCTGCTAGACAGGCAGGATTTGATGCAATTGATCAGAGGAATAGACAGAGTATCATCTATCAGAATCCACTAGGCGCACCTACACGCGCGCATCCTAACGGAGCACCTCTCCCATCACTAGCTGATGATATGGGGATTCAGCTCTACTCACTAGCTAGTGGTCCTCAGATTGGACCTCGCGCACAGGCTGTAGCTAGTCGATGGTTGGAAGAGTTGCCTGGTCCACTCGGAAAGCTGTACCGCGTATCTAGTAGAATGCACACTACCTTCTTGAATACTGTTAAGACTGAAGTAGCAGAGAAGACGGCCCGTTACTTGGTAGCTATGTCAGGTAATGCTGTTCAGCGAATCACTCAGCAGGGAGGTGGTACTACTACTATTAGACCTGGACTTATGAAGCAGGAAGTAACTGCTCAGGAAGCATTTGAACTGAATCCATTCGCTAATCCCATACTTGCACGTGAAATAGGAGATTGGATTAACACTGCTACAGGTTCAGCACCACTGAAGACTCATTGGCTTCCCCATAAGAATAGAGAATGGGATTTAACTCAACATGCAGCTGCATTGAATAGGACTCTCTTTGCATCAGGTTTGGCAGCTAGTCGAGTACGTATGTTGAATCCATCCACATATGTTATGGCTAGTCCATTCGTTCGTAAGCAGTACATGCGTTCTGCACTAGGTCAGGCGGCCGCATGGTTTACGAGTATGTTCGTGAATAAGATGGCTGCTGATGCTCTCGGTATCGACAATGAGATTAGCTTCAACGTAACTAGTTCAGACTTTGGTAAGAATAGAATGGGTAACGTACGTCTCGACCCAGGACAGGGACTACTTCAGTTCCTTGTACTGTATGGTAGACACTGGTATAGTGGACACACTACTGCTAGTTCTGATGAGTTCAGGAGATTCGGTGAGGAGTACAGAGGCGAAACTCACTTGTCTAACGTTACTCGATTCCTGACCAATAAAACTGAACCTTTCATGAAGTTTGCGCTTGACTTAGCATCAGCAGATAAGAATAATCCGTTCCATGTAGGAGATCGTCTTATCCAGTTGGCTGTACCACTGTTCTTCCAGGATGTGGTGGAGATTGCTAAGGAAGATCCTTGGCTACTCATACCTCTGGGAATGCAGGCTGCTATCGGTGACGGTACACAAATCTACGAGAGGAATGAGTCTAGGGCTAAGTTCATTCCTACCGATTATGATTATGTGTACGAGGGTAACGAAGGACTACAGAAGATAATGCCTTGGAACTGGTTTGAGAAAGATCCTAACCAGCTCCCGGAGCCTTACAAGGGGAAGTGGAGGTAGGTCTTGCAGTGTGTCTGTGTTCTATGAACTTGCAACACACGCAATAGTCAACTGTTGCATGTATCATGGCCCCACACGCGGGACACTTCCACGGCGTCTGATTGAAGAACCATTCGACCCACGCACGATGCTTACTACTATCCCCTGTTGGTATGTCCTCAGCGACAGAGGGATATAGAAAGTCATTGTGCGTGGGTCTCGGTATCAACACTTACTTATTTCTCCTAAGTCTCTCATCTGTTTCCTTCTGAATACACTCAGGACATTGAATCCATGCGCGTAAAATCAACCCCTTATCTGGAGTATCAGTAGGCACAGGGGTAAATCCAGTAGATACGCACTTACCACATGAATTACAGTGGAGGAATTGAACTCCTGGAGTCTGACTGACATCACTCATCTCAGTCATGGTTTAACTTCCTCAATAGCTGATTCGAGATCGTGATAATACTCCTTACATTTGTAAACACGAACGAAATTCTCATCCGCATTTTCCTTAGTGGTTACGTATTTGGCGATATAGTATCCGCCATCCACGTCTTCGACAATGATTTCTTCATGTTCCATCAGCGTCCCTTCCCCGAGTAGAGTTTCTTGTACTCATTCACAATCAACTCAGGCATACGATAGATGATCTGATTGCCTATGCTCTCAGTCTTGATCATGCCTGCCTGATCAAATGACATCATGATCTCATCTAGTTCGTTAGCCTCTTTGTAGTGTGCCCACATTCGTTTCAACAACATAGCCCGACTAATCTGGTGCGTGTCCCTTCCAAACAGCTCGGCAATTATCAGACTCTTGATGTTTTTAGCCTCTGATAATCCTTTCTTACCGTGAGTCATCTCACGTACATTGCCGACTAACTTCTCACAGTAACTGATGGCTGATTGCATGGATTCAGGGTCTATGTAAAGCTCTGGACTCCGTGATAAAGCCAGTAACATGGCCACTTTTAACACAGAGTCACCGAAACGGTTTAGTGTGCCTGTGTCATCCTTCAAGTCATCAGTCAATACCTCCTCAATAAACTTCTCATACCACTGCTGGTAGATTACACCCGCCTCAGTGAAGTAGTTAGTCTCACCTGTAACAGGTTCCTTACGCGGGTACTTGTATCCATTCCCATCCGACTCTCTAAGTGCGAGTGGTGCGAAAGGACCAGTTAACTTAGCTATCTCCTTCAAGTACTCGATGTGTTCGATGTACTTAGGAGGATTAGTTAGGGGAACAAGAAGCGAGTTAGCTCTATTTCTCCTATTCTCTGATATAACGAACGTACGCGCAAAGTAACCGCCGTGTATATCCTTCTTGCCAAAGAAGTCACTGGAGTGCGCCTCGTTAGTTGCGGTTAACATAGTGATGGTAGGATCTTTCAGGTTGAAAGACTCCATCTTCAGTAGACTACGCCACTCTCCAACATTGTACTGTCTATCATACAAATCTGTAAGGATGTCAGTGGCTACCTTATCTTCTACAATCGAGCTAGTTAACTCGGAGGAACAGATAAACGCGCACGACTTAGCTAACACCTTACCACCTGGCTGAGTCTGTGCTGTCCCTAGTTCCTTCAAGATACCCTGAATACTCGATCTACCACTGATGATCCTAGTACCTCCTGCCCCTCGTACAAGCTGTTTAGCCATACTAATAGGCGGACCTTTCTTCAATCCGCTCTCGGCATGGAACATCACATAGATGTTAGGGTAGAGGTTGTATATCTGGCGGTCCATCCAGACATTATCTTTAACAACAGCGGAAATGGCTGCTATGCCACCCCATAGCCAGAAGTTTGTAGGACTTTCTAACTCGCTGTGTTGGAACAACAGTTTGTCCAGCCATGTCATTTCAACTCCTAAAACGGAATGTCCTCTGGTACTATTTTACGGGCTCTTTCCTGCAACTCCTCCCGTTTATTATACATATCTTCTCTTGCCATCTCATCATTCACAGTGAACTGCTCAGTTATAGTTAGCGGTCGAGTCCTAACAGGCTCAGGAGGAACCACCTTAGCCTCTTCCTTAAACTTGTGTAGTTCCAGGTAATTCTCACCGACTTCTACCTCACATGGTATCTTCAATAGTCTACGTACTAGTGAGCAGTTAGTAAAACTTAGTGGACGTTCCATCTCCTTCTTAGCTACTGGAACGAAGTCATCTAGATACTCTCGTCTAATTGCGAAAAGAAGAGCATCATGAGCTTCGAGTATAATTCGTGCGTATGGGCGCTCTCTCTTAATTCTAATACCAGCTGCCTTGGTATTGTCAGTGACAGCTCGTTGTGGGATGTAAGAGAAAGCTTCACGGAATAGATCGTCTCCCCAACGCTCATAGAATATTCGGACACCACCTCGTTCTGCATCTATCCCCCAAGGTAATGGAGCTACTAGTTGACGCGTTTCTTTAAGAGCTTCAATGACTCCGGCGTGGAAGACTTGCTGGATCTTCGGCTGCCGCGCATGGAAGATTCTGAGTGCTCTTTCTGCTTGTCCTTCATCAATTGTAATCGGGATTTTAAACTTTCTTGCCTGCGTGTTAAGTTCAGTAGATGCTCGTCGCTTTCCTGCGCCAAGATGGCCCGCATGGCGTAGAGTTTTCCCTGCAAAGCGTATGGGGGATTCGTATCCCAATACTTTCTTGGAATAATCCGCTTCAGTGCCACCAAAAAACCACGAAGCCGTGAGTGCATGGTAGTCATGTTCATCAATGTCTCTCAGTGCTTGATCATCAAGTGCCAGGTTGAATACTACTCTCGCCTCTGCTTGTGACGAATCCAACTGCACAAATATCTCTTCAGGGCCGGGTCCATACATACCTCTAACGTCCGCTCCAATATCACCATGTTTAGTGAATACTTGGAACGCGGCCCCACGAGGTTTCATGTCTGCTTTTTTGCCCTTACCACCAGTATCTACGAGCGGGCGTGTGGGTGGATCTTGCTGACCTGTCGATGTACGACCAGTCTCAAGACACATGTAGGTAGTAGTCTTCATCCTACCATCGTAATCAGGGATGGCTAGGAGATACGTGGAGATAGTCTTACGAACTCTCCTACGCTCAAGACACTTCTCAATCCAGTTA
>Ga0137423_1000515_pt1 | contig 11743 bp, 8 predicted proteins | sample EasRivERMZT600_2_FD_102326 | JGI IMG/M metagenome (GOLD analysis project Ga0137423, IMG submission 102326) | Soil microbial communities from meander-bound floodplain in the East River, Colorado, USA - East River MetaG ERMZT600_2 | ecosystem: Environmental > Terrestrial > Soil > Floodplain ...
AGGTTTCGTTTCGGCAGCAGTACTGCCCACGGCGGTTGCATTGCCGTCCTGGTCCACCCGGACGACGGTTGGAGGTTGAACGCGAACGTAAATCGCGAAACCCAGGGATGACATCGCGATCACGGCGAATAGGATCGCGAGGAGCATGGATCGGTTTGCGTATGCCCGAAGCATCCCATCGTGCTCGTAATATTTCGTGTACTGAACTCTTTCCGGTAGATCGGTTCGTGCTCTTCTCTTCATTGGTTCGCTCCAGCGTCAACTACGGCGCGGAATAAGCGGTATCTTGTTAATCACAAAGTGTGCGATCGTTCCAAAGGTCTCACCGCGGATGATGCGTGCCGCCAGAAACGGAATAACAGCGATGGAAAGAGAATAGAAAATCGAAGCGATGCCCAAGAGTTGAGCCTGCCCCAAACCGACGAAGCCGTTGATAAAGCCTCCTGAGTCTAGAACCTGCTGAACAGTTGAGAGATTCACTGCGGTGATCAGAGCCCCAAGAATCGAATAAATGACGCCCCAGAAATGGAACGTCAGGATATTGATGATGTAGACGCGAGCCATAGATCCAACCCCAAAAGAGGGCAGCAGAGAGATGACTACCGGGCCAAGCACGTAGAGGATGGCCCCATACAAGCTGTAAAAGAAACAGAAGGCGGCGTAAGTCAGTGGATAGATCGCATAGCTGACAATGATGAACAGCGCGCCGATCAGACCGGCGTATCCCCCAGCTATCAATTCAAACAACTTTTCAAAACCGGACGTGTTAAAGGAAGTCGCCAAATCGGACATCCAGACTCCGAAAATGTCGGCGCCGCCGGTCGTGTTGTTGGCGATGAAGTTGGCGAAGGCATTGAAGGTAGCGTTCACATCGCGGAAGACCGTGGCATAGCCGAGGAGGACCAAGCCGAGCCCGACGTATTTCACCGCTGCAACCCCCAGCATCCGCACATCGCCGCCGCGAATGAACGATTCATAAACCGCGACGAGGAAACTGATCAGAAGAATCACCTGACCAACCTGAACGGTCACCGCCATGATGTTCGACCGATCAATCCCGTCTAGCGCAGTGCGGAAGAACTGTTCGTAGTAAAACACCATCACCTCCGCCGGAGCGCGTCAGTCACGTTTCCTCGCAGCTCAGCGCCATACTGTGCACCCAGTTTCATTTCGGCTCCGGCGTTCGCCAGATCAATCGCCCTAAGCCGCATCAACTCCGTCAGCGCTGCCTGTGTGTGGGCGTTGGCCCGTACCAGCCAGGCTGCTGCTCCCGCCTCGATGATGGGTGCACTACCGGGCGCGGCCGCCTGGATCTCTTGAAGGATCCGATCGGAGGCCTCCAGTTCCAGATCGGCCATCGCGTCAATCGCAATGGCTCGCTTCATGGCCGCCTGTGCTGCAGCGTCGGTCATGTCGATGAGGTCGCGCACCTGCGGTGATGCATCCGTTGGTAGTGGGACAGCTGAATAGACGGCCGTGTACTGGCTTCCTACAGAACCGATCTGAGCCGTGTCACGTGACAGAAGAGACTGTTCGAGTTGGCGGGGTGCCGGAAGCGTCGCACTGGCGACGGCTACCTGGCCCAGAGCGCGGATATCGCTGAAGATCCCCCGGATGGAGCCCACAGCCGTGCGAGCGCGGTCGATCAGTGCTTGCGGCCAGACAATCGTGCGCTGAAAGGTTTCGATCGAAGTTAGCGTCGAGTTGATCGCGTTCAGCGCACTCCCCACGACGTTCGTGATCGCACCCGCGATCGAGCCCAAACCAGACGCTAGAATCGCGCAGCAGGGACTGGGGATGAACTGGCCTTCCGAAGACTGAGGCATTACCAGCATCACGATCATCAGGACCGCGACCAGTGCCAGCTTCTTTGTGCCGAGCCAAACGCCAGCACGTCTCAATGCCCCTCGAACCGATGTGTTCTTCATATCGCCTCAAAAGGGTATGAGGCGTTTCATCCGGATTTTCTTTCAGGAATTCTTTCTGCGACTGGGACTCAAGAATGGATCAACAAGGATAGGCTCAATGGGAAACGCGACGCCGCCGGAAAAAGAAATACAGTGGTCCAAAGCCGACCGCGAGACCAGAATGCTCGTATTTCCGGCCGAAGCTACGCACCCAACCGAAGAGAGCACGGAGCATCAAAAGCCCGCAGCCGATTACCCCAACCGTTATCGTTGCAGTAATTGCGCCCAGGCGAACTTCGTTTTCAATTACGCCCAAAGGTCTCAATGCCTCCCAAAGTGGCGGCCAAATCAGAAGACCAAGAACGGTCAGGACGACAAAGACCGGCAGCAACGCACCGGACACGAATCGCATAATGAACGGCAACGGACCGAACGTTCGGCGCCTGGCGAGTCCAAGGGCAAGGGCAGCAACACCCATGGCGACCCAGCTGTGAAACACAGATTCAATGATTTGCCGATACGCAGGGGTTTGCGGTTTGCTGAGGGCTATTACGAAGACAGCTGCAGCGAGCATTACGAGCGCGGAACCAATCCACGACCGAGAAGACTGTGGAGCTGATGTAACGACTTGTTCCCGCAATTTCGTCTAACGCAGCAGATCTTCCGGGATCCATCTCGATCCACCGCTTCCGATTTCGCGACTGCCCGCGACGATTTCCATTGTAAGACGACAGGTCGCCGTCTCCAACAATTTAGACAGATTGATCGTCCGAATCAAATGTTGGCCGCTGAAAGGCGCATCCGTTGCTGCGGTAAGATAACCTGCAGATGTTGCCCGCACGCGAACTTGAGTACCGCATCCTACAGTTCGTATACAGTCACGCTAACGGGGGTTGGCAACCTACTACGTTGGGAACTCTTGCAAACTGGGTGGACTGGTCTCATCAGGACAAACTGACTGCGGCACTGAAACGTCTGCACAAGAAAGGTTGCCTGGAACTCCGCCAATGGCTAATGGGTGCGACAGGGTACGCTGCCTATGCCGGAGCCGATGATTTCTTTTACCGGAACGGTTTCGAGATGAAGATTACGGCAGAAGGGTATCCATATTTCGAGGAACTGCAGGAGCAAGGAGACGAAACAAGGCGACGGCTCAAGGCATATCTCGACAACGATGTCGTATCTGCGTTCGCGAAGGCGGATATGCCACCAGGAACCCTACAGGCCCTGAAAGCGCTGCTGGAGCTTTTCAGTCAAGAAAAGGTGGAACTCGTCACGTCTGACTTGAGCAAGAGGGAAATCGACAGAATGCCGGAGGGCATTCCCAACAAATGGCACCTCGACGTCATCGTAGGGCTCTTGAAGAAGGTACCGTTCGTTGAGGACCATGAACTCCGAGGGTTTCAGTCTCATTGGGACCGCTTTGGAGGAACATCGAGCCCACTCATCGAAGACGATCCCATCGCATCGGACCTTCGCGGCGTAGGTCTCCATCGGGCGGACGCTCATCACGTGATGCTCGCAATCCGGGCAGGATGCGATGTATTTGTGACCTGCGACAAGCGCACTATCCTGAACAGACGTGCCGAAATTGAACGACGGTTCTCAATTCAGTTGGAAAGCCCTGAGGAATTCGTTTCCAGATTCAAGTAATGTGCCGGTTTCAAGCTTAACCTCAGATCTGTCCGTGTTGAGTGTAGTGATCGAAGTACGCGTCAAATCGTGACGTGGATCTGTAAACGGGGGGAATCCTCCTGCCGGTTGTCTGGCCGAGACGGCGAGGCGGGCCGCCATTGGCCGATCAAACGGCGACGAAGAGATGGTAAATCTTGAAGGTGCCTTGGGGGAGCGTGTGGCGCGATTCGCTGATGATGGAAAGGCCGTCAACGATCTGTGAAGGACTAAGCTGGGATGGGACGGCGCATTTGAGCTTGACTGGACTCGCCGCGATGGACTCGGCAACCGAATTGCGCGCCTTTTCGACCTTGCCGTCAAAGACGTAACCTAGCATTGCGCTTTCGGTGAGATTACGCGCGTACCGCCCGTCAATAAAGCACATCATCCCTTGATGCCCAGTGACGTATGCGGCGGCGAGCGATTGCCAACCTGTCCTCTTGAAGGTTACGTGTAGGCGCTTGGCTTCGATGACAAAGTGCCAATCAGCGTCCGCCTGCCGATGCGCACTGAGAAATCGGAAATCGATGCGGCCGATAGGTTCCTCTGAATCTGAGTTGTCATTGAAAACCGACACTTCGCGATCCACGACAATACCTGATTGTCGAAACGCGGCGTCGCGCCGAATCAGCATGCGCAACCGATTGCTGAGTCTGTCCTCCCGCTCGGTATCGTGTTTCTTGTGCAGATTGGCTGAGCACCTGAGCACTGAGGCGAGAATGAAGGAGACGTCGTCCTTTGGAAACAGTGGAACCCAAGCCTTAGCGTCCTGACTCATCTGACTTTTGCTTGCCGTCTGGCTTCCGCGATATGGGCATGGATTTCAGCGGCATCGTTGAGCGCGGCAGTGCGTGTCCACTGGCCTCTTAGTGCGGGTTTGACGATGTAGATGCGTGGGCCATCGAAGAACCAGCCGCTCCGCTGAAACAGGAGTCTTCCCTCTTTTTCGCCGGAAACGCCTTGAAGGCGTTGCAACGCGGAAGCAAGTTGCTTCGATACACTGCGCGTATTGAAGGACTGCGGGGTGCGGGTTTGCGACAGTTCGACGAGGCCAAGGCCGGTTTCTGAATCAACTCCAACGGTGGCGGAGGTGCGCAGCGCACCACTCGCACAACCGTTCAGCGTGCTGACCAGCATCGTGGCGTAGGGCTCAAGCCCATCCGCATTCAGCGGCTGTAGTGTGGGAATATTTCGCGCGGCAGATAGCGAGCCTGGTGTGTCGCTACGATCGAAGATGTCACAGGTGTCTTCAACGAGAGCGCGCTCCTGATCGTTCAGGCCGAAATAGTCGTAGATGAGGGGATTGATCTCACTCTGAAGTCTTGCGGCCTTCTCACGCTGACGCTGAAACCATTTCGTGCGCGCTTCTGATGGAGTGCCTTCGTCATCCGATTGGAGTCGAAACACTGTGGAGTTCAAACGTTCTTGAAGTTTGGCTGCGCTATCGTTCATTTCCACATTCGCACGATGCAGTCTGACTGAAATCTTTGCCAAGATGGAATCGGCTTTGGGTTGCGCTGCTTCGTTGCCGGGTAAGAAGAACGGTAGGCGCAAGACCTCAAAGAGATGCGCTTTGTCACGTTCCGTCGCGATGTTGGCAGCGGTCTGGAATATAAGGTAGCGCGCAAGCTTGGAACGAAGGTAACCAGTAAGGAACAACAGTTCCCCTTCGTTCTGTCCCGCTATCGACTGAAGAGCGTGCTGAAAGCGAACTGTGTAGTCAAAAAAGGCAAACTCGCTGAAACCTTGGTTGAACAAGACCAACGGTCCGGTGAACAGGGCATCCCCGGGCTTGCTGTAAAGCTTGTCGGGCAGATACCCCTTGGCTTTGAAATGTTCGGCCAGCGTAGGACAAAACTCTCGGGGAACAAAAGGCATGCCCTCCAGAACCGAGTCAATGACGAACGGGTCTTGCGGCGACCACTCACCCAATGGTTTTAGCTTACGGTCAAGTTTGGATTTTGCATCTCTCTCACGTGGTTTGCAGCCTTGTCCTGCGGCCCAAGGTTTTGTTCGCTTCTGCTCTGTCTTGCTCAATAAGTCCACTTGGTCGCTGAGACGCGGAAACGTGAAGAGGTAATCCAAGAGCTTCGCGTCGCGTGGAGTTCCCCAGAGGTAGCTTTTCCAAGCCACCGCACTCGCCTTCTGTTCCGCAGCGGCAAGGACATGCCGGAGTGGAATCCATTTCCGATCCTGCGGTGCGACCGGGATGACACCATCCCGCAAGTCAGAGAGGGAAACCTTCGGCGCGATGTATTCGATTTCGTGAGTGACCGTGTCTGGAGTCTGCGGAGTGAAAAGGACGATATTGGCTGGGCAGAGGGCTTCTTTGAACAGGATGAAGCTGTAGTCCGCGAGTTGAACGACGGTTTTTAGACTGATCGCCTTCAGCCATCCGGACTGGAAGACGTCGGTTTGGTTGAGAAAAACCTTGGAGGGAAGAATTAGGCAAGCGCGTCCGCTCTCTTTGAGCAGGCCCGGCGTCTTCTCCATGAAATTCTGGGCGATCTGCTTGGCGCCGCGCCCCGCCCACGGCGGATTGCCTATGACCAGGTCGAACTCGTGCTGCCACTTTGGCGCTATCTCGAAAAAATCGCCTTCCCACACGACGGGATGCTCGGGCGCACGCCTGGCGCTTTGGGTGCGCAGGAGGTTGGGGAGTTTCTTCTTGTTCGACCGGAGCTTGTACTGCTCGATATCCGGCGGGTCAAACTGGTCGAGGAACGCCAGGTATAGGCTGAAGCAAGCGATACGGCAGGCGGTAAGATTCTTGTCTACGCCGCGCAACACATCAAGGCGTTCCATCAAGGCGTCGGCTTTGGCCTGTGGGGAAGCCTCCCGTTTTTGCATCGACCGCCACTCGGCAGCGAGGCGGTTAAAGAGAAGTACGAGGAAGATCCCCGATCCGCACGACGGGTCTACGTAGCGCCGATCCTTCGCATAGAGTGGGCTGACTCCCTTCTGCGCGAGGTCGAGGGTCATCTCGGCGAGAAAGCGGGGAGTGTAGAAAGCCCCGCTGGCATGTTTGCCTTTGCCATCTTCGCCTTCGAGGAAATTCTCGTATATGGCACTGATAGTCTCCACGGGGATGAATTTGAAGTCATAAGCCCAGAATCCGAGCGAGCGCTGGCTGCGCCCTTGGCTGATTGCATCGCCTTGAAGGAAACGGAGGACGATCTTGAAGTGTCCGGGCTGAATGAGTTCCCGCTCGGCGTCGAGATCGTCGTCAAACATGCTGCCGTTGAAGTCATGCTGCAAGGCCGGAAAAAGTGTGTCGTAGAGTGCGGCACGGGGGTCGTCCGAATCGGCGAGTAGTTCATGCAGATGCGTCCACCGTTTTCCGGAGAAGTGATTAGCTAGCTTTAAGATACCTCGGTCGCACAGGTAGCAGGTGAAAAGTAGTCGGCCGAGAAACGCGTGGGCGAATTGCGGTTTCAGGCCTTGCTTCACCAATTCATTTCGGACGGCAGCTAGATTCTCCAGCAGATAGGCATCCACGGTCTGCTGCGGGTCGAATTTGTCATCGTGTTGCCGATAGAACGCGCCGGTGCCAATGCGGAAATAGAGCTTTTCCAGCCGTGTCGCCCGGTTTGCTTGGGTGGCGAGGTCGATCGTCTCCACCAGTCGCTTTTCAATGTCAGCGTCTGTCGCCTTTTCCGGATCAACCGGCGTCGTCATGGAGGAAAAAACGCGTGCGTGGCTCGGGTCAAGCAGAAGCAGCACCGTGGCAATGCCCTGATTCCAAAACTGTCCGTGGACTTTGGCGGCTTGCCTGGCCGTGAAAGGCTTGTCTTCATCCCGTACATACACCGTCGGAATGCCGTCCAGGGTTAGAACGCCGGAAAGCTCCATTTCCTTCCACGCACGAAGCAGCATGTGCTGGTACGCAAGCAACTCTGGCGCGCGCAGAACTTCCTGCCTCGATTGGTAGTAGCAAAACCCACGCGGCGGTGCTGGCAATGGACTGGGGCTTTGGACGCTCATTTTCTAAGGAACCGGATAATCGCGCGGGCCACGCCTTGAATCTGCAAATCCCACGCCGGAATCAAGTCGGGATATTGAGGATTCTCGGCCCGCAACCAGGCTTTACCGCCTTTGCGAACGAAGGTTTTCAAAGTGGACTCGCTGTCGATGAGCGCCGCCACAATGTCCCCATGTCGCGCAGCCGCGTCATGCTCAAGCAGCACGATATCCCCATCGAAAATCTGCCGTCCATTCATCGAGTCGCCTGTCACCCGTAGCGCGAACGCCTGGGAGGAGCGCGCAATCCCATAGGCAGATGGATCAAGTGGCAGTCGCTCTCCCGATTCGACAAACGCCTCCCGCGCACGCCCGGCGGCAATCCGCCCCAACACGGGAATCCCAACCATTCTGCGTGCCGGTCTCAATCCACGAGCGCTGCCCTTCACTCTTAAGACGAAACCCTTCCTTTCGAGGGCAATCACGTGATCGTAGGCTGCCTTGGGACTACGGTACCCCAACCGGTCGCAAATCTCACGATAGGTCGGCGGTGGCTCGCCACTGTCGCATCGTTCTTCGATAAATCGAAAAACGGATTGTTGGGCGGGTGTCAATTCAGTAGCCATACTAAACAAGTGTATAGTAGTCTCCCGATCGGCAGGCGGCAACTCAAAACTTCGAGACAAAGTGCGCCAAGCTCAAAAAATGGGCTCAGGTGACAAGAATATAGACTTCGAGGTGAATCCTCGCGACTCCTTTCTCGTTGTCTTCGCTTCTAGATTCGTGCGCCTCGTGGTGAATGGTTCATGGCCGGTTTAGTATGTCCGAGATACTTTGTCTCACCTTCACGGCATGAATTCCATAACGCTTCCGAACGGCGTTTTCGTGGGCGATCCGTGCAGCCTCCTGCCGGAGCATGGCGGCAAGCATCTTCTGCATCATGGCTTGGCTTTGAATGTTGGCTGCCATGGCGCTCGCAGTCAGGAATGGTGCGGATCCAGGCGCTGCGAGCCGGGCTTCGTCCTCGATTTGATTGCCGGATTCCAGAATAAGGTCACCCACCTGGTCGGTCGCTTTCGATGTCTTCAGCGTATTCAACGCGAGGCTGTCATCGATATCCATCATGTTTCGGGCCAATGGGTCGGCGCGATCGGCGGGCGGAAGTGCACCGAAAGCTTGGTAATACGATTGGGAGAGCGCCGAGAAGTCGGAAGTTTGGCGATTTCGAACTATCGCTTCGAGTGCAGATGGATTCGGCAACGTGGCGCTGCTCACAGGCAGCCTGTAAATTGAGTCCATCGCCCTTCGGAATTGCGCGATCACCGATGCGATGGCATTTCTTGCTCTATTGATCAGCTGAACGGGCCACACGATCTGCTGGTGGAGCGCCTCTATGGACTGAGAAATCGTTCCAATCGTGCTTAATACCGAACGAATCGCTCCGTTAATGATGTTGAGAATGTTCTGTATCCCGCCGAGGAGACCAAACTGGGCGTAGGCCGGCGGCGGAAACACCATGCCGATGCTGACGGTGGCAATCAGAGTTACGCCAACGACACGCCGCCAGTTTCGTGCCCACCGTAGAAGAACGGCGGCAAAGATTGTGACAAATAAGACTCGGATCATTGCAGGACCCTCCCCCGATTCCCCCATGCTGACTTGACTCTCCCGGACGCTTCCTCAGGCGTCTCCAAAAGTTCCGCAAGTCCCTTTGGAAAAAGCCGAGCAAACTCGCGATATGATTCAAACAAAGGCTTCTCAGCGTTCCGACCGAGAAAATAGTCGCGGTACATTCGTTCGCGCTGAAATGTGGTACAGATCCAGTAGTCCACGGGAGTCGGCACGAGGCGAATCACCTGGGTAGTTTCGGCGCGTTCACCAAGCGCAAGCACTGCCTCCGCGCTTCGTCCTTTTCGCGGAGGCGCCAGGCTCTTGATCTCCTTGAGCACGACATCATTTAGATAGAGGTGATTGGCGAGGGCGGTCAGGTCGCCCCTCTGCTGGCCGATGATCTTCGTTGTGGAGTTCTTAACGATTCCGGGACCGTGCACCCGCGGCTGTCTCTCTGTGCCGACAAAATCCTCAAGGGTCTGGCTGATCGCCCAAACACTCGAGTTTCGCTTGCGTGCGGTTCGGAAGAGCTGCACAACTTCTGGCGCAAGAACGGGTGAATCCAGCAACGCCCAACATTCATCAAGCACCGTAATGCTGTGCTGTCCGCTTCGGCCGGAGGCTCGTTCGGCCATGGCATTTGCGATCAGCATGCTCATGGCAATCTCCAGGCGAGGGTCATTACTCAAACCCTCGATGTTGAAGAACAACCAATTGGAGTCCGTCCGGACCGTGGTGTGACGATCGAACAGGCGGCTGTACGTACCCTTGTCGCCGGTCCAGTCTTTCAACTTGAGTCCAGCCAATTGAGCTTCACCGATGCTGCGTTCCGAGATACCGCCCTGAAGCCGATCGCCGCTTCTCCAATTCGCCAACTCGTCCCGGAGGTCCGAAAATGTGGGAATGGGATTCGTCGGCCGGCTTTCCACTCGCCGATAGACTCGAATTATCGCGTCGCTCAAGACCGTATCGAGAAGACCGGAGTCTGTTGTTGGCCCATCACCGATCATGTGTCTGGTCAGGTTCTTCAGGAAGGCGATCTTGTCCTTACTCGGCGTGGACTGACCCGGCGGGAGGTCCCACGGGTTTAGCGTCTCCGCCCCTTCAAGGTCGACTTCGACAACGCGCCCGCCCATGAGTTCAGTTAGCGCAGCATAGGAGTCGCCGCGCTCGATGATCGAAATCAAGGGATTCAAGCGGCCGAGCATCAGAAGGAACATCTGCGCCATGAACGTTTTTCCTCCTCCGCTGGAGGACATAATCAGCATGTTCGCGTCATTGAGGCTCGAATCGAACGGCGAGAACGGGATGAGTTTTCGTTGTCGGGTCTCGAATAGGATGCCAGGCGAATTGGGCGTGCCGCGCCAAGGTGTTTCGATGGGAAGCAGGTCTGCCGCATTCAAGGTCAGCATATCGATCTCCCTCTTGTTCTCTTCAGCCATGCAGGGCAAGCTGCCGACGAAGAATCTCTTTTGAGCGAGGGTCTCGACCATTCCGCGGGCGCCGTTCATCCGTGTGATCGTGTGCAGTACACGTTGGCGCCTGTCGGCGATGATGCGTTCGGCTTCCTCACGATCGCGGCCGGTGCTTATCGGAGTGGATGTCCTCACACCAACGACGAGGCTAACTTGGCACGTCTTCAGAGAGCTGGATATGACGTCTTCCAAGACTTGGATCAACTGGCGCTCAGCGACCTGAGCCTCGACATTCACGCGAAAGCTCCCGTTGATGTCGCGCTGGGCGGCCATCATCTTCCGTTGCCGCCATTTGTATTGGCTGACGACTTTCGCCTGGTCCGGAATCACGATCTCGGCATTCACGACGACTGGGAAATCCAAGGAAAGAAGCTCCCGAAGTAGTCCGGGGTAGGTTGAATCCGATGGCTCCTTTAGGCTGACAAACGTGTACAACAGTCCACCAACCTTCAGATATTCATCTGCCTCCGCCTCGATGCTGACGCTCGTCAGCCGATTTCGAATGCTCTCGCTCAAACTCCAGGTGTCATTTCTGCGATAAGAAGCCAAGGTGGAATCCAGCGGATTAACGGTCCTTCGGATCAAAAGGAACAGTTCGTCGTCATGCAGTCGTTGGACGAGCATTCCCGTCGATGCCAGAGTTGTTTCAATCCCGGCCAGAAGCGATGTGAACTCTGATAGAAGGTTGTCATGTTCGCTACGCGCCCTCTGTATCGCTTTGCCTGCAGACAGGCTCCAGTGCCGACGCAGCTTGTGCTCCCACTCGTGGCCGGGTTCGGACTTGTGAATGACCGGATCCCAATAGAACATCGCGTGCAGACGGTAATCGAGAAATTCGCCGGCGGATTCCCTCTCGACCCATCCCGAGCGCCGCTCTTCGTCGATAGCACCCAGAACCACGTTGGTGCTTCGAGAGCACCCGACGTAACGTTCGATCATGTTTCCTGTGTCCTGACGGATTTCAAATCGCACGTGCAGCCGCATGGCTCGTTCGGGCAGGCTCCGGAGCACGGCTTCAAGCGACTCCTTCGCGCGATTGCGCATGTCTTCGGTGTGGTAGTAGGAATGGACTCCGCTAAGTTCGTATGCGGCGACAAACGTCCCGTTCGTCATGAC
>Ga0137423_1000526_pt1 | contig 11599 bp, 16 predicted proteins | sample EasRivERMZT600_2_FD_102326 | JGI IMG/M metagenome (GOLD analysis project Ga0137423, IMG submission 102326) | Soil microbial communities from meander-bound floodplain in the East River, Colorado, USA - East River MetaG ERMZT600_2 | ecosystem: Environmental > Terrestrial > Soil > Floodplain ...
CGGCTGGACCGCCGACCGCGCGCCGCTGCTGGAGATGGCCGCGCTGACGCGGGAGTGGTCGTATTCGGAGGTCGTGTCGCGCCCCGGGCGGCGCCCGCTGTTCGGAGACCAGGCGCACCTCGAGGACGTCGCGGAGCGCCACAACGCGCACGTCATCGAGCACTGGGGCGTCAACGTCGCTCCCTGGAATGTCCACGGTCACCGGCTGGTGGCCGGCAAGCCCGAGTTCAACGTCCCGCACCTGGTCGACGGGCAGCCGCTGATCACCTTCCACTTTTCCTCCCTCCGCCTCGCCCCCGACGGCACCGTGGCCCAGCTGGCCAGCGCCCCCTACGAGGTCGAGTGGGCGCCAGGGGTGGTGGAACTGCTGTATCGTCCGTACATCAACGCGATCAAGGAGCACGTCACATGAGCGAAACGGAACTCAAGGGCATCCCGCTGGACCCGAACTTCAAGTCGCCAGCGCTGCCCACCGAGCACATCCTGCAGTTCTTCGCCTACAACCACCTACCGGAGCATCTGCGCGCGGTCTCCAAGCCGTTCTCCGAGCTGTCCATCGAGATCATGAAGCTGCCCCGCAACCCCGAGCGGACCGTGGCCCTGCGCAAACTGCTTGAGGCCAAGGACGCCGCGGTGCGGGCCGCGCTGGCGAAGTGATGTGTAGCCGCGCGCCCGCCCACATCCCCGGGAACTGCCCCGGCATCTTCGTGCCGCCGCCCGGGCAGGAGGGAAACTCCACGCGCCTGCGGGATATGTTCGAAGAACTAGCGCGTGTCGAGACCGTCAAGAAGCGCTACCCGGTCGGCCCGTGGCCGTTCCAGAAGGCCGCCCTCGCGGCGCTGCGCACGGGGTAGACTGGAGGCCAATGGAAAACCGTATCGAGTCCGTCGTGATCGGCGACCGCGACATCAAGCCGGGCCGGGCCGTCGACTTCCCCGACGGGCGCATCGGCATCGCGATGGATCAGGAGGCGTACTGCATCCCGAAAAGCAGCGAGTTCGCCTCGGTACTGTCGCGTGGAATCGTGGCCGTGCTGGCAGCCGAGGACGTCGCGAAGGGCGAGCGCGCCACGGCACTCCCCGACGGCAGCATCGGCGGGCGCGGCGTCGCCGCCCGGCCCGGAGGCCCGACCTACCAGGACCGGCGCCGCCTCGACGCCTGGTGGCTCTGTGCCGTCGCGTGCGGGGGCGTTGGCCCCCTGAAGCTCGGCGAGCCCCCGACCGACGAAGAACTAGCCAGGTACGCGTGACCCGCCTACCCCACGTCCCCTTCGAGCTGCGCGGCTTCCTGCTCATCGTGGGCTTCCTGCTGGACCACCAGCACCGCGGCGAGGCCATCGACGCCAAGTACGTGACCGAGATGAGGAACCTGGAACTGCTGCGCGCCGCGCGGGCCCGCCCGTTACCCGCCTCCCTGGAGACCGCGCGAACCATCGGCGAAATCACGCAGGTGAGGATCGAAGTGAACACTTCCGCTCCGTCGTTGAGCGGCGACCGCCTTTGGCCCGAGTGCATACCGGACCAGTTGCGTGCCCTGTACGGGCGTGCCCACGCAATGCACAGGCTTGGCCTGCCGAGGCCGATGGCCGGGGGAAGACGCCGATGAGCCGCGCGCCCGGTAAGTGGGCGCACTTCCTGTTTTGACGGCAACAGGACGGCCCCAAAAACCGGCCCGCGCGTTAACACGTTCGGCTGGGATTTGGGGCGCGCCGCAATCAATGCGGACTTAAGCGCGTAAACATGGAGCGTTAACACGCTCGGAATTTGGGTATGGCGCGCGCCGCTGATACCACCGGATCGTGCGGTTGCAGAAAAACCCTCGGTCGATGCGGAACCTCCCGCTAGTCGCGTTCCGGCTCACGAACGCGCAGCGTGTTCCCGCGGAAGAACTCGCCGCGCGCCGCCACACGACGGTCAACAATTTGGCCCGCGACGCCCTACTGGCAGAACTAGCGCGCGACGCAGCCCATGTTAACGCGCGCAAGAATGGCGGTCCCATCGGGGCGCGCGCCGGGCACGTGGAGTACGACGAGGGCTGATGCCGAAGAACCGCAACCGCCCCCGCAAGCGCTCCAGCCCCAAGAAGCGCCACGGCTTCCAGCCCGCGCCTGAGCGGCCCTCATCATCGCCGCGAGGCGAGCCCTTTCCAAAGGGGAACGTGCTGGGCCTGGCGACCCGCTTCGAGCCGGGGAAGACCGGAAACCCGGGCGGGGTCCCCAAGGACGTCGCTGAATACCGCGCCCTGATGAGGATGCGCATCGCGACCAGCATGGCGCGCCTCGACGACCTGCTCGACCACGGCACCGAAGACGGCGTGAAGTTCGCGATCCGAGAGGTGAACCAGAACTCGTTCCCGCGGCCCACACAATCCATCGAGCTGGGCGGCCCGGGTGGCGGGCCCATTCCGGTCAGGGCGGTCATGACATCGGACGAGAAGCGCAAGCGAGCGGAAGCGCTGATCGCCGGCGCGGTGGCGCGCGCCGCGGTGAAGAAGCCAGGCTGATGATCCCCGGCGGGCTGACGCCCGAAGCCTGGGCGGCGCTGTCGCCACCTGAGCAGGACGAACTATCAGACCACGTCGAGGCGCTCTACGGTGGCGAGTCGTTTCGCGACTTCATGATTCGGATGGCGCCCCACCATCCGCCGCCGCCGCACCTCGACCAGCTGATCGATGTCGTCGAAGAGGCGCGGGTCGTCCCCGACCTCAAGGTCTGCGTCTCGATGCCGCCAGGTCACGTCAAAACGACGCTGTTCCTCAACGCCTTCGCATGGTGGCTGACGAAGTTCCCGGCCGACACCTGCGCATACAACAGCTTCAACGCCGCGGCGGCGTACAGCAAGAGCGTCGCGGCGCGCAGCTTGGCCGCGCGCGCGGGCGTGCGGCTGTCAGAGGAGACGAACAACAAGGCCGAATGGCGCACGGCCGAGGGCGGTGGATTGCTGGCCGGCGGTATGGCGAGCCTCACAGGCAAGCGCGTGCAGGGGCCGCTGGTGATCGACGACCCCTACAGCGGACGCCTCGACGCGTACTCGCCAGCCTACCGAGAATCCGTCTGGTACGACATGACGACGATCGGGATGACGCGGCTCGAGGGCGGCGCACCGCTATTCCTGGTTCACACGCGCTGGCACATCGAGGACGTGATAGGTCGTCTCAAGGCGGAGGCCGAAGCCGGGAAGAGACAGGGATGGCGGTTCATCAACCTGCCAGCCATCAACGAAGCCGGCGAGGCGCTGTGGTCTGACGAGTACCCCATCGAGCGCCTGCTCTCACGCAAGTCTGACCTCGGGGAGTACGAGTTCGCGTCGCTCTACCAGGGCGAGCCGCGGCCGCGCGGCGGCGCCGTATTCGGCGAGCCGACCTACTACGACCCCGCGGCGTTCAAGATGGACGGATGGCGGCTGGTGCTGGCTGGCGACCCTGCGGCCTCAATCAGAACCAGCGCCGACTACAGCGCCGCGGGCGTGATCGCGGTGAGAGGACATGGCGCCGAGCGGGAGGGAAACATCCTCTACGGCTACCGCAAGCAGGTTCCGATCCCGCAGTTCGCCGCCGACCTGCTGGCGATGCAGCACAAGTTCGGCGAGACGGCGATCAACATCGAGGCCGTGGGCGGGTTCAAGGCCATCCCGCAGATGCTGAAGGCGCTGCACCCGGAACTGCGCATCAACGAGATCACGCCGGTCGGCGACAAGTTCACGCGCGCGCAGCCGGCGGCAGCGGCGTGGAACACGGGCCGCCTGCGGGTGCCGGCGGACGCGCCTCCCTGGCTGGGCCCGTTCCTCGACGAGGTCACGAAGTTCACGGGCGTGAATGACAAGAACGACGACCAGGTCGACTGGCTCGCGCACGGGTGGAACACGGAAGACTCGCCCTCCATGCTCGACGTGCTCTGACGGTCAGGCCGCGTCGCGGTCCTGGTCTGCCGGGTCGACGAGGGGCTCGGGTTCCTCGGGCTCTTCCGGCTCGATCACGTCGTTCGTGAGATCGACGTCGGCATCCTCCATCGCCCGGTACGTGCCCCGCGCCTTGAGTTCACGGGCGGCCATGTTCTCGGTGATGACGCTGTCGTCGAGGTAGATGTGATCCGTCTCGGCGTTCAGCTTCCTGATCTCGGCCTCGTCCTTCGGGTCCATTTGCTTGAGCGGGTTGAAGGCGAGGTCGTAGTTCTTCGGCATTTCGCCCAACGTCGAGCGCACCAGGATCTGGTCGATGCGCATCAGGATCGGCTTGAGCTGCGTCCGCTGCAGGGCCGCGATGTGGTCGTCGTAGTTGTTGTCGTCGCTCTCGCCAGTGGCGTTCTGGCCGCCGGGCGACATGCCGAACAGGCGCGTCATCGGGATGTCGGCCGCGCCGGCGACGCTCTGGCCGAGCCGGTCGAGGATCTTGTCCAGGTTCGCAAACGACACCTGCTTGTGATCGAACTTGTCGCCGCTGTCCGTGGCGCCGGTGCCGGCGTCGATGACGAGCGCGTTCCAGATCGACTTCATCAACAGCGCGAGCTGGATCTGCCGCTGCACCTTCGCCTCGCCGCCGGTCTCGGCCAGATGCTTGGCGAGGTTCTTCATCGCCAGCACGTCGACCTTCGCCTCGAGGATGAGAGACGCGACGCCGTTCTCTGCCTGGTCGTAGTTCGTCACGACCTCGCAGATGCGCCGCAGGATGCTGTCGCCGCGGTACTGCTGTTGCGCCTTCACGCGGTAGGGCAGGTCGCGGCCACCGAACTTGATGAGGCGCGTCCAGTGGATGTCGAGGCCCTTCTGGTTCCACCGATAGGAGACCGGGTATTTCGCGTTAGGGCTCTCTGGATTCTCGTCGAGCGTCGTGTTCGGCGTGACCTCGTAGCAGTCGAACTCGAGGAAGTTCTGAAGCATGCCCGGCTTGATGGCGTCCAGGATCAGCGGCTCGTCGAGGCGCTGCCCGCGGATAACGGGAACTAAGTACGCCTCGCTGTACAACCGACCCCACTTCGCCTGGCTGGTCACCTTGGCGTAGACGCCGAAGAGTTCCTCGGCGTCCTGCACCTTCTTCACGCTGTCCTGGTCTTTGTCGTAGCCGTCCCACTTCCTGGTCCAGCCCATGCGGGTCATGTCGTCGACGGGGATGTCGATGATTTTCCCGGCCAGCCAGGAGCCGCCGTACATGTTGTCGAGAGTCGTCTGGTTGAAGATGATCGGCGTGCCGTAGACACCGGCTGTGCGCTTGTCGCGCGGCAGGCCCATCGACGTCACGACGTTCTGCATGCCGTCGGCTGCGGCGGTGACAGCGGCGATGGCGTCACCGGCCGAGACCTGTGGTTTGCCGAAAAGCTTCGTCCAGAGCGACATTGGATCCCTTTCAGCGCCAGCCGCGGCGCTGCAACTCTTCCTCGATTACAGCGCCAAGACGTCCTCGCACTGGCTTTCCATCGAGCACCTTCCTGATAGTTCGTCGGTCGGCGCGGATCTGCTCTGACATCAGTTGGAGTTGTCCTGGGCTGGGGCGGTTCTTCTTTGCCATCTTGAAGGCCAATGATCCGCCGCCCGCCGGTCTCGCCCAAGAAAGGCAGCATCATGCTTGCATGGTGCTGTAAACCGCCTCGCGCGCATGTGGCGGGTCCGCGGGGCCGTGCGACCGTCGTTACGTGGGGATCGTCCACCTCTCGCAATACGCCGTCATCGCGACCGACCGGAAGCGACGCGACCGCGTGGTGGGTCGAGCGGTGCGTCCGTCGAAGCGCGCCGAGTTGGAGTACCGGGCGATCCTCATGCGCATCGTTGGATGGTGCGAGGGCGTCGGGGCTCGCATCTTGGCCGACCTTCGTCAGCACTGGGCCGGCGACGCCAAGAAGCCGAAGTCTGGCCCCGACCTGGTTGAGCAGACCCGCATCGTCGCGCGCCGCGTGACGGACGTCCGCAATAAGCGCGGCGTGGTGCGGCGCTCGCTGCGCGAGGTCGACAAGCGGCTGGCCAAGGTGGTTGAGGCCGCGATCGGCGTCGACATCAGTGGCCTCCTGAATCTGCAGAGCGGTGGCCACATCGCGGTGGCAATGGAGCAGGCGGCGGCGCAGAACGCCGGGCTGATCGAGTCCATCCCGGTCAAGTACCTGGGGCGCGTGCAGCGCGCGGTGTCGGAGGCCTTCTCGTCCGGGCAGCGTTTCGAGTCGCTGGCCGAGACCATCGAGAAGATCGGCGGTATCACGGCGCGCCGCGCGAAGTTCATCGCCCGCGACCAGACCGCCAAGATGTCCTCGGCGTTCAACGAGATTCGCCAGGTCGGCGCCGGCATCAAGAAGTACGTCTGGTCGACCAGCCACGACGAGCGCGTCCGGCCGTTGCACAACCAGATGAACGGCGAGGTCGTGGCTTGGAACGACCCGCGCGAGGTCGACGGTGAGCGCGTGCATCCCGGCCAGGCGCCGCGATGCCGCTGCGTAGCGCTGCCCGTGCTGGAGCCCGCCGAGATGGGCGCCGAGGAACCGGCCGAGGAAAGGGCTGCGGCCTGATGAAGCGCGCTTGCAAGGTCCGCGACAAGATTGCGGCGCCAGAGCTTGCGCGGCTGAACGCCGACATCTCGAAGTTGGCTGAGCGCGAGCTGACCTCCGAGGGCTTCCTGAAGGCGCCCGCGCGCATCTTCCGGATCGGCGTCCAGCAGTACACGAAGCTCGAACTGGGTATCGACGCCTCGCTCGACATCGTGCGGCTGTACCGCTCGCCCGAGGAAGTGTTCGCGGCCGAGGCGCTGGCCTCGTTCGAGGGCCAGACGCTCACCTACTACCACCCCGAGAAGGGCGTCGACTCCGGCAACTGGAAGTCGCATGCCGTCGGGGACTTCCACAACGTCGAGCAGGACGAGACCGACGCCAAGTACGGTCGGGCCGACATCATCGTCCGCGACCGCGACGCGGTGCTGTCGATCGCCTACGGCGTCAAGGAACTGAGTTGCGGCTACGGCTTCGAGCTTGTCATGGGCTCGGGCGTGACGCCGGAAGGCGAGGCCTACGACGGCCTGCAGACCGCCATCCGCGGGAACCATCTCGCGATCGTTTACCAGGGCCGATGCGGCGGGGGCTGCGCCGTCGGTGACTGCGGATGCCAGGCCCCCATCGCGCCCCATGGCGCACCCAACCGAACCCAAGGAGACACCGTCATGCGCGCAATCAAGCTGAATGGAATCGACGTCGAGCTCGAGGACAAGGCCGCGAAGCTCGTCGAGGACCTGCACGCCGCCGAGATCAAGTCGATCGGCGGAGCGCGCGACGCCGCGACGAAGCGCGCGACCGACGCCGAGACGGCGCTGGCCGCTCAGGGCGAGGCGATGAAGAAGCTCGCCACGGACAGCGCCAAGGAACTGGCCGCGGCGAAGGCGCAGATCCTGACGCCCGAGCAGCGACAGGCCGAGGTGGCCGAGATCGCCAAGGTCACGGCCGACGCCAAGCTGGTTGCGCCGGACTTCGTTACCGATGGGAAGACCGCGACCGACATCCGCGTCGGCGTCCTCGACCACGTCCTGGCGAGCGACGAGGACCGCAAGCCGGTCGTCGCCGCGATGCTGGGCGGCACCGAGCCGGCCAAGGCGGACGCCGCCATCGTGCGCGGCGCCTTCGACGCCGTCGTGGCGCTGCGCGGGACGACCACCGCGCCGTCGACCGACGGCGGCTACGAGCGCACCCTGCGCGACGCCATCGGCGGCAAGCGCAACGGCGCCGGAAAGGACTGGACCGGCGAGGAACTGTACCAGTACCGCCTCACCCACGGCGGCAAGAACCCCCCGAACTTCGCGGCGTAATTCCGCGGCGTCACCAAAACCCGAACAAGGAAAAAGACCATGAGCATCGACATGACGACCGTAGGAACGACACCGGCCATCGGGCTGGCTGGCACGGACATGGATCCGCTGGCCCCCTGCGATGGCTACATCAACGAATCGGCGACGGCGATCGAGCCGGGCGCACCCGTCGCGCGCGGCACCACCACGCAGGGCGGGAAGTTCACGGAGTTCTGCAAGCCGGTCGCGGCCGACACCGACGAGATCCTGGGCCCGACCATCCTCCGGGCTCTCGTCAGCACGAACGGGACGACCGCCAACTACGCGCGCTACGACAAGGTGCCGGTCAAGAAGGCCGGCAAGGTTGCCGTGCTGGCAGCCGAGAACGTGCGAGCCGGTGACGAGGTCATCGTCCTGACCGCGACCCCCGGGACGTTCGCGTCCTCGGCGGGCGGCGTTGTCGGTACCGGCCGCGTCGCGATGAAGGGCTGGAAGTGGATGACCACGACCGCCTCGGGAGCCATCGGAATCATCGAGGGCTTCGACACCCACGTCGGCCGGACGACCACCTAGTCGGCCTTTTCCAACACCATCACAAGGAAAAAGACCATGAGAGTCCAAACGCAAGATTCGGCCGGCAACGACACGGAGTTCGAGTTCAGCGATCGGCGGTTCGCGATCCTGGGCGACGCAGTGAAGACCAGGGCGTCGCACATCCTCGACGGCATTCGCCGCCGGGCGAGCGACGGCGATCCGCTGGCTCACATCATCAGCCAGCTGGCCTTTCTGGAGAACGAGGCGCTCCGCAAGGAGTACGAGCCCCTGCTCTACAAGGACCTGCTCGGCGAGTGCGTGACGAGCGAGGCCGGGGAGTGGGCGAAGACGATCGACATCATGTCGGTCGACATCACGGCCAGGGGCGCGCGCATCGATCCGGAAAGCGATCGTCTGCCGATGGCCGACGTCGTCACCAACAAGCGCAGCATCAGCGTTGCGCTTGGCGGGATCGGCTACGCCTACTCGCTGGAGGACCTGCGGATCTCGGCGCGGCTGCTGACGCCGCTGCCGCAGAGCAAGCAGGAGGCCGCCGTCATCGGCTGCGAGACCCACCTCAACGAGGTGGCGATCCAGGGCGAGACGGCGTCCAACTTCACCGGGCTGTTCAATCACGCCAGCGTGCCGCAGGGCAACCGCGCGAGCGGTGCCGCCTGGACCGCGGCCACACCGGCCACCATCCTGAGCGACATCAACGCGGCGCTGTCGACCGTGTACACGAACAGCAAGATGAACCACCACGCGACCGTGATCGCGTTCCCGCCCTCGGTCTTCCAGTACCTCGCGAAGCCGCGGTCGGACAACAGCGACATGACGGTGCTGGAATGGCTGTCGAAGAACAACCTCGCGACGCTGATGACCGGGAAGCCGATGCGGTTCATCTCGGGGGGCAGCTTCCTCGAGACGGCCGCATCGGGCGCCGCCAAGCGGGTGGTTCTCTACTCGCCGACCCGGGACAAGATCAAGTTCCACGTCCCGATGGGGCTGCGGTTCGAGCCGCCGCAGCCGCACATGCTGAAGTTCGTCGTTCCGGCGAACTACAAGTACGGCCCCGTCGACTGGCGGAAGGTCTACACCGGCTTCTACATGGACCTGGTCTAGGGCGCCCGGCGTCGGCGGTGCGCGGGGTCTCGTAATTGGGGCGCCGCGCACCTCGGCGCAAGGTGAACATCGGAGGACATCATCATGCGAATCGAGAACACGAGCGAGGCACAGAGGCATATCACCGCCACCGGCGGCGAGTCGGTGATGGTACCGGCGAAGCGCGACGGCGTGAACGGCTCCGTCGAGGTCAGTAAGGCGTTCCTCGATGCGGCCAAGGCTGACGTCGATGGATACGTGAAGGCCGGCGTACTGGTGGTGGTCGACGGTCCGAAGGTCTTGGCCCCCGTCAAGACGGACGACGAGAAGGCGTCCGCGAACGTGGCGGATGCCCTCGCGCGCCACGAGCACGACAGCGCGGCGAAGGACAAGCCGAAGAAGTAGCCCGTGACGAGAGCGGAGTATCAGGCGCTGTTCCCGGAGTTCGATGCGAGCACGTACAACGCTCGCATCGACGCTCTGTTGCCCGTCGTGCCGGACATCGACGCGACGAAAGCGGGCGTGCGCCTGAACTTCATCCTCGGTCTCTGGCTGTCCGACCAGCTCGCGATCCAGGACATCACCATCCTGTACGGCTCGGCATCGACGATGTCGTCGAGCTCGACCACGACCGAGAAGCGGGTGGGCGACGTGTCCGTCAAGCGGGCCATCGCGCAGGCGGCGGGGTCATCGAGCGGGTCGACGTCCAAGCCCGGACAGACCACGTACGGGGCGCGCTACGAGGACGAAGTCCGACACCTCGGTCTGGGAGCGCTGGCGAGCTGATGCCCACCTCCGGCAACGTCCGCGTCATCCGTGACACCCACGGCGCCGGCCTCGCGGCGCTGGCGAAGCGGCTGCGTGCCGGTGAGCATCGAGTGCTGGTCGGCGTCCCGCGCGGGGCCGGGGCCGAGGAGAACGGCGTGTCGTTGGCCCAGGTCGCCGCCTTCACGGAATTCGGGACGTCGACGGCACCCGAGCGTCCGTTTCTGCGCGGCGGCATCCGCAAGACGTTGCCGACGGTGCGGCGGGTGGCGGCGCGCGATCTCTCGGCCGTGGCGCGCGGGACGAAGACGCTCAACGGCGCGCTGGAGATGACCGGCATCGTGGCCGTCGGTGGCGTCAAGGAGTACATGGCGGGCCCGAACTTTGCGCCCAACGCGCCGAGCACCATCGCGAAGAAGGGGTCGAGCCAGCCGACCATCGACGACGCGACCCTGCGGCAGTCCGTGACCCACATCGTCGAGGGCACACCATGAGCCTCGTCGACGTCAGCGAGCTGTTCACCGGGCCGGACGCCGCCGACTTCATGGAGTCGGTGACGCTGCGGCGGCCCAGCATCCACCTGGCCAACGAGGGTGAGGCCATCGCGTCCTACGATCCCGACGCCGCCTTCGACGCCAGCGTCCAACCCATGAAGGCCGAGAAGGTCGCCGAGCTGCCGGAGGGCCAGCGCGGCAGCGGGAAGGTCTACGTGATCTACACGGCCACCGAGTTGCGGTTCTCGCCCGGCAAGACGGACATCTCGGACGTGCTCTCGTCCAGCAAGGGGACGCTGGTCGTGGTCGGTGAAGAGGATTGGGCCGGCAACGGCTACCACAAGTATCTGGCCGTGGAGTACATCGCGTGATCGACGACCTCAACTACAACGTCCGCAAGCTGGTCCGCACCGTGATGGCCATGCCGGCGAACAGCGTGCGCCCGGCCAAGCAGAGCGTGCCGGCGGGCGGCCAGGTCGACGAGATGGCGACCGTCGACATCATCACCGACGAGCCTCTCGGCACGCCAGCGGTGAGCTACGAGACCGTGGGCACGGTTCCGACCGACGTCACCACGCAGCGGGTGGACAACGTGCACAGGTTCGTGGCGTCGGTGAACTTCTACCGGCGCTCGCCGACGTCCAGCTACCTGCGCGGGTTCACGATCAGCGACGACCCCGACGACTACACCGCGATCGTGGCCGGCGGTTTCGACATCTTGATCGACGGCACCAACCGGCAGATCAGCGGGATCAACCTGTCCGCGGCGGCCACCATGGCGGGCATTGCGGGCGTCATCCAGACGCGGCTGCAGGTGGCCCTGGCCGGGACGCTGTGCGCGTGGGACGCGGCCAACGACCGCTTCGTCGTGACGAGCCCGACGACCGCGCAGACGTCCGCCGTGGGCGGCGCTGTTGCGCCGACGGCAGCGGGCCCACCCGCCAACGTCTCGTCCACGC
>Ga0137423_1000527_pt1 | contig 11597 bp, 16 predicted proteins | sample EasRivERMZT600_2_FD_102326 | JGI IMG/M metagenome (GOLD analysis project Ga0137423, IMG submission 102326) | Soil microbial communities from meander-bound floodplain in the East River, Colorado, USA - East River MetaG ERMZT600_2 | ecosystem: Environmental > Terrestrial > Soil > Floodplain ...
CGGTATGAAGGTCAGCGAGGACCAGCAGTATGGTTAGCAAGGCCGAACAGGAGAAGCGGCTAAACCGCCTGGACACCATGGATAGAGGCCGCGAAGCCGGCTTTGCTCTGGCCGTCGTAGTCCCCCTAATCAACACCAGAATAACCGGCTATGTTCAGCAGCTAGCTGGTATGTATCGAAGCGGCCAGTATACCCACGACCAGCTACTCGGCAAAGTCGCCGAGATAACATCCATGCTGAACCTTATATCCGACCTAGAGTCCTCCCAACGAGTTGGTGATATAGCAGCGCAGAAGGAGCTTGGAGATGGCCCGGAGACCCAGTAAGAACCAAAGCGGTTTTCCTGAGAGTGGTGATGAGTTTCCTATGGAGGATGAGCCGCCCAAGCCGAAGCCCCAGGAAGACCCTGTAGACCCAGATGAGGAAGAAGACGACGAAATCGAGGAGCATGAGCCGTCCTCTGAACCAACCGTCGCCGAGCTGCAGCGGCAGATACAAGAGCAGAACGCCAAGCACGAGCGCGACTTAGCTGAGCTGCGGCGCAACCAGGTTCCGGCCACTCCAAAGGAACCCAAAGCGGAACCTCCCAAGACGGATTGGAAGAACTACCTGTTCACCAACCCTGAAGAAGCCGTCGCCCAGATCAAGAAAGAAGCCAAGGATGAAACCGCTGCTGAGATGCGTTCCCAGTACGAGCGCGACCAGGGTCAGCAGCGGTTCTGGGAAGGCTTCTACGACAAACACAAAGATCTTAAGGATGACGACGATCTGGTCAAACTAACCCTGAACAGCAATCTGGCTACCTTGGCAAATATTCCCGTGGCCGATGCTATGAAAAAGTTGGCCGACTTGACACGCGAACGCATTCTCCGATACTCGGGCGGGGCGAGACCAAAAGGCCGGAAGGCTTTTGCTGAAGGATCGGGAGTCCCCAGTGCCAGACGTGCTGCCCCCGTGGAGGCCGAAGTGACCAGCCTTGCAGACGTTATCCGCGCTAGGCGTAAGAACCGCCGCGCTACTGCTGCATAATCGGAGAGCTTAGATGCCACAGTTTACTTGGACATTCGATGCCCCGACGGGTACTTACAAAAACCACACCCTGGCGGCTAAGCTCTACGAGGCTGCAGTCGAGAATTCGGTCTTCGTAGATCATGTTCGCACCGTAGACGGCTACGGCCGCAACAACGGTGAGACCGTCACTCTTACTAGGGTCCAGAACATTACCGAGCCAGTCTCGGCGGACCTCGAGGAAACTACCCGCATCCCTGAGGACGAGTTCAACCTCTCCAGCAAGGCCATCACGGTCAAGGAGATCGGCCGAGCTGTTCCCTTCACCTCCCTGTCCCAAGACCTGTCGAAGTTCGACACTGAAAATCCAATCCAGCGGAAGCTGCGTGACCAGATGCGCTTGGTGCTAGACACCAAGGCAGCGGTGGCCTTTAAGAAGGCGAGCGTCAAGTACGTTCCTACCGGCGCAGCTACCAACAATATCACTACAAACGGGACGCCCGGTGCTGCCGCGACAGCCAACTGGAACCTCTTCCACATTGAGGAAATCCGGGACTATATGTTCGATACCCTGCAGACGCCACCCCTAGAGGGTGACGACTATCTGGCTATCGTCCGAACTCTCGGCCTCCGTGGTATCAAACGCGACAGCAAGTGGGAAGAGTGGCATAAGTATCAGGATGCCCAGGCTAAGTACAACGGCGAAGTCGGCCGGATCGAAGGCATCCGCTTCATCGAGACAAACCACGCGCGGGCGCTAGGCAAGATCGGAACTGGTTCTGTCCTCGGCGAGGGAGTTGTCTTCGGTGAAGACGGTATTGCTCTCGCAGAAGCGATGAGCCCTGAGCTGAGGGCTGCCATCCCTGGCGACTTTGGCCGTTCCAAGGCCGTGGCCTGGTACGGCATTCTGGAGTTCGATATCATCTGGGACACCGGCAACCCTGGCGAGGCCAGGATCGTCCACGTCGCCAGCACCTAAGGAGCCCCCGATGTACGATCATCAGAAAATCGACCAGACTATCGTTGCAGCAGCGGATATTGTCACCGCTGCTGACCCTATCGCCCTGGCTAGGCACTTCATCGGCTATCAGCCTATTATGGTCAGGGCAGTGTGGGCCGTTCTCACTGTCATCAACACAGTTGCTCCCAGCATCCTGACCTTTAAGTACAGGCCAGTGGTCGGAAGTGCTGCCGGTGAGGTTGTATTGGGAACTGTAACCATTCCCATCAATGCTCCTATCGGCACCATGTACTACGAGAAGGTGACCACGGAGCCCCCGAAGTGTCTCCCTGGCGGCGAGATCGTCGTGCAGACGGATGGCGGCGGAACAGCTGGCAATGCCACCCTTGGCTTCTTTGGCGAGTTTAGCTGGGATGTCCCCGCTAACAATGCCAAGATGATCGCCGCATAATGACATTCTCCCTAAGAACCCACATACCCAAGCGCAAGGACCCTGAGGGGAAGATTGCACGTTCTAATCTATACGTGCGGATCAACCACTCAGATGGTCCCCCTCTGTTTATCCAGGGGGGTAACTTCTACAGCGAGGGCGGTCAGCTGGTTAAGAAGGACCAGCTCCCAGATTGGGTCGACGAAGCTCTCGACCAAATGACTCCTCTTGCAAAGCGAGAGTGCGGTCTGGAGAAGTAAGTGGCAACTGGCGTAATCCATACTAATCCGGCTCCCGGCGTGTACGTAGCCGAGTGGGGCAACCTTGCGACTATCGAGACAGGCGTTGCAGCTTCGATACCAATGGAGTGTGCATCTCGATCTGTCCAGGTCAGCGGCGTGTTTGGAGCTGCTGGTTCTGTCGCTATCCAGGGGTCCAATGACGGAGTAGTATGGGCCCCCTTAAGCAATAGCTTCGTAGCCACTGCTCTAGCTATAACAGCTGCAGGCATCCACGACATTCTGCAGTCCACTCGCTTCATCAGGCCCGTGGTAACGGGAGGCGACGGAACGACAGCACTGAAAGTTACCATAGCAGCGGTATGACGTGCCACTATCCAATGCCAGAGAACTTAAGGAAGATGTATTGTTTCGGGCCTCTGAACCTCTAACGGGATCAGGCTGGAACACGAAGGTTATAGACTATATCAATAGAGTCTATCGCACCCTGTCAACTGGAGCTTCCGAGTTCCTTCCTGAGTATGTCGAAGACTGGTGGTGGATGCGCCAGGAGGCGTCTATCCTCCTTGAGCCTGTCTACGACACAGGCACGGTCGCGGTCATCCAGGGATCGACTGCAATCACCTTCAATCCGGCCCCAGCAGACTCGCAGGCTGGCAGACGCCTGCGTATCAAGTCCGGTTCAGCGCCTCCTGATCTTTTCGTGATTGCCACTCACACAGCAGGTGCTGGACCGGCAGTTCTGGATGGGGCCTATACAGGTGAGACCAACGTCGCCGCTTCGTTTGACAGCATGAAGGTTGAGTATGCTCTGTCTTCAGCGGTCCAAGTTCTGATGAGCCCTATCGTAGCCTTTCAGATGCCAGACCGTATCTTTGGCGTTCCTCCTGAGCGTATGGACGAGCTGTTTCCGCTGGTCAGGCTGCGGCCTGGCATTCCCCAATGCTTCGCATTGGAAGATGAACGCACCGTCCGCTTCTCCCACGGTGGGAAGACCGACGGCAAGCAGATGCGTGTCGAGTATCGCTTTAGGCCCTTCGTAACAGACCTGACAGACAGCATCAGCAGCATCCCGCTGGTTCCGACGCAGTGGATGCACGTTCTTTCAGATATGGCCCTGGTCTATGTACTCCTGGACAAGAACGATGATCGAAGCAATGCGGCTGCTCTTGGGGCTCGAACAGGACTGGCCGCCATGCTCAAAGAAAACCGCCGTAGAAATGTCAAGATGGACTATCTGGCTGGCCACATCGCCCCTCGCGCGGGTAGTAAAGCGAAAGGTCCGCTCCGTACTGAGTCGGGTCTCATAATAGGATGACCAATGGCCTACAGGGGCGTAACAGTAAAGCTCCCCGTTGGGAGCCAGGGCTTTACGGGCACCAGGAACCCTAGCCAGGCTGGTCCTGGCCATCTTACCCTAGTCGACGGCGCTGAGCTAGATGGAGGCATCATTCGAAAGGAAGGTGGTGCTCAAAAGGTCAATCCTAGCGCCCTTGATGGGGGGGCCACTATAGTCAGCGGAATAAACTGGAACCCCGTCTCAGGCGTGCAGCATGATGTTATCTTCCTCAGCAATGGCACTGTACGGCAGGATAGTGGAGCTGGCACCTTTCCTACATCCATGGTCGCTGGCCTTACCAATGTCAGAGAGCCTCCTCCCTTCTTCTTGACAGCTGGCGGCGAAGCTGTTGGTGCCTCCCGCAAGCTGTTCATGTTCAGCTCTCCCAACCAGGTTCAGGTAGCCCTTGGGGGTGCAGCCACGATGGCTGCCATAGGCGCCCCACCTGCAGATTGGGCAGCCGGAGCGTTTCCAACCTTTGGAGTGCAACATGGCGCTAGGGTATTTGGAGGCGGTAACGGAAGTGACCCACATAGAATATACTACAGCACAATCACCGACCATGGAAATTTCACTGGAAGCGGCAGTGGAACACTGGCTATATATCCTGGTGAGAGTGAGCGACTAGTAGCAGGCCTATCCTTCAGGGGAGCTCTGATCCTCTGGAAGTATCCCTTTGGTATCTATGTTGTAAACACATCTGATCTAACCCCTGCCAACTGGTCTGTTACTAGGATGACCAGGGCGGTTGGAACCCTCAATCAGCATTCCGTCGTCCAAATTGAGAACGATGTCCTCTATATGGACCATGTAGGCAACGTCCATATACTAAGTGCTACCCAGGAATTTGGAGATATGAACACAAGCGATCTGAGTAAGGTCGCCACCCTGGAGCCCTTTGTAAGGACAGAAATCAATCGAACGGTTATCCGTCGTGTAGTAGGGGCGTGGTATGCGGCAAAGAAGCAAGCGTGGTATACTCTTCCTCGGACTGGTAGTACTGATAACAATCTACGCCTTATCATTGGGTTTGAACAGCAACCTACACCCCAGGGAGCTGCTGCTCCCCGCTTCTTCATGTCCCGTAGAGATACCTGCGTTTCGCTATGGATGCGACCCGACACAACTGCCATTCCTCGACCTACAGTAGGGGATAATGCCGGCTTTGTGTGGCGTCTAGATGATACATCCCGCAACAAGGATGGTGCAGCCTATCAGATCAACTTTGACACAGCCAATACGGACCTATCTTTCCTAGATGAAGCTCTGGCCACCAGGATGAAGGCTGGCCAGTTTCTGGAGCTGGCTACCGAGCCCAGAGGCAACTGGGACTTGACAGTTACGGTGTTCTGGGATGATGTGCAGACGGACATTCTGCAGTTTAACATGGGAGGAGGTGGGGCTGTCTTGGGGTCCTTTGTGTTGGATACGGACACCCTGGGAAGCGACGTTGTGGCCTCTGACAGGAAGCGTCTAACAGGTAGTGGAAGGCGTATCAGACTATCAGTCGTCAATGGCGGGTTGGATCAGGACGTCAGCATATCAGAGTTCCATCTAGGCTTTACGCCGATGGATGAGAGGATTAGAGAATGAAGTACGAACACATAAAGAGACCCAACTTCGTACTGTACGGCCCCAACGGTGAGATGGAGGAACTGTTCTGCAAGATGTGCGGAACTGCTATCATGGGCATGAACGAGCAGGTTAAGGGCAGGCGCATGGGGCCTGATGGAAAGTGGATTGAGGAGCGTATACTCCGCTTCCGACGCTTTCACAACTACGCCGAACTAAAGATGGAGTTCTGGGACGGCTCTGCCCATGTTACCAATGGATGTAGAGATTGTCTGCACGAAGGTCTAACATTCGATCAGATGTATGAGCTGCATGTCTGCGATATGGAGATGGATGGAACCCTACACACTAAGATCAATAGGCGGAGAGTTCCAAAGGGAATAACTGTCATCCGGCATGATGGAGGGGGAATAACATGACCCTCATCCTAGTCGTAGTTGCCCTGGTAGATGGACCTTAAGATATGTCAGCTGGTCTCTACAGTCACACCACGCGAGGCATTGGCACCATACTTACGGCGTCTGTCTATAATAGTGACCACATCAACCATATAACCAACCAGAACCCCTCTATGACAGGGGCTCTGAGCGACAGTGTTGGCCAGTATCAGACTGTAACTGATCCAGGGGGTGTTGGATCAGAGGCATTGGCGCCATCTCTTGCTGGAGAACTTGAACGGCTTAGGTTCTGCATAAAGAGACTGACTGGAAAGACGCAGTGGTACACTGCTCCATCGGCCAATATGGATCAGACGTTAAACAGCGTCAATGCTGGAACTATAGCGGTAGGTGGGGCTACGCCGCTTACTCTTAGGCGAACTGAGAATGACACAACCGAACGTAGGATACTTGAATGGCAGCTGGGCAGTGGAGTTGGAAACAATGCTGGGTGGCAGGTTAAGGGCACTGGAGCTAATGACATAACTGAGGTAAGTCTCCTTTTTGGAGGTGTTGAGGCAGTTCGATTTATGACTAGCACAGCCCTCAGATGGGAGCCACAAGGCTATCTTACGCCTACAGCAGGAGTTCCTATAATCATAGCTGGCGTTGTAGCTGCTACATCAGTCATATATGAGCCATTCAAAGGGGCTCTTGTTCCGCTGATTGTAGATGGTACTGTGCTGATGAAGATATTTACTCCTTTGACTCTAACTCTAAATAACCCAAACCATGCAGCTGATACGCTATATGACGTATATCTATGGTCTGACACAGGAACTACTCGTATTATAACCGGGCCTGCCTGGGCCAACTCAACAGCTGGTAGCTGCTCACGAGGAGCAGCTGCCGATCTTACAAGACCCTCGCATGGGCTATTGGTAAATAACATAGGCATAACAGGAAGGAATGGAGCCGTTACCTTCGTGGTACCAGCCCAGGCTGCTACCTATATAGGAACAATTATGACTGACACAGTAGGAACTGTGACATGCAATCGCGACTATGGGGAAACCCGCAAGTGGTGTATTTGGAATAACTATAACAAGCAGCCTCTATACCTTAAGGGGGGTGACTCAGCGGCTAGCTGGTCTTATACTCTTAACGTCATAAGAGCGGCAAATGGTAATGCTAATAATAGACTACAGATACTGTCTGGTCTAGCAGAAGATTTCTACGAGCTTAGGCTTGTACAGAGGATTGACTACCAGCCAAACACCTCAAATACAATCCTAATGAGGAATGGAATAGGAATAAATAGCACAGCTGCATTCTCTGGCCAGAATGGAGAGTTGGCAGCTACGGCTGGAACCGCCGTTAACTCTGGTCATAGACTGACAGCTCAGGCCATAGCACAGCACTTTATGCCTCCTTCTCTTGGTATTACCAACGTTCGACCTCTTGAGATTGTTCCAGATGCTGATGCTTTCAATACCTACTATGGAACCGAGGCTAATATGCTCCTCACAGCAAAATGGATGGGCTAGCCTATGGCAACCATCACTCCGCATACTACTAGAGCCATCGGGACGGTTCTAACAGCGTCTATATACAACGCTGACCACGTTAACCATGTTACTAACGTCAATTCCCTATTTACAGACCTATTGGCAACTCCTGTAGCGCCTGGATCATCAGGCTTTCCCGAGGGGGCAGCTCCAGCAACCCCAGCTGCCAACTTTGTGCGACTATATGCCAAGACAGATGGGAACCTATATCAGAAGGACGACGCTGGACTTGAGACTGTTCTAGCGGGAGGCGGTAGTGCAGCAGTAGAAGTAGGCCCTACAACTCCGCAAGGCCGTCTATCGCTTGTGACTGGAGAGCCAATTGTAAAGACTACACAAGCGGCGAAGACGTCTATTTTCTATGTTCCCTATATAGGAGCTCTAGCGCCGTTCTGGGATGGAACAAACTGGCTATTGATTAAGCTTGCTGAACTCACTCTTCCACTGGACAGCAACTCTGGACATACTGGCTATCACCAGGCAAACAAGAACTTTGATCTACTTCTCGACTATAATGCAGGGACGCCTAGGTTGGTGAGTAGTCCAGCTTGGACCTCTGATATAGCTCGTGCTGATGCTCTAATGCGGAAGGATGGCATTAGGCTTAACAATGCCTCTATGGTAGTCCGCTTTGGAACAGCAGCTGGAGATACTGCAACAATTGCAGCACAGAGGCTTACGCAGATAGGAACGTTCCGAACCTCCTCCACCAATGGACAGACAGAATTCATCTTTGGTGGAGTTGCTGCTGGAGGCACAGCTGGATCGCTTCTACTATGGAACGCCTATAACAGGGTGCCGCATAAGACCAGATGCTCTGACTCGACCGATAGCTGGACCTATGGTAGCTCGACGTTCCGTCCGTCTAACAACTCCCCCGCGATGCGGCATTCCTTTATAACGGGCGAGGATACAGATGCTTATCTAGCGATCTTCTCCGGTCGCGTGCAAGCCTCTGCGTCTGGCGCGGCCTTTCAGGGCATCGGCATCGATGTGACCAACGCGGTTGAGCCCGGCGCCGCTGCTTTCAGCCCACCCAGTGCGGACTCCCTGCCCGTGGCGACTTTGGTTGGAACACCTATAATGGGCTTCCACTTCTTGCAGGCGGTCGAGCGAAGCAATGCGGGAACTGCAACATTCTACGGAGACTTTACAGAGCCGACAGTACAACAGAACAGTTTCGCAATCATGTTATGGCTATAGGAGAGACAAATGGACGCCGGGACACTCTATCGACTGCTATCGACAGTCGCGCCTATTTCGAGTATCTCGATAGGGCTCGCCACAGACAAGCTGACCTGGACTGTCACCTATGATGGTGCGGACGCGGGACAGATTGCGGCTGCCGAGGCGCTTATTGCGGCGGCGAGCACGTCTGAGGAAATTGGCACTGAGTCGACACAGTTCTTTCAAGTGGCCCTCGCTGTAGCTAGCTCTGCGTCCTTGGTGCTTGCAAAGAGGTACGGGAACAAGATTTTCATAAACGGCGTCAATTATCTTCTACCATATCAAGATGTCGGCATCGCCAACACGGGGTTGACGGCCGCCACCTTGTATTACGCATATGCGTATTGGACCGGGACCACAGTTGCGCTGGAGTTGAGTACAACGGGCTCCGGCACTAGCCCCATCTTCGGGCATGAAATAAAGGTGGGCGACGCCTCGCGCACATACGTAGGAATGATCTATACAGGTGCGGGAACCCCCGGCACCTTCATCGATAGCGAAACCCAGCGTTTCTGCGCATCCTACTATAACCGCGTCCCGAAACATTGTCAGCGAATGCTGGGAACTGCACGATCAACGGCGTCGGCTCCGTGGGTTGAACTCAGCAGCGCTGACCGCATCGAGTTCATCACGCATGGGAGCGAAGACGCATTGTGTTTTCTCAACTCAAACCCGGCGCTTGCTGTGACCGCTGCAACGATGTCGGGCGCGATAGGTGTAAACGGAACGACGACACGAACATGCGAGCAGAATATAAACTTTGGTGGTGCTGCACTTCCCCTTGCTATGGCGGCCATACGCGGCTACCGCTTTGACCATGGCTATAACTACATGACCTTCGTAGGGGGTACGACTGCCTCCACAGTAACCTACCCCGCAACGCAGACCGCCCTTGGCGCTATGCTACGTCAGTAGGCTTGCTTCTCTCCCCCATTGTGGTAAAATTGCTTGGGGCTAAGAGGGGTAAAGGGCTGGGAATGACGGCTTCGAGCAGCACTAGAGATCGTAGACAGACAGAGGCTGCAACAGGTTCACTTCAGGGTGGAATGTTGCCAGTTCCTGATCCTACAGTCCTTACCACTCAGCAGCTGACTAGAGAAATTCTAGCAATACGTGAGCTTATTGAAGCTCGTCTAGATGGCATGGACAAGGCAATAAATCTTATTCAGGCCCAATCGGATAGAGCTCCTCAGCATATAGACTCAGCTATCTTAGCTGCCGTAGGTCGTCTGCAGGAACTGCATAGCGAGAAATTTGATAGTATCGCTACGCAGTTCAAAGAGCGTGACATTCGTACTGAGCAGACATCGAGGGACAATAAAGTCGCTATCGACGCCGCCCTTCAGGCACAAAAGGAGGCCGTTGGAAAGCAGAATGAGTCAAACAGCCAGGCTATTGCTAAATCAGAAGCCGCCTTCATCAAACAGATCGATCAGATAGGCATCTTGATTACAACTATGGGCATCGCGACTGATGGTAAGATCAGTGACATCAAAGAACGTCTTACAACCATAGAAGGTGTGAGGAAAGGAGGAACTGACGTTTGGGCCTATATAATTTCAATAGCAAGCATCGCAGTGGCCATACTAGCTGTAATCTTCAAGGTAGCGAAATAGCCTGGCCGATGGCCTCCGGCCATGATATGGTGTGGGCTACACAAGGAGAACCGCCATGTTTGGAGTTGGTAGAGATCAAATCCTGGGCTTAGTCAGACATATTATCACCTTTGTTGGTGGTATTCTGGTGGCCAGAGGTCAGATCGACATTGGTCAGGTCGAGACGATAGTGGGGATTATCACAACGGTAGCGGGCTTCTTGTTCTCTATGATGGCCCCGGAGAAGGTCGTAACTCCGGAGAAGATCATAGCGGCACTGGAACCGGCCAAGGCCGCTGCTGTGGCCGACATCCTCAAGCAGCCAGAACCTCCCAAGGTGCTGCCTCAGATGGAGACGACAGGCCCCGCGCCAGTGGCTCCTGAGGGGCAGGTTCGGGAACAGGATCGGGTAGCGACGATGCCAAGGCCCTCTAATCCACTAAGACCATGAGCTGGGCCTCTATCATCCTGACCGGCCTTAAGTTGCTCAGTTCCATAATGAGCTACTTGAACGATAAAAGGATGATACAGGCCGGAGAGGACAGAGCAATAGCCAGGGCATCTATGGAGCTACTACAACAGACTGCGGAAGGAAAGGCTCTTCGAGAACACATTAAGAGCCTCTCAGATCAAGAGGCAGCAGACCTGTGGGATAGGATGCAGGGAAAGCCATGACTGAAGGTGGAATAGTATGCTTTGTGATATGCTTCGGCATCAGCTCAGCTCCGCCGCCGTCCACTGTTGTAGACAGCTTCTGCCAGCGCTACGAACGTCAGGCTATAACCAACGATGATATAGCGGCTATTAAGATGTTGCCTCCAGCCCTAGCACGCCGCATTCAGGGAAATGAAGTGGACTATATGTGCAAGTGCCTAGGCTGGAAAGATGCTATCTGTAAGACGAGGAAGCGGTGAGTGTAGGATATAGGCTGGCCAGTAAGCCCGATGACTATAGAAAGGCCCAAGCCCTTATGAAAGCTGAGGGCGTTCCAAAGCAGGAACTTGGCTTTCCTACTATCCTGGCTATCGAAGACAAGCGTGCAGTCGGGATGATTAGCACGAATATACAGGACGATATGGTTGTAGCTGGTCCGTTGGTAGTTAGATCAGATCGCCGTAGGGTTATGACTGCGATCAGAATGGTCGAGATGTACGAGATGGCCCTTCGAGGCATGGGGCTTGCTACCTTTATCTTCCACGTTGATGAGGGGACCTTCTTGGACAGGGTCATCAAGCGGTATGGCGATAAGTATCAGCCCTACGCAGTCGAAGGAACTAGGAA
>Ga0137423_1000530_pt1 | contig 11578 bp, 10 predicted proteins | sample EasRivERMZT600_2_FD_102326 | JGI IMG/M metagenome (GOLD analysis project Ga0137423, IMG submission 102326) | Soil microbial communities from meander-bound floodplain in the East River, Colorado, USA - East River MetaG ERMZT600_2 | ecosystem: Environmental > Terrestrial > Soil > Floodplain ...
AAGATCGGGCCGCCATCTTTGTCAAAGCCGCGGATCTTTTGACAACCAGCACCTGGCGCGACAACATCAATGGCGCCACGATGCTTGGTCAAAGCAAGACGATCCATCAGGCCGAAATCGATGCCGCCTGTGAGATGGTCGATTTCCTTCGATTCAACGTCGCCTTCGCCGAACAACTGATTTCCGAGCAACCGATCTCGGCGCCGGGAATGTGGAATCGTCTCGAATATCGGGCTCTCGAAGGATTTGTCTACACCGTCACACCGTTCAACTTCACCTCGATCGGCGGAAACCTTTCGTCCGCGCCCGCGATTATGGGCAATACGGTGATCTGGAAGCCGGCAAGCACCGCTATTTATAGCGCATATTACATGGCGAAGCTTTTCGAGGCGGCCGGCCTGCCGCCCGGAGTGATCAACTTCATTCCCGGCAATGCTTCAGCCATCAGCAACGTGCTTTTGAATCATCACGACCTCGGTGGCATCCATTTCACCGGTTCGACTGAAGTGTTTCAATCGATGTGGAAGACGGTCGGCGAGAACATCGCAAAGTACAAGACGTATCCCCGTCTTGTCGGTGAAACCGGGGGCAAGGATTTCATCGTCGCTCATGCGAGCGCCGATCCCGATGCGCTCATCACCGCCATCGTGCGCGGCGGTTACGAGTTCCAGGGCCAGAAGTGCAGCGCGGCGTCGCGCGTCTATGTTCCGGATACGCTTTGGTCGAAGATCAAAGACAAGCTGGTGAGCACGATCAACGGGCTGTCGATGGGCGACGTCAAGGACTTCAGGAACTTCATGGGCGCCGTCATCGACAAGGCCTCGTTCAAGAAGTTGAGCGGTTACATCGACGAAACCAAGCGTTCATCCGACGCTCAAATCATTGCCGGAGGCGAATGCGACGATTCTGTCGGTTACTTCATCCGGCCAACGCTTATCCAAGCCAAAAAGCCGGACTATCGGACGATGTGCGAGGAGTTGTTTGGGCCGGTCGTGTCGCTTTACGTCTATCCCGAAAAGCAGTGGCTGGAAACACTCGACGTCGTCAATACGACCTCGCCGTACGGTCTGACAGGCGCTGTCTTTTCACAAGAACGGCGTGCGGTCATTGAAGCGAGTCAGAAGCTGCGATACGCGGCTGGAAACTTCTATATTAATGATAAGCCCACCGGAGCTGTCGTCGGTCAACAGCCGTTTGGCGGATCTCGAGCCAGTGGGACCAACGACAAAGCCGGTTCCAAGCTGAACTTGACCCGATGGGTGACTGCCCGGACGATCAAAGAGACGCTGGTCCCACCGCGAGACTACCGATACCCCTTCCTTAGCGAAGAATAGGCAGAACCCCTTACCGCCAGATGGGACGGGGACATTTGACATGTGACAAGTGACGCGTGACATTTGACATCAGGGAACCATCCCCCCCCGGATCTCAAATGTCACGCGTCACTTGTCACATGTCAAATGTCCCCGTCCCATCTGGCGGTAAGGGGTTCTCGAACCCAACACGGGATTGGCACCCCAGGTGCATTTGCTGCCCTTCTTGAGGGAGGAAGCAATGAAAACCATCGACGTTGTCGCCACGAAACGGATGTTTCTGGATATTCCCAATGCAGCGGGTTTGGCGGGTTTTTCCGTGCGGCATTTCCGCCGAATCATTGAAGAACAACAGATTAAGATCGTTCAGATCGGTCGAAAATTCTTCATTTTGGGTGCTGATTTTGACCGTTGGCAGGCAACGAATCGCCGTAAAGCATGTTGACATCATGAAAGCAAGTTGGTTGACAATGCGCTCTGGATCCGACAGGGAGGTCATGGAAAGACCGCGAGTCACAGCATTGTCGCGCTGATTGAAACGAGCCTCGGTTTTATTGGCGCACGTTAGGGGATTCACTTCAGTAAAGCTTCAGTACCAGGGTTTGATCGAGCTGCCCGTAAGTCGTAAAATCTCTTGTTGGACTTTTACCAATAGCCACAGGAGAGCGGATGAGCACCAATACCGAAACCTTCCAGTTCCAGGCGGAAGCCCGTCAGGTTCTCGACCTGATGATTCATTCCCTATACACAAACAAGGAAATATTCCTCCGTGAATTGATCTCCAATGCTTCAGATGCATTGGACCGATTGAGGTTTGAAGCACTTAGCAACCCCGATTTGATCGATAAAGATGATCGATTGGAAATCATTATTGAAAGTGATCCCAAGGCGAAGACCCTCACCATTCACGACAACGGTATCGGCATGAATCGAGACGAAGTCGTTTCCAATATCGGTACGATCGCCAAATCTGGAACGCGTGACTTGTTGCAGACTCTGAAGGAAAAGCAGTCTTCAGACATATTGAACACGCTGATCGGTCAGTTCGGAGTGGGATTCTATTCTTCGTTTATGGCTGCCGACCTTGTCACCCTTGTTACCCGCCGCGCCGGCGACGACAAAGCCACCCGATGGGAATCCAGCGGCGACGGTTCCTACACGATCAGCGAGACGCGCAAGCTAACCCGCGGTACGTCCATCACGCTTCGGCTCAAGACCTTTGAAGACGCCGATGACGTTGATGATTTCACCGACAAGTACGTGATCTCGAGGATCGTCCGGCAATACTCCGACTACGTTGCGTACCCGATCTATTTCAAAGAGAAGGACGGAAAGCAGGACGACAAACCGCTGAACTCGATGAAGCCCATCTGGACGCGGCCTCGATCCGAGGTGACCGACGAAGAGTACAAGGAGTTTTATAAACACATCTCGCACGATTGGAACGAGCCGTTGAAGACCTGGTCGTTCCGTGCGGAAGGCCGAACGGAATACCAGTCGCTGCTCTTCATTCCGTCGCAGGCTCCGATGGACTTGTTCTATCAAACCGGAAAATTCGGACTTCATTTATATGTCCGGCGCGTTTTGATCATGGAGCATTGCGAAGAACTGTTGCCGGCGTATCTGCGGTTTGTCCGTGGCGTGGTCGATTCGTCGGACCTCCCGCTGAACGTTTCGCGGCAGCGTCTTCAGGAAGATCGTCATATTGCGCAGATCCGGAAGTGGATCACGAAGAAAGTCCTCGACACTCTGGAGGAGATGCAGAAGAACGAGCCGGAAAAGTATCTGGAGTTCTGGAAACAGTTCGGCCGGGTTCTGAAGGAAGGGGCGACTTTCGATGTCGACAACAAGGACAAAGTGCTTTCGCTATGCCTGTTCCAATCGTCGGCCGATCCGGAAAAGTTCACAACGCTTGCGGATTACGTCGGTCGCATGAAGGAGGAACAGCCCGCCATTTATTACATCACCGGCTCGTCGCGCCGCTCGGTGGAAAACTCACCGCACCTGGAGGCATTCAAGCATAAGGATTATGAGGTGCTGTACCTCGTTGATCCGGTCGATGAAGTTCTCGTGCAATGGGTTACGAAGTTTCAGGAAAAGAACCTCAAATCCGTCGTCAAGGGGACGGCGGACCTGGGAGATGGCGTCGATCTGCGCGAAAAAGTGCAGCAGTTCTCAAAACTGCTCGATGCTCTTCAGTCGAAACTTCAGGACCAGGTGAAACAGGTTCGGCTGTCCGGCCGGTTGAAAGCATCGCCGGTATGTCTGGTGGTGGCTGAACACGAGGCCAGTCCGAATCTTGAAAAGCTGATGAATCAGATGAAGAGCGAGCACGGAAAGCAGAAGCGAATCATGGAGGTCAATCCGGATCATGAACTGCTCGTGAAGATGCGCGACCGGCTGGCGGAGAATCCCGACGATCCGTTGCTCGATGAATTCGCAAAAGTGATGTTTGGATATGCGCTTCTGGCGGAAGGTTCGGAACTGGATGACCCTCAGTCGTTCAACCAGGCTGTAGTGAGCGTCATGTCGCGGGTGATGTAGACCCCCTGGTGGGGAAATCGGAGATTGGACGAATCCTGCAACCCAAAACCGAAATCAGAGATCTCAAATCGGACGAAATGGGGTCAGGCGCTTGTTTCATCAGCTTTACGCGCCTGACCCCGAATTTCGTCCGATTTGAGATCTCTGATTTCGGTTTTGGGTTGCAGGATTCTTCCAATCTCCGATTCCCCGACTAGTTCACGCCAGGTCGAAAAGCAGAATCTCATCGTCTTCCACCCCCTTGATTTCGACTGATAGTTCCTCCGAAATCGAGGCGCCATCGCCGGCCACCAATTCATGTCCGTTCAACTGCACTTTTCCTCGCGCCACTTGCAGCCACGCGTGACGTGCCGGTGCGAGTTCATGTTTGACGACTTCTCCGGGCCCCAGCACACCCGCATACACTTGAGCATTCTGGTGAATCCTGACCGCACCTTCACTCGGATCGCCGGATGCGACTAACTTCAGCCGCCCCTGCAACGTTGAGCGGGCGAAATTCGTTTGCTCGTAACTGGGTTGGATCCCCTTTCGGTCCGGCAGAATCCAAATCTGCAATAAATGCACCGGCTCGGTTTTCGAGGCGTTGAATTCGCTATGCGTGACGCCCGTGCCCGCGCTCATCCGCTGTACATCCCCCGGCCTGATGACCGAACCCGTGCCCATGCTGTCCTTGTGCTGCAAAGCTCCTTCGAGGATGTAGGTAATGATTTCCATGTCGCGATGTGGATGTGTCGGAAAACCCATCCCCGGCGCAACGCGATCCTCGTTGATCACGCGGAGGTGCCGGAAACCCATGAATTTCGAGTCGTAGTACGAGTCGAATGAAAACGAATGATAGGTATCTAGCCACCCGTGATTGGCGTGACCCCGTTCACTGCGCTGTCTGATTTGAATCATGTTTCCCCCTCCACCATTCAAGGTGTGATAAAACCCCCTACCCATGACGAATCTCCGGCGAGTGATGGGTTTCTGGGATCTGGTCCTTTTCTATATTGTCACCAGTTTCAGCATCCGATGGATTGCGACCGCAGCGGCATCCGGTCCCAGCGCAATCGTAATCTGGATGATCGCCTGCGTTGCGTTTTTCGTACCGTTAGCATACTGCGTACTAAGGCTTTCGGCGCTCTATCCCGCCGAAGGTGGTTTGTACGTGTGGACAAAGAAGGCCTTTGGCAACTTCGCGGGGTTCATTACGGGCTGGAACTATTGGGGATCGAACCTTCCGTACTTCCCGAGCCTGCTTTATTTCGCCGCCGGCAATGCGCTTTTTATCGGCGGAGCGTCATGGCAGCATCTGTCGACCAGCAGTACGTACTTCATCATCGTCTCGGTTTTGGGGCTCGCGCTTGGAGTAGCGTTGAACGTCGTCGGGCTGGATGTGGGAAAGTGGCTCCACAACATCGGCGCGATCAGTTCGTGGATTCCCGTGTTCCTGCTGATCGGTATGGGAGCAATCGCATGGTCGAGGTTCGGATCTGCAACCGAACTCACGCTGGCTTCGATCACACCTGGCACGAATCTCAAAGACGTCATTTTCTGGTCCACCATCGCGTTCGCCTTTAGTGGAGTGGAGAGCGCGTCCGTGATGGCGGACGAGATCCGGGAACCGAAGAAAAACATTCCGAGGGCGGTGTTGCTGGCTGGAGTCACGATGACGGTCTTTTACATCGTCGCCACCGCGGCCGTCATGATTGCCGTCCCCCAGAACGAGGTCTCCGGCCTTCAGGGATTCACGCAGGCGATTGACGCGATCGCAACTCGGCTCGGTTTCAAGTCGATGGTTCCGTTCGTTGCGCTGCTGGTGACTATCAGTTCATTTGGCGGAGTCGCCGCGTGGTTTGCGACGGCCGCTCGTCTCCCGTTTGTTGCCGGCGTCGATCGATTCCTGCCGCCGGCGTTCGGTCGTCTTCATCCGAAATGGGGGACGCCGCATGTGGCACTGCTGGTTCAGGCAGGAATTGCCGTCGTGTTTGTTCTACTCGGGCAAGCGGGAACTACGGTAAAAGGCGCGTACGATGTACTGGTCAGCATGAGCGTGATTGCGTATTTCATTCCATATCTATTGATGTTCGCAGCGCTGGTGAAACTCGACCCGAAACCGATCGGGTCTGTCTTCGGGATTCTCGGATTTCTGACAACGGCGGTATCAATTGCTTTAGCTGCAATTCCTGCTTCCGACGATCCGAACAAAGTGTTGGCGGTGACCAAAACGATGGGGCTGACGGCTCTGATGCTGGGCATCGGCACGATCATCTATTTAAGTCGGCGCCGCTACATATAGACCGTACCCACCACCCTATAGCTAACTGTTTGGACATTTCAGGTCCTTCCTGTACAACTTACTTCTTGCCTTAACCAGGCACCGCTGTTAGCCTGCCATACCAAGAAACCGGTAAGATAACGGTAAGACCCACCGGTAACAAGCTAATCCAAGAGGGAAAAAATCGCTTGACACACCGGTGCCTCGGGGTTGAAATACCCCTCACTTTTGGAGAGATAGGGCAGAAAATGGAAAGATTAAAGGAAGTAATGACATTACGCGAGGCGTCGCAATATCTCGGAATCTCTCCAGACACCCTTTATAAGTACTTAAGTGAAGACAAAATTCCCGCTTTTAAGCTCGGAAATCGGTGGCGTTTCAAGAAGGACTTATTGGACCGCTGGATGGAGAAAAAGAGCGAAAGGGTGTCGGACTCGAGACCAAGACGTTTAGTAAAGGCGATGAAGAGTTAGGCATATGCAGCTGTTCAAAAAAAGTAAACCGCTTGTAGGACTGGATATTGGATCGAGTTCCCTCAAGATTGTGGAACTTGCGAAATCCAAAAAAGGGTATCAGATAACGGGATTTGCTACGGAATCCCTCGGGCCGGATGCGGTGGTTGATGGGGCGATTATCGACGCGCCTGGCGTGGCGGATTCCATCAAACGGCAGATGATGGTCGGGAAATTCAAGGCCAAGGGCGTCGCCACCGGTGTCTCCGGACATTCGGTGATCGTGAAGCGAGTGGTTCTTCCCGCCGCGACTGCTGCCGAAGTCGATGCGTCGATTCAGTTCGATGCCGAGCAGTACATCCCCTTCGAAATTTCCGAAGTCAATATGGACTACCAGGTGGTCGGACCCACTTTTACCGCCGGCGACGATCCGGCGATGGAAGTTCTGCTGGTGGTGGCCAAGAAGGACAAGATCCTCAATCACACCAATGTGATCAGTCTGGCCGGCCGCCCTTCCGAAGTCGTCGATATCGACGCTTTCGCGATTCAAAACACTTTTGAGGCGAACTACCGGGCACTCGATAACGAAACGATTGCCCTGCTGAACATTGGCGCATCCCTGATGAACATCAATATAACTAAAGGTGGGCAGCCTCTGTTCATTCGCGACGTTTCCGTTGGCGGCAATCAGTACACCGATATCCTTCAGAAGGAGCTCCAACTCAATTTCCAGGAAGCCGAAGACCTGAAGCTCGGCAAAGGCGGCGGTCCCGAAGCCGATATGGTTCAGCCGCTTCTGGAATCGATTACGGACATGCTCATCATGGAGGTCCAGAAAACATTCGACTTCTTCCGTGAGACCTATCCGAACGAGGCGATCTCTCGAGTTTTGGTCAGCGGAGGCACAGCACGAGTCATCGGCCTGCCTGAAAAGATTCAGGAGGTTTTCGGATATCCGACCGAAGTTTTGAATCCTTTCAAATCCATAACGATCGGTCCTAAGGTCGATGCGGCAAAAGTTACGTCCCTCGGACCGGCGCTTGCCGTCGCCGTAGGTTTGGCCTTGAGGGGGTTTGACCAATGATCAAAGTTAACCTGATCGGATCCAGCAGAAAGAAGGTCGCAAAGTCCGGCCGCTCACAAGTAAAGGTGCCGACGAACGTCCTGCCGTTGGTTCTGCTCATAATCGTTGTCGGGACAGCAGCAGGAGGCTATCTCTGGTACGCGAACCTTATGGCTCAGAGTGCGGATCTCGACTCTAAGATTGCCGCAGCGCAGGCTCAGAAAGCTGCGTTGGACGTGGTAATCAAAGAGAACGCCATTTACGAAACCCGGAAGAAAGCTCTCGAAAATCGCATCGCTGTTATCGAAGGCCTGAAACGAAATCAGGTTAATCCAATAATGGCTTTGGACGTACTCAGCGAAGCTATCGAAAGAACACAGTATGTGTGGCTTTCACAGTTGGACCAGAACAACGCCATTCTCAGCATGTCCGGCACGGGAACTTCCGTGAATGCAATTGCGGACTTCCTTACCAATCTCGAAAACACCCGGCACTTCCGCAATATCGAACTGGCTAACGCAACGGACGCGTCAGGCAACTTCACATTCTCGTTGCGTTGTGAATTCGCTCCACCGGTTGTGGCGGTTCCGCCACCGGCAGCGGCAACTAGCGGAGGTAACTGATGGCTCTCGACACAAAAGGCTTTTCGAGAATGAAGTGGTATTACCAGATTCTGATTGTTGCATCGGTGTCGGGAGGATTGCTCGGTCTGTTCTGGTACCAGTACCTGACACCAATCGAGGACCAGAACATTGTAAAAACAAACCAACTCGGCGACCTTGAGCTTCAGATTGCGAAAAGCTTGCAACAGCAGAAGATCTTCGAACAGTTCAAGAAGGACACAGCCGAGCTTGGAAAGAAACTCGAGGCTTTGAAAGCTGTTCTTCCCCTTCAAAAGGAGACCGATGAAATCATGCGAACGGTCCAGGCTGGGGCCGAACGTTCGGGTCTCCGTATCTTAAGAATGACGGTGCGTCCAATCATCGATCATGAGGTCTATACGGAGTGGCCATGGGATCTTGAAGTCGTTGGCACTTATCCCAATATTGAAGCTTTCCTGGATAGGGTCCGGTTGATTCCCCGAATCGTCAACATTTCCAATCTCAAGATTTCCGGAAGGGCATCCGAAGGCGAGCAAGCGTTTACGGCCAGTGTCGGCGCAACTTTCGGTGCGACGACATTCATTTACCACGAGGACCCTCCGGCACCGGTTCCGGCTCCGGCAGCGCGGAGGAATTAGGGCATTAAGCAATGCTTAGAATACTGATCATTCTCTTTTCCCTGATTACGGCTGTTGGGTTGAACGCTGTCGCTCAAGCTCCGGCTCAACCCCAAAGGGGCGCTCCCCCGGGCAAGGCTCCGGAGGATCCGCTTCCCGCGATGTCTGTTCCACCCAGTTACAAGTTCGATTCGCGCGGGCGTCGGGATCCCTTTGTCAATCCGGTTCCCAAGCCGCGCACTCCAGAACCCGCGGTTCCTGTCATTCGACCGGACGGGTTGAAGGGTGTGCTGATGTCGGAAGCGCAGATCACCGCTGTCGTTGTATCCAAAGAGGCGCCGGAACTGACGCGGATCATGATTTCCGCGCCAGGCAATAAGGTGTATTTCGGTCGGGAGGGTGACGCTCTCTTCGACGCGGTCATTAAAGATATTGAACGGGATACGGTTGTGTTCTCGGTAACAATGAAGGAGAAAGACGGCAGATCCACCATCCGGGATGTTGTTCGAAAAATTCGTCCCACGCCTTAGGAGATAACGCCCATGAGAGTGTTTGATTCTCGAAAGCTTCTGACGATCAGCGTACTCCTGCTGATTGCAACGCTCGTCGTCAATGGAGCTACCTCCAAGGAAACGGCCGTTGTTAAAGATGTATCGTTCCACCCCAACGGAGATTCCCTGGAGGTTAAAATTGCCACGAGCGAACCCACTCGCTTCACGTACTTCGAGCTAAGCAATCCTCACCGGCTCGTGGTGGATTTTCATGGAATTGGGAACGCGGTTGGATTTAAGGAGAAATCCATCGATAAGGCCGGCGTGGCCCGCGTCCGGACATCGATGTTCACCAGCAAGAGTCGAAATGCGACGCGAATCGTATTCGATCTTGCCGAGAACATCCCGTACCGGGTTTCCGATCAGGGTTCCGGTATCGTCAGTCTTCACTTTGGCACCGAGAAACCCAGCGAATTGAAGCCATCTGCGGAACCAGTTCTAGCCGCTGCGGCCAACGAAGCCCCCGCTGAACTCAGGGCTCCCTTGACTCTGACGGCTGGTCCCCCGGTTGTCCCGGAAACGGCAGCCCGGCCGCTTCCGATGATCTCGTTGTTACCAACCGTCCTGCAGGCTCCCGCTGTGCAGTCTGCGCTCAGTACGCGTGTCAGCCTGCCCTCCGTACCGATTGCGCCCCAGGCAGTTCCCCAGGTTCCTCCTTCGCTAACGGCGACACAAGTACCGTCTCAGTACACCGGCGAGATTGTGTCGATCGATGCACGGGACATGGATCTCAAGGATTTCTTCAGATTCCTATCGGAATTCACAGGTCTCAACATCGTGTTGGATCCCGGCGTGAGCGGAACGATTCCTGTTCTATCTCTTAACGAGGTTCCGTGGGACCAGGCGCTGGACATCGTTGTGAAGAACCATCAACTCGGCACCCAACTGCAGGGAAATGTGCTCCGTATTGCGACGCTCTCTGCCCTGCAGGCTGAAGAAAACACACGCAAAGCGCTGCGAGATGCTCAGGACCTTGCCGGTGACCTGGTCAACAAGCCGTACATTCTGAGCTACACCAAGGCGGATGCTGTTGCACTGACTCTGTCCAGACCCGGCATTCTAAGCCCTCGAGCTCAAGTCATCGTGGACGCTCGACGAAATGCCCTGATTGTTTCCGACATTCCAAATTATTTGGCAAAGGTCGACAGCCTGGTGAAGTTTCTCGACACCCCGAACCCCCAGGTTGAAATCGAGGCGCGTCTGGTTTCGGCGAACAAATCGTTTTCGCGGGAACTCGGAAACCAGCTCGGATTCGTACTCGGAAATAACAGTTCGAACAGCGTTTCAGGTGTGGGCTCCGTCGGAGCCAGTCCGTTTGTGAGAACACCGCCTCCCGGTGTCAACGTCGGCGGTGCCATACCGCTGAGCGTCAACCTCCCGGCCGCAGCGACATCCGGACTATCATTCCTGCTGGGCACCGGCGCTGACGTCCTGTTGGATGAAATCATCACGGCTGCTGAAGCGCGCGGAACGGCGAAAGTCATATCGCGTCCGAAAGTGATGACCCAAAACAATACCCAGGCGATCGTTTCGCAGGGAACTCAGATTCCGGTTCAATCGAACCAGAACAACACCGTATCCGTACAGTATTTGAACTTTTCGTTGAAGCTGACCGTTACACCCCAGGTCACCGATGCCGGCACGATTCTCATGAACATTCAAATTGAGAATAGCGAGCCGAACTTTGCTGTGGCGGTGAACGGTATTCCGTCGGTGACTACCCAGCAGACAACCACCACGGTCATGATTCCGGACGGGTTTACGGGAGTCATCGGAGGAATCCTGGTGGACACCGATACCCTCAACATCCGTCAGGTTCCAGGTCTGGGCAGCATTCCGCTGATCGGATATCTCTTTAAGCATACGGCGGTAGCCAAGCGGACCCTCGAACTGCTGTTTTTCATTACACCCAGAATCAAACCGGCTGAGACTTTTGTGGCGGCTCCGCTGCCGGACAGGCCGCCGGGACGGTAATACGATGCGCCAAGTTGTAGTAACACCGGAGACGAAATTTCGCGAGGTAACGGATCAACTTCGCGCCAGCGTCTCCGGCATGAAAGCCATAGTCCTGATAGGGCCAGATGGGGAAATACTTGACCATCTGGCCCTTGATCCTTCGTTTGACGTTGAAAGCTTTACTTCCGAGTACGCCATGCTCTTGCGGATTGCCCAACGG
>Ga0137423_1000533_pt1 | contig 11533 bp, 9 predicted proteins | sample EasRivERMZT600_2_FD_102326 | JGI IMG/M metagenome (GOLD analysis project Ga0137423, IMG submission 102326) | Soil microbial communities from meander-bound floodplain in the East River, Colorado, USA - East River MetaG ERMZT600_2 | ecosystem: Environmental > Terrestrial > Soil > Floodplain ...
GAATAGCGAATCTCGGGGCCGCCGTTCACGAACGCGTTGTACACATACTCGATGTTCTTCAAATCTTCCCGCGTGAGGTCGAAGCCGTGACGTTCCCGAAGCTGATGCAGGATCGAGTTGAAGACTTCTCTGGCCAGGCGTGCGTCGGTCGCTTCTCTGCCGAAAGCTTCAAATAATTCCTCGACCGTTACCGCTGGGGTGAGTCCGTCAGGCACCGGCCGGGCGAATAGTCTTGAAAGAAACTCGACGCGATTGGTGGAGAGTTCGAACAGGGCCTTGTACATCAGGTGCAGCATCATGTTCTGCCGCCGGATGTCGACGATAAATGCCAGCCTGGGCGCGAGAGCGCTGGCGTAAGTGAAGTTCTGGTCCGGCCCGACGCCAACATATACTCCGCCCGGTTTTATCTTGTTCTTCAGTTCGGGAATGACGCGTTGAAACGCGGTCTCATTCGAAACGAAGTTATCGGATCGAAAGTAACCGCCGGGTTCGGAGAATTCCGTGATCAGGTTCCAGAACTCCGCATCCGAAAGCCGTTCCGGCAGGTTCGGTTGCAGGATGGCCGGACGCGGCGCCAGATATATCGCAATGCACACGGCCGCGACGACACCGGAACCGAACAGGATCTTGCGGCGACTCACAAAAGACATCGTAGTGAACCGCTTCTTACTCTAACAGAATCTCCTCATCCTCATAAGCGGAGTCATCGAAGATCACGACTCCGCCTTCCCTCATGAGTTTGCAGATCGAACAACCGCAGTTGAAAAACTCATCAGGATCAAAGGTTTCGGTTCGGACCCGGACAAGTTCGGCCGATGGCCGATCGAGATGAACAAAAATGAAATGGTTTTTGCGGGAGATGACCGCGCTTTTCCCGTACAGGAAAAGAATCTCTTCGTCGGAAAGCATTGGAATACATGGATCCCGGGGAACGGGCAGGGCGGGAAAAATGCTACAACGAAACGCCGCGACTTCCGATTCAGGAATTCGAGCGTCCGTAGTCGTCCTGAAGACGTTGTATGTCGTCCTCGCCGAGATACGTACCGCGCTGGATTTCGATGAAAACGAGCTTTTCTGAGCCGATGTTTTCGATCCGATGTGCGGCGCCGGTCGCCACATCGACAACGCCACCAGTCGGAACCGTGATCTCCAGTCCGTCGAGGGTAACTCTCGCGACGCCCGCAACGACCATCCAGTGCTCGGCCCGGTGGGCGTGTTTCTGATAGCTCAATCGCTTGTTCGGGAGGACTTCGATGCGCTTCACTTTGTAGTTTTCAGCCTCATCCAGCACGGTAAAACTTCCCCAGGGGCGCTCTTCATACGTCATGTGCGTGAGTGTATATCGAAGCGATCGAAAACCTCAATTGGCCGCAACTATATGCTTGACTGAGAGATGCGTCGCTGAGAATATTCGCACTTCTGCTGAGGTATGGCAGGACGCCCCGCCAACAGTGGAAAATACAAAAAGGAAGCATGATGCACGTTCGCTTTTGGGGAACCCGTGGGTCCATACCTACACCTGGCCATCGGACGGCCATTTACGGCGGCAACACTTCCTGCGTTGAGATCCGTACTCAGGACGGCACCTCGCTCGTCCTCGATTGCGGGACCGGCATTCGAATGCTGGGCCTGGACATGCTTCGCCGGCCCGGTCCGCATCGTGTTCACCTTCTGATCGGCCATACCCACTGGGACCATATTCAGGGATTTCCGTTTTTCACGCCTGCGTTTCTGCCCGGCAGCGAACTCAACATCTATGGATCCGCGGCATTCCAGCGCAGTCTCGAGGATTCCCTCTCAGGACAGATGCAGTACTCCTATTTCCCCGTCAAGCTGCAGGATCTGGCAAGTCGCATTCACTACCGCGAACTTGAAGAGGGTTTTTTTCGCATCGGGGACATCCTTGTCGAAACGCAGTATCTGAACCATACCGCACCGACCATTGCGTACCGCGTAACGGCTGACGGCGCGACCGTTGCGTATGTCACGGATCACGAACCTTTTTGGTATGTGCCTGGACCGTTTCACCATCCCGGCGATCAGCGTCACGTTGAGTTTTTGCGGGGCGCCGATATCGTGATTCACGATGCGCAGTACACCAGCGATGAATACAAGACGAAACTTGGTTGGGGGCATAGTCCCACCGACTATGTCACGGACGTAGGCATCGCAGCCGGCGTTGGCCGGCTTGTTTTGTTTCATCACGATCCAACGCACGATGACGACGCCATCAAACATATCGAAGACTCGCAGCGCGCCCGCGTGCTTGCAGCCGGATCGAATCTGGATGTCTTTGCCGCTTCAGAAGGTATGGAGTTCGACGTCATCGGCAATGGCTTCGGCAAAACGATCGTGGATGTGTCCGCCCTTGAGCGGCGTCCGATCATCGGCGGTCATGTTCTTGTTGTAACGCCGCACCAGGCAGACGTTTCGTCACTCGAGCAGGTGCTTCCCGAGGATGGCCTCGTGCTGATGTCCGCTCCCGACGGCGCGAGCGCGCTCGAGAGCGTCGCGACGACTCCTCCCGATCTGATCATCATCAATTCGAAACTGGCGGATGGGGCCGGCGCGAGCTTTATTCAGTCACTCCGCGACGCACTGCAAAAACCGGATCTGCCGGTCATCCTTCTTACGGAAGGCAAAGAAGGCGCTGCGACGCTGTACAGCGCCGAAAGTGTCGCTACAGACTACCTTGCAAGACCGTTCAGTCCTCCGATGCTCCGCACCCGAATCCGGGCGTGGCTCGCGCGAACGATCGGAGCGATGGGCAAGCCGGTTGAAGTCATCCTGCCGCCGCGAGCACCTGAACCACTCGAGGTTTCCCTGGACGACGATTTGTCGCCAGAGGATCTCGCCCAGCTCCTCGGTGCGGTTCCTCTTTTTGCGCCGCTGTCGCCCGAGCAGCGCGCGCAATTGACTTCCAGATCCTTGATACAGAAGTTCCCGGCAGACCACATGGTCATCCGGCAGGGTGATCCCAAGGGAATGATCTATGCGATCCTCTCCGGCCACGTTCGGGTCTTCGAAGCGGTGGCCGACACATCGATGGAGATGTTCCTGGGTGAGCTGGGCCCTGGCGAGATTTTCGGCGAACTCGCCGTCCTGCACGACCGCCCGCGGTCTGCCAGCGTGGTGACGCTCGAACGCACCCGGTGTCTTGCGCTGCCTGCCTCGGAGTTTCTGGTCCTCTTGGGCGAATCCAAGGAGATGGCGCTCGCACTCCTGAGAATCCTTGGCGCCCGCCTCTACGACGCGGACCGCCTGCTCGCGCGACACGCGCCCGATCCTCTCACCGGCCTTCCCGGCCGCCGCGCGTTCCACGAGGTTTACCGCAGGCTGACGGCCGGCTCAAAACGAAGGGGCGCCAGTGTTGTGCTGTTCGTGCTGGACATCGTGCACTTGAAGGACATCAACGACCGCTACGGTTACTCGGTCGGCGACGAAGTGCTGAAGACGGTAGCGGATGCGTTGATGGAAGCGTGCCACAGCACCGATCTTGTGACACGTTACGGCGCCGATGAGTTTACGCTGCTGCTGATCGAGGCCAAGGCCAATGATGCGGACATCGTCATGAAACGCGTCCGGCACAAACTGAACGAACTCGCCGCGATCCGTAACCTGCCGCTCACCGTCGAATGCCGCATGGGATATGCCGTCAGCGATGACCCTCCGGAAACCGCAGAAGAGTTTCTCCGGATCGCCGACGAGCACATGCAAGGAAAGCGTTCGAGCCAGTCCAAGTAGGCGTACACTGTTCACGCCATGCTTTTCGCAGAGGCCTGCCGCCTCATCCATTGTCCTGATTCCGAAATGGACTCTCTGCTCGATGCGGCTTCCGCTTTGCGGGATCAGTTCAAAGGCCGCGTTGTCACGTATTCCCGAAAAGTTTTTCTGCCGGTAACGAATCTCTGCCGGGATCGCTGCGGCTACTGCACTTTCCGAAAAGATCCGGACGACCCCGATGCATGGACAATGTCGCCGTCGGAAATCGATGACGTTCTCATCCGAGGAAACGCAAACGGCTGCAAAGAAGCCCTGATGTGCCTCGGTGACAAACCCGAGGCGGCGTTCCCAACCTATCGCGAAACTCTTGCCGGGTTCGGTCATCGAACGACGGTCGAATATGTCGCTCGCGCATGCGAGTCGGCGATTGCGCGGGACCTTCTGCCGCACACCAACGCCGGTGTCCTGTCGCGTGATGAAATGATGCTGCTGAAGCCTCTCAATGCAAGCCTGGGCTTGATGCTCGAAAACGTCAGCACGCGACTTATGCAAAAGGGGATGCCGCACTTCTCTGCCCCGGACAAACATCCGGACGTACGGCTTCGGATGATGCGGGAAGCCGGCGAGCTTTCGATTGCGTTCACCACCGGCATCCTGATCGGTATCGGGGAAACGCGGGAAGAACGCGTTGAGAGTCTGCTCGCCATCCGCGAGTTGCACGAAAGGTATGGCCACATTCAGGAGGTCATCATTCAGAATTTCCGCGCAAAACCGGACACGCGCATGGCGGGTTGTGTCGAGCCCGACGCCGTTGAGATCGCGCGCACAGTCGCCGCGGCGCGTCTCATTCTTGGCGGAAAGATGAATATTCAGGTACCGCCGAACCTGAATCCAGCGGACCACCGGCTACTGCTTCGCGCCGGCATCAACGACTGGGGCGGCATCTCTCCCGTTACGTGTGACTACGTCAATCCCGAAGCCGCCTGGCCCCATATCGAAGTGCTGGCGGAAACGTGCCGGGAGTCCGGCTTTACACTCCGGGAACGTCTCGCGATCTATGACGAGTTCCTCGATCGGGATCGCTTCATGCCGGCCGGGTTGCGTCCTTTGGCTGCAAACCTTCAAGCGCAAATCGGAATGCCTCATGATGTTCTTCGACTCCATTGATACCGAAATCCGGAAGGTCCTTTCTCTCGCACTGGACGGACGCGAAATTTCGTGTGAGGACGCCCGGCAACTTTGCGAGACGAATGGGCAGGAACTCCAGGCGACCGTCGCAGTGGCCGACGAATTACGGCGGCGGCAGGCGGGAGACGTCGTTACCTACGTCATCAATCGGAATATCAATTTCACGAACGTTTGCGTGAAGCACTGCGGCTTTTGCGCATTCAGCCGCGCGTACAGGAGTGAACAGGGTTATTTCCTGCCGCTCGAAGAAATTCTGCGCCGGGTCGAGGAAGCAGTGGAGATGGGCGCGACCGAAGTATGCATGCAAGCCGGGTTGCCGCCGGATATGGATGGCGCGCTTTACATCGACTTGACGGCTGCTGTGAAAAGAGCATTTCCCGATGTTCACATCCATGCATTTTCGCCGGAAGAAGTGTTGTACGGCGCGACGCTATCGGGGATGACGATTCGTGACTACCTCCAGGCGTTGAAGTCCGCCGGTCTGGGATCGTTGCCGGGCACGTCCGCAGAAATCCTTGATCAGGAAATTCGCGACGTGATCTCCCCCGGCCGTATCACGGTCAGGCAGTGGGTTGATGTCATAACGTCTGCGCACAGCCTCGGCATTCCGACCACGTCGACTATTATGTACGGTCACCTGGAAACAACGGCTCATTGGGTGAAGCACATGCAACTGCTTCGCGACATCCAGCATGATACGCATGGCTTTACGGAGTTCGTTCCGCTCTCAATGGTTCATCAGGAAGCTCCCATGTATCACCACCGGCTGGCTTCGAACCTGAGACCGGGACCGAGCGGAAACGAAGTCGTCAAGATGCATGCCGTGGCTCGCATCATGCTGGGCGAAGCGTTCCGGAACATCCAGTCATCCTGGGTCAAGGAGGGCCCTCGAATGGCGCAGTACCTGTTGTCGGCCGGGGCGAACGATGTCGGCGGGACATTGATCAACGAAAGCATCTCGACGTCCGCCGGCGCGCAGTACGGGCAGCTTGTTCCCCCGCGCGAGTTGCGCCGCCTGATCCGCGACGCCGGCCGCACGCCTGCACAGCGCCGGACCAACTACGACCTCTTGAAGGTCTATCCCGCTGAAGACGACGAAACCACCGAACTCGACCGGATCGCCGACGCCGACGCACGATTCGGCTCCTACAGAAACCTCGCCGCATCCCCCGACTTTCGTTTTACACGCCGTTCATAGTCACTTGGCTATACTGACGACATGAGTCAGATCGCGCCGGTTTTCACGGAATACGAGCAATACGTCATTCGGGAGCTCGCCATACACCGAGTTCAGCCCAATGCCGTTCAGCGTCTGCTCGATAGCGCGGGCAAGCCGATTACGAAGGTGATAAACCTCGGCCGTCACTCGCAGTTCCGCGCTTTGCGCGGGCTTTCCGACCATGTTCACGGTTGGATTGAAGAAGGGCTCATCAAGACGTTCAGGATGGCGAATAAACTAGTGAACTCGAAAGACATTGTCAAAAAGTACGCAGCCCGTGGAATTCATGTCGACGACGACTTCGAATCGCTGCGATTCATGCCGCTCAGCCAGCTCGACGCGGTCGCCGATTCCTTCCGCTGGAGCAGTTCAATCCTCCTGGGCGCCGAAGGCGCGTTACTGGGCAGCGCAACAACAATGGCTCAAGGAATTCCCGGAGCCCAGCTCGTGATTCCATCTCTTTTGCTGACGGACGTGACGACGTCGATGACGTTGCTTTCGCGGCATACATGCCGCATTGCGACCGCGTACGGTTTCTCATCGAAAAAACCGGAGAACTTGCCACACCTTGTAGCTGCCATGGCGCCGCAGTCGGAAACGAGCGACGAAGGATACCTGGCATTGAAGACCGCTGTGCTGACATCCGTGCGCGAATCCGGTCAGTTCATGTCGCGCACCGCAGGTATGGTCCTTGACAGGAAGGTTCTGGAACGTGAAGCCCCTCAGATGATCCGGCTGATCACCTATGTCGCGGACCGGCTTGGCATCGTCATCACGCAAAAGGAACTCGGTATCCTCGTGCCGATTGCCGGCGCGGTTTTGAACAGCAGTCTCAATGTCGCTTTCCAGAGCGTTGGCCACCAAACCGCCAAGGATTACTTCCGTCGATTGCTGCTGGAGGATCGGTACGGCGACGAACTTGTTGCCTATGCCATTCAGCAGGAAATCGCAGCCTTGCGCGCCCGCCGCAATTAATCAGTTTTTTCAACACTCTGCTGCTATTTTAGGCACATGGTCGCAATCCTCGTGATCGTGTTCCTGGTCATCGTCAACGGCGTGTTTGTTATGGCGGAAATGGCTGTCGTGTCTTCGCGAAAGCCTCGACTTCAGCAGTTTGCCAACGAAGGAAGCCATGGCGCGGAAAAGGCGCTGGGGCTCGCCAACCATCCGGATCGTTTTTTGGCGACGATCCAGATCGGCATCACGCTCATCGCGATTCTGACGGGCGCTGTTGCAGAACGAACTCTCACGGCCCAGCTTTCGTCGAAGCTGACCCGGTGGCCGCAGATCGAGGGTTACTACGAAACAATAGCGTTTCTCATCGTCGTGATGGGGATCACTTACATTTCGCTTGTGATCGGCGAACTCGTGCCGAAGCGTCTGGCCTTGCACAATCCGGAGCGAATCGCCTCTGCTATGGCCGGATTCATGAGCTTTCTGGCCCGGCTTTGCGCTCCTGTCGTCGCGTTCATCAGCGAGTCGACGCGCCTCGTGATGAAAGTGTTCCGGCTGGACCCGCAAGAGACGCCGCCCGTCACCGAAGAAGAGATCAAAGTCATGATGGAGCAAGGCACGGAGGCGGGAGTTTTCGAAGAGGCCGAACACGATATTGTGAAAAGCATTTTCAAACTGGCCGATCGCGCCGTCAGCGCGCTGATGATTCCGCGACGCGACGTGGTCTGGCTCGATATCGATGACCCGTTTGTCGAAAATCAGAAGAAGCTCGCTTCGTCCCTCTACTCCCGGTTCCCCGTCGCACATGGCAGCCTCGACAATGTGCACGGAATCGTGCAGACGAAAGACCTTCTGACTCGGTGCCTCACGGGAGCCAAAATGGATCTTCGTGAAAACCTCCGACCGCCGCTATTCGTTCCTGAAGGTCTGCAGGCGCTGAAGCTGCTCGAGATGTTCAAGAAATCACGAACGCACATAGCACTGGTAGTGGACGAGTATGGTGGCGTGGAAGGGCTGATCACGTTGAACGACATCCTCGAGGATCTGGTAGGCGACGTTGCTTCCGTGGACATGCCGAGCGAGCAGCAGGTCTACCAGCGTGCCGACGGCTCCTTTCTGATCGACGGCCGGCTGCAGATCGATGAGCTGAAGGAACTGCTGGGAATGTCCAAACTGCCCGACGAGGAATCCGGCGGATACCAGACGCTTGGTGGCCTCGTCATGCTCCAGGTTGGCCGCGTGCCGGTTACAGGCGACACCTTTGAAACCGAGGGTTACCAGTTCGAAGTGATGGACATGGATGGAAAGCGCGTCGATAAGGTGCTCGTCACAAAGGTCGATAAGCCCGAAGAAAAACCGGCATCGGAAGATGGTGCGTGATGCATTGTGCTTCCCGTACTTTGAGTTCAGGAGGGAAGCCGGCCCCAGACGCGGGGGGTTTTCATAGATCCTGAGTGGAATCAGGCAAGGCGGGGGCTGTCTTAAGACTGCGTCTGTTTCCAGGCCGGCCCATCTTGGTATTGCTCAGTCGCAAACTTCTAAGAGGTTCCTGGCTTGCGCAGCACGGCCCGCAGCGTCGGAGACGACAACAGTGAACGAAACGGCGGTTCCATCCTGGAGAACCCCCTTGCCGCTGATCGAGACTGTCTCATTGTGCCGGGTGAAGGCAGTGAACTGAGTTGACCGCAGCGATATGCGCCGCTCTTCATCGAGAAATATCAGACGGCCGCTTTGGTCCTGACGTGTGATGAGACTGAGTCGCTTAGCGCCGGTGTCCGTTTTCAGCACGCCGGTTTCGATCAGAGACAGCCCGGAAATGAGTCGCTCACCGGAAACCTGCCGGACAAATCGCCCGCTGCCGTACACAATCGAGGCATCACCGAAAGGATCGGCGGCCCCTGAGGGCAAACCGGCGTTTGGCTCCGGATCGCCGACATCGACATAGCTGAACGCCGGCACTGCTGAGAACGCATCATGCGTAAAGGCGTAGTAGGTATTTCCACGGGGACCCGTCCAAACGATTCCGAGTCTGCCCGAATCGCCTGCGAAAACCCACGGTGAACTCGCGGATGAGGTCTCCGGATCGTCAGGGTTGTTCACAGTCGCCGCATCCTTCCATGTAGCGCCGCCATCGGCCGAAGACATCAGAAACACCGTTCTGCCGTTGTTGAAGACCACGTGCAGTCCGCCGGAATTGTCGACGGCGAGCACAGGATATGGATGAGCGAGCGTCATTCCGGATGCGCCGCTGAAAATGCGGCGGGTAACGAACCGGTCGCATCGGCTTTCACATGTGGCCAGAAAAATTTCGTTGTGGGAAGTACTGGTATAGACGTTGTAAACGGTTCCGTCGCTATTAACGACCAGGTTACCCTGCCCTGCCGATACGTGCGGATCCGCCAGTCGCTTAATGACCGATGGCTTATCGAATGTCCGGCCGGTATCGTCACCGAGGGTAAGGCTTGATCCGTCGGCAGCGATGTATGTGTTCCCGAAAGCATCAATCGCGATGGATGTCCGCGCCCCTGGCACGACATTACCGGTGGGCCTTTGAATCTCCGGCGCGAACTGAAACATGAGAGGTCCGGTCCGGCCGTCTGGATCTTTCAGATAGCGTGAGTTCCGCTGCTCGGGACTCCGCACCGCTCCGACCACAGTGGCGCTACCCCTGTATTCCGTTGCGGACAGCAATGCGGTCGTGCTGGTGAACACGTGGTAAATGCCGTTATGCGGCCTGTCGATGCGAAGTTCTTCGGAGTCGGTTTGATTTTGAGTGGACGCATCGATGATTCGACCTTCCCTGCTCACAAACAGATCGAAATCATTCTGCAGATCTTCCCAGGTGATGCGGACCAACAACGCAAAGTTGGGATGCCGTTGTCTGTACTCATCCGACACATCCACGTTCAGCGTGAATACCTCGCATGTCTGGTTTGTTGCGCAGGTGGCAGGATCAAACGTGGCATTGCTTGCGAGTGCCTTTCCCGACCATGAAACGCCGGCGGAGAATTCCCGAAGTGTGCCCGACATTGTTTGCTGGCCGCGGAGCATACGCACCGGAGCGATGAACACGAACGCGATTCCTGCGACGACGATGGAAAGGAGCAACGACCGCCAGGCGAGGGGAAGGATAAGGCGCTGAAGCATGCCTTCTCAAAAAGCAAGGGGCGTTCCACGCGCCGCCAATCGTTTTTATTCCGTTTGCCTGTTTACGACGATTCAGAAATGGCACGGGTAATCCGAGTTGTGGGTAACGGTCTTCCACTGACGGTGCGTATTCGCAACCGAGGTATGATTCGCAACGAATGCTCGAACCCGATAACGACATTTCGATTCGGTGGCTGATGAAGTCGCTGCTGCGCGGCGTCATTGGCGGGTTGCGGCGCAACCGGCTGGCGGCGATTCTTGCGGCGTCGACTTTGACGGTGCTGATCGCATTCGCTGTTTACAGCCGGTATGACGGCCTTCGCCAATATCAGAATGACGTCCTTCCACGGCTCCTGCGGCTCGAGACCGCCTATAACAACAGCCTCCGGACTGCCGCGAACGCCTCCGGCGAGTGGCGGGCGTACTACTTCAAAGAGGCGCACAGCGGGGTTCGGGACATCCTGCGCGCTGCCGGCCTGGACCGGCCGCAAGGGTACGGCGCAAGGCGAAAACACCGGCAGTTCGTTCGTTACTACGAAGCAATTGATGAGACGTTCCACAGCCTGGAAACGCAAATGGCAGCGAATCCGGATATGGATTACCTGGGTCAGTTGACGAAAAAAATGGATGAGCTCAGACCGGCTCGCGATGCCTGGGCGGCGTGGACGAACCAGAAGCCATGGTTTCGTTGAATTACATTTTTCCGGCCGTCTGCAACAAGCCCAGTTCCTCGACCACCTTCGCCACTTTTTCGCGACTTGCCGGCGTGATTTTGACGAGAGGCAATCTGTAGTTTTCCTCGATCAGGCCCATCATGGCCAGGGCGGCCTTTGCGGGGATCGGATTCGATTCGATGAAGTTGATATTCATCAACGGCAGCAGCTTGTAATGCAGTTCCTTTGCCTTCGCGAGATTCCCTTCGAGCGCCGCATTGATCATCGCGCTCATCATCCCCGGGGTTTCATTCGACACAACCGACACGATCCCATCGCCTCCGACCGCAATCAGCGGCAGGGCGAGTGCGTCGTCACCGCACAGGACCCGAAAATCTTTCGGCGCCTCGCGGATGATGTCCATCATCTGGCCGAGATTGCCGGACGCTTCCTTTACCGCGACGATGTTCGGGATCTCCGCAAGCCGCAGCATGGTCTTTGCTTCGATATTTCCTCCGGTGCGGCCAGGCACGTTGTAAACGATCACAGGAATGTCGTCCGCTTCCGCCACAGCCTTGAAGTGCTCGTAGTAGCCCTGCTGCGTCGGCTTGTTGTAATACGGGCCTACGGAAAGCACGCCGTCACAGCC
>Ga0137423_1000534_pt1 | contig 11526 bp, 6 predicted proteins | sample EasRivERMZT600_2_FD_102326 | JGI IMG/M metagenome (GOLD analysis project Ga0137423, IMG submission 102326) | Soil microbial communities from meander-bound floodplain in the East River, Colorado, USA - East River MetaG ERMZT600_2 | ecosystem: Environmental > Terrestrial > Soil > Floodplain ...
AACACCATGGTGGACCAGCTGAACTCGTTCGCCTCCGAAGTGACCCGCGTGGCCCGCGAAGTGGGCACCGAAGGAAAGCTCGGCGGCCAGGCCAACGTGCGCGGCGTCGCCGGCACCTGGAAGGACCTGACCGACAACGTGAACTTCATGGCCGCGAACCTGACCGGCCAGGTGCGCAACATCGCCGAAGTGACGACCGCGGTGGCCAAGGGCGACCTGTCCAAGAAGATCACCGTGGACGTGAAGGGCGAAATCCTCGAGCTGAAGAACACCGTCAACACCATGGTGGACCAGCTGAACTCCTTCGCCTCGGAAGTGACCCGCGTGGCCCGCGAAGTGGGCACCGAAGGGCGCCTCGGCGGCCAGGCCAACGTGCCGGGCGTGGCCGGCACCTGGAAGGACCTGACCGACAACGTGAACTTCATGGCCGCCAACCTGACCAACCAGGTGCGCGGCATCGCCGACGTCGTGACCGGCGTGGCGCAGGGCAACCTCAAGCGCAAGCTGACGGTGGACGCGAAGGGCGAAATCAAGGCGCTCGCCAACACCATCAACGACATGATCGACACCCTCGCCACCTTCGCCGATCAGGTGACCAACGTGGCGCGCGAAGTGGGTATCGAAGGCAAGCTCGGCGGCCAGGCCCGCGTGCCGGGCGCCGCCGGCCTGTGGCGCGACTTGACCGACAACGTGAACCAGCTGGCGGCGAACCTGACCAACCAGGTGCGCGCCATCGCCGAAGTGTCCACCGCCGTGACCAAGGGCGACTTGACGCGGTCCATCACCGTGGAAGCGTTGGGCGAAGTCGCCGCGCTCAAGGACAACATCAACGAGATGATCCGCAATCTGCGCGATCAGACGCAGAAGAACACCGAGCAGGACTGGCTGAAGACCAACCTCGCGCGGTTCACCCGCATGCTGCAGGGCGAACGCGATCTCTCAACCGTGTCCAACATGGTGCTCTCCGAGCTCGCGCCGCTGGTGAATGCGCAGCATGGCGTGTTTTATGTCACCGACCGGGACGACGAGGGCCATACCGTCATGGCGCTTGCCGCCAGCTATGCCTTCAACAACCGCAAGCATCTGGCGAACAAGTTCCGTCTCCGCGAAGGCCTGATCGGGCAATGCGCGCATGAGAAATCGCGCATCATGCTTTCGAACGTTCCGCCGGACTATGTGCAGATCAGCTCAGGCTTGGGCGAGGCTCCCCCGCTCAACGTTATCGTGCTGCCGGCCTTGTTCGAAGGCGACGTCAACGCGGTGATCGAGCTCGCCTCCTTCAGCCGGTTCAGCGAGACGCACCAATCCTTCCTGAACCAGCTCATGGAATCGATCGGTATCGTGCTCAACACGATCGCGGCGAACATGCGCACCGAAGGCCTGCTCAAGCAGTCGCAGCTCTTGACCTCCGAGCTCCAGGCTCAGCAGGAAGAGTTGAAGAAGACCAACGATCGCCTGGAAAGCCAGGCCACGACGCTGCGTCAGTCCGAGGAGCTGCTCCGTTCCAAGCAGGACGAATTGCAGCAGAAGAACTTCGAGCTGGAGGACAAGGCGCGTCTGCTCTCGGTGCAGAACACCCAGGTGGAAGCCAAGAACCGCGAAGTCGAACAGGCCAAGCGCGAACTGGAAGAAAAGGCCGAACAGCTCGCCCTCACGTCCAAGTACAAGTCCGAGTTCCTGGCCAATATGAGCCACGAATTGCGGACGCCGCTGAACAGCCTGCTCATCCTCTCCAAGCTTCTGTCGGAAAACACCCAGGGCAATTTGAGCGACAAACAGGTGGAGTTCGCCCACTCCATCCATCACGCGGGCTCGGATCTGCTTGGATTGATCAACGACATCCTCGACCTGTCGAAGATCGAATCCGGCACCGTCACGCTCGACATCGTCGAGACATCCTTCGCCTCGCTGCACGATCACATGAACCGCACGTTCTCGCAGATTGCGCAGGACAAGAAGTTGGAATTCACGACCGAGTTGGACAAGAACTTGCCGCGCGGCATGTTCACCGACGACAAGCGGCTGCAGCAGGTCATCAAGAACCTGCTTTCGAACGCCTTCAAGTTCACCGATAGGGGCTCGGTCAAGCTGAAGATCGCGCGCGTCACCTCCGGCTGGTCGCAAGGCAACGAGCGCTTGAGCAAAGCGGGGTCGGTGTTGGCCTTCTCGGTCACCGATTCCGGAATCGGCATCCCCGAGGAAAAGCAGCGCATCATCTTCGAGGCGTTCCAGCAGGCCGACGGCACCACCAGCCGCAAATACGGCGGCACGGGGCTGGGCCTTTCGATCAGCCGGGAAATCACGCGGCTGCTCGGCGGCGAGCTCACCGTCGACAGCGCGCCCGGCAAGGGCAGCACGTTCACGCTGTACCTGCCGGTTCACTTCGTTCCGGCTCCGGTCCAGGCGCCGGGCCGGCCCATCAGCACGCAAGTGCGTGCCGTCGCACAGGAGACCACCGAAGACCTTCTGATCGACGATCGCGAGACGATCAGCCGCGGCGATCCCGTCGTGCTGATCGTGGAGGACGACCAGCGCTTCGCCACGATCCTTCTGAACATGGCGAGGGAAGCCGGCTTCAAGGGCGTCGTCACCGGTGAAGGCTCCGCTGTCGTCCCTCTGGCCAAGCGTTTCCGTCCGGATGCCATCACGCTCGATATCGGGTTGCCGGACATGGACGGATATGCGCTGCTCGACCTGTTGAAGCGCAATCCGGAGACGCTGCACATTCCTGTCCATGTGATCTCGGCCGACGAGCAGAACCGCCTGGGCCTTTCCATTGGCGCTTACGGCTACTCGGGAAAGCCGGTCGAGCGCGACGCGATCCTGGCCACGCTCGACGATGTGAGGGGTTTCTCCAGCCGTCCGAAGCGGCTACTTGCCATCGAACCGGCGCCGTCCAAGGGCTCGCTGGCGAGCCTGATCGGCGATGAGAACCTCGAGATCGAGAGCATCTCGAGCGTCAAGGAAGCCGGGCGCGCCGTCGCCAAGAAAGAGTATGATTGCGTCGTGCTCGATCTGAGCGCGCCGCCCGACCAATCGCTGAGCGATCTCGTCAAGGCGCTCGGCAATTCCGACAAGCCGCTGATCGTCTTCCTGCCGCGCGAACCGGGCGACGAGGAGCGCAAACAGCTGAACAAGCTCGGCAAGCGGCTGGAGCAAACGCGGCTGGCATCGAGCACGGCACAATTGCAGGACCATATCGCGCTTGTGCTGCACCGCCCCTTCGAGCAATTGCCGCTCAATGCCCAGGCCGCCTTGCAGCAGCTCAGGCGCTGCGATCCGATGCTCGCGGGGCGCAGGGTCCTGGTCATCGACGATGACATCCGCAACATCTTCTCCTTGACCAGCGCGCTGGAGGAGCATGGCGTGGAGCTGCACTACGCGGAGAGCGGGCGATCGGGGATCGAGCTTCTCCAGCGCATGCCCGACGCGGATGCGGTCCTTGTCGACATCATGATGCCCGGCATGGACGGCTACCAGACGATCCAGGAAATCCGCTCGATGCCGGCGTTCAGCAGCCTGCCGGTGGTTGCGGTTACGGCCAAGGCGATGAAGGGAGACCGCCAGAAATGCATCGAGGCCGGCGCATCGGATTACGTCGCGAAGCCCGTTGACATCGATCAATTGGTCTCCGTGCTGCGCGTCTGGTTTCAGCGTGCGGAACAGACCCGTGCGATGGATCGCGTCACGGCGCCGAATGTCGTAACCTTCCGTTCCGCGACCGGTCAGATCTGAAGCAGGATCCATGTCGCAAACGGTCTCATCCGACGACCCGCCGCCGGCGTCCCGCCAGCCGGCGACGCCAAAGGCGAAGGTGCTCATCGTCGATGACGATGAACGGACGACGATGGCCGTTTGGAGCGCGCTCGAGCAGCTCGGCCAGACCCTGGTCGTGGCGAATTCAGGCGAGGAGGCGCTTCAACATCTCCTGCACGACGATTTCGCGGTCATCCTGTTGGACGTGAACATGCCCAACATGGACGGCTACGAGGTCGCGGGCTATGTCCGCGCGCGGAAACGGACGCGGCATATCCCGATCGTGTTCCTGACCGCGCTCTACCGCGACGACACGCATCTGTTGCAGGCCTACTCGGCGGGTGCGGTGGACATGGTGTTCAAACCGGTCGATCCGCTCATCCTGAGATCGAAGGTCCAGGTCTTCGTCGATCTCTACCTCAAGCAGGCCGAGATCAGCCGCGAGGCGGAGCTCAGACATCGCCTGCAAGAGGAGAATTTCCGCGTGCGCGCGGAGAAGCTCAGCACCGAGCAGGCGCTGCGCCGCAGCCAGGAGCATCAGGAGGCGATGGCGAAAGCGGAGGCCCACCAGCGGACGCTCATCGAAGAGCTCAACCACCGGGTGAAGAACATGCTGACCGTGGTGAACGCCATGGCCCGCCAGACGCTCGCCTCCACCCCGGAGCCCGAATTGTTTTCCGAGAAGTTCATTCGCCGCATCGATGCGCTCGGACGGACGCACGCGCTGCTGTCGCGCGAACAGTGGGGCATGGTGCAGATGGCCGACATCGCGCGCGAAAGCCTCGGGCACTATCTGGTGGAGGACAAAACCCGCGTCGTGCTCGAGGGGCCGCCGCTTGCGCTCGATCCCAAGACCGCCGTTGCGCTCGGCATCGTGTTTCACGAGCTGGCGACGAATGCCGTCAAGCATGGCGCGCTGTCCAATATCAGCGGCACCGTGACCGTGAGCTGGGCCGTCAGCGAGGACCAGGCTGTCGCTTTGCAGTGGCAGGAAAACGGCGGACCGGACGTCTCGCCTCCGTCGCGTGCCGGGTTCGGAAGTCGCCTGGTCAAGCTCGAGCTGACGCATGAGCTGAACGGAGAGGTCGAGTTGATTTACGGCCGTGGCGGGCTCAGTGTGACCATGGGATTTCCGTTATGCGGCGACACCAGTCTGGCTGAACTCAAGCAAGGGATCGCTCAATGACCAACAGCGCGCGCATTCTCGTCGTCGAAGACGAGGCGCTGATCGCAATGGATTTGCAGGCGCTGCTCGAAGATGCGGGTTACCGCGTGCTCGGCCCTGCCAATTCGTCCGCGGCAGCGCTGGCGCTTATCGACGTCGACGCACCCGATGTCGCGTTGCTCGACGTCAATCTGGGGCGGTCGGATGCCTTCGGGGTGGCCAACGTCCTCACCGAACGCAACACCCCGGTGATTTTCCTGACCGGTCACACCGCGCACAAGCTGCCTCCCGCTCACCGGCACCGGCCGCTGGTCTCGAAACCCTATCTGCCGCAAGTCCTCCTGGAAGCCGTCGCCTGCGCGCTCGGCAAGCGCGAGGCCGCTTCCTCTCAGGCGTGATGGGCTGAGACCGAACGCATCACTTCGCCGGCTAGGTCCTCGCCGCCGATTTGGGAAATGTCTCCCAGCGCCAGCATGCCCGCGAGCCGTTTGTCCTTGTCGATCACGGGCAGGCGCCGGATCTTGTTCTTCTCCATGATGCGGATGGCTTGTTCGAGTTCGTCGTCCGCGCGGCAGTAGATGATCGGCTTCGACATGACATCGCGTGCGCGCAACACACTGAAATCCGCGCCGTCCGCAATGCCGCGGCAGATGATGTCACGGTCGGTCACGATGCCCACCAGACGGTCGTTCTCTCCGACGGGAACCGAACCGATGTCATTGTCTCGCATCATTCGTGCCACGTCCCGGATCGAGCTGTTCGGCTCGACCCAAGCCACGCCGCGGTGCATGACGTCCTTCACCTTCATGCTCTTCTCCCTTCGGGATGTTTCTTCGAAACGCTCCAGCCGCGATTCCGTGCCTGCACAGGCCGAAATCGGCGGCCAAGCTTGAGTATTGCCTCAAATTTGTCCCAAGAGCGCTTCCGGGGGGACGGGGACGTGTGCATATTCGGCAATCGTTCGGGGGACGCGCGCAGATGAATGAGAATTCGAAGCCGGATGACGACGGCGCGGCCGCCAATCCCTCGCAGCATCGCGTCTCGCATAAGGATTTGCGCGACCTGGTGCGCGATTTCGAGGCGATGCGCGAGCTCAAGGTGATCGACGGCGCGGACCCCCATCTCGAGATCAGTGCGCTTGCCGAAACGCTCACGATGCGGTTTCCCGGCGAGGAGCCCGCGCTGCTGTTCGACAACATCAAGGGGTACAAGCCCGGCCTGCGCATCCTTTCGGGCGTGTCCAATTCGTTTCGCCGGCTCGCGCATGTCTACGGCCTGCCCACACCGGAAAAGAAACTGGACATCGTGAAGAGCTTCAAGGCGCTGATGGGCAAAGGCCGCCAGCTCATCCCGCCGAAGATCGTGGCGAGCGGCCCGATCCTGGAGAACGTGCAGCGCGACGGCGAGGTCAATCTTTTCAAGTTCCCGATCCCTTTCGTGCACGAGCACGATGGCGGCCGCTATATCGGGACGGAAGACCTCGTGGTGATGCGCGATCCCGACAGCGATTGGATCAATGTCGGCACCTACCGCGTCGTCGTCCACGCCAAGGACGAAGTCGGCGTTTGGATCTCGCCCGGAAAACACGGGCGGACGATCCGCGAGAAATATTTTGCCAAAGGCGAGCCCTGTCCGGTGCTGATCTCGTGCGGCCAGGAACCGATCCTCTTCCTGTGCAGCAATGCCGAGCTGCCGCATGGCGTGTCCGAGCTCGACTATGCGGGCGGGCAGCGCGGCAGCCCGGTCGAGGTGGTCTTGAGCGAGCTGCACAAGCTGCCGATGCCGGCAGGGGCCGAGCTCGTGCTCGAAGGCGAGATGTACGGCGACAGGCCGAAGCTGGAAGGGCCGTTCGGCGAGTTCATGGGCTACTACGCGAGCGAGGCCAGCGAGCAGCCGACGATCAAGATCAGGCGGGTCTATCACCGCAACGATCCGATCATCACGCTCGCGATCCCGTCGCGGCCGCCGTCGAACTTCACGGTCGCCCGCGCCGTGGTGAAGGCCGCGATGATCTGGGACGAGATCGAGAAGGCGGGCGTGCCCGGCGTGCAGGGCGTGTGGAATCACGAGGCGGGCGCCGGGCGGCTGTTCAATGTCGTCTCTATCAAGCAGATGTATGCCGGGCACGCCAAGCAGGCAGGCATGCTCGCCGCCAATTGCCGGTCCGGCGTCTATGCCGGCCGCTGGGTGGTCGTCGTCGATGAAGACATCGATCCGTCCAATATTCACGACGTCATCTGGGCGATGTCGACGCGCTGCGATCCGGCCGAGGATTTGGAGATCGTGCACAGACTCTGGAGCACGCCGCTCGATCCGATGCTGCGCGGGCCGCCCTATCAGAGCAACCGCGCCGTCATCGATGCCTGCCGTCCGTGGGGTTGGAAGGACGAATTTCCGCGCGTCGCCGAGGCGAGCCCGGAGCTGAAGGACAAGGTCATGGCCAAGTGGGCCCACCTGTTCCGCTCTCCGGGGAGCGGTTGACCATGAAGCTCGCGCGTTTCGGCGACGACCGCATCGGCATCGTCCGCGACGATGTCATCGTCGACGTGACGGGGATCGCAGGAGCGGTGCCCGGCGAATGGCCGCCGGTCGCGATGAACCGCCTGATCGCGAATTTTGCAGAATGGCGGCACAAGCTCGAAGCTGCCGCACGCGGCCAGGGCGTGCCCTTGGCCCGCGTGCGCCTGCTGACCCCGGTGCCGTGGCCGAGCAAGGTCGTCGCCTATCCGGTCAACTATCACGAGCACGGCGCAGAGATGCACGTCGGATACCGCGCCAACAATCAGGGGTTCTTCTTGAAGCCGCCGTCGGCGGTCAGCGGTCCCTCCGATCCGATCGTGCTGCCGGTCAACGACGGGCGGCGCATCGACCACGAATGCGAGCTCGCCATCGTCATCGGCAAACAAGGGCGCGACATCCCTCGCGAGGCGTATCGGGACTACATCTTCGGCTATTCCTGCCTGATAGACGCGGTGATCCGCGGCAAGGAGGAGCGGGTCGCGCGCAAGGCCTTCGACACGTTCTGTCCGGTAGGCCCGTGGGTCGTGACCGAGGACGAGATCGGCGACGCCGCCTCACAGCTTCAGGGAACGCTTTGGGTCAACGGCGAAATCAAGCAGGACGCGAACACCCGCGACCTCGTGCTCGACATCCCCGGCATGATCGAGATGGCGTCCTCGGTCATGACGCTCTATCCCGGCGACATCATCGCGACCGGCACGCCCGCCGGTGTCGGACCGATCCGTCCCGGCGACACGGTGAAGATCCAATTCGAACGCGTCGGCTCGATGACGCTCGACGTGGTCCAGGGCGACACCGGCAAGCATTCGATCTTCGCCGCACCGCCCGAAGGGGCTTGAGGCCTGCTACTTCAGCGTCGCGAGGTGGGCGATGATGTCGTCGACATCGCCGCGGTTGGTCATGCCGGAAAACGGCATGCGGTTCCCTTTCACCTTGCCCTGCGGGTCCATCAGATATTCGCGCAGATTCACCTCGGTCCAGGTGAGGTTCGAGCGCGTCATCGCAGGCGAATAGCGGAAATTGTCCAGAGCGGCGGCCTTGCGCCCGACGACGCCTTTGAGGCTCGGGCCCAGCGCGTCCGCCTTTTCCGTATGGCAGGCCACGCAGGCGAGGAACAGCTCCTTGCCGTGGTTGGCGTCGGCCGCGAAGGCCGATGCCGAGCCGGCAAACGCGACGACCAGCACGCCCGCATGAATGAAACGCATGACGGTGAATCTCCCTTGCGACTGTTCAAGCCTGAACCAACGGACCCGGACTCTGCAAGGGCGTCGATATTTCGGCCGTTCTTTCGCCCTTGGGCGCGGCTGCGACCAACGTCTCGATGGAGGGGTAGTCCAGTTTGCCGGTGGCGAGCAGCGGCATGGTCTCGACCACCATCAGGTCCCGCGGGACCATGATCTCGGGGATTCCGCGCTCCCTGCCGTGGGCCAGGATGGCGCTCACATTTGCCGCCTGCCGGGTTGTCACCAGCAGCAGCCGCTCGCCCTTTCGGGAATCGGGCAGATTGATCACCGCATGCTGATCGTCCGGCCACAGCGAACATACCAACGCCTCGGCCGCGGTCATGGACACCATCTCGCCGGCAATCTTGGCAAAGCGCTTGGCGCGGCCCTTGATGGTGACGTAGCCCTCCGCGTCCAAGTCCACGATGTCGCCGGTATCGTACCAGCCATCCTCGAGCTTTTCGATCTGGCCCGGCGAGGTTGCGCGCATGTAGCCCAGCATGACGTTCGAGCCGCGTACGAAGAGGCGGCCCCCGGTCTCGACACCCGGCACGGGAACCGTGCGCCATTCGACACCGGGGAGGAAACGGCCGACCGTGCCGGCCCGGCAATGCATCGCCGTGTTCATCGCGAGCACCGGCGCCGTCTCGGTCGCGCCATAGCCTTCCAGGATTCGCGCCCCGAAGCGCTCGAAGAAAAGCCGCTTCGTCTCGTCGCGGACCCTTTCGGCGCCCGCAAAGATGTATCGCATCGCGTAGAAATCATAGGCATGGGCGTATTTCGCCCAGCCGGTCAGGAACGTGTCCGTGCCGAAGCAGATGGTTGAATCCGTGTCGTAGATCAGGCTCGGCACGACGCGATAGTGCAGCGGCGAGGGATAATGGAACGTCCTGATGCCATAGAGCAGCGGCAGGATCGTGCCTCCCGTGAGCCCGAACGAGTGGAACATCGGCATGGCGTTGAAGACGCGGTCCGCGCCGCTGAAATCGACGACGGTGGAAAGCTGCGCGCAATTGGTCACGATGTTGCGGTGGCTCAGCGCCACACCCTTGGGCGTGCCCTCCGAGCCGCTGGTGAAGAGTACGACCGCGACGGACTCCGCCGATGCAAGCGCGCCCGGGAGCCTGCGCGCGAACCGCACATCCAGCATCCCTCTCAGCTTGGCGCTGAACCCCAAAGACGCGCGCAGGTCCTCGATCCACAGGATGCGCACCTGCGTCTCCAGGGTCTCGATGACTTTGCCGAGCTTTGCCTTCTCGATGAAGGCGCGGCTCGAAACGATCGTCGTTGCCGCGGCGGCCGTGCACGCCGTGAGCATCGCATCCGCTCCGGCGGAGAAATTGAGCATCGCGGGAACGCGTCCGAACGCCTGGAGCGCCATGAATGTCACGACCGTCCCGTTCGCATTCGGCAGCAGGACGCCGACCCGCTCGCCGATCTTGGTCTCCGCCGCAAGCCTGCGGCCAAGGATGGCGGCGCCGAGCAGCAGCCGGTTGTAGCTGATGGGTTCGCGGGCAAGGTCTTCGGCAATCGCGATGCCGCCGCCATGCTTCGCGCGGGCATCGAGCAGGGCGGAGAACAGCGTGCGGTCGGTCTGCTTGGCACGGAACACGGTGGCGACGAGCAGATCCTGCAGCGCTCTGCCGAGCGCCTCACGCCGCTGGTGCCGGTCAAGCGCGAGCGCGGGATCTGGCGTCAGATCGACGGGCGGCATGATGGTCACCGACAGCCTCGGAAACCACCGCATCGGCAGTTTCCCCTTCATCCGTCCGAGCCTGGTGAATTGCAGCCCGTCGATGCTGATCGGCAGAACCTTGGCGCGCGCCTTGTCGGCGACCACGCCGGCGCCCTCATAGACCTTCATCAGCGCGCCGGTATTCGTCAGGCGGCCTTCGGGAAAGATCATCAGCTTGCGGCCGCCGCGCACAGCCTCGACCATGTACTTGACCGAGTAGGCGGACTGCACGTCCACTTTGAAGATGTCGACGGCGGCGAGGAACGGTCGCGCCCACCACAGCTGCGTCATGCGTGTGTGCACGGCGAAGGTCGGGCTGTCGGGAAGATAGCAGGCGATGAGGCACGCATCGGCGAAGGACAGGTGGTTGGCGACGATGACGACGCGGTCCCCGGCTGCGTGATAGTTCTCCAGCCCGTTGACGGTGACGCCGTGGAACGTGTCGAAATAGAATCGGAACAGCGTGCGCAAGACGTGCTGGGGAAGCAGGCGCACGATCCAGACGGCGACGAACAGATTGGCGATCGCCAGCATCGTGAGCACGGCCGGCGGCGAGAAGCCCGCTGCGTCGAGGGCAAAAGCGGCACCCGAGCCCGCCACCATGAAGGCGGCGCTGACGACGTTGTTGGCCGCGATCATGCGCGCTCGAGCATCCTTGGGCGCGTTGTGCTGGATAAGCGCGTAGAGCGGCACGCTGAACGCGCCGCCGCAGGCGGAGAGCGCAAACAGGTCGATCAGCATCCGCCAGCCTTGGACCGAGGCGAGCACGGCAGCCGTATCGGCGAGGTCACCGGCCGCCAGCGACGCCGCGGCGAAGTCCCAGCAGAAGATCGATATGCCGAGCGCCGCGAACGGCACGTGCCGGGGCGAGACCTCGCCTTTGAGCAGCCTCGCGCAGAGCATCGATCCAAACCCGACACCGACGGCAAACACCATCAGCAGCAGCGTCGCGACATCGCCGCTGGCGTGCAGCACGTCGCGGACGATCGTCGGAAACTCGGTCAGCAGCGTCGCGCCGACCACCCAGAACCAAGCGAGCCCCAGGATCGAGAGCCAGATCGGCCTGATGGACGCAGCCTGCCGGACGATGCGCCAGGTTTGCAGCGGCAAGTTCGCGCCGATCTTCA
>Ga0137423_1000537_pt1 | contig 11495 bp, 11 predicted proteins | sample EasRivERMZT600_2_FD_102326 | JGI IMG/M metagenome (GOLD analysis project Ga0137423, IMG submission 102326) | Soil microbial communities from meander-bound floodplain in the East River, Colorado, USA - East River MetaG ERMZT600_2 | ecosystem: Environmental > Terrestrial > Soil > Floodplain ...
AACCGCGGGATGACGCCCGTCATTCGCGTCCTTACCGCGGCCGACCGGCCGCAGGCCGCGCTTGCGACCACCCCGACAAGGACGCGTCCCACCCTGATCGAGGCGGTGTCGTCCAACCCCGACATCGGTCTCGAGCGTTCGCCCGGCTTCGGCGAGCACACGTTCCGGCTGGTCATTCCGCCCAACAACGCAGGCACGCTCGCGCTGCACTTTCAGGGCGTTAGGGAAACGCCATCCTTGCTCGCCTGGAGCGAACCGGCGCTGGTCGCGCATAACCGTCAATACGCCGTGCTGACCGGCCTCGTCTCGGGATTGCTGATTGCGGCAACGGCATTCGCCGCCGGCACCGCGGTTCTTTCCAGGCGGGTATTTGCCCGATGGGCGGCTTTGTTCCTGGCGGCCATTGTCGTGGGCGAACTGTCGCGCACCGGCTTCTTCGACGCCTCCTGGCTGGCCGCGTATGCCGGACCCTATGCGTTGTCGGCGTTCGCCTTGTCGGTGGGACTTGCCTGCGGAATCTGGCTTGTCGATTACGTGACGTCGTTCGCGGCCTTTTCGCGCGGCTTGGCGCGCTTGCGTGATGGGGTGGCGATCGCGATCCTTGTGATCGGCGTCGCCGCGTTTGTCGGCCTTCCTTACGCAGGCGTGACGGTCCGCGCGCTTGCGGTCGTAGGAGCGGCCGCCGCAGCCGCATACCTCATGCATTGCGGGCGGCTGGGAATTTCCGGCGCGCGGCGGCTTGCGCCGGCGGCCGGCATCTTCGCGTTCGTGACCGCGGCCGCGATGCTGAACGCATTCGGAGTCTTTGGCGGCAATCTTGTCGCACCCGGCGCCATCGGCGGGTTCTCCGCCGCGGGCGCGCTGCTCGTCGCGTTGGCGGCATCGGTCCCTATCGAGCCGCTCGCGCAGCCGTTGCAGCGGCAACCCAAGCCGCAGCGCCCCGCGAAACGTCCCGCGCCCGTCGCAGCCGGTGCGGTGGCGAAAGTCCGCGTGGACTCCGCGCCCTCGGCTCCGGAAACGGCTGCGGGACCGAGCGATGCATTGACGGGGCTGGGCACGCGCGCCGCGCTGATCTCGTTCCTCGATGCCTCACCCGGCGGTCTCAAGCATTCGGCGCTCGCGCTGTTCGACATCGAGCGCTTCAAGGCGATCAATGACAGCCTCGGCCAGCACGGCGGCGACACGTTGCTGCTGGCGCTCGTCGAGCGGATCGAAACCGGGTTGGGCCGCGGACGGCTGTTCCGCGTCAGCGGCGGCATGTTTGCGGTGGCGGAGACCGGCGTCGCGGATCTCGCGGCCTTTGGACGGCGCATTTTCGATTTGATGAGCGCACCGTTCTCGATCAGCGGCCGTGAAATTTACGTGCAGGCCAGTGTCGGCGTCGCGGCAGGTTCGAAGGCAGAGCGTGGGCGAGACCTTCTGTTCAACGCCGAACGCGCAGTGACCGAGGCCAAGCGCGAGGGTGGAAGCCGCGTCGCGCTCTATTCGGCCACACTCGCCAAAACTCCTGCGCGCGATCCGGTGGCGCTCGAGACGGACCTGCGCCAGGCCCTCGAAAGAGACGAGATCGAGGTTTACTATCAGCCGATCATACGGCTGAAGGACGGCGCCATCGCCGGCTTCGAGGCGCTCCTGCGCTGGCGCCATCCGCGCAGCGGCCTGATCCAGCCGGACGAATTCGTTGCCCATGCCGAACGCAGCGACCTGATCGTCAATCTCGGGCGGCAAGCGTTGCGTCAGGCGGCCAAGGATCTTTCACGCTGGCAGCAATTTTTCCCGTCGCGGCCGCCGCTCTATGTCAGCGTCAACGTCACCTGGCGGCAGATCGCCGATGAGGGCTTCGCGAAGGAATTGGGCGAGATCCTCAGCCGCGCCGGACTGGCGAAGGATTCGCTCCGGCTCGAAGTCACCGAGAGCGCCGTCATGGCGGGCGCCGAAAGCGCCGAAGCGGGCTTGAAGCGGCTCAAGGCGATGGGCGCCAGCCTCGCGATCGATGATTTCGGGACGGGGCATTCCTCGCTCAGTCAGTTGGCGCGTCTTCCCTTCGATACGCTCAAGATCGACAAGAGCTTCATGATGTCGGTGCGCCACGATGCGGCCGGCCCCAAAGTTCTCGCGTCCATCCTCTCTCTTGCCCAGGAGCTCAAGCTCGTCGCCATCGCGGAAGGCGTTGAGTCCAAGGAGGAAGTGACCTTGCTCAAAGCGTTGGGATGCGAGCAGGGGCAGGGCTTCCTGTTCGGCGCACCCATGCCGTCGGCGCAGGTCTTCGGCTTCATCGCAAGCGCGAAGCAGGGGCGAATAGCGAATAGCGAATAGCGAATGGTTTCTACTCGCCATTCGCCATTCGCTACTCGCCCTTCCCTTATGCCCGCCCCGCGTCCGAGACGAGGCCCGACGGGCCGATGCCGAGCCGGGCGAGTGCCGCGCTCCATTTCGCCTGCGGGTCGGTTCCGAACACCAGCGTCGGATCGGCCTGGCAATGGATCCAGCCGTTGACCTGGAACTCGTTCTCGACCTGGCCCGCGCCCCAGCCGGCATAGCCGAGCGCGAACAGCGCGCGTTTCGGCCCGCGCCCATCGGCAATGGCGCGCAGGATGTCGAGCGTCGCGGTGAGCGATATGTCCTCGGACACGGAAAGGGTCGAGTCGCTGGCCTCGTAGTCGCCGCTGTGCAGCACGAAGCCCCGGCCGGTTTCGACCGGCCCGCCATAAAGGATCGGAAGCTCGCCGGCCTTGGGGCCGGTTTCGATCTGAAGCTGCTTCATCAGTTCGGCGAAGGTGAGCCCGGGAATCGGCTTGTTGATGACGATCCCCATGGCGCCCTTGGACGAGTGGGCGCACATGTAGATGACGGTCTGGGCGAAGCGCTCATCCGCCATACCCGGCATGGCGATGAGAAGCTTGCCTTCGAGGAAGTTTTCTCCCTCATCGACGCGGGTGTCGCGAGCGGTCGCCATTGTGGGAGGTTACTGCCGCGATGGCCCTACGCAAATAGCTTCTCGCCTCTTTCGGCAGGCGAGGCCGTGGGATAAAAGCCCACGTTCAGCCAGCACATGAAGGACGCGAACATGATCAAAATTGGGGACAAATTGCCGTCGGTGGCGCTTCGTGAAGTCAAGGACGGGGGCGCTCAGGAGGTCTCGACCGACGACTTCTTCAAGGGAAAGAAGATTGCGCTGTTCGCCGTCCCGGGCGCCTTCACCTCGACCTGCTCGGTCAAGCACCTGCCGAGCTTCGTCAACAATGCCGACGCGCTCAAGAAAAAGGGCATCGATCAAGTGGTCTGCACCGCGGTCAACGACGCGGCCGTGTTGCGCGCCTGGGGCGAGCAGGCCAACGCCACGGGCAAGGTCACGATGCTCGCCGACGGCAACGGCGATCTCGCACGCGCGCTCGGCCTGGAGGTCGATCTGACCAAGGCGGGAATGGGCAAGCGCAGCCGGCGCTACTCCATGCTGGTCGATAACGGCGTGGTGAAGCAGCTCAATGTCGAGGAACCCGGCGGCTTCGGCGTCTCCAGCGGCGACACCTTGTTGACACAGGTTTAGGGACGGGGCTGCTATAGAGCGTAACTCCCAATCCATCTCCCCCTTGAGGGGAGGTCGAACCGCCGAAGCGCACAGCGCAGGCGGTTCGGGTGGGGGGTAGGGCGCATGGACAGTGTGTGAGCGGAGCATGATGTGGCTCAGTTCAATATCGGGCCGACCTATTGCGAGACGTTGAGCGCGTTGAACGCGACGTCTCTTACGTATCCGATCGAGCCTGCGAACGCGGTCTCGAACGGCGTCATCGTGCTGTTCGGTCTCGCCTCGATGTACATGGTGGCGAAGCGTACTCCTCGTGCCTACGACCTCTACATCGTTTCCGCGCTGCTGATCGCTTGCGGCATCGGTAGCGGCATCTGGCACGGCTTCCGCGATGGCACAGCCCTGTTCTGGGAAGTGCGCGCGGGCCTGTTCTTCCTCTTGGGCCTCGCGGTCTGCTGGTCGTGGCGCCTGTGGTCGCCGATCGGCGCGGTCGCCTTCGTCATTGCCTTCGTGTTCACCTTCGAATACTCGCGCGACTATCTCAGCGTTCCTGGTCAGCGCTGGGTCGCGGCGGCGCCGTCCGTTATTTTGTTCGGCTCCATCCTAGCCGCCCAGACGGTGATGCGTTCGAAGAAGGCTGCCCTTCTCGGCCTCGTGGCGATGGGATTGTCGCTCACCGCGCTCGGCTTCCGCACCTACGACCTGACCGTGTGCGACAGCTTCCCGATGGGCACGCACTGGCTCTGGCACATCTTCAACTCCGCCGGCGGCTTCGCCGCGATGCTCGCGATCATCACGCTGCAGACCCAAGGCGCACCCCGCCGCACAGAACCCGTCAGCGCCGCGGCGGAATAGTCACCTTCCTGGTATCGCCCCCCGCGCCAGCGCATCGGCGCGCTCGTTCTCGATATGCCCGTCATGGCCGCGCACCCAGCGCCACTTGACGTCGTGCCGCTTCACCGCCTCATCGAGCATCTTCCACAGATCGTCGTTCTTGACCGGCTTCTTGTCGGACGTCTTCCAGCCATTGGCCTTCCAGCGCGGCAGCCATTGCTGCAAGCCGTCCATCACGTATTTGGAATCCGTGTACAGCGTCACCGCGCTCGGCTTCTTGAGCGCCTCCAGCGCCTTGATCGCGGCCATCAGCTCCATGCGGTTGTTCGTCGTCAGCCGCTCGCCGCCGGAGAGCTCCTTCTCGTGTTCGCCCGCGCGCAGGATCGCGCCCCAGCCGCCCGGTCCGGGATTGCCGCTGCACGCGCCGTCGGTGAAGATTTCAATCCGCTGCAAGATCGCGCTCACAATCCATAGGCGTCGGCGCTCTTGATCGTGCGGTGGAAGCGCAATCTCCTCGCGAATTCGCGCGGGTCCTTCGGCCGCACCAGCGCCAAGGGATCGGGATTGAGCCAATCGTAGAGCCGCGTCAGCAGGAAGCGCAGCGCAGCACCGCGGCAGAGCAGCGGCATCGCCGCGCGCTCGTCCGGCTGAAGCACGCGGCTCGACTGATAGCCGGCGATGAGCGCGCGCCCCTTGGTCAGATTGAACGCCCCGTCGTTTTCGAAACACCACGCGTTCAGCGTGACCGCAAGATCGTAGGCCAGCGCGTCGCGGCACGCGAAGTAGAAGTCGATGATCCCCGACACCTCGTTATCGACAAACAGCACATTGTCCGGGAAGAGGTCCGCATGGATGACGCCGTCCGGCAGGGACGACGGCCAGCGCGCTTCGAGCGCCAACAGCTCGTCCTCGATCAGCGACCTCAATCCCTCGGCGACCGAATCCTCTTTCCCCGCGCAGTCGGCCGCCAACACCTTCCATCCCGCCAAACCGAAACTGTTGGCGTGCTGGCCGGTGAATCCCACACCAGCCTCGTGCAGCTCGGCCAAGGCGCGGCCAGCTCGTCCGCACAGCTCGACCGGCGGACGCCGCAGCGACACGCCGTCGAGAAAGGTGAGGATCGCCGCCGGACGTCCGTTGAGCACGCCCGTATGCTTACCGTCCTTCGAGTGGACCGGCGTCGGGCATCGTATGCCGTCCCGCGCCAAATGCTCCATCAGCCCGAGATAGAACGGAAGGTCGTTCGCCTCCACTCGCTTCTCGTAGAGCGTTAGGATGTATGCGCCCTTCGATGTCTGAAGGTAGTAGTTGGAGTTCGAGACGCCCTCCGCGATCCCCTTGAAGACATGGGCGTGGCCGAGATCATAGGAGGCCAGGAAGACCTCCAGCTCCTCGAACGAGACATCGGTGTAGACCGCCATGGGCTATCCGGCCACCAGCGCACGCGGCAGCTTGAACTCCACGTCCTCGCGCGTCACGACGGCTTCCTCGACGGTGACGTCGTAGCGGCTCCTGAACGCGGCGATGACGTCGTTCATCAGGATTTCCGGGGCCGAGGCGCCGGCCGAGAGGCCGACAGTGCTCGCGCCTCCGATCGACTCCCAATCGATGGCGTCGGCATTCTCGATCAGGCGCGCGGTCTTTGCACCCGCCTTGCGAGCGACTTCGACCAGTCGCTTCGAATTCGAGGAATTCGTTGACCCGATGACGAGGACGATCTCGGCATGCGGCGCGATCGCCTTGATCGCCTCCTGCCGGTTGGTCGTGGCGTAGCAGATGTCTTCCTTGTGCGGCCCCGCGATGGTCGAGTAGCGCCGCCTCAGCGCCGCCACGATCTCGGCCGTGTCGTCGACCGACAGAGTCGTCTGCGTGATATAGGCGAGCGGCGTGCCTTCCGCGAACGACAGGCGTCCGACGTCGCCCACCGTCTCGACCAGCACGACCGCGCCCGGCGGCAGCTGCCCCATCGTTCCGATGACTTCGGGATGTCCTTCGTGGCCGATGAGGATGATGGTGTGGCCGGCCCGATGGTGGCGCTCAGCTTCGACATGAACTTTGGACACCAGAGGGCAGGTGGCATCGAGATAAAACAGCTTCCGGCGCTGCGCCTCCTGGGGCACCGATTTCGGCACGCCGTGGGCCGAGAAGATCACCCGCGCGTTCTCCGGCGCCTCGTCCAGCTCCTCGATGAAGACCGCCCCGAGCTTCTCCAGCCGCTCCACCACGCTGCGGTTATGGACGATCTCGTGCCGGACATGGATCGGCGGCCCGAACTTCTCGAGCGCGAGCTCGACGATGCGGATGGCGCGGTCGACGCCGGCGCAAAACCCCCGCGGCGCCGCCAACAGCAGCGTCAGCCGGGGCTTTGTCGCCCCGTGGCCCGACTTGATCGGGCCATCCATCCGGCGCGTGTCGACGCGCCGAGAGAGGCCTTTCGGGTCTGATCCCACTGCTGTCATCACCCCATCATAGCGCGGCTTTTCTTCCGTAGGCTGCTTGGTTACAGTCCGCCGGGTCCAGGGTAAACCACTCTTTTTGAACGGAATCTTATGCGGCGTTTGCAGGTTTTCGCCCTTCTCGTGCTGCCTTTGGTGCTGTCCGGCTGCATTCGGCTCGGCGAACGGCTCGGTTTTCGGGAGCCCGCGATGGTCCTGGTCGAGGGTGGCCCCCCCTGTCCCAGCACGGCGGTGCTGTCGGATGCGGTCACGGTGACCAAGCTCCGGCCCGGAGCTCCGGCGACGCCGCCAAACCCCGCAAACGTCGTCCTCGCCGCGGAGATGTCGCAGGCCGTACTCGAGTGCGAATACAACGGCGAGACCAACGCCGTCACCATGGACATCAATTTCGCCGTGCGCGCCACGCGTGGCATGGCGGCGACCGGAGCCGATCCCGAGCTCGACTATTTCATCGCCGTGGTCGATGCCGAAGGCACGCTGCTGACCAAGAACATCTTCAAGAGCCGGCCCGATCTCAGCGGCCCGATGGGCGTCTATACGCAGAACGTCAGCAACTTCGTGTTCCAGCTCGCGATGGACAAGCGCCCGATCGACTACCAGCTCCTGACCGGCTTCCAGCTCACGCCGGCCGAGCTCGCCTACAATCGCATTCCGAGACCGCTGCCTCAGCCTCAAGCACGCCGCCCATGACTTCGCTTCTCGCCGAGCTCTCAGCGATCGCGGGAGCCGCGTTCGCGGCGGAGGGCATTTCGCCCGAGCTCGGCAAGGTGCAGGTCGCAGACCGTCCCGATCTCGCCGAGTTCCAGTGCAACGGCGCGCTCGCCGCGGCCAAGCTCGCCAAGGCCAACCCGCGTGAGATCGCGGAGAAGATCGCCGCCCGCTTGCGCGAATCGCCGCTGATCGGCGAAGCGGTGATCGCCGGCCCCGGCTTCGTCAATCTCAAGCTCGCGCCCTTGGCCCTCGAACAGCGGCTCCAGGCGCTCCACGCGCGGCCCGACAGCGCGCTCCCCGCGAGCGGGACCGGCAAACGCGTCATCGTCGATTTCGGCGGCCCGAACATCGCCAAGCCGATGCATGTCGGACACCTGCGCTCTTCCATCATCGGCGATTCGCTCCAGCGGCTGTTCCGCCTCAACGGCTGGTCGGTCACGAGCGACGTGCATCTCGGCGATTGGGGCCTGCCGATGGGGCAGCTGATCGCCGAGCTCGCCGTGCGCCGGCCGGAGCTGCCGTATTTCGACCCCGCGGACAGAAGCCCCTATCCGAAAGAGTCCCCGGTCTCGATGGACGATCTGGAGGAGATGTATCCGGCCGCGGCCGCTTCCTGCAAAGCGGACCCCAAACGGCTCGAAGCCGCACGCCTTGCGACGGCCGAATTGCAGGCGGGGCGGCCGGGCTATCGCGCGCTGTGGCGCCACTTCCACGATGTGTCGGCCGCCGGTCTCAAGCGTGAGTTCGCCAGTCTCGGTGTCGTGTTCGATGAATGGAAAGGCGAATCCGATGCCGATCCGCTGATCCCCGGCATGATCGAACGCCTCAAGAAAGAACACTTCGCCGTCATGGACGAGGGCGCGCTCATCATCCCCGTGGTCGAGGACGCCGACACCAAGGAGGTGCCGCCGCTGATCCTGCTCAAATCCGACGGTGCCGTGCTCTACGGCACGACCGATCTCGCGACCATCGTCGACCGCGTGCGCGAGCAGGATCCCGATCTCATCCTCTACGTCGTCGACCAGCGGCAGCATTCGCATTTCGAACAGGTGTTCCGCGCCGCGCACAAAACGGGGCTCGCTGGAAAGGCCGCGCTCGAACATATCGGGCACGGCACCGTGAACGGCCCCGACGGCAAGCCGTTCAAGACCCGCGCCGGCGGCGTGATGAAGCTCTACGACCTCATCGCCATGGCGACCGAGGAAGCGAGCAAGCGATTGGCCGAGCAGGGTCTCGCGCTCGACTATCCGGAAGCGGAGCGCAGCGCCATCGCCAAGAGCGTGGGCGTGGCCGCGATCAAGTTCGCCGATCTCGCCAACAACCGCATCTCGAACTACATCTTCGATCTCGAACGCTTCACGCGCTTCGAAGGCAAGACCGGGCCCTATCTGCAATACGCCGCCGTCCGCATCCAATCGATCCTGCGCAAGGCCGAAGCCGAGGGATTTGCCGTCGCCGCACCAATCATCCGTTCGGACGAAGAACGCCAGCTCGCGCTCCAGCTTCTGCTGATGCCCGAGGCGCTCTTGAACGCGGAACTCAAACGCGCGCCCAATCTCGTCTGCGATTACGTCTTCACGCTCGCGCAGAACTTCAGCCGCTTCTACACCGAGCACCACATCATGCGCGAAACCGACGAGTCGTTACGCGCCGCCCGCCTCGGCCTCTGCACACTGACCCTCGCATCGCTCAAACGCACGCTGAACGTCCTCGGCATCGACGTGCCCGAGCGGATGTAAGCGCGGTTGACTTGATCCCCCTCGCGCCTAATATCCCTCCGTCAAACGCCCCCTGCGGGAGACATCCACCAAGCTATGCAACGGTGGAGGCCGAAGGAGCAACCGCCCCGGAAACTCTCAGGCAAAAGGACCGCAGGGGAACACGACAGTCTGGATAGAAGGGCAACAGCCCTCACCGAAGGGGTAAGGCCGCGTCGGCCAATCTCTCAGGTCCAAGGACAGATGGGGCGCATTCCGGCAGACGCCGGAATGCTGCCGCAACCTATTGGACCAAACGCGTGGCTTCATTATCCGATCTCCGCAAGACGCCGCTGCATTCCCTGCACATCTCGCTCGGCGCGCGCATGGTGCCGTTCGCGGGCTACGACATGCCCGTGCAGTATCCCGAAGGCATCATCAAGGAGCACCTGCACACGCGCGCCCAGGCGGGCCTCTTCGACGTCTCTCATATGGGGCAGGCGACGCTCGATGGTTCCGATCCCGCCGCCGCGCTCGAGCGCCTCACGCCCGCCGACATCGCGGGCCTCAAGGACGGCCAGCAGCGTTATGCGCTGCTCTTGAACGACGAGGGCGGCATCAAGGACGACTTCATGGCGGCGCGCCTCCCCTCCGAGCGCGCGCTTCATCTCGTCGTCAACGCCGCGACCAAGGAGAGCGATTTCGCCTATATCGCGGACCGCCTCAAGGGCATCGCCGAACTGAAGCCGCTGCCCACGCGCGCGCTGCTCGCCCTTCAGGGCCCGGCCGCCGAAGACGTCCTCGTGCGTCACGATTACGACGTGCAGAATCTCGGCTTCATGAAAATCGGGCGCTTCCGCATCGCGGGCGCGGCCGCCATCGTCAGCCGCTCGGGCTACACCGGCGAGGACGGGTTCGAGATTTCGCTGGCCGCGAACGAGGCCGACCATGTCGCCCGCGCGCTTCTCGCCGAACCCGAAGTGCTGCCGGTCGGGCTCGGCGCGCGCGACTCGCTCCGGCTCGAGGCCGGGCTGTGTCTCTACGGTCACGACATCGACGAGACCACCTCGCCGATCGAAGCAGGCCTCGCCTTCTCGATCGGCAAGCGGCGCAAGATGGCGCGCGATTTCCCCGCGTCCGAACGCCTGATGACCCAGCTGCTGGAAGGCACCGCGCGCAAGCGCGTCGGTTTCCGCGTGCTCGACAAGGTGCCGGCGCGCGAGGGTGCTGAGATCGTCGATAAGACGGGCCGCGTCATCGGCCGCATCACCAGCGGCGGCTTCGGTCCGACCATCGGTGCGCCCATCGCGATGGGCTATGTGATGAGCGAATTCGCCTCCGATGGGACCGAGCTCGCCGTGATGGTGCGCGGCGCGGCACGCCCGGTCCAGGTGGCGCCGATGCCCTTCGTGCCGCATCGCTACAAACGAAACACATAGGAGCACGACATGGCGGATTTGCGCTTCAGCAAGAGTCACGAATGGCTTCGCGTGGAAGACGGCATCGCCACCGTCGGCATCACGCGATACGCCGCCGATCAATTGGGCGACGTCGTCTTCATCGAGCTCCCTGACGCGGGCAAGAAGGTCGCAGCGGGGGGCGAGGTCGCCGTGGTGGAGAGCGTGAAGGCCGCGAGCGAGATCTACGCCCCGGTCTCGGGCGAAGTGATGGAATCGAACGCGGCCATCAAGGATGATCCCGCCAAGGTGAACGCGGACCCCGAAGGTGCCGCCTGGTTCTTCCGCATGAAAATCTCCGGCACCGGCGACCTCGAAAAGCTGATGACCAAAGATCAGTACACGAACTACGTGAAGACGCTGTGAGTCTTGTCAGCGAACAACGCCCCCTTAATTTGTCATGGCCCGCGCACGCGGGCCATCCAGTTGGGATCGCCCCAGTGTCGAAGACGTACTACGTCTACATGATGGCAAGCGAACGCAATGGCACGCTGTACATCGGCGTTACCAGCGATCTTATTCGGCGGACGTGGGAGCATCGTGAGGGCATGGTTCCAGGCTTCACCAAGACGTACGGGGTCAAGACGCTCGTCTACTTCGAGAGTTATGCTGATGTCGGGCTGGCAATCGCTCGGGAAACCCGCCTGAAGAAATGGAAACGACGCTGGAAGATCGAATTGATCGAGAAGTCAAACCCTGCATGGAACGATTTGCATCATTCCCTCATGGACTGAGCGGCGTCGTCTGGATGGCCCGCTTTTGCGGGCCATGACAAGTTAAGGATTGAGGACTCCCTGATGCGCTACCTCCCCCT
>Ga0137423_1000544_pt1 | contig 11462 bp, 13 predicted proteins | sample EasRivERMZT600_2_FD_102326 | JGI IMG/M metagenome (GOLD analysis project Ga0137423, IMG submission 102326) | Soil microbial communities from meander-bound floodplain in the East River, Colorado, USA - East River MetaG ERMZT600_2 | ecosystem: Environmental > Terrestrial > Soil > Floodplain ...
CATAGCCTGCGATGCCAATCGGAATCAGCTTGTGCAGCGTACTCGGGGGGATCGCCTTGGCCATTCCGAGCACGCGCAGGTCGAACAAGCCGACCGTCGCCAACAGCAGCGACAGCCCGAGGAAGTGCAACGTCTCGAGCGTCGGCCATATCCAGCGGCCGTTTTCGATCACGAATTGATGCAGAAACGTGGCCCGGATCCACAGCTCCCAAGGCTCGGCAAATTCGGGCTCTTCGAACAAGGGGAACATAGGTTTCTCAGAAATTGTTCGGCATGCCGACGCGAAGCCATGTGTAGGTGTAAGCGAGAAGGCGCCCAGCGCAGATGACGCCCGCCCAGCAGGCGAGTGAAGTTATCGCCAGCAGCCGGCCTTGGCGCAGCACGCTCGCGGCGTCAGGATCGGGCTGAAGCAGGATCTGGCTGCGAATTCGCACCACCAAGTAAACCGCTGCCGCAATCAGTGTGAGCTTCACATAGAACACCGGATTGGTGAACGCCTTGTAGGGGTAACCGATCAGCAGCAGCGATCCGGACGCGAAATTCAGCGCCAGCGCGAGCCACATGACAGGATAGAATTTCGCCAATGCCGAGAGCGGCACACGGTTCGCCAACCCGAGCAGGCGCAGGTCGATTCCGGCGCTGATCCCCGCGAGGAATCCCATCCCGAGCGTGTGAGCCGACAGTATAAGCGGAAAAGCGAGCATCGACTCGCCGCGCACCCACATCGAGAGCGGCGATTGCTCCACCCAGTCGAAGGCCGCTTCGATGGGAGTCACGGCACGCTCAGCCGAGCCAGCCGAGTACGGCCCCCTGCACGACCAGCGCCAGCAGCCAATGACCGCCGTCGATCACGGTGAGCATCGGCTTGCGCCTCTGAAAGGCGTTGTTGACGGCGATCGTGGTGATGACGAAGCCGAGCCAGATGAGCGCGCCCGAAATGATCCCCGATCTCACGGTCACGGGACCGAGATGACCCATCAGTCCGGAAAGCATGACTGCCATGACCAGCGCGGCGACGAAGGAAAGTATCATGGGGCCCACGGGCATGCGGCGTTTCCCGTCCGGTCCGGTCATGTCGGCCTCGCTCCAGCCGAGCGCGGCAATCCATTGCTTGCCGAGAATTCCGTACCAAACGGCGCCCGCGAGCCATGAAGCGACGGCTGCTCCTAAAATCGCGACATAGTTGATCGGCGGCATGTCGTCCCCCAAGGTCGGGTGCCGGCCGCGCGAAAAGAGTCGCGCAAGCTGCCCCCTTGTTTCCACCCGACGAGCACAATACTCCCTTTCCGGCCGGCATAGGAGCATGGCGAGGATGTTCGGACGAACGTCGTTGGAGCATAGTGAGAGACGCTTCGCGCCGGGAGCGGCGGAGGTTGTTCAATGCTAGATCGCCCTAATCAGCGCCAGACCGAGCCCCGCCAGGCCGAGTCGAGCTTCATCGGCAAGGTCTTGATCGTGGTGCTCGTGGTCGCGTTGGCGGCGGCGGTCTGGCAGCTTGCGCTCGTTTTCATCCTCGGGTTCGGCGCCATCATGTTCGCGGTCACGCTCGACAATCTGGCGGCGCCGGTCGCCGAGAGATTGCGCTTGGCCAGACACGTCGCCCTCGCATTGACGACGGTCGCGCTCGTGCTGCTCTCCATCGGTTTTCTTGCTGCCTTTGGAACGCGTGCGGCCGACCAGTTCTCGCTCCTCGCCGCGCAACTGCCGGAAGCCTGGGAAGACACGCGGGCATGGCTCATTTCGTGGGAGCTCGGCCGCTGGCTGCTGACCATCGGCGAGGATGCGGCGACGGGGGCAGCGAGCACCATTCTCTCCGCGCTGCCGCTGGCCAGCGGCCTGCTCGGCTGGCTGGCCAATATCGCGCTGATCCTGGTGATCGGCATCTACCTTGCGGCCGATCCGGAGACCTATCTGGAGGGGGCCATCAAGTTGCTTCCGCCGTCCAAACGGAAGCGCGGCCGGCAGATCATCAATGCCGCCGGCGCCGACCTGAGAAAATGGCTGCTGGCCATGACGCTGGATATGCTCTTCCTTGGGACGATTACCGGGGTTGGGCTGTACCTGATCGGCGTGCCCGTGGCATTCGCTCTCGGCATCCTGTCCGGCATATCGGTATTCGTGCCCTATATCGGGCCGATCGTCGCCACCGTCCCCGGCCTGCTGATCGCGCTTTCGGTCAGCCCGACCCTCGCGCTCTATGCCGCGATCGTCTACCTCGTGGCGCAACAATTGGAGGGCAATGTCGCCCTGCCGCTCTTGCAGCGCTGGACGGTGAGCATGCCTCCCGCTGTCAGCCTGCTGGCCATTGTCGCCTTCGGCCTCTTGTTCGGACTCTGGGGGGTGTTGTTCGCCACCCCCCTGGCCGTGGTGACGATCAGGATCGTGCGCATGGCCTATGTCGAGGACTTTCTCGACGGTAAGGCGACGGAGTGAACTGGTTGGTTGTCACACCCCGTTTCATCCGCTAAAAGGCTCGGCTTTCCGGGCCGAAGAGGCGTCCGGCACCGCAAATATCAGGGAATTCCGCCATGCGTGAAATGGTCGACCTCACCGCCGAGCCGCGCGCCCAGCTGGGCAAGGGTCCCGCCTACCAGACCCGCCTCCAGGGCAAGATCCCGGGCATCGTCTACGGGGGCAAGGGCAATCCCCAAACCGTACAGGTCGACGAGCGCACCTTCGGCAAGCTTTACCAATCAGGCGCCATGCTTCAGACGCTGGTGATGCTGGACGTGGGCGGCACGAAGACGCGCGTCCTGCCGCGCGCCATTCAGCTCGATCCGGTTTCCGACCGGCCGATCCACATCGATTTCATGCGGCTCGAACCCGGCGCGCGCGTCCGCATCGCGATTCCCGTGCGCTTCCGCGGGCAGGAAAATTCGCCGGGCCTGAAGCTCGGCGGCGTGATCAACCTGGTCAGGCACGAGATCGAGGTCTATTGCTCGGCCGACAACATTCCCGACTACATCGAAGGCGACCTCGACGGGCTGGAGATCGGCGACAGCCTGCACATCGCCGACTTCAAGCTGCCCGAGGGCATCAAGCCCGTCATCCAGCGCAACTTCACGGTCGCGTCGATTTCGCCGCCCACGACCTTCGTGGAAGAGACCCCGGTCGCGGCTGCCGCAGAGGCCGGCGCCGTCGAAGGTGCTGTCGCCGAGGGTGCGGAAGGTGCTGCCGCTGCAGCGCCAGGTGCGGCACCGGGAGCTGCAGCTCCGGCCGCAGGTGCCGCGGCTCCGGCCGCGGGCGCGGCTTCCGCTGCCCCGGCCAAGGGCAAGGCCCCCGAGAAGGGCAAGAAGTAGTATCCAAGGTCGGAAGCCCGAAGCGAACCGGGCTTTCCGATTTCTGGTATCTGACTTTCGATGAGCGATTCACCCCTGCTGATCGCCGGGCTGGGCAACCCCGGCGAGAAATATGCGCGCCATCGCCACAATGTCGGCTTCATGGCTGTGGATGCCATCGCCGCGCGGTACCGCTTCGCGCCCTATCGGCCGCGCTATCACGGCTTCATCGCAGAGGGTGCGATAGCGGGGCGCAAGACTCTGCTCCTCAAGCCGATGACCTTCATGAACGAGAGCGGCCTCTCGGTCGGCGAAGCCGCGCGCTATCTCAAGCTGCCGCCCGAGGCGGTCGTTGTGGTGCATGACGAGGTCGATCTCGTACCGGGGAAGATCCGCGCCAAGGCCGGCGGCAGCGACGCGGGGCACAATGGCTTGCGCTCGGTGACATCGGTGATCGGCCCGGACTACCGCCGCGTGCGCATCGGGGTCGGGCATCCCGGCGTGCCCGCGATGGTGCACACGCATGTCCTGCGCGATTTCGCGAAGCTGGATTACGAGTGGCTGACGCCGCTGCTCGAAGCCATCACCGAGGCGGCGCCGTATCTTGCCGCCGATGACGATGCCGGATTCATGAATCGCGTGGCCCTGCTGACGAAGCCGCAGCGGCCGCAAAAGCCCAAACCTGAGCCCAAGCCCGGGCCGAAATCTGAGGAGAAGAAGCCGGATGGGCTTTAAGTGCGGGATTGTCGGCTTGCCCAATGTGGGCAAGTCGGCGCTGTTCAACGCCTTGACGCAGACCGCGACGGCGCAAGCGGCAAATTATGCGTTCTCGACCGTCGAGCCGAATGTCGGCGATGTCGCGGTGCCGGACGAGCGGCTGGACCGGCTGGCGGCCATCGCCAAGTCGGCGCGCATCGTGCCGACGCGCATCGCTTTCGTCGATATCGCGGGACTCGTGCGCGGCGCATCGAAAGGCGAAGGCCTGGGCAACCAATTCCTCGGTTCGCTCCGGGAGATGGAGGCACTCATTCATGTGCTGCGCTGTTTCGAAGACAGCGACGTTTCCCATGTCGAGGATCGGATCGACCCGGTGTCTGACGCGGAGACGGTCGAGACCGAACTGATGCTGGCCGACCTCGAGAGTCTCGAGCGGCGGATGACGGCGCTCGAGAAGAAGATGAAGACCGGCGACAAGGAGGCGAAGCTTCAACTCGCCCTTATGACCAAGGCGGTAGCACTGTTGCAGGACGGCAAGCCCGCGCGCGACGCAACACTGGCGCCCGAAGAGCGCGAACCGTACCGGCAGCTCGGACTGCTGACGCAGAAACCGGTGCTCTATGTCTGCAACGTGGACGAGGCGGCCGCTGTGGGAGGCAACGCGTATTCGGAGCGCGCCATGGCGATGGCAAAGGCTCAGAGCGCCGGGGCGGCGGTCGTTTCCGCCCGCATTGAAGAGGAGCTGGCGCAATTGCCGGCGGCCGAACGCGACGAGTTCCTCGCCTCGCTCGGGCTCGCCGAGCCGGGCCTCAACCGCGTCATCCGCGCGGGCTACGATTTGTTAGGGCTGATCACCTTCTTCACCGCGGGGCCGAAGGAGGCGCGCGCCTGGACCGTGGTCAAGGGCGCGCGTGCGCCGCAGGCCGCGGCGGTGATCCACAGCGATTTCGAGAAGGGCTTCATCCGCGCCGAGACCATCGCCTATGGCGATTACATCGCGGGCAATGGCGAGGCAGGCGCGCGCGAGGCGGGCAAGTTCCGGCTCGAGGGCAAGGAGTACGTGGTGCAGGATGGCGACGTCATGCATTTCCGCTTCAATGTCTGAACCGGCGGGCGGATGAGCGGGACAGAGCTTCTCCACTTCGAGGATTTCCGCGGCGGGCAGATTTTCCCGCTCGGCCGTCACACGCTGACCGCCGAAGAAATCATCGCATTCGCGAGCGAGTTCGATCCCCAGCCGCAGCACACCGACCCGGAAGCGGCGCAGGGCTCGATGCTGGGCGGGCTGGCGGCAAGCGGCTGGCATCTCAGCGCGCTCGCCATGCGCATAATGGTGGACGGATTGTTCAACCGCGCCACGTCGATGGGTGCGCCGGGCGTGGACGAGATCCAGTGGCGGAAGCCGGTTCTCGTCGGCGATCGCATCCGGCTCGAAGGCGAAGTGCTTGATACGCGGCTCTCGACCCGGCCGGATCGCGGCTTCGTGCGGTTCCGCTTTTCGATGACGCGCGATGAGGAACTCAGAAACGGCGAGCTGGTGATGATGTTCGTGTGTTCCGTGATGTTCAGACGGAGGACCGCCGGCTGATGTGGCTCGAAGACATGCCGTTGAGCATCAAGCTCACCCTGGGGTCCTACACCTTCACCGAGGAGAACATCATCGCCTTCGCCAAGCGCTACGATCCGCAGCCGTTTCACGTCGACAAGGACGCGGCGCTGCGTTCGGCCTATGGCGGACTGATCGCGAGCGGCTGGCACACCGCGGCGGTCTGGATGAAATTGATGATGGCCTATCGGCACACGCAAATTGCAGCAGGTGTGCAGGATACTCAGGCGAACTACGTCTCGCCGGGCGTGCGCGAGTTGCGTTGGCTGAAGCCGGTCAGGCCGGGAACGACGCTCACCTACACCAACGAGGCGTTCGCCAAGCTCGATTGGCCAACGCGCCCGCAATTCGGACTGATGGAAGGGAAGAACGAAGCGCGCGACGCGGCGGGCGAGCTGTATTACAGCTTCATCAACCGCGTGCTGATCGCGCGGAAACCCTAGCGTAAGCTGGCTTCGATGTTGCCGCCGTCGACGGTGACGACCGCGGCCGTGGTCTTGCGGGCCAGCGCCAAGAACACGAATGCGTCCGCCACGTCATCGGCGGTGACTTCGCGCCCGAGCAGGTTGCCGCTCATGTAGTCGGCTTCGGAAATCCCGCGCGCCTTGGCGCGGGCCGCGACCATGTCGGTCGTGAGCAGTCCGGTGCGGATGCGGTCGGCATTGACCGCGTTCGAGCGGATGCCGTCCTTGCCGTGGTCGAGCGCATATTGCTTGACGAGGAACAACGTCGCCGCCTTGGGCAGGCCGTAGGGACCGAAATCCTTCCCAGGATTGACCGCCTGCTTCGAGGTGTTGAAGAGCAGACAGCCGCCGGTGCCCTGCGCCTTCATGATGCGCACGGCGTTCTGAGCGACGGTCTGATGGGCGAAGAAATTCAGCTCGAACGATTGGCGCAAGGTCTTCTCGTCGACCTCGCCGATGCGGCCCTGCCAGGCGGCGCCGGCATTCGAGACGACAATGTCCACACCGCCGAACTTTTCCGCCACCGCATCGAAGGCGCGGCGGACGTCATCGCTGTTGGTCACATCGCAAGCGAGGCCGAGCGCGTGGCCGCCGATCTGCTTCACCACCGCGCGCGCCGCTTCGAGGTCGCGGTCGAGCACGGCGATCTCCGCACCCTCGCGCGCCATGGCTTTCGCCGTCGCCGCGCCGATGCCGGAGCCGCCGCCGGTGACGACAGCGACTTGCCGTGCCAGACGCTTCTCCGCGGCCTTGCCGAGCTTCGCCTGCTCCAGCGACCAATACTCGACGTCGAACTGATCTTCTTCCGAGATCGGCCGGTAGGAACTCATGCGCTCGGCATCGGTGATGACGTCGACCGTGTTCTCGGCGATGTCGGCGGCGATGGCCGCGTCCTTCGCCGAGGCGCCCAACCCGAACAGGCCGACACCCGGCACCAGGATCACACGCGGGAACGGATCGAGCTCCTTCTTGGCGCCGTTCAGACGCTTGTTGTTGCGGGCGAAATAGTCGTGATACTTCGCGACGAACCCTTCCACAGCCGCGCGTGCGGCTTTTTCCCATTCGCCGAATTTGTCGGCTTCGGGCGCAGGGACGATCAGCGGCCAGTTCTTGGTGCGGATCGTGTGGTCCGGCGTCGCTACGCCTTGCTGCGAATAGCGCGCAATCTCGGCGCCGTTGACGTAGTTGAGGATCTTCTCGTTGCAGCGGAAGCAGAGGATCTGCCGCTTGGCGATACCCTCGCTGCGATCGTTGACGAGTGCGCTCGCGCCGCGCAGCACCGGCGCGATGTCGGCGACCGGGGAGACCCGCGGCGGGAGGTTCGCCTGAACCAGCGTCTTCGTTCCACGCTTCAAGCGCTCCTCGGCGAGCGTGACCATTTCGATCATCAGCTCGTAGGCTTCGCGCGCGCCTTCGGCGAAGGTGAAGATGCCGTGGCGCAGCAGGATCAAGCCTTCGACCTTGGGATTGGCGGCGTAGATTTGGGCCACGCTCTTCGCGAGATCGAAGCCGGGGATGGTGTACGGCACATACGCCATGCGCGTGCCGAAAATGTCGCGCGCGAGCGTCTCGCCGTCGGGCTGATCGGTCAGTGCGAGCACGGCGGTCGAATGCGTGTGATCGACGAATTTGTGCGGCAGGAAGGCGTGCAGCAGTGTTTCCACCGACGGATTGGGCGCCGCCGAATCGAGCAGGTTCACCCGCTGATAATTGACCATGTCTTCGTCGGACAGTTTTTCGAGCGCGAGCAGCCGGCGCAGCGGCGCGAGCTTCACCGCGGGCAGGCCCGCCGGCTCGATGTCGCCCATGTCCCAGCCGGAGCCCTTGACGCAGATGACGTCGAGCTGATCGCCGAGCAGGTCCTTCGCCTTCGTCTTGACGGATGTGTTGCCGCCGCCGTGCAGCACGAGCGCCGGATCGCCGCCGAGCAGCCGCGTGGTGTAGACGCGCAGCGCGAGATCGGGCGCTATCCCCTTGTCGCCATAGCGCGCGACAGTGTTCTTTGCATCGCTTTCGGACCAGAGAGATTTCATTCGCCTATCTCTTCGTTTGCGGGTCAGGAAACAAGCTGCGCAGACCCTGCTCGTTGGCTTCGCAAATCCCCGCCTCGGTGATGAACCCGGTGACGAGGCGCGAAGGCGTCACGTCGAACCCCGGATTGGCGGCGCGGCTTCCCGGCGGCGTGATCTCCACTGTGGCCACGCGTCCGTCAGGCAGGCGTCCGGTCATGGTTGTGACTTCGCTTTCGCTGCGCTCTTCGATCGGGATCATATCGCCCGACGCGAGGGTCCAGTCGATGGTGGTGGAGGGCAGCGCGACATAGAACGGCACATCGTTGTCCTTGGCGGCGAGCGCTTTCAGGTATGTGCCGATCTTGTTGGCGACGTCGCCGTTCCGGGTCACGCGATCCGTTCCGACGATGGCGATGTCCACCTGGCCCTGCTGCATCAGATGCCCGCCGGCATTGTCGGCGACCACGGTGTGGTTCACGCCATGCGAGCCGAGCTCGAAGGCGGTCAGGGAGGCGCCCTGATTGCGCGGCCGGGTCTCATCCACCCAGACATGCAGCTTGATGCCGCCGTCATGCGCCATGTAGATCGGCGCGAGCGCGGTGCCCCAGTCGACGCAGGCGAGCCACCCGGCGTTGCAGTGGGTGAGGATGTTGAGCGGCCCGGATTTCTTCTCGGCGATTCCGCGCAGCAGGCCGAAACCGTGCTCGCCGATCCGCCGGCAGGTCTCGACATCCTCGTCGCAAATGGCAGCCGCTTCCCGCCATGCCGCATCGGCACGCTCGCTTCTCGGACGGTTCCGCACCGCATCCCGCACCCGATCGAGCGACCAGCGCAAATTCACCGCGGTCGGCCGCGTCGCGAGCAAAGCCGCGTGCGCCTTGTCGAGCCCGTCATCGGACGGATCGGCGCGCAGGCTGAGCGCGAGGCCATAGGCGCCCGTCGCCCCGATCAGCGGCGCGCCGCGCACAACCATCGTGCTGATCGCGCGGGCAGCGGACGCCATCGACGTGAGCCGCACCGTGCCGAAGCCGTGCGGCAGCTTGGTCTGGTCGATCACCTCGACGAAGCCATCCGTGGTCGTCCAGATGGAGCGGGTGTCGATGCCTTTGATTTTCATGTCGCCTATATGGCCTCTCGACGGCGCATTTCACAGTCCGGTGCGGCTCGCGGCCGGATCACGCCGGCGGCGGCCTGGTGGCTTGGACGGAGGGGCGCTTGGAAAATCCTTCCAGCCACGCCGCCAGGCGCGGATAGCGGTCGCGCCAGCCATCCTCGGGCGCGCGCAAATCGAGATAGCCGATCGCGCACGCCACAGCCAATTCGCCGATGGTCGGCTCGGCGGGGAATTTCACCGCGAACCGGTCGAGCGCTGCGAACGAGGCCTCGATCGATCTGGTCTGGCGCTCCAGCACCTCTTCGGAGCGCCGCCCTTCCGGCAGACGCCGCTCCTGGTTGCGCCGGACCACCGCATCAGCAAGGCCATCGCCCAAGGCCTGAAGGGTGAGCGCGCGCCAGCGCCCCTGCGCCTCGCGCAGCAGGCGGGCGCGCGGGAAGAACGTGCCGTTCCCCAACTCGTCGAGATATTCGCAGATCACAGGCGAATCGTAGATCGCCGAACCGTCGTCCAGGATCAGCGCCGGGATCTTGCCGAGCGGATTGACCGCGCGAAGCTTGGCGTCGGCGGGAAGACTGACGATCACATCCTCGACGCGGGGCTTCAGGCCAAGCTCATGGATGATGATGCGCGCTTTGCGCGCGTACGGCGAGTTGAGCGAGTAGTAGAGCTGCACGCGTTCCCCGTCGTATCGGTCAGTGGCCTTGGAAGGCCACCAGGGCGGTGACCTCCTTGCCGAGGGCGCGGATCTTGTCTGCGCCGCCAAGCTCGGGAAGATCGATGACGAAGCAGCAGCCGACGACCTTGGCGCCTGCGCGCTCCAGGAGCTTGATCGCCGCAAACGCCGTGCCGCCGGTGGCGATCAGGTCGTCGACCACGATGACATGCTCGCCCTTGGCGACTGCGTCCTCGTGAATCTCGACACGGTCCACGCCGTATTCGAGCGCATAGTCCTCGCCCAGCACCTTCCAGGGAAGCTTGCCCTTCTTGCGCACCGGCACGAAGCCGACCGAGAGCTGGTGCGCCACCGCGCCGCCGAGAATAAATCCGCGTGCCTCGATTCCCGCCACCTTGTCGATACGCACGCCGGCGTAAGGCTGCACCAGGGCATCGACGGCGCTGCGAAAGGCGCGGGCATTGCCGAGCAACGTGGTGATGTCGCGGAAGGTGATCCCCGGCTTGGGATGGTCGGGGATCGAACGCACGGCCTTAGAGAAGTCCATGGGGTGCCTCTTGGTTGAGGCGGAGGTTCTACCGACCCTGCCCCATTCCGCAAGTGGCCAAGCGCCCCAATCCTAATTGTGCTTTCGCAGGACCCGGCCGGCCACGGCGTCGAGCTTCCTGAACAATTCGGGGTCGCGCTTGTCGGGAGCGGTGATGAGCGCCGTGTCGAGCGTCCGCTCGATCCCGAGCGGCGAGGGCGTGCGTTCCGGTCCGAGCATCGGCGCCACCCGCTTGATCAAGGCGCGAGCCTTGTCCGCGTTCTCGAACAGAATGCGGATGACCTGCTCCACCGTGACGTGGTCATGATCGGGATGCCAGCAATCGTAGTCGGTCACCATGGCCACCAGCGCGTAGGGCAGCTCGGCCTCGCGAGCCAGCTTGGCCTCGGGCATTGCCGTCATCCCGATGACGTCGCAGCCCCACGAGCGATAGAGCCGCGACTCGGCAAGCGTCGAGAATTGCGGCCCCTCCATCGCGAGGTAGGTTCCCCCCAGCCGGCAGGCGATGTTCTCGAGACGCGCGGCCTCGTTCAGCACCGCGGAAAGACGGGGACAGACAGGATGCGCGAGCGACACGTGGGCGACAAAACCGCGTCCGAAGAAGCTCTTTTCGCGCGCGAAGGTGCGATCGATGAACTGATCGGCCAGCACGAAATGGCCTGGCGGCAGATCCTCGCGGAACGACCCGCAGGCCGAAACCGAGATGATGTCGGTACAGCCGGCGCGCTTCAGCGCATCGATGTTGGCGCGGTAATTGATCGACGACGGCGAGTGGACGTGACCGCGCCCGTGACGCGGCAGGAACACCATCTCGACGTTTTCCAGCGTGCCGAAAAGGAGATCGTCCGAGGGATCGCCCCACGGCGAGCTCACGCGCTCCCAGCGTGCGTCTTCGAGGCCGCTGATGTCATAAACCCCGGAGCCGCCGATAATTCCGAGAACGGTCTTGGTCATGGGCGGGCGTTGTATCACGAATTGAAAATCAGGCGTCAGTGCCGGCCGTACCAGACGCGCTGGTAGGAGAAGTAGAGCAGTGACGCGAGGACCA
>Ga0137423_1000546_pt1 | contig 11459 bp, 9 predicted proteins | sample EasRivERMZT600_2_FD_102326 | JGI IMG/M metagenome (GOLD analysis project Ga0137423, IMG submission 102326) | Soil microbial communities from meander-bound floodplain in the East River, Colorado, USA - East River MetaG ERMZT600_2 | ecosystem: Environmental > Terrestrial > Soil > Floodplain ...
CCTTTAACGCAGACCTGACGCTGGACCACTGGGCTTTCCGGGATACCAGTCCGTTTCAGATCGACCTCCGTGCCACTCAGCTCAACGTGGCCGAGCTCAAAGGTCTGGCAGGCATCGATACGCCTGTGACCGGCACACTGTCGGCCGACGTATCGTTCCAGGGTTCGCAATTGAATCCGGTGGGACGCGGGACCGTCACGCTGACGGAAGCAACCATTGCCGATGAGCCTGTTCAGTCCTTGAATGCGGATTTCCAGGGAACCGGCGAGGAGATCCGCGCGAAGCTCGGCTTGCGAATGGCGGCCGGAACGGCGCAAAGCAGCATCACTTACTTCCCGGCTCGCAGAGCATACGAGGGCGAGCTTCAGGCCAAAGGCTTTCGTCTCGATCAACTGAAAGCGCTTCGCGCAAGAAACGCAAACGTCTCCGGCACGCTGGATATTGTTGCGAAGGGCAGCGGCACGCTGGATGATCCCGGTCTCACGTTCACGGCCCAGATCCCTGAGCTTCAAATCCAGAATCAAACCATCAGCGGCGTCACGCTTAAGGCCGACATCGCAAACCGTGTGGCAACCGTGGCGCTGGACTCGCGATCGGCGGCGATCAACTCGACCGTGCGCGGCCGAGGACGCATCAACCTGACGGGAGACTTTGAAACGGACGCGACGTTCGATACTCCGGCCATTTCAATCCAGCCGCTGATCGCGTTGTATCTGCCGGCGCAATCCTCATATCTGACGGGCGAAACGGAAATCCACGGCACAATACGCGGCCCGCTGAAGGATACGTCACGGCTCGAGGCGCATCTGACGATTCCGAAGCTCGCGTTCTCATACAGGAACGACCTGTCACTTGCCGCGGCCCAGCCGATTCAGCTCGACTACAGCCGGGGCGTGTTGACGCTGCAGAAGACGTCGATTCGCGGAACAGGAACAGATCTGCAGTTGCAGGGAACAATTCCAGTGTCCGGAAACGCACCGATGTCGATCGTCGCGCTTGGAACGATCGACCTCGCTCTCGCGCAGATACTTAATCCGGACGTCACCAGTTCGGGCCAGATTCAGTTCAACATCGATGGCCGCGGCGTGCGAAGTAACCCGAACGTCCAGGGCCAGGTCCGGATCGTGAACGCCGCGTTCGCCGGCGACAGCCTGCCCCTGGGTTTGCAGAACGGAAACGGTGTTTTGACGCTGACCAACAACCGCCTCGAGATCGACAAATTTGAAGGCATGGTCAGCGGCGGAACATTGACGGCAAACGGCGGTATCACGTTCCGCCCGTCGATTCAGTACAACCTGGCGGTCTCGGGAAGCGGCATTCGCACATTGTTTCCGCAAGGCGTAAGAGAAGGAATCGATACGAACCTGACGCTGGTCGGCTCTCAATCCTACGGTCTGCTGCACGGCCAGGTGCGGCTGACGGAACTGTCGTTTTCGCCCTCGTTCGATCTCAGCGATATCGCCGGAGCGGCGAGCGGCGCCCGCGGCAGCACGGCGCCTCCAGGCGGTTTTGCGCGTAATCTCAATCTCGACATTCATGTCATATCGACGGAAGACCTGAATCTCGCAAGCAGCAAGCTCAGCCTGCAGGGCGCAGCAAACCTGCGAATCCGCGGTACGGCTGCAGAGCCGACCATGATCGGACGTGTGAATCTGACCGGCGGCGATCTGATCTTCCGCGGCAATCGCTACTTTCTGGAACAGGGCACGCTGGACTTCGTGGATCCGTATCGAATCGACCCGCGGCTGAATGTTGCGGTCAACACCAAGGTCAAGGATTACGACATTCGAATGCTGTTCCGCGGAACGCTCGATCAGATCCGCACGACGTATACATCCGAGCCCGCGCTGCCGCCGTCCGATATCATCAATCTGCTCGTGTTCGGGAAAACCTCGCAGGAACAGGCCGCGGATACGACACCGGCAAACATTGGAGCCCAATCGATGATCGCGTCCAGCGTGAGTAATCAGGTCACGAACCGGCTCGAAAAAATTGCCGGCATTTCTCAGCTCTCCATCGATCCGGTGCTCGGCGGTCACCAGCAGGATCCCGGAGCGCGCATCACCATCCAGCAGCGCGTCACAGGAAATCTGTTCGTCACATTCTCGACAGACGCCACATCCACACAGCGCGAGGTCATCAAGCTGGAATACCAGGCGACACCGCGCGTCGGTGTGAGCGGCGTGCGCGATCAAAACGGCGGCTTCGCGTTCGACGTCCGGATCAAGAAGACGTGGTGAGACATTAAAAATTGCCGGGCGGTCATAGACCGCCCCTACAGCTGGATGCTACGATCCTCGGCGATGCGACGCGTTTTGATTTGTTTACTGCTCCTGCTCACCGGTGCGTGCTCTCCTGCTGCGAATGAGCCCGGCGCCCAGCAAACGCTCACGATCTACACGGGCCGCGACAAAGACGAAGTCGCGCATGTCATCGATCTCTTCACGGCAAAGTTCCCGAAGTACAAAGGCAATGTGAATGTGATCACTCTGGGCGCGCAGGCGGCGCTCGACCGGATGCGCGCAGAGAAATCGAACCCGCAGGCCGGATTCCTGTGGGGAGGCACGCTTCAGGGTCTTCAGCAGGCGGCCAGCGAAGGACTTCTCGCGCCTTCAAAGCCCGCGAGCGCGGACCTTATTAATGCATCGCAAAAAGACCCCCAGGGACGCTGGTACGCGGAAATGCTGCTGCCCGAAGTCATCATCTACAATCACGACCTTCTGAAACCCGACCAGGCTCCCAAAGACTGGGACGACCTCATCACTCCCGCTTTCAAAGGCAAGATTGTCATTCGCGATGTGATGGCCTCCGGCACCATGCGCACCATCTTCAGCGCCATGATTTACCGGCAATACGCAACGACAGGTTCCCCGAACGCCGGCTACGAATGGCTGAAGAAACTCGATGCGAACACCGCCGTCTACTCGCCGACACCCGACGACATGTATTTAAAGGTCGATCGGGGCGTCGGTACGGTTACGCTGTGGAATCTGCAGGACGCGCTTATCCAGCCGCTCAAAAATAATCGTCCGTGGTCCTTCGTCATTCCCGAGTCGGGTGTGCCGGTGCTGCTTGACGGAGTGGGAGTCGTGAATAATCCCAAAATGATGGAAGCCGCCGTCGAGTTCCAGAATTTCCTGCTCGAACCGAAACTGCAGGCGCAGCTCGCGAAGGACTACTATCAGATTCCCGCCATCCAACTCCCGGACACCGACAAGCCGGACTGGCTGCGAAAGCTCAACATCAAAGAAATGAAGATCGACTGGGACGTCCTCAGCCAGAAACAGACGGAGTGGCTGGACTACTGGTCCCAGAACATCAAGGACAAGGGCGGGCGGTGACTGCGCTCACGCTGGAAGCGCTGTCGAAGTCCTTTACCAGAACCGGCACAGTCGTCGACTCGATCGATCTCAAGATTGAGGACGGCGAATTCTTCACGCTCCTCGGGCCATCCGGATGCGGAAAGTCGACCACGCTCCGCATGATTGCCGGTTTCGAAGAACCGACCTCCGGCCGAATCCTCTTCGGCAACACCGACGTGACGCACGAACCGCCGAATCGCCGCGACATCGGGTTCGTGTTTCAGAACTACGCATTGTTTCCTCATTTATCCGTCGCGAAGAACGTAGCATTCGGACTTCAGGTTCGAAAGATTCCGCGCGACGAACTCCGCGAGCGCGTAACGGCGGCGCTTGCAGAAGTGCAACTGAACGGGCTCGACGATGCGCGCGTCGATCAGCTTTCGGGAGGCCAGCAACAACGTGTCGCCCTTGCGCGGGCTCTGGTGATCAGTCCCAAATTCCTGCTTCTGGACGAGCCACTATCAAATCTCGACGCGAAACTGCGCCAGGAAACGCGCGCCGCCTTACGGCTTTTGCACCAGTCGACGAAGGTGACGACGATATACGTCACCCATGATCAGGACGAAGCGATGGCCATGAGCGACAGGATTGCAGTGCTCGATCGCGGCCGCATTCACCAGGTCGCCGTTCCTGAAGAAATCTACGAACGGCCCGCCACACGATTCGTTGCGACATTCATCGGCCGCAACAACATCATCGACGCAACGATCACCGAGGTCGCGGACAACTCGATCATCGTCCGGTTTGCTGATGGCACCAGTCTCGAGGTCGACGCAAATCGGCGAGCGCCCGGATTGACACTCGCGGCGGGCGGCCACGTCGGTGTGTGCGTGCGAGCCGAATCGTTGCAACTCGGCGCCGACGGACTGTTCCCCGGCGTCGTGATCGACGTGGAATATGCGGGCCCCGTCCGTTCCTGCAACGTGAAAACCCGTGTCGGCGATTTGAAGGTGGAAGTGCCAAGTTCAGCGGCCCGGCCGAATCCCGGCCAGCCGGTCGGTTTATCGATCGCAGCAGGTGCAACGCATCTGGTGCCCTCCGCGGAAACACCATGACGCTCTTGTTGAAACGCGCCGGGCCGATGACCGTCGTTTTACTGCTTGCCCTCGTGCTGTGGGGCTATGTCGCGGGGCCGATGGTCTCGACGTTCCAGCAAAGCATCACAGGGATCGGCGGCGGACTCGCGGAATACTCGAGATTTTTCGAATTCCGCAATGGCGCGCAGGGCGAATCCATGCTCGGCAGTCTGCTGGTCTCCTTCCTGAGCGTCATCACGTCCGGCGTCACTGGAATCTTCCTGGCCGTGCTTCTCAGGCGATGGACTTTTCCGTTGAGACGCCTTTGCCAGATTCTGGTTCTTGTACCGATCGCGTTGCCCCCGCTCATGGGGGTCCAGGCGTTCGTTCTGCTGTATGGAATCGGAGGAACGATCCCGCAGGTGCTGGGAAACCTGTTCGGTGTGGATCCAACAAGATTCGCCGTCGACGGCATCAGCGGAGTTCTGCTGGTGCATACGCTGACGATGTATCCCTACTTCTACCTCACCGTCGCGGCCGCGCTCGAACAGTCGGACGACTCGCTTGAAGAAGCGGCCTACAGTTTGGGCGCATCCCGATTTCAGACATGGATCCGCGTCCTGCTGCCGATGCTGACGCCTGCCGTCGTGGCGGGCGCGCTGCTGACGTTCATGTCGTCGATGGCGTCGTATACCGCGCCGCTGCTGTTCCATGTCGACAAGGTCATGACGCGGCAGATCGTCATCGCGAAGCTGAACGGTCAAATGGGGCTGGCTTCGGTCGTATCGGTAATGCTCGCCGTGATCTCCATCGCTTTCCTCATCCTGTTGCGAACGTACGAGAAAGGCGCGGCGTACAGCACGCTCTCCAAGGGAGGCGCTCGAAAGCGGCGGACGGTCACGAGTCGCGTGTGGAAGGCTGTGCTGGTCGTGGTGGCATCGCTGTCGACAGTCTTTCTGATCCTGCCGATCGCGATGATTTTTCTGCTGGCATTTTCCGTGAACGGATCCTGGAGAACGTCGCCGCTTCCTTCACAGTACACGCTGCAGAACTTCGCGACGCTCTTTACGGATCCGCGGTCGTGGGCGGCTGTCAGGAACAGCATCGAGATGAGCGCCATCGCCGTGGGCGGCGCCATCGTTCTCGGCCTTGCTTCGGCCTATGTCATCGCGCGGATGCGGTTTCGCGGAAGAGCCGTGATGGACATCGCGATGATGCTGCCGTGGGCTCTGCCCGGCACGGTTGTCGCGATCAACCTGATCACGGCTTTCGCCGATCCTTCGCTTTTCGCCTTCGGACACGTGCTGGTTGGGACATTTGCGATCGTGCCGCTGGCATATTTCGTCCGCTTCTCGCCGATCGTATTCCGGTCGACGGCCGCATCTCTCGCGCAACTGGACGCCGGTATCGAGGAGGCGGCCCGCAGTCTCGGCGCAAGCTGGTGGTATGCATTCCGGCGCGTTGTCCTGCCTTTGTTGTATCGAGGCGTGGCGGCCGGCGCGCTGCTGGCGTTTGTGGACGGTGTCGGCGAATTCGTTGCGACGGTTCTGCTGTACACGCCTTCATACCGTCCGCTTTCCATCGCGATCAACGACGAACTCTATTACGCGAACTACGGAACTGCAGCTTCGTTCGGCGTGATCCAGGTGTTGCTGGTCCTCATCGTGGTGGTTGTCATGCGCCGCGTCGACGACCGGGAAACCGCGCGCGGAACATTGTCGAGCTAGGAAATTCCGCTTTACAAACTCCCTGACTAATCGCTACAGTTTGTAGCGCTACAATGTTTAGCGGACGAAAAACCCTCAGCAACCTCGAACAACTCGTCATGGACGTCGTATGGGAACGGGGCGAAGTGACGGCAGAAGAGGTGCGTCAAACACTCGCGGACCGGCACTTCATGAAGGAATCGACGGCGCGGACCATACTGCGGCGCCTCGAGGAAAAAGGCTATGTCGAGCATCGCGTCGAAGGACGTACCAATGTTTACACTGGACGCGAGGCTGCCGAAGGCGCAGCGGCGAAGGCGGTGCGCCAGATCATCGATCGCCTGTGCGGCGGATCCGTGGAGCAATTGCTGGTCGGCATGATCGATCAGGAAATGATCGATCATCGCGAACTGTCGGCTCTGGCTCGCAAGATTGCGCGACGCAGGTCGGCAAAGGAGAAGTGAAATGTCTCGCGGGTTCATTCTCTATCTGGCTGTCGTGACATTCCGGTCTCTGGGACTGATTGCCACGGCTGGAGTATTCACCGCATTCATGCGCAACGTAGCCATTCGTCACGCGATATGGGCGGTGACTGCGGCCTCGATTCTTCTGCTCCCTGCGGCCGACGCACTGCTGCCGGCGGTTTTTGTGCCGGAATCGCTCCAGCAGGTTGTCTTTGAATCTTCGGTTCCAGCTTTGATCGTTCTTTCACCGATACCCTCGCCGGCACCGATTGAAGCGGCACCCGCAGCACGACCGGCGACAGCGCGTTACGGCGCATGGGACTCGGCGTTCATCATTTATGCAGCCGTCACGCTCTGGTTGCTGATGCGCACAGGAATCGCGCATCTGCGAATCCGGCAGTTGACGCGCAAAGGCGTGCCGGTCAAAAGCGCCGCATTCGACGAAATGCTCCAAACACTGAAGCTGGGCAACCGCGCGACTGTGCTGCTCGAGTCGGACATCGTGCGCGTGCCGCTGACTGTTGGGTTCCTGAAGCCGGTGATCCTTTTGCCCGGCAACTGGAGTTCCTGGAACGAATGGAACCTGCGCGCCGTTCTGGCGCATGAACTCACGCACGTTCGACGCGCAGACTGGGTGATCACGGCCATGGCTGGACTGAACCGCTGCGTGTTCTGGTTCAATCCGTTTTCGTGGTGGCTTGAGCGTCATTTGGGAGCGCTGGCTGAACAGGCCAGCGACGAAGCATCGCTTTCACTGATCGGGGACGCTCCGCGGTATGCGGAGGTATTGCTCGGATTCGCGGCGGAAGCTCAGGATGGGCGCCGGCTGGCAGGAGGTATGGCTATGGCTAGACGCAACATTCGCACTCGTATCGATCGTATTCTGGCGCTTCAACATCCACAATCCGGTGTTGTCAAACGAACCGGATGGATCGCCCTGATGATCGCTGCAATGCCGGTGATCTATCTCGCTGCTGCGGTCCAGAATGCACCTCCCCGCGCAACCCCGCGCCCGCCGGGGCGCACCGAGCCTGCAGCTTCGGCTCGGCAGCGCCCTCCCGCAACCGTCGAGCCCAGGACGGAACTGCCTGCGAAACCCTCAGAAGAGCCGATCGAAAAGATCTTCGAGGAGGCTATACGATCGAAGAACGCGTACCAGGACCTTTTCAGAAACGACGAAGCAGCGCTGAGGGAGATGCAGAGAAGCACCCAGGAAGGTGGAAATCTGGTGAACCAATTTGTGGCTCCCTGGGCCCACCAGTTCCAGATGCCCGACAACATCAAGCTGCCTCCGAATTCGTACGCGTTCTTCGTGTCGGGCCCGCAGGGCGGCGCGATCTGGTTCCGCCGCGGCGAGGGCACGACGTGGAACTCCCTGAGTTACGGTTGCGACGGCTGTTCGTTCTTTGTCGGTGATAACGGCATCGGGCCGGAGAGCATTGGCGGTCAGGGGATTCTCCTGAAGATGGAGAAAGAGGACTCCGACAATGCGTTGGCCGGCGACCTCACCATCACCTGCCGCGCGCGGGAATGCTGGGCCATGCAGGTGTCCGATGGCTGGCCTACACCCACTGCGCGATTCAAGTTCGATGTAGCCAAACTCGACGGATTGGGCAAGGGTTTCTCGCAGGTCTTGATCATCGTCTCGCGATAATCCGCCAACCTTTTGGAGCAGACACCGGTAATTTAAGCCCTACTTTACGGCGTTTCTTCCCTGAGCGGCAGGCGAGTTCCTCTCCAAGTCGTTGAAAACAGGACCAGCGCGAAATGGACCTATGTATGCCAGCGTACAGTCCAAGGTTGGATTGGAGAGGGGCGGGATGCCGCAAAACGGTGTAGTCAATAAACGGTTCGGTGTTTATCAGAACCTTTGTTGTCATCAGGAAATACTGTTACGCGAGGGCGAGAAGTTTCCAGACTGCAGGAATCATCCGAAACTGACGACGGTCTGGAAGCCCGTGGACGTCGGCGAGAGCGCCGCGCGACGGACCAACAGATCGAAGCGGCGCAGCGCCTAAATCTTGAAGTGTGCGGTGATCCGTCTTCCAGTCACGAAGATCTCGACGATCACATCGCCACCGGACAAATCATGAATATCGAATTCACCGCGATTGTTTGTGGGCGTCGTCTGCACAGGCCGTTCCTGGACCAGGATCGTCACAAGAGCGGCCGCGACAGGATGGCTCGCAGCATTGACTTTTCCGGTAATCGCTTTTTTCGAATTACCGGTGATGTTCAGATGGATCGTCAGTTCTCCGCCGACCAGCGAAATACGCCGTGCTTCAGCTGGGCCGCTGGTTTTCTTGTCGTTGGGCACGGGGGGCTCGGGGGGCTCGGGGCCGTCGTACACGACACTCGCGCGGACGATCGGCGGGGACTGCAGCTGAAAATCGAAAAATGTTCCGACGGTCTGGTCGGCCAGACGCACCCGGTAGTGAACCAGGACAGATGTCTGATCGTGTTGGCCATCGACAACGATGCCGACAACACAGGGGTAGAAGCGTGCGATGTCGCCCGCCAGCTGTACTCTGTCTCCAGGTTTGAAACGTGGCATAGCCGGCGTGTTTATCTCCCGGGAGCGGCGAAGACGCCATCAAATGGAACGGGCGGTATGTGAAAAGCGGCAGGAGGCTGCCATCGTTTCGCCAATAAAAATGCGTTATTGCCAACGGACTTGAATGGCCATAACGTTCGACAATCATCTGCTGGGGACGGCAGCGTGAGTTTGATAACGCATGTACGAAGCAAATTCATCCTCATCACGCTCTGCTCGCTTTCGCGTTGGAGATCAAGTGCGAGCCGTAGGTCCCAGTGTTCGCCGTCGTGACGACACAGGATACGTAACCGAGATCGTGGGCCCGCCCGGAGACGCGATCTATCGGTATCGTGTACGATTCAGCGACGGCGCTTCCGAAACTTTTTTTGGATTCGAACTGGAGATCGTCAAGCCCTACGCCGCCTGATCTCGGCCTCTGCTTGCCGGATCGGCGGATCGGATCGGTTTCCAGATGGTCGGAAGATTCGGATGATTGGGACAGTCCGGAAACACGGCTGATTCCTGCAGCACGATTTCCGCGTCGCAACACAGCGTTCTGTATGCTCCAGCCTCCACGTTGATCTCACCATTACTTGGCATGCTTTCCCGTCCTGTTACATAACAAACTACACAGCGCCGGCGCGTGGCTGCAAGAACGCAAGTTCAATGGCAATTCGGTGGAAGCCGGTTGCCACCATTTCACGCCGCCAGTTGCGATGTGCAATGGGCGCATCGGGTCGCCTGAAGCGGAACACTCATCCGGCAATACGGACAGTCTCTGGTTGAAGCCGGTGCCGGCGGCGCGGGCTTTTGCATGCGGTTCGCCGCACGCACGACGAGAAACACGGCGAACGCGACGATGATGAACTCCAGAAGGATGTTCAAAAACATTCCGTAGTTCAGCGTGGGAGCGCCGGCGGTTTTGGCTTCCGCGAGCGTTGCGAATGACGTGCTCGACAGGTTGACAAACAGTTCTTTGAAATCGACATGCTTGACGAGCAGTCCGATCGGGGGCATCAAAAGGTCGTTGACGAGCGAGTTCACGATCTTGCCGAAGGCTGCGCCGATAACAATTCCGACGGCCAAATCCAGAACGTTCCCGCGAAGAGCAAACTCTTTGAATTCCTTGATCATTAGTGTTATCGCCTCCTGAGGTGGTAACAAAGTACCGCTTCTTGGTCCAAATTTCCCGGTTTCGTGATTAAGACAGGGGAGAAAAACCTCGCCCCTCGAATTCACACCCCCGCAGCATATGCCGACCCCGTCGAAACTTCCTATGTTTACAATGACTTGGTAAACCGAAAGTTTTGGCAGAGTGGATGCATTAAAGCGCGGTTTGACACGGTGAGGAGTATCCGTGTCTCCACACACGGCGAATCAAGGGAGAACGACTGTATGAAGGCGAAACCGGGGAAGATTACCGAGTTTACAACCGAGACCATTGATGCACGGCTTCTATTGAAAGTCCTTTCCGATTTTAGAAAGGGAGACTTCACAACCCGGCTGCCTTCCGAACAAACGGGACTCACCGGAAAAATATACGATTCGCTCAACGAAATCGTCGATCTGAACGAGCGCATGGCCAAAGAATTCGATCGTGTGGCAAACGTCGTCGGTAAGGAAGGACGCATCAAGCAGCGCGCTTCCCTCTCCCTCGCCACTGGATCGTGGGCCGCCTGCGTCGACTCGGTCAACACTCTGATCGCCGACCTGGTTCAGCCGACCACTGAAGTCGCGCGCGTCATCGGAGCGGTGGCGAAAGGCGATCTCTCCCAGACAATGGCTCTCGAAATCGAAGGCCGCCCGCTTACGGGTGAGTTTTTGAGAACCGCCAAGATCGTGAACACGATGGTGGACCAGCTTTCGACGTTTGCATCGGAAGTGACCCGCGTCGCCCGCGAAGTCGGTACCGAGGGAAAGCTCGGCGGCCAGGCGCAGGTGAAAGGCGTTGCCGGCACCTGGAAAGATCTCACCGATAACGTGAACTTCATGGCGAACAACCTGACCAACCAGGTGCGTAACATCGCCGAAGTGACCACCGCCGTGGCCCGCGGCGACTTGTCCAAGAAAATCACGGTAGACGTGAAGGGCGAAATCCTCGAGCTCAAGAACACCATCAACACCATGGTGGACCAGCTTTCGACATTCGCATCGGAAGTGACGCGCGTCGCGCGCGAAGTCGGTACCGAAGGAAAACTCGGCGGCCAGGCTGTCGTGCGCGGTGTGGCCGGCACATGGAAAGATCTCACCGACAACGTCAACTCGATGGCCGGCAATTTGACCGGCCAGGTCCGCAACATCGCCGAAGTGACGACGGCGGTGGCGAAGGGCGACCTGTCGAAGAAGATCACCGTCGACGTCAAGGGCGAAATTCC
>Ga0137423_1000547_pt1 | contig 11430 bp, 8 predicted proteins | sample EasRivERMZT600_2_FD_102326 | JGI IMG/M metagenome (GOLD analysis project Ga0137423, IMG submission 102326) | Soil microbial communities from meander-bound floodplain in the East River, Colorado, USA - East River MetaG ERMZT600_2 | ecosystem: Environmental > Terrestrial > Soil > Floodplain ...
GTCGTTAAGCAATTTGTGGCGCAAGCCAACCACGCAGAACTGCACTTTTATCTCGTCGCGCCGGATCGCAAGGGCGTGGCGAGAGGAGCCGATGGGAAGTATGTCGAATGGGGCGTCGAGATGGCAGGAGCGGCGGCGGTTGCTCAACAGGGCATCACGGCGCAGACATTCGGCGCAGGTACGGTGTTCAGCGTGAAGCTCAATCCACTTCGCGATGGGAGCAACTTCGGCTCTCGAACCGGCGCGATCGCCAAGTGTCCGATCGATGCGGCGACCAAGAAGCCTACATTGCCGGCCGCCGACAAACATTGCGATTCGATCGCAGGAACCACGCTGATCGGCGGCAACGCGTTCTAGTCAGGTGTGAAAAAAATTCGGGGACGGTCGCCTAAATTCCCTGATTTGAACTGCAATTAGGGAATTTAGGCGACCGTCCCCGAATTTTTTCGCACGGTTTATTCCGGAATCGTCAATTCCTGTCCGACGCTGATCAAGTCTCGATTCTCGATCTTGTCTCGGTTTGCATCCAGGATGCGTTTGTAATCCCCGGTATTCCCGTAGAATCGCTTACTGATAGAGCCGAGCGTATCGCCCGGTTCAACCTTATACGTGTCACTTTCCATTTCGGCCGGTTTCTCGCGCGTGGCTGCATCCTCATCGTGAGACTTCGTCTGTGTGGTGACATCCTCATCATGAGACTCCGTTGTGGAGTCGGTTGAAGGAACCAGGGACGAAGCCTCGACTGGAAAATCCGCCGAGATATCGTCGAGGTTCGGATTGACGCGTTTGATTTCATCCCAGACTTTGTTGGCAGCTTCGAGGCTCGGAGCCTTGCCCTTGATCACCAACTTTCCGTTCTCTTCGCGAAAATCCGTAATGTCGATACCCTGATCTCTCGCTTCTCGCAGGACCGAGGTGTACTTAGCGTTCAGCGCTTCCGAAGATCGCAGCCTCCGAGCTTCGTTATCGTCACGTCCCGCATCACGTCCTGCCTGGACTCTCGACGGCGGACTGAAAGCGGTGTCGCGCGGCCGAGCCGACCAGTACCAAAGCAGAGCGATCGCACCCGCCAACAGCGCGAGCGGCAAAATCCAGGATGAGGAATGGGTCCGATGGCGCGTTTCGGTTTCCGTGTACGCGCGTGCCGCTCTTTCGTGGCCTGCGGCTCTTGGGCGTGAGTAGGTGTCTTCATAGACGCGTTCGGGAAGCGCTGCCGAAATGTTGTCTCTCTGGCCGGCAAGGAGACTTGCAATGTCGAAGCGGCTCGCGCCGGTTGTGCGTTTCAGATGCTTGAGTACGCCGAACATAACTGGTGCAAGCATACCGAGCATCGCAGTCATTTCTTTGTTGGTAATATTTGATGTGCGGCTAACGAGGTTCGTCAGATCGGAAAATCCGGCCCCCCCCATAATCGAGCTTAGGAGTCCCGAGCCTGATTCCTTCGTATAGCCTGTATCAAACGTTCGGAGCGGGTTGTCCAGCAACCCGTCGTCCGCATCATCGATGGCGGAGTTCATACGACGAACTCCGTCCGGCGTCGAGGCCGCCCTGTCCATTCCGGCCAGGATGCCTGGAACCGCCGCCGTGATTCCGGACCTTGTCCTTTCGGAGCTCTCACCCGTGACGGAAGCAAACCTGTCGACGACGTCGCCCGGCAGGTATTCCCGTATCATTTGGATGAGATTAAAAGATTCTCCCTGCATAAGCCCTCCAAATTCATTATCGAATCTTGCTACTGCATACAAACACCTCCTCAGAGTTCATTTGGAGCAGTCGTCGTTCCGGGCTCGACCTCTTGAACATGTCGTGTCTCGACTGGCATAAGTATCGTCGTATTGGATTACGCGGCACGAAATCCCACGCCGGCCGGAAAGAATACTGGTCGCACCCGTATGATTGCGGGCCAATAATGACCGCGCAAAAAGAGAACTTTTCCCTTCAACTTGTGAGTTCGGCTGGTTGTGACGGCGCGTTTCTCGAACGACATCACACTCACGCCGCTCGACGGGAAATAATCGCCACTCTTCAGGGCTCCGTGTCAGTGAGCCGCGTGCGGTTGCTTCGATATGGCTTCCAGTTCGCGCCGAAATCGACGCCGACGATTTCCAGATCCATGCGCTCTCCGTCCACACGCGCGATTACGTAGTGATAGGGATTCTCGCCGGGGAGCAGGCCAGGCTTCACCAGGTGCTCGAGTGCAACGCGCAATGCCTGATTCGAACGGACGTACTGCGATGTGTCCGGTTCTCCCTGATAGCCGTAAAGCGGCGCGCCACCGCCTGCCGTCGTGACGAGATCCATTCGATGCCGTCCCGTGGCGTCCGTGTATCGCTCCACCCAGTGATCAAAGAGATGATCGTGTCCTGCGAAAGCAACCTTCACATGATGCGCTCGGAACAACGGCATGTACCGATTGCGCATGGCCAGCGATTGTGGCTCGGTTCTGGCTCCTCCGTGAGGTCCGGATGCGAAGGGCGGGTGGTGAAAAAACGCAACGACGTTGGCGTAACGCTTTCTGTCGAGACCTTCAAGCTGGGATTTCGCCCAATCAAATTGAATCTGGTCGTCCGCGATGTTGCTATCCAGGGCCAGCACGAACGTGTTGCCGTAACCGAACGCGTATGTCGGATACCCGGCCAATCGTCGTGACGTGCTTTCCGGAGGAATCATGGACGACATGGCCTGCAGATAATTCTTTAGAGCTGCCTGACGCTGTTCGGATTCCAGATTCTGTGCCGCCGTCACGTCGTGGTTTCCGGGAGCGAGAAAATAGGAGACTCCGCCTTCTGTCGTCAGCCGATTGATCACGCTGACGAAACTCGTGTTCCACTGTTTCGCGTCCCCGCCGTTGACCACTGCATCTCCCGTCTGGAGGACAAACTTGACAGGGTATTCCGTCGTGGACAGCCGTTTGATTGCTGCCAGCATGCTGTCGACAACAAGGGAATGCTCGTACTGAAGTTCCGTGCCGTCACGGCGTCCACGCGTGTCGCCGTAAATAAAGTAGGAAAACTTCGTCACGCCGGCTGATGCCTCTTCCGGCGGAATCGGGTTTCTTGCTGCCCGTATCGCCTGGACTGGAGCAGGCTGTACAGTCTGGGGCGTCTGGGGCCCGGCTTGCGCGAAGTCGAATGTGGACATCAGAAAGGTAACGAGGCACATCAGGAGCGTCAGTCGGATTTTCATGCGCAGAACTATGCCAGCTTTCGTCCGGCTGCGGGAGTGGTTTTCTGTTATCGGTCAACTCGCAGCGCTTCGGTTGGTTCGACTCGGAGCGCCCGCACCATCGGGACGACGCATGCCAGCAGGCAGACGCCCATCATGAATGCTGCGTAAGCCCCCACCAGCACCACTCCGCCTAACGACAGACCGGACGAATTCACTGCCTGGACCAGCGCCAGGACCAGGCCTGTTCCTGCGATCACACCGAGCCCGACCTGTGAAAGCGGCAGGCGCAGGATCGCCATGATGATGCCGCGGGGTCGGGCCCCGAGGGCGATGCGAATACCGATCTCGCGCCTGCGCCTGGAGACCGCGAACGACACAGCCGCATAGATTCCGGATAGCGACAAAAGAATTGCGAGTGAACTCATCATCAGCAGGAGCCGCCACAGAAAATCGAACTCGTTCCACGTTTCGCCTCCGGCCTGGCTGAGAGGCATGACTTCGTAAAGACGAAGCGTGGGGTCGACATCGGCGGCGATCGCCCGCAGGCGTGGGGCGAAAGTTCCGGGCTCTCCGAGAACGCGGACAACGAGGTACGAGGGCAGGGCAACGCCCGGCGCAACGGGATGGTAAAGCGCGCCCTGCGTCTCGTCGTGCGTTGTACCCAGGTCCGGCACAACGCCAACGATCTCGTGCCACGGTTCTTGCGTTTCGGCCGTGGCGGGGGCCTCCCGCCAGCGGTCTTCGAGGTATCGAACGCGTCGTCCGAGCGCGTTGCGACCCTGAAGGACGCGTTGCACAAAAGATTGGTTCACGATCACGGGGCCGGGGTTGACTCCGAGATCGCTCAACTGGAGCGCGCGACCCGATACAACGCGAGCGCCAAGAGCGTCGAAGTAACTCACGGCTACCGCGATGGTGTCCACGCGATGTCCCCGGTCTGCTGCAGGAACTGCCAAAGGAGCGTTGTCGATTTCCAGCCAGCGTCGCGGGTGAACCGTCCGAGGCAATCGGCTCGTGAACGTAACGGCGGCGACGTTGGGTTCGCCGCCCACGCGCCGCTCGATCTGGTCGTATGTTGATTGAGCGCGCGCGAGGAAGTCCGGCCGTTCGTCACGATCTAAATCCAACCGCGCAGACAGATATTCGGCTACGGGGAAACCGGCGTCGCGGGTCTGCGATTGAACGACACTCCGCCGCACCAGAAAAACACAAGCAGGAAAGGCCAGCGTCACGGCAATCTGTGTGACGATCACCGCGGTCCAGACGCCACCGAAGTGCAGCCCTCCCGCACCCGACGTCGCCTGGCGCAGACGCTCTTCGACTCGGCGACCGGTCACCTTGAGAGCGGGAAAGACTCCGGACACGATCGCTCCAATGAACGTAAGCCCCACTGCATAGACGACGGTTGAAGGAGCGAGGGTGCCGGTAAGCCAGAACGGCAGCCGCCCTCCGGCATTGATCTCGGCAACAGTCAACCACCATCGCAGCAGAAATGCGGCTGCAGCGAGCCCGAGTGGGGCCGCAAGAGCGCCAAGTACCAGTGCCTCAGCAAAGAGTTGCCCGATGATTCGCCCGCGGCCCGCGCCGAGCGCGGTTCTCACGACGATTTCGCTTTCACGCGTTGCTGCGCGCGCAAACATCAGCAGGGCGACATTACCGCAGACGAGCACAAGCAACATGACCAGAAACAAGTTGATGGAGAGAAGCGCCGCTGCCTCTAGTCCTCCGACATCTCTGATCGACTGCGCATAAGGCAGAACCTCCGGCCGCAAATACGCGTGCGTGTCCGGAAATTCCGACGCAAGACGCACGCCGATCGTCGTCAACTCCGACTGGGCATTGTCGCGCCCCAAATCGCGCGCGAGGCGGCCGAACACGTGGATCTCAGGTCCCTGGCCGCCCTTGAACTCGGCGAGATTCATGCGGAGAGGAACCCATGCATCATGTGAAACGGGGAAGCGAAATCCCTCCGGCATGACGCCGACGACTGCTGCCGGCATGCTTCCCAGTCGCACGCTTTGTCCGACGATCGCCGGATCCCCGCCAAAGCGCGACTGCCAGATGTCGTACCCGAGAACGACGACTGGATCGGCGCCGGCCTGTTCATCCGCATCGATGAGCGTCCTGCCAAGGAGAGCGCTTACACGCGCCACCCTGAACCCCGACGCAGTGATTTCGGCAAGCCGGATCGGCTCGGATCGGCCGTCGGCCGACAGCAGGTTGCGATCGACATTATGGAAGGCGCCCAGGTTCTCGACGGATGCGACTTCTTCACGCCAGACGGAGAAGTCGAACGAGGCGCGTCCCTCGACGTTCCGCGACGCCGTGTTCCGCAGTCGGATTCCCACCACACGGTCGCCGTCCTCGAGTGGGAGGCGCGGATGTGTCATCTGATTCAGGAACTCGAAAACGCCGGCGCCGGCACTGATCGCAAAAGCCATGGCGAGACCGCCGACAATCGTCAATCCGGGGTACCGGCGCAGCATCCTCAATCCCAGTTTGATATCCAACCACGATATGCCAGTGCGCATAACCGGATATACGGTTGGATGCGTTCGCCATTAACGCCGAATGCGTTGTGGTAAATTAACGATGACCTTGAAGTCGAGGGCGGTTAGCTCAATTGGAAGAGCATTCGGTTTACACCCGAAAGGTCATAGGTTCGAGCCCTATACCGCCCATTCCCCGATCAGCCTAGATATCGATAGACCTTTTCCGGAACCGGATATGTCCGCTTATTAAGCACAGCGCCTTCGATCGGGACATTGGCCGAATCAAGGAGCACTTTGGTGTTCAGCGCACTGTCGCGTGTTGTAGAGTTGGCGGCAAGCACCAGAACCACACCATCGCTGAGCTGGCCCAGTACACCGGCGTCCGGCGAGACTTTCATGGCAACCGTGTCGATCAGAACGAAATCGAACGTTCGTGAAAGTTCGGCGAAGCGTGTCCTGGCTGCCTCCGATTCGAACAGGCCCGCATCTTCCGAGATCCCTCCGGAAGGCAGCACCCAGAGGTTGGTGTCGTGTATTTGGTTTGCGTAATCGCGAACAGGACGATCTTCTCCAAGAGCCTGGACAAGGCCGCGCGTGTTCTCGAGGGAGAACAAATCGTGCATGGCCGGCCAGCGAAGATTGGCGTCGACGACGCACGTGCTGTCGGGGGCAAGCTCAGCGAGGCTTCGCGCAATTCTCGCCACAACACAGCTGCAGCCGGCGCCCCGATCCGGGGACGTAAAGACGACAGTTTTCCTCGCCGCTGCGTTCTTGAGGAATACGGTTTCGACGATCTTCGCTTCCTCTTCGGATGCCAGATGAACCATCTGAGCCGGGGTCATGATTTGGTTCCTTCACGTCGCGAAGCCGGGCCGCCTCCCATCAGCGGAAACGATCCCAGTACAGGAATCTCGAGAATCTTCGCAACCTCAGATCTGGTGCGGAACGTTCGATCGTAGCGATCCGCTCCGAGGGCGCCGCCCAGGCCCAGCATGGCTGCAACAAGGCCGGCGAATCCGAGTTTGATCGGCATCAGGGATGGTTTTGGCAGGATCGGCACGGCCGCATCCTGAGCGATGGCCACGTTCAGAATCCGCTGTCGATCCATTTCCTGCTCGATGCGTGCGTCTTCCTGCTTCCGGAGATAGAGAAGGAACTTCTCTTCGGTTGCCTTTTGCAGCCGAACGAGATCCATCCGCTTGATGTTCTTCTGATCCAGATCAAGGGCCATTGAACGATACTCATTCACCGCGCGCTCCTTGACCGGCGCGCTGGCCTTCAGTGATGCCAGTTCGCTGCGCGCTCGCGCGAGTTCGACATTGAGCCAGTCGTTTGCGGGATTGGTATCCGTGGTTTCCTCTATGAGCGGTGTTTTTTGAACTTCGGCAATGGTCGCCTGGAGTTCCTGGATCTGTTTTTCAAGATCCTGCAGGGGCCGGTAAGTTGGCGTGAACTTGCGCGCCATATCGGAACGCTTCATCTCGAGGCCCACCAGCTGCGTTTGCAGTTCTTTCAATGCAGCGTTGGGCGATGTCCGGATGGTTTTCGTCTGCCGCTGTTCGGTGGAACGGCCCAGGACCTCGAGTGATCGGATGCGCGCCTGGGTGGCGGCGATCGCTGTCCTGGTGTCGAGCAGCGAAGCGGCATAGTCGCCGAGTTTGCGAACGGTCATTTCCTTCTCTGTGCCCTCGGTTATCAGTTGTTCAGTCTGTCCGAACCGCGCAAGTTGAGTCTCAAGTGCCATGAGCTCCGCTTTGTACCGGTCGGTTTCATGTTTGAAGAACTCAAATGTTCCACCGGGACGGTGAACAGCGAGGTGCTTCTCCAGATACAGCTTCGCGATCGCCTTCAGGACGCAAGCCGCTCGTGTCGGGTTGGTCGAAGGATATGTAACGGAGATAAGGTTCGAGTTCTTCGTCGGAACGACTCTGATGGCGGCGTTCAGGTCGCGCACGGCTTCCGAGAGAGTGACCATGTCGTAGGCCGGAGTCTTCAACGGTTCACCGGCGGCGAACGCGTTAACGACAGGTACGAATGCCCACACATTCGGTTTCGGTTTCGGCAGATTACATCCGATTGCGGCCGCTTCGAGAATGTCGCGGCTCTTGACAAGTTCTGCCTCGGAGCTGAGGTCCTGCTCGGATGGGTTGCCGATCGTGCGGTATGGCGGTTGTGAATCCGAGGTGACCACGGGATCGACGCGAAATTGTTTCACGAGTATTTTCATTTCCGCGTCGTAAACGTTTGGCTGTATGAAAAGGACGATTGCCAGAAAGCCAAATGCGCAGCCGAACAGAGTGCCGGCGAGGCGCTTGTGCCGAAACACGATTGCAACCAGTTCCTGTAATGTGAAATTCATATCTCGCCTCCGATATCCGCCTTCTGCTAAGGAATGGCCAGCCGGAAATAAGTGAGGTTCGCAAATTCCTTGATCTTCGAAATCCGGCTTTTCGGCACGAACACCATGTCGCCCGGCCGGATCTTCACATCGGCGGACACGTCCCTGCCTTGAAGCACTTTCTTAAGGTCGATTTCCTTTACTTCGATGTCCTCGAGCGAGCCGCGCCTGAAAAGCAGAACCTGAGAGTGCTTCGCGGACGGACTCAGACCCCCGGCGATCGCGACCGCTTCGCTCAGTGTGATATCGGTACGCAGATCGTATTTGCCGGGCTTGTGGACTTCACCCTGGGCGAGAAAGAACGGTTTCTCGAAATCCTTGATCTCGATGCTTACATCAGGCTCCCTCATGATGGCCTGATACTTTTCCTGGATGGCCTGTTTCAGTTCCGGAACGCTCAGTCCACCGGCGCGAATGTCTCCGACGGCGCGAAGTGTGACATAGCCGTCCGGCTGAATCGTCAGGGTCTGATTGAATTCCGGGACGTAAACGAAATTCAGATCGACGGTATCGCCGCTCCGCAGCTTGTACCGGCTTTGCTGCGGCGCCGCGGAGGTCACCGCCGCAACCAGTAACGTCGCTATGGCCACAATGCGTGTGAACATGCTGGTCCTCCGAACTCCTGTAGCTGCATTGCCGCGGCCAAATGGACGGTCATTCCACTAAGGGAATTCAGGGCCGTCTAAATGGTTAAAGGCGGGTGTCTGCCATGAATTCACGACGGACGACGGATGAGTTGTTTAGCGCGCTGGAGGCGGTGCAGGATGACAGAGCGCAGGATCTGATCAAAGAACTTCAGGTTCACCAGGCGGAACTCGAGATTCAGAACCGCGAACTGCGCGCAACTCAACAGCAGTTGACGCACTCCCGCGTGCGGTATGCGGATTTGTATGACTTTTCGCCGATCGGCTATGCCAGCCTTGACGAGCAAGGCGTGATCGAAGAGATCAACATCACCGGTGGAAAGCTGCTTGCAGACAATCCGCACAAGCTCATCGGGCGTTCCTTTTCCGACTTCGTGCGTAGCGAAGATGTTCAACGGTTCCAGGACCACTTGCGCCGATGCCGCGGGTCGCGAAAGAAACTGACCATTGAGTTGAGTCTGGTTCCTCGTGAAGGTCCGCCGATCAGCATAGAGCTGTTCACAATGGCGACCCAGGACGCCGACAGGCGGACCCTGCAATTCCGAACCGCCATGATCGATATCACCATCCGAAAGAGCGCGGAAGCTGCCGTTCTCGAAACACAGAAGAAGCTGGAGCAGTTGATCACCGAACGTACCGCGGAACTGACATCGGAGCGACGACAACGCGAAGATGCTCAGCGCTTTCTGGACAACTCGACCCTATATACAAAAGAACTCGAGGCGAATCGGCTCAAGGATGAGTTTCTCGCGTTGGTGTCTCACGAGTTGAGAACGCCCCTGACGCCGATCCTGGGTGCTATTTACAAGCTTCGCGCTTCCAGAGCCGACGACGAGGATCTGCAGACGGCCCTGGACATGATCGAGCGGAACGCGAAGGCTCAGGCGCGAATCGTCGAGGAGTTGCTCGATATCTCGCGGATCACGACAGGCAAGCTGGATTTCAATCGTCAGCCGACGGATCTCCTGTCGATTATCGAGAGCGCGATCGAAGTCGTACGCCCTTCGACGAGGGCGTTAGGCATCAATCTGAAAACGACACTGGAGCCGCCGCCGCGCTTGATCTGGTGCGATCGCGACCGGATCCAGCAGGTGATCTGGAACCTTCTCTCCAATGCAATCAAGTTCACATCGCAAGGCGGGACAATCGAGGTGCGACTCTACAGCGCTTCCGGATGGGCGCATATTCAGATCAGCGACAGCGGCGTTGGTATCACCCCCGGTTTTCTCCCCCACGTTTTCGACCGGTTCCGGCAGGCCGGCAGTTTTGCGACGCGTACGCATATGGGCCTGGGTGTGGGCCTGTCCATTGTGCGGTATATCGTAGAGCGACATGGTGGAAACGTACGCGCAGATAGCCGCGGGGAAGGCCATGGCGCAACCTTTGTTGTGGACCTGCCCTATTCCTGATCGATGAATCGCGGTAAACTCCAAAAGCTATGGAAAATGGCGACGAGCACTTTCGCCTGGGACTCAAGCTCGCTAGGAAGGGCTTGTGGAAAGAAGCTGTCGCCGCCTATAAAGAATCGCTGAACTTGAATCCTGATAACGCGCAAACCTATCTGAATCTAGGCTTCGTCTATTACGAGCTGGGCTATGATCGTGAAGCTCAAGAAGCCTTTGAAAAGGCATCAAAGCTTCAGGCCCGTCCCTGCACACGCTGAGGACCTCCGATAACCCAAAGATGGCTCGTAACAACAATTCGATCGAAACGATTCAGAAAACGCTGGATCTTGCGGGTCAGGAATTACGGATCCTGCATCAGATCAGCCAATACATCAGCTCTACTCTCGACCTCGATCAGGTATTGCGCCAGGTCGTCGACCTCGTGATCGACGTCACGCACGGCGACGCGTGCCTCGTCTACCTGCTCGACGATAACGGAGATAGTCTGGTCCTTCGGGCGTCGAAGAATCCGCATCCCAAACTGATCGGAAAGATTGCGATGCGCGTGGGAGAGGGCATCACCGGATGGGTCGCACAGGAGGTCCAGCCGGTTGCGATTCCGCGCCACGCAAGCAAGGACACGCGATTTAAGGTTTTCCATACGCTACCGGAAGACAAGTATGAGGCGTTTCTTTCCGTGCCGATCGTCGCTCCACCGACTGACCGCGTGATTGGCGTCATCAACGTGCAGCATCGGAAAGCGCACAAGCACAGCGACAGCGAGATGACGTTGTTATCGATCCTCGGGCATCAGGTCGGAGGCGCCATCGAAAACGCCCGGCTTTATCAGGAAACAGCGCTGAGATCCACGCAGATATCCACGCTGTCAGAGGGCGGCCAGATCATCGCCTCGGGCCGGTATCTGGAGGAAGTGCTTCAGCTCATCGTCAACATCATCGCGAAGATGATGCAGGCGCGCGTGTGTTCGATCATGCTCGTCGACGCGCAGAAAAACGAACTGGTGATCAAGGCGGCCAAATCATCGAGCGAAGAATACTGGCGTAAACCCAATCTGAAAATCGGGAACAGCCTGATCAGCCGCGTCGTGAAAGAGAAGGCGCCGCTGATGGTGCGAGATGTGACCAAGCAGGAGGGATATCAGTATCCGGAGCTGGCCACGAGAGAGGGTATCCGCTCATTGCTCTCCGTGCCGATGATTCTCAAGGATCATGTCATCGGTGTATTGAATGTGTACTCCGCCGACGAGAGGACGTTTTCAAACGAAGACAAGCGGCTTCTGTCTACCGTCGCCGATCAGGTGGCGCTGGCTTTTGAAAACACCA
>Ga0137423_1000552_pt1 | contig 11415 bp, 10 predicted proteins | sample EasRivERMZT600_2_FD_102326 | JGI IMG/M metagenome (GOLD analysis project Ga0137423, IMG submission 102326) | Soil microbial communities from meander-bound floodplain in the East River, Colorado, USA - East River MetaG ERMZT600_2 | ecosystem: Environmental > Terrestrial > Soil > Floodplain ...
CTGACTTCGCCTACGAGCGACATGTACGGCGGACATCGGCTCGGCAACAATCTGTTCAGCGACAGTATCGTGTGCATCAAGGCCGAAACCGGTGAACGAGTGTGGCATTTCCAGACTGTGCACCACGACCTCTGGGACTATGATTTGCCTGCGGCGCCCGTGCTGGCCGATATCACCGTGGGTGGCAGGCGCATCAAGAGTGTTGCTCAGGTTACAAAGGAGGGCTTCGTTTTCGTATTCGATCGTGTGACTGGGCAGCCTGTCTGGCCTATTCAGGAGCGTCCGGTTCCGACCTCCACGACACCTGGCGAACGAGCATCACCGACTCAGCCATTCCCGACCAGGCCCGCGCCCTTCGAGCGGCAGGGAGTATCAGTCGATGATTTGATCGATTTCACACCGGAACTACGAGCCGAAGCCATCGCGATCACAAAGCGCTATGTGATCGGTCCTCTATACACTCCACCGTCGATCAAAGGCGAAGGTCCGAACGATACGAAGGGTACACTCCAAATTACCGGGATCGGTAGGCGGGGCGGATTGGAACGGCGCGGCTTTCGATCCGGATACCGGCTTCTTGTATATACCTTCGGTGACCGGAACATTTGCTGCAGACTTGATTCCGGGCGATCCGGCTCGCACGAACCTCCGCTACAAAAACGGAACCCGTGAATTCGTAAACGGGCCGCGGGGTCTGCCCTTATTCAAACCCCCGTATGGCCGGATCACTGCCATCAATCTGAATACCGGAGATCAGGTGTGGATGAAACCAAACGGCGACGGCCCGCGGGATCATCCCGCGATCAAGCATCTGAACCTGCCGCCGCTCGGCCAGCCCGGACGCGCATCTCCCTTATTGACGAAGACTCTGCTCTTCATCGGGGAGGGCGATTCAGTCAACGTCAGGACGCCTCCTGGTGGCGGCGGCAAAAAGTTTCGCGCATATGACAAGACCTTGGGCGCCGTCGTTTGGGAAACGGAGTTTCCGGCCGGGACGACCGGTGCGCCAATGACTTATTTATTCAAAGGAAAGCAATACATTGTGGTCGCGATTGGATCTACCGACCACCCTGCCGAGTTCGTTGCTCTCGCTCTGCCCTGAGCGTGAATAAGCTTGGCTAACCACATTGAATCTAGCCCGGATATCTCACACCCTCTCGGGCGAAAATTGAAAAATATTGGGAAGAAGGACCGCAAAAGGCCGCCCAGTGTGGCATTCAGGCTGTGCGAACAGTTCCGAATGTCAATACGGAGGCGGCCTTTATGACGACAGAGTGTAGAACGAAACGGTTCGACTTTCATGCTCTAAGTAATCGTGAAGTGATTGCTCATTTCGACGGTGGCGATATCAGTTCCGATGCTGGCGGACTACTGTTACGGGAAGTAGAGCAGCGTACGGGAATTCTCAAACAATTTGCCGGCTGTTTCACCGATTACCGGAAAAGGAAGTGGATTGAACACCCGGTACAGGATCTGCTGGCACAACGGATTTATGCGCTGTGTTTAGGCTATGAAGATCTGAATGACCACGACCACCTGCGTGCCGACCCCGCGTTGGCCGTCATGGTGGGTAAGTCCGATCCCAAGGGAGAGCATCGGCATGAAAGCCGGGACCATGGCAAAGCGCTGGCCGGGAAAAGCACACTCAATCGTCTGGAACTGACAAAAGCCGATGCGAGTTCTTCGGAACGTTATAAGAAGATCGTGATGAATCCGGAATCCATAGACCGCATGATGCTCGATCAGTTTCTCGATGCGCATGCGAAGGCGAAGAAGCAGATTGTTTTAGATTTGGATGCCACCGACGATCCGATTCATGGCCATCAGGAGGGCAGGTACTTTCATGGCTACTACGATTGTTACTGCTACTTGCCGTTATATATCTTCTGTGAAGAATTTCTGCTCAGTGCGCAGCTGAGGACATCGGACGTGGATCCGGCCAAAGGCGCACTGGGGGATCTCCAGAGGGTGGTTTCCCAGATCCGCAAGAGATGGCCGAAGGTCCATATTCTGGTCCGTGGCGATTCTGGATTCTGCCGGGACACGATCATGCACTGGTGCGAACGCCAGGGAATCGACTACGTATTGGGCCTGGCGAAAAATCCACGGCTGCTGAAAGAAATCAAAGACGAGATGAAAGCTGCCGAAGACGAGTTCGCCAAGAACGGAGAGGCCGTCCGGGTGTTTAAGAACTTCCGCTACCGGACACTGGAAGAGACCTGGAGCCGCAGCCGCCGCGTTGTCGCCAAAGCGGAGCATTTGGAAAAGGGCAGCAATCCCCGGTTTGTCGTCACGTCTCTCCCACAGCATCAATTTCCGGCCCCTGTGCTTTACGAAACCATCTACTGTGCGCGCGGGGACATGGAAAACCGGATCAAGGAACAACAGATGGGACTGTTTTCGGATCGAACCAGCACCGAATCGATTCGTGGCAATCAATTCCGGTTGTATTGTTCTTCCATCGCCTACCTGCTGATGCACGCTCTGCGGCGGTTGGCATTGAAGGACACTGAATTGGAAACCGCACAATGCACGACGATTCGATTGAAGCTGCTCAAGATTGGCGCACAGATCGAAGTAACCGTCCGCCGCGTCTGGTTCCGCTTTGCTGCAGGATGCCCGTACAAAGACGTCTTCGCACAAGCATTCGATAATCTACAAGCCATACCACTTCGCTACTGACGGCAATTGGAATCAGCTACTCGCAAAACCAAAGGGACTTCTCTGCCCATAAATCGATCCAAGCTGAACTTTTCCTCGATACTGAAGCGCTTGAAGGCTAAAAGATCAGCTCACCTCACGAACTTCTGTCTCAACCGCACTCGGTAGCGCGACTTCACCACACGCGGCCACGAAAAATGCCCAAAAGCTTCGGGGCCTGTGAAATATCCGGGCTAGGATGTTTCTGACCGCAGATCGGGCAGTGTTGAGTCTCTTGCCGGGGAAGAGCAAGGAGACACCGGACCAGAAGCAGGAAATTGTTCGTCTCAAGCTGGTCGGCGCCGACCCCGGCGCTGTACAGCGGGCTTAGACTCTCTGCCCCGCGGCGCGGCTGGTTGACATAATGTCTACCCTGTGACGTTGCCTGAGGGGTGACGAGCTCTTATTTACTTACACTCAACGGCGCTAGTTTTCCGAGGGTTTCCGAACACTGTCGATCACGACAACCTGAACGGGGCCACGCGCCTGTTCCAGCTTCAACCCAAGATCCTGGATTGCTGTGAACAACGTTGGGGCAGGATCCGGCGTGACAAGCGCCCCATCCACCGACGGCCCGGCAGCCGTTGGTCCCGGCTGCCCCAAAAAAGCGATCCCTTCCCTACTGAACTTCAACGTGATGTCAAAAAGGTCCGTGAGCCCGGTCTTATCGATCACCTGCCGAGCGGTGAGCCGCTTGAGAATGTCGAGCAATCGACTGATCGGGACAGACGCGCCCTGGAGCCTTACTCCCCCGTCCTGCGGCATGAGGTACAACCCACCACGGGGCAACTGAGACAAAAACCTGGATGGATCCGCTCCGGGCGCAGGAAGCGGTGGCATCGACGGCGGCTTGAAACCTTCTGGATTCGAGCCGCAGAGCGGAGCGAAGGCTACAACTGGAGCAGGCGGCGTCTGGTCGCTCGATACCTTGATCTTGTGCCCGTCCTTCCCGACAACGAGGTTGTAGACGGGCATGTCCCGCGTCTCCACGTACGCCTTGAGTTGGAATCGCTCCTCCAGCAGCGATTGCATCATCAACGATTGTTGATCGCGTGAGATTGCGCCTCCACTGCAGTCCGCTTTAGCCTGGACATCGAATCGGGCCGAGTCCATCCAGTCCGGCGCGCCAAACACCTCGAATTCGTATCCCGTCGCGGAGTCCCGATATGCCAGGGCCATCAGCATCCTCAGCGTTTGGCCCGACATTGTCAGCCGGTCGCCCTGCGGTATTGCAATATTGAAGCCAACAACCGTAGTCGGTTTGACCGAAACGACCTCAAATGAAGGTTTCTTCGGCTTCGTTTGCGAATAAATGGGAATCACGGTGACTCCGATTCCCAGAAGGATGAACAACGTTCTCTCGATTTGGTGTCTCATGCATCCCTCGCTTGATGCTCGCCCTATCGGGCTCGCGCTTCGCGGCTTGATGCTCGCCCTATCGGGCTCGCGCTTCGCGGCTTGATGCTCGCCCTATCGGGCTCGCGCTTCGCGGCTTTCGTGGGTGTATGGACGGAGACGCGCACAGAAGTTCCAAATTCTTTATTGAGGCGGCCGGGGGTTGCTTCCCGGCCCAATAGGAGCGAGGGGTGGCTTCGGCGCAATGGGCGCCAGCGTCCCGGTACCGGGAGCGGGGTTAACCAGAATGATCGTGGTGTCCGAAGGAACTTTGAACAAGTCGGGTGATGGTTCCGCGCGTTTGATATTCGTAAGCCGAAACTCCACTTCACCCGTCTGCGGGTCGCGATGACGTAAGAGAAGGACGACCTTCAGATCGGACGATATCCAGCGTTCATCGAAAATCTCAATCGGCCGGTCGTTTCCGATTCTGCCCGCCGGGATCAGGCTTGTGGTTTTCTCGCCTGAGGCCAAAAGACCTTCAATTTGACGCGTGCCCAAAGACTCCGTCTTCGGCGGCGGGAGCGGCGGCAGGGTTGAGGCGGATGGCAATGTAACGATGGATGGCGGCGTGATACGGGCTCCGCCTGGTCCTGCCGTTCCCGGCGCCGGTAGAGGGATAATTCGTTGATACCCATCGCTCAGAATCACCAGGCGGCGCGCTTCCCGCCGGACTGGATTGATCGAATACACAATCCCCGCAACGGGATCGGTAATGGTAATCGCCATCTGCGGCTCGGAACTCAGCGCACCGATAAGCGAATCGAGACCGAGGATGTTCTGTTCGCGTCGAACGCGGCCCGCCGAATCGCGATAAAACTTCGAACGCGCCTCTCTCTCGATGCGGGTGCCGTCGGCGAGCGCCTGGGTGACCTTCGTGACGCCATCGGCGGAATACGGCTGGCCCGTAACAACCGACGACGTCGCCGCATCCAGGCTCATGAAATCGAGCGTCTGCGACGGCAACATGGTCACCTGAATTTGAGCAGACGCAGAAATCGCCTGAAGTATCCAGACGAGCAACAAGCCGAAAGAGACATAACGCGATCTGGTCATGATGCTTTTCCTGGTTCGCCTTCCCTTCATGCTGCGCGCTATCGCGCTTGCGCTGCGCGCCTAATTCCTTAGCGGCCGGACAAAACGAACCGCCCGTGCGAGTCCATCATCTCCGACCAGCACATCCGCCTGAACCGTGCCATCCCCCTCCCGGAAACCATTCGGCGCCAGACCGAACGACACGAGCGCCGTCGCAGGCACCTGAATCCTGACAGTCGATCCCGTATTCATCGGCACGTGGTAATACGGCAGGGGCAGAAACTCGGTGGCGACTTCTGTGATTGCTGCTTCGGGCGCCGATGGCGATTGCACCGTGTCCGAAGGCTGCCGGTTTCCGATTCGCCAGACATACAGAGCCATTCCAAGAAGCAGAGCGGCCGCAACCGAAGACACTCCGAGCCATGTGCGCCGACGACGCGTCCGGGAATAGGCACGGAGTTCCGAAAGAAGACGCTTCTCGACGTCCGGAGACGAACGGAGTTTTGCGTCGTCTTCTGCCAGGGCGCGCATTGCGGCGTTCAATTTCGAATCGCGGCCGTTTGAATCGTTCGTCGTCATTATTGAATCACTCCGCCGAGCTTTCTGCTGAGCAGTGCCCTGGCGCGGTTCAATCGGGAACGGACCGTACCTACCGGACATTGCATGACGTTTGCAGCCTCGGCGTAATCCATCTCTTCAAGTTCACATAGGACGATGACTTCACGGTGAGCCGGGGGCAAGGACTGTACCGCCGCGCGAACAACCTCGATAGTTTCCTGCCTCGCAAAATCATCCAGCGGAGTTTCACGTTCGATGGATCCCTCCAAATTCAGGTCCTCAGTAAACTCCCCCACAGGAATCGAACTTGAGCGGGAGAGTCGCCTGAGCATGAGGTGTCGCGCCGTTCCCAGAATATAGGAGATGACTGCTCCTTTTGAGGCGTCATATCGTCCCGACTTCAGAAGAACATTCATAAAAGTGTCCTGCACAACGTCGTCTGCGGCATCTGCTCCGCACATGTAAACGGCATACCGGAAAACTGCGCGCTGGTGACGGGAGAAGAGTTCGGAGAAAGCGTCTTCATCCCCGCGACGGGCCCGCTCAAGCAGCGCAGCATCATCTATCCCCTTCATCTATGGTCATCGAAGCACGAAAAGGTTCCACGGTAATGTTTGTCCAAGCCTACAAGGCCGGCAAGGCACACCTTTTCCGAAAGATCCACCTGACCTAATTGTCCGGAATTCACTAAAAGGTTCCACTTTTATTAGGAGCTGAGCCAGGTGCCTGATGGAAGAAGCTCATTTGCGATTAATCTAAAGGTGGGGGCAATCCCATGGCCCGTTCGGCCGGTCCACCCAGAAGCCGCCTGGTGACGCGTGGCATTGCGCTGGCGACACTGGGTAGCGGTCTGATGAATTTGTATTCCGTTATCGGAACTCCTTCGCCTGAACGGGCGGCGGTTTTACGCGATATTTTTCCGTTGGAGTTTCTGCACGTAACCCGCTTCATCACGCTGCTGGCCGGATTTGCACTCGTCGTATGTCGTTCAATGTCTACAAACGCAAGAAACGGGCGTTCACCGCTGCCGTTGTGCTGGCGGTTCTGTCGATTGCTTTTCATCTGACCAAAGGTTTCGACTATGAAGAGGCATCATTCTCCTTTCTTTTTCTGATTGCATTGCTCGCCTGGCGCAAGCACTTCACCGTGAAGAGCAGCATCCCGGCATTTCGGGATTCGGCTCTGAAGCTGACCGCCGGCCTCGCTTTAACGCTCGTGTATGGAATCGTCGGATTCTGGTTTCTGGATCGCACGGAGTTCGGTCTCGACTTTACGCTGCGTCAAGCCATCCGGGGCACCGCTTCATTGCTGCTATTTAATCCCATGCCTTATCTGAACCCTCACACCGCGCATGCCAGGTGGTTTCTCGAATCGTTGTACCTGATCACGGCAACCGCGATCATGTATGGAGTGGCTGCATTGTTCAGACCGATTCTCTATCGATATCGAACGCAGCCGAACAAGCAAACGCGAGCGCGTGACCTGAACTGCATTCGCTTTCCGGCCCTTATTGCAAATCGCCTAGCGGTCGGCATAAAGGATGGACCAACTTGCCTTGACACGACTGCGGCCCACTTGCTTTGATAGAGGCACAACGAATTCGCGACGCGACGAATGTCCGAGGGCCCATGAAGGTTGCCTTCGACAGGAGCCGCGCGAATCAAAACTGTAGGGCGGTCGGTGACTGCCCGTCATCTCGAAACCTCAACATTGTGAGCAGTCGTAGACCGCCCACAGGCGCAAAGTAACCCAACATCGGAGGTTCGATGGTACGCCATATTCTTACGCTGTCCACCGTCTTGATCCTTGCTGTTCCGGGCATTTCCTTTTCGCAGATAACTCTGCAGCCTTTCCTCTCCGGCCTCTCCTCACCCGTTCTTGTTACAAACGCTCATGACGGCACCAACCGGTTGTTTATTGTCCAGCAAGGCGGCACGATTCTGGTGCTGCAGCCGGGCGGAGCCATACCGAGCACTTTTATGGACATCACCGCAAAAGTAGTGTCGGGAGGAGAGCGGGGTTTACTGGGAATGGCCTTTCACCCGGAATATTCAACGAACCGCAGGTTCTATGTGAGTTATACCCGCACCGGTGACGGCGCAAGCGTCATTGCGGAGTACAAGGCATCGGCCGTCAATCCAAATCTCGGAGACACCGCAACCGAGCGAGTTCTCCTGGTTGTTGCTCAGCCTTTTGCGAACCACAATGGCGGCATGATCGAATTCGGTCCGGACGGATATCTCTATATATCGCTTGGCGACGGCGGTTCGGCCAACGATCCCGGCAATCGCGCGCAGAACATTAACGAACTGCTTGGAAAAATTCTTCGCATCGACATCAATACTCCGCCGCAAATACCGTATCAGTCTCCCCCGACCAATCCATTCTTCGGCGCGATTCCAGGCCGCGATGAGATCTATGCGTACGGTCTTCGAAACATGTGGAGGTTTTCCTTCGATAGAAACACCGGCCAGCTTTGGGGCGCTGACGTCGGCCAGGGGCAGAGGGAAGAAGTGGACATCATCACGCTCGGCGGCAACTACGGCTGGAGGACGTACGAGGGGACATTGTGCACGGGCCTGAATCCCACCCAGTGTGGATTACCTGGTTTCATACCTCCCATCACCGAGTACGCGCATACCGGAGGGCGTTGCTCCATCACGGGCGGTTACGTCTATCGAGGTCCCACCGGAGCGCTGCCCGCGGGAAACTATGTCTACGCGGATTACTGCACGGGCGAGATCTTTCTTTGGAATGGAACGACGGCGCAAATGGTGTTGGACACGTCGGTCAACATCAGTTCTTTTGGCGAGGACGAAAGTGGCGAGGTCTATGTCACCGAGCTCGGCGGCACTATTTCGAAATTCGTTAATCCCAACCCATGTCCTCTGCCGAACCCGACAGGTCTGGCGCCGTCCGGAATCGTCGCAACCTCACAGCCTGCTTTTACCTGGAGCGCCGTGCCGAATGCGACCGACTATGTTCTCCTCATGATTCCGACAGCAGATGCAGCGTTGGCCACTGGGCCGCCTACCTTCGTTGCGGCGACGTCCAACTCCTACACTCCGCCCGCGGCCCTTCCACGTTTCGATTATTTATGGACCGTCACAGCTCGAAATCCCTCATGCACTGCGAATTCGTTTCCCCCGGCGCAGTTCTTTACTATCGGCGGATCGTGTCCTCTTTCGGCGCCGGCTCTTATCGGACCGATAGGTACGGCGCCGCCCTCGCCGACGTTCACCTGGTCTGGTGTTTCGACCGCTTCTCTGTACTTCCTGCTGGTCGTCAACGCCGCCAATTCGAGTGTTGCGCTGCAGACGGTAGTCGCAACGCCATCGTATACGGCACCGACTCCGCTGCCGCCCGCCACATATATCTGGGCCGCGATTGCTTTCAATTCGTCGTGCGGCGGTTCTCCATTCTCGAATGTCGGCAGTTTCGTCGTCCAATGAGTGCGACGTCACGTCGAGACATGCTCCATGCGCATCAGATTGCGCAAGAGATCGCTTCGGGCAAAGTTTCCGAAGCGACCCTCAGCAGCTCGCTTCAATCCTCGATCATGGGGCCAGAGGAGTGAGGTGATCTGAAAAGCCGTGGGGAAACGGCCATAAGTGCCAGGGATTATTCTCGACATAATCCTCGTTGCCGAAAATGCCGATAGGGCCTCCGCCCTGATCCCACCAATCGAAGTTAAACGATCCCTGAAACTTCGCTTCGGCGTAAGGTTTCGGAACGGGAGAGCAGTTGCTATTCGGAGGAATCTTCAAGCTGATGCACGCTCGGATACCGACGCCGGCCTTGACCTCAGTGAGGTCCTTCGCGAGTAGCGTGATCGAAGGCACGTATTCTCCTGTGCCTCGCGGACGAGGTACGGGTGTGTTGATGAAGAAATGCGGATCATGATCCTTGCTATACACATTCAAGAAACCCTGTAATCCCGGGCTCGCTTTGCCCTCAACCCCAACCTGGAGAAGAGTCAGTGAAAAATCGCAGCCGATAGGGCCGTCAAGCGGGTTGAAATTGCAGTCCCCGGACGGCTCAAAGGTTTTAGTGCCCCAATCCGTGTCGAAGTCTTTCACCAGGAAATCGCCAAGTATGCGGCTGCTGGAATCTTGTGTCAGCAGACCGACCTCAGTTGAGCTGTTGAGATGAACATGAACGTTACCTTGCGGCGTGCCGAAAATGCCGCCGGTGGAGTCCATTCCATACGAGATTTGGATCGATGTCGGACTTGAAGGGATCATTACTTTCAGCGCATCGGTGAAGTCGCGCGCGCGAGGCAGTTCTCCTTTGTATAAGAGGACAGCGCCTGGGCTCTCACTGAAGGTGATATTCACCGATCCATTCGAACTATCTTTCGTGGGTTCGCTGGAGTGAACCTCGAAAACTGTTTTGCCCGGCATTTTGGGCAACCTCGCAGTCACAAACGTTCCGATCTCGAGCAGCTTGAAGATCTTGTAAGGTGTGAGTACGGGAGGCGGCACGCTGTCCAGCCACGGCTCCGTGAAAAAGACAGTGGTCTGATCGTTCTGTTTGATGGCGTGCGTTTCCTGGTTGCGGTAGATGCGCCAGGGCGTGCCGTCGAATGGAACGTGGCCAACCCAAGGCTCCTTTAGCGTCACGGAGCTGCCCGTGCCGGATATGATCCAATGCTCCTCGGCGGGCCTGTAGATTTCGAAGTCCATTCCATCGGGAGGTCGAGTTTTCCACGGCTCTACCACTGTCAGCACTTCACCATTGTTGGAGGCGATCATGTGCACCTGGGGCGCCCTGAATATCACATACGGCGAATCACCATCAGGAATTCTCCTCCAGGGTTCGTTGATCTCGATGAGTGGGCCGGTGTTCTTGACGATGAGATGAATCTCGCCCCCGGCTTCGACGAAGAGGCCTTTCAAACTATCGGTCGGGTAAGGCGGACTGTTCGGCACAGTAAAGGACTTCGCCTGATAGCCGACGCCGGCCCCGCCGAAGAACAGGTCGATGCGTCCCACTTCGATGGTAAGTCCCTTCAGGTAATCCTGGGGAAAACCCTTCAGAGGAAAATACTGCATCGAATTCGGACCGTAAGTTTCCTGAAACAGGATGAAGGAATCCATGATATCGAAGCGCTCCACGGCCAGTTTCAGTCCCGCCGCCGGCGCAAAATTGATGACCGTGGTATCGATCATGTTGTTCAAACCAAATGTCGCGTTTGGACCACCGGAGTACGGTTGCTGGCTTGGGATTTCGAGAAACGCCAGGAATCCCGGTTTCGGATTGAATTGGCCATTAATGAATCCCTGTCCGTTCAGGCTGTCTGGGCCCAATCCGAGCGCGAAGCCCTCGTTCAGAGTGATCGGCTTGTTGATACGCTCCGATTCCACTCCCGCGTAGAAGGGTCTGGCAACGCCCTGGCTCAGCTCTAAAGTGCCCTTCGCTCCGTCTTTGGGTATCTCGATGTTGAAGAACTTGACGCCAGTCAGTTGGAAACTGAGGAACTCCATCTGGCCGGCAACGTTTTTGCGGAGAGCGGCATGGTCTTCACCGTTGCCGAGCTGGATTGTCGTTCGATAAAGAGGATCGACGCGGCGGTTGATGTACAACTCCTCCCGCGTCAGACCCGCCGGATTGGGCCCACCCTTGAAGTAGTTGACGTCGATCTGACGAGAGAAATCCGTATGCTCCACGTCGCTGCCCGGCGCGGTAAACGGAGCGTATTGACCAGCCTCCTCCATCACGCTGAAG
>Ga0137423_1000553_pt1 | contig 11397 bp, 8 predicted proteins | sample EasRivERMZT600_2_FD_102326 | JGI IMG/M metagenome (GOLD analysis project Ga0137423, IMG submission 102326) | Soil microbial communities from meander-bound floodplain in the East River, Colorado, USA - East River MetaG ERMZT600_2 | ecosystem: Environmental > Terrestrial > Soil > Floodplain ...
TACCGGAATTCAAATACTGCGCGGTGAAGGTGATGAAGGGCGGGGAATTGACGCCGCGTTCGAGCTACGGCGGCGGCCAGGCGCTCGCCGACCAGCAGACCGTTTAAATCTTTCACCGCAGAAACGCAGAGACGCAGAGAATAATTCAGGAAGATATTGTTGCGGGCTCGCCCCGCGCCCGTAGCGAGACTATTCCTGCCCTCTGCGCCTCCGCGCCTCTGCGGTTCAATTCATCAGGAGAGGAACAACAACATGCCATTGTCGGACATCGAAATCGCGCAGAAGTCCAAGATGCTGCGCGTCACCAGGATCGCCGAGAAGCTCGGCATACCCGAAGAGCATCTCGTCCCGTACGGCCACTACAAGGCGAAGGTGTCGCTCGATTTCGTGGACAGTCTCGCCAACAAGAAAAACGGCAAGCTCATCCTGGTCACGGCGATCACGCCGACGCCGGCTGGCGAGGGCAAGACCACCACCACCGTCGGCCTGGGCGACGCGCTAAACCAGATCGGCAAGAAGGCGATCATCTGCCTGCGCGAGCCTTCCCTCGGCCCGGTGTTCGGCATGAAAGGCGGCGCGGCGGGCGGAGGCTACGCGCAAGTGGTGCCGATGGAGGACATCAACCTCCACTTCACCGGTGACTTCAGCGCCATCGGTCTTGCCAACAACCTGCTCGCGGCGGCGATAGACAATCATATTCACCACGGCAACGAGCATGGGCTGGACGTGCGGCGCATCACGTGGAAGCGGGTGATCGACATGAATGACCGTGCGCTGCGCGACATCACGGTATCGCTCGGTGGCCCGGGCAACGGCTATCCGCGCCAGGACGGCTTCGACATAGTCGTGGCATCGGAAATAATGGCGATTTTCTGCCTGGCGACCTCGCTCAAGGACCTGAAGACCCGCCTCGGCAACATCGTTGTCGGTTATACCCGCGACCAGAAGCCGGTGCGCGCGAAGGACCTCAAGGTTCACGGCGCGATGACGGTGTTGCTCAAGGACGCGCTTGCGCCCAACCTGGTGCAGACGCTCGAGAACAACCCCGCGTTTATCCACGGCGGCCCGTTCGCCAACATCGCGCACGGCTGCAACTCGGTGATCGCGACCCAGACGGCGCTGAAGCTCGCCGATTACGTGGTGACGGAGGCCGGTTTCGGCGCCGACCTCGGCGCGGAGAAGTTCATCGACATCAAGTGCCGCAAGTCGGGACTGCGCCCGCACGCGGTGGTGATCGTGGCGACGGTGCGCGCGCTCAAGTACCACGGCGGCGTCGACCTCAAGGAGGTCAACAAGGAAAACCTCGCGGCGCTGGAGAAAGGCATCACCAACCTCGAGCGCCACGTCAACAACGTGCGCAATCACTTTGGGCTGCCGTGCGTGGTGTCCATCAACCGCTTCAACTTCGACACTCCCGCGGAAATCGAGCTGCTCAAGAAGAAAATGGCACATCACGAAGCGCCGGTGATCCTGGCGACTCACTGGGCGGACGGCGGCAAGGGAGCGGCGGAAGTCGCGCGCGCGGTCGTGGACCTGATTGATAAAGTTCCGTCGGATTTCAAATTCGTCTACGAAGATACGCTGCCGCTGTGGGACAAGATCGGGGCCATTGCCACCAAGATCTATGGCGCGGGCGAAGTTACCGCAGATGCCAAGGTGCGCGGCCAGATCAAGAAGCTGCAGGAAGACGGCTACGGCCACTATCCGGTGTGCGTGGCGAAGACCCAGTACTCGTTTTCAACCGACCCGAAGTTGCGCGCCGCGCCTTCCGGCCACGTGATCAACGTCCGGGAGGTGCGGCTCGCCGCAGGCGCCGAGTTCGTCGTCATGGTGTGTGGTGACGTCATGACCATGCCGGGGCTGCCCAAGGTGCCATCGGCCGAGAAGATCGACCTCACCGACGACGGCAAGGTGGTCGGGTTGTTCTGAGCGGCCGCCGGCCGCGCGCGGCGCCAGTACATTGTTGACGCGCCTCGAACGGCCGTGGTAGAAACATCTCGACGCGTTGCGGGCCCCGGCCTGCGACGCCCCTCCAAAGGGGAGTAGCCACGGCGGCGCGGAGGAGCGCCACTGCGGCAGGGCCGTCATCACGGAATGCGGGAGTACCCCCGTATCCCCGGCCTTGCCGGCAACCTCGGCGTTGCAAGCGAGACCTTTGCCTGGGAAGGAAGCCGTCACGGCGTCCGGTCCCAGGTGAAGACCGCTCTGCGCTAGAAGCGAAAAATCGCTCCCGGCATGCGGTCCTGAAGAACTCTGCCAAAGGGAAAACGCATGCATCACCACAGTATCGAAGGCTGCCCGCGCCGGCGCCTGCCGTCGCTGACGCTGGCGGCCGCTGCCCTGCTGCTCGCCTCGTTTCCGGGCGTGGCCGCGGCGGCGGAAAGTCCGGCGCTGTTCGGCGTCCCGGTGGAGTTCATCCTGTTCGCGCTGACCCTGCTCGGGGTGGCGGTGTTCCACCACTACACGCTGCAGGTCGCGCTGACCGGGCTCGCGACGATCGCGCTCTACAAGCTGGGCTTCACCGGATTCAAGACCGGGGCCGGCTTCGCGGGCTTTGTCTCGCACATGCACCACGAGTGGGTGATCCTGACCAACCTCCTGTGCCTGCTGGTGGGGTTCGCCCTGCTGTCCGATCACTTCGAGAAGAGCCGCGTGCCGGACGTGCTGCCGCGCTTCCTGCCGGACGACTGGAAGGGCTGCTTCGTGCTGCTCGTGATCATTTTCGTGCTGTCGAGCTTCCTCGATAATATTGCGGTGGCCCTGATCGGCGGCGCGATGGGGGCCGTCGTCTTTCGCGGCAAGGACCACATCGGCTACCTGGCGGCGATCGTCGCGGCTTCCAACGCGGGAGGCGCGGGGAGCGTGGTGGGGGACACCACCACGACCATGATGTGGCTCGACGGCGTGAGCCCGATCAGTGTGCTGGACGCGTACGTCGCCGCCAGCGTGGCGCTCGTGATCTTCGGCATCCCGGCGGCGTTGCAGCAGCAGCGCTATTCGCCCATCGTCAGGAACGCGCAGCGCCACGCGCCAGTGGACTGGGCGCGGATCGGCATCGTCGCCGCCATTCTGGTGGCGGCGATCGCGACCAACGTGACGGTCAACCTCAAGTTCAAGCACCTCGCCGACCATTTTCCGTTCATCGGCGTCTCGGTGTGGGTGGTGATCCTTCTGTGCACAGCACTGCGCAAGCCGGAGTGGAAATTGGTGCCGGGGGCGTTCAAGGGCAGCATCTTCCTGCTCTCGCTGGTGACGTGCGCCTCGTTGATGCCGGTGGAGAAGCTGCCGCCTGCCTCCTGGCAATCCTCGCTGGCGCTCGGCTTCATTTCCTCCGTGTTCGACAACATCCCGCTGACCGCGCTGGCGTTGAAACAGGGCGGCTACGACTGGGGCATGCTCGCCTACGCGGTGGGTTTCGGCGGCTCGATGATCTGGTTCGGCTCATCCGCCGGCGTCGCGCTCTCCAACATGTATCCGGAAGCGAAATCGGTGGGTTTGTGGCTGCGCCACGGCTGGCACATCGCCATTGCCTACGTCGCGGGTTTTTTCGTCATGCTTGCGCTGGTTGGCTGGCATCCCAGTGAGCGGCACAAAGCCGCAGCACCGGAGCCCGTCACGGCAGCCGCTGTCGCGCCGGCTCCATCGATGCCCTGATTCACGAACCGTCAATTCAACTCAAAGAGAAGACCCATGGAACCGATGCAATGGCTGACGCTGATCGTGTTCGGTCTCACGATCCTGGTCGTGATCACGAATGTCATCGATAGCACGCTCGCCGCGCTGATCGGCGTCGCGGTGATGTGCTGGCTCGGCATCATGACCGAGGCCGACGCGTTCAAGTACGTCGACTGGAACGTCATGGCGATCCTGGTCGGCATCTGGATCATCGCCGGCTATTTCGGCAAGTCCGGGGTCCCGAGTTGGCTCTCCATCCAGGCTTTGAAGCTCTCCGGCGGGCGGCCCGGATTCCTCGTCATCATCCTCACCTTCCTGGCGGGCTTCATCTCCATGTTCGTGGACAACGTGGTGACGATCCTGATGATGGCGCCGGTGGCGCTCCCGCTCGCGAAAGCGCTCAAGTTGAGGCCGGTGCCGGTGATCCTCATGATAGGGTTCGGTGCGAACTTCATGGGCACCGCGCTCATCATCGGCGACCTGCCGCCGCAGATGCTGCACAGCGTGGCGGGCGCCGAGTTCTTCGATTTCATCTGGCACAAGGGGCGGCCGTCGTCGTTCCCGATCCTGATGGTGACGTTCCTGATCACGCTCGGCGCGATGTGGGCCTACGGTTTCCGCGGGCACAAGCGCGTGACAGACATGAGCGTCCTCGGCATGGAAGCGAAGATTGAGAACCCGCTGTTCGCCGCGATCGTCGTGGTCTGGTTCCTCGGCACGGTGGTCGCCATGTCCATGCGCGAGCATATCGGCGTGCAGTTGGGCTTCATCGCCCTGACCGGCGCCATCTCCCTGGTGCTGGTCCTTACGCTGCTTGGCAACCGCGTGAAGACGTCGAGTTTCGAGGAATGCATACAGGAGCTCGACTGGCGTGCGATCTTCTTCTACATCGCCCTCTTCGCGCTGGTGGGCGGGCTGGAGAAGAGCCACATCCTCGACATGCTCGCGAATGCGCTCAAGCCGATCTTCGTGGACAATTACGCGCTCGGGGTGACGCTCTTGTACTGGATTACCATTCCCATCGTCGGGATCGTCGAGCACGACGCCTACATCCTGACGTTCCTGCACACCATCAAGGACATGGGCCAGAGCGGCATCGAGCCTTGGCCGTTGTATTGGATGCTGCTGTGGTCCGGCACGCTCGGCAGCAACCTGACCGTCGCGGGCGCGCCCGCCCTCTATGTGGCCCTGACCCTGGGGGAGAAGGAGGAGGGGCGCAAGGTGTCGTTGCGCGAGTTCCTGGCCTGGAGCGTTCCCTTCACGCTGGTCTGCTCTTTCATTTGCTACGTGCTGGCATGCTGATCTGGGTGCTACCCTACGTGAAATGATGACGGGGCGACCCGGCGACAAGGAGACGACATGTACAGGAACATACTGATTCCCGCCGATGGTTCCCCGCTCTCGCGCAAGGCGATCCTCGCCGGAGTGAAATTCGCCAAGACCGTTGGCGCGAGAGTGACCGGTTTCTACGCCGCGCCGCCGGCGACTCCGCTGGAGTACCGGGGCATGTTCCCCGTCGGCTATGCCGACCCGGCGACGCGCGCGCGCGTGATAGAAAAAGCTGCGTCCAAGTACTTGGCCGTCATCAGGGAGGCGGCGAGGGTCGCGGGCGTGCGCTGCAGCGTGGAACACGTGACCGACGACTTCCCGGCCGACGCCATCGTCGCTGCGGCGAAGCGGTACAAGTGCGACGTGATCTTCATCGCCTCTCACGGCCGCCACGGCTTCAAGACCTCCTTGCTGGGCAGCCAGACCCAAAAGGTGCTCGCCCAGTCCCCGATCCCGGTGGTGGTCCATCGCTGATCTGAGTCACTGGAGCGGCCAGGGCGGAACCCAGGTTGCACTGCAGCGAGGACCCGGCATGATTCGGGGGTAACCCGCCCGAATGCCCCGGGGTACGTGTGGCCGGCGCGCATGGACGGCGCCACCCCGCGGCTGGAATACTGTTACGGAAAATTGACGCCGGTCAAGTATAGTAGGGGCTGCTAGGCGGTAAAGTCCGCAGGTGCGGTCAGAAAAGCCAGGGTAGGCGCCGCGGTGTCCAAACGTTAAAGCGATTAGGAGGAGTGTTATGTCCACTCGAAGCATGGTGTCACTGAGCGCGTCCGCGCTGGCATTGTTGCTCGCAGCGACCGGCGCGGCAGCATGGGAGCCGACCAAGTCGGTTGAATTCATCATTCCGGCCGGCACCGGCGGCGGCGCCGACCAGATGGCGCGCTTCACCCAGGGCGTGGTCGCCAAGCACAACCTGATGAAGCAGTCGGTGGTGCCGATCAACAAGTCGGGCGGCGCGGGCGCCGAGGGTTTCCTCGACGTCAAGGCGTCCAAGGGCGATACCCACAAGATCATCATCACGCTCTCGAACCTGTTTACCACTCCGCTCGCCACGGGCGTGCCGTTCAACTGGAAGGACCTGACGCCGGTCGCGATGCTCGCGCTGGACAACTTCGTACTGTGGGTCCCGGCGGACACGGCCTTCAAGTCGCCCAAGGACTATCTCGACGCGGTCAAGAAGGCCGGGCCCAACAAGTTCAAGATGGGCGGCACCGGCGCCAAGCAGGAAGACCAGATCATCACGGTGGCGATCGAGAAAGCGGCCGGCGTGAAGTTCACCTACGTGCCATTCAAGGGCGGCGGCGAGGTCGCCACGCAGCTGGTCGGCAAGCACGTTGACTCCTCGGTCAACAACCCGATCGAGGCGGTGGCGCAATGGCGCGCCGGGAAGCTGCGGCCGCTGTGCGTGTTCGACGGGAGCCGCATGCCATACAAGAACAAGGTCACCGAGACCATGTCGTGGAGCGACATCCCGACCTGCAAGGAGGTCGGCATCCCGATGGAATACACCATGTTGCGGGGTATCTTCATGCCGGCCGGCGTGTCGCAGGACGTGGTAACCTTCTACGTGAATTTCTTCAGGAAGGTGCGCGAGACCGCGGAGTGGAAGGAGTTCATGGAAAGGGGCGCCTTCAACCAGACCTTCATGGCCGGCAAGGATTATGCGGACTGGGTGGCCAAGGCCGAGATCACGCATCGTGAGTTGATGCAGGAAGCCGGCTTCCTCGCCAAGAAATAACGGAAACCTGGAGGACGGGCACCCTGCCCGCCCTCCTTTTTTCCCCGGAGCGGGGCGCCTGTCCGCGCTCCATGCTTTTCGCGTTGACCGGAGCAGCGGCTCGGATGGAAAAAAACAACGATACGGCGCAGCGCGCGGTACGCATTGTTACCATGGACCTCGTTGTCGCGGTGCTGATTCTTGCGCTGGGCGTGCTGGTGGTCTACGAAAGCAGGCGGCTGGGCTCGAGCTGGGCCGATGACGGTCCGCAGGCGGGCTATTTCCCGTTCTATATCGGGGCGCTGATCTGCATCTGCAGCGCCGTGGTGTTCGTGCAGTCCCTGCTCAAGGTCAAGACCGACCGGAAGGTTTTCGTCACCGCGGAGCAGTTCAAGCTGGTGCTGGTGATCCTCGTTCCCGCCACCGCCTATGTGTTCGCCGTGTGGTTGATCGGCATCTATGTTTCGTCTGCGCTTTTCATCGCCTTGTTCATGGGGCTCGCGGGCAAGTACTCGTGGATCCGCAGCATCGTCGTGGGCCTGGGGGTGAGCGTAAGCGCGTTCGTCATGTTTGAGATCTGGTTCAAGATCCCTCTGCCCAAGGGGCCGGTCGAGAACCTGCTCGGTTACTAGCGGCAGACACGGGGGCAGCAGGGGTGGAGGAACTCAACGCGCTGTTTCACGGCTTCTCGATAGCGCTGACGCCGTTCAACCTGATGCTGATGTTCGTCGGGATCATACTCGGCGTCATCATCGGCGTGCTGCCGGGGCTGGGCGGGGCAAACGGCATCGCCATCCTGCTGCCGCTCACCTTCACCATGTCGCCGACTTCGGCGATCATCATGCTCTCCTGTATCTACTGGGGGGCGCTGTTCGGCGGCGCGATCACCAGTATTCTGTTCAACATACCCGGTGAGCCGTGGTCGGTTGCAACGACGTTCGACGGATATCCCATGGCGCAGCAGGGCCGGGCCGGGGAGGCATTGACGGGGGCGTTCACATCGTCGTTCGTGGGCGCACTGGTGGCGGTCCTCATGTTCACCTTCATTGCGCCGCTGGTCGCGAGTTTCGCGCTGCAGTTCGGGCCGCCCGAGTTCTTCTCGGTCTATCTCCTGACGTTCTGCAGCTTCGTCGGCACCGGCAAGGGCAACCCCTTCAAGATCGTCGCCTCGATGATGCTGGGCTTCGCGATGGCGGCGGTCGGCATCGACATCGTCACCGGCCAGCTGCGTCTCACTTTCGGGATCACCGAGCTGCTCTCGGGGTTCCACTTCCTGGTGGCGGTGATCGGCCTGTTCGGCATCGGCGAGATCCTGCTGTCCATGGAGGAGGGGTTGTCGTTCTCGGGCCACACCGCGAAGATCAATCCGAAGATCGTGCTGGAAACCTGGAAGCAGCTGCCGCGCTACTGGGCGACTTCGATACGCGGCTGCATCATCGGCTGCTGGATGGGCATCATCCCGGGCGGCGCGACACCGGCCTCCTTCATGAGCTACGGTGTGGCGCGCAAGATGTCCAGGGACGGCCACAAGTTCGGCACCGGTCAACTCGAGGGCGTGGTGGCGCCGGAAACCGCGGCGCATGCCGCCGGCACCTCTGCGTTGCTGCCGATGATCACGCTCGGCATACCCGGCTCGCCGACCGCGGCGGTGCTGCTCGGGGGGCTGCTGATCTGGGGCCTGCAGCCGGGGCCGCTGCTCTTCGTCGAGCAGAAGGACTTCGTGTGGGGTCTCATCGCCAGCATGTACCTCGGCAATATCGCCGGCCTTATCGTCGTGCTGACCACGGTGCCGCTGTTCGCCGCGATCCTGCGCGTTCCTTTTTCCATCATCGCCCCGGTGATCGTGGTGATCTGCGCCATCGGCGCGTTCACCGTGAAGAACAACATTCTCGACGTCTGGTTGATGGTGGTGTTCGGAGTGGTGGGCTATGTTTTCAAGAAGCTTGATTACCCGCTTGCGCCGCTGGTGCTGGCGCTGGTGCTGGGCGACGCCGCCGAGAGCTCGTTCCGGCAGTCCATGCTGATCTCGCAGGGCGACCTTACGGTCTTTTTCTCGAACTGGCTGGTCGGCAGCATGACCGGCCTGGCGTTGTTTGCGCTGTTCTGGCCGCTGATTTCAGCGGCGCTCGCGCGGCTGCGGCTGGCGGCGCGGCGAAGTTAGATCTTGCCGCGGCGCTTGAGCCGCGATAGCGTTTCCGGCGACAGGTTCAGATAGGATGCGAGTTCCTTCTTCGGCAGGCGGTCGGCAAGATCGGCGTGCTTGCGGAGGAAGCGCTGGACCCGCCCCGGAGCATCAAGCAGGTGCAGCGTGATGGTGTGTGCCATGACCTCGCTCATGAGCTTCATGATCTCGAACTCGAAAACGGTCTTGATCTCGGCATGTCGCTCGATGAACTGAACCCAATATTGCATCGAGAGCTTGGCGGCGCGCACTTTCGTGACAGCGCGGATCGAGTACGGCAAGGGGGTCTTGAGGCGCCAGGCGGCGTAACTGGTGTCTATGTCGCTCTCGGCGGCGATGCGCAGGATCATCTCCCTGCCTTGAGAATTGGATACCACGCGTTTGAGGATGCCGTCGATGATGAAATACTGTTCCATGGACCGGTCGCCCTGGTGCTCGAGCAACTCGCCCTTGGCGTAGTCCACCACCTCGAGCAGCGGATCGAGTTCCCGCCATTGCGCGGCATCGAGGTGCTTGAGAACAAGGTTATGCCGCAGCTGGAGCCGGACGATTTTCGCTTCCGGGTGCTGGTCGAGGGCGGGCATAACGGGGTTCGCTGCGGTGCGGCAGAAAAGCGTCACGAGTATAACCGTAAATTATTGACCTCGGTCAAGGCCGCGTCCCGTTATCGAACTTATATTTAGAGGTTCTTCAAGAAGTTAGCCAGGACCAGATTTAGTATAGAGTGCCGCCAATATCGCCAAGGAGTGACCCATGGGAAATATCGAAAACCCGGTTGCAGGCACCGCTGCCGACGTTCAGCCGATACCAGCAGTAACCGACGGCTTTCACTTGGTCATCGATGCCCTCAAACTCAATGGCATCGACACGATCTTCGGTCTGCCCGGCATCCCGATCACCGACCTCACCCGCAAGGCACAGGCCGCGGGCATGCGCATGATTTCGTTCCGCCATGAGCAGAACGCCGGCAACGCCGCAGCTATCGCCGGCTTCATGACGCAAAAGCCGGGCATCTGCCTGACGGTGTCCGCCCCCGGCTTCCTCAACGGCCTGACCGCACTGGCCAACGCCACCACCAATTGCTTCCCGATGATCCTCATCAGCGGCTCCAGCGAGCGCGAAATCGTTGACCTGCAGCAGGGTGACTACGAGGAGATGGACCAGTTGGCCATCGCCAAGCCGCTGTGCAAGGCCGCCTTTCGCGTGCTGCACGCCGAGGACATCGGTGTGGGAATCGCGCGCGCCATCCGCGCCGCCGTCTCCGGCCGCCCGGGCGGCGTCTACCTCGACCTGCCGGCGAAGCTGTTCGCCCAGTCCATGGACGCGGCAGCCGGAAGAAATTCCCTGATCAAGGTGGTCGATCCGGCGCCGCGCCAGATCCCGGCCCAGGACGCCGTGCAGCGCGCCCTCGAACTGCTCAAGAGCGCCAAGCGTCCGTTGATCCTTTTGGGCAAGGGCGCCGCCTACGCCCAGGCGGACGCGGACATCCGCGCCCTCATCGAGCGCACCGGCGTCCCCTACCTGCCGATGTCCATGGCCAAGGGCCTGCTGCCTGACACGCACGCGCAGTCCGCTGCTGCCGCCCGTTCCTACGTACTGCCCGAGGCCGACGTAGTGATGCTGGTCGGCGCCCGCCTGAACTGGCTGCTTTCGCAAGGCAAGGGCAAGACCTGGGGCGGCAAGGACCATAAGGCGTGGGGCGGCCAGAAGTTCATCCAGATCGACATCTCGCCGCAGGAGGCGGACAGCAACGTCCGTATCGAAGCTCCGCTGGTTGGCGACATCGGTTCGTGCGTGTCCGCGCTGCTCGCCGGCATCGGCGCCAACTGGTCGAAGCCGCCGGCGGAGTGGCTCTCTGCCGTCGCCGAGCGCAAGGACAAGAATCTCGCCAAGATGGCCGAGACGCTGGCAAAGAATCCGGCGCCGATGAATTTCCACAGCGCGCTCAACGTGGTGCGCGACATCATCAAGGCCAACCCGGACGCGATACTCGTCAACGAAGGCGCCAACGCGCTCGACTTCACCCGCAGCATCGTCGACATGTACAAGCCGCGCAAGCGCCTGGACGTCGGTACCTGGGGCATCATGGGCATCGGCATGGGTTTTTCCGTCGCGGCCGCCGTAGTGAGCGGCCAGCCGGTGATCGCGATCGAGGGCGACAGCGCCTTCGGCTTCTCGGGCATGGAAGTCGAGACCCTCTGCCGCTACAACCTGCCGGTCTGCGTGGTGGTCTTCAACAACAACGGCGTCTACCGCGGCACGGACGTCAATCCGACCGGCGGGCCCGATGTTGCACCCACCGTGTTCGTCAAGGGCGCGCGCTATGACAAGCTGATGGAGGCTTTCGGTGGCGTGGGCGTGCACGTCACGACGCCGGCCGAATTACGCAAGGCAATGGAAGAAGCCATCCGCTCGCGCAAGCCCACGCTCATCAATGCCGTGATCGATGAAACCGCCGGCACAGAAAGCGGACGCATCACGAGCCTGA
>Ga0137423_1000555_pt1 | contig 11367 bp, 10 predicted proteins | sample EasRivERMZT600_2_FD_102326 | JGI IMG/M metagenome (GOLD analysis project Ga0137423, IMG submission 102326) | Soil microbial communities from meander-bound floodplain in the East River, Colorado, USA - East River MetaG ERMZT600_2 | ecosystem: Environmental > Terrestrial > Soil > Floodplain ...
AGCACGCGTACTCTGCCGTAAAAGCGGAACGGACCCTTGGAAACGCCGCGTGCCTCACTGTACGCGGCGTTTTTGTTTTTTTGGGAGCTAACGGCGACTTTCCGGCCCTCGATCAATCGCAATATCCTGACTACGCTTTTCTCGAACGATTCGAAGTGAAAGTTTCGTCGAACCTGCTCGCATCTCGCGGTCGAACTCGACCGGCGTCCGCACCGTCCGGTTGTCCACTGCAGTAATAACATCGCCGGCTTTCAATCCCGCCTTCTCGGCGACCGACTCCGCTTCGACAGACGAAACCAACACTCCAGCGCCGCCATCGACCCCAAAAAACTCGCGAAGCTGCGTCGTCATCTCGTCAACTCGAATACCTGCACGCGTGTAAGACGTTGTCATGCGAAAACGGGGCACCTCCAATCGTAACCCGTTCAAGCGATCGCGATAGAGATCAAGATCCGGCGTAAACGTTTGTGTGTTGGGAAACATTCGCCAAATACGATCCCTTGTTGCGTCGGCAAGTCCTGACGTTGTGACCTGCAGGGTTTGCTCGCGATTCTCCCGGCGGAACTTCACTTCGACAGTCCGACCAACCGGCGTCTCACGCACCAGACGTCCAAGCTGAACAGCTCCAAGCACCGGCGTCTTGTTGTATTCAACAAGGATGTCACCCGTCTTTAGTCCGGCCTTTTCGGCAGGACTTCCAGTTTCAACATTTTGGACAACCGCGCCCTGGTCCTTTCCGTCTTCGACAGAGACACCGATCCAACCGGGTTGCTGTGCCTGGGCCGGCACCAGGGTCGCGAGAATGAGCATGAAGGCCGTAAGTAACTTCATTAGGACACCTCCTTTTTTCAGGTTGAATAGACGCGTGCTTCGCAGCAACGGTTGGCCGAAGAGGGCCTCAGCGATCATCCTAGGCGTGGACCGGATTCTATTGAGAAGTAAGCTTTTAGATTGCTTGGAACTTGACGGTTCCCTATTCTGCAGACTCCACGGAACAAGGAGGGACCGTGTCAACAGTCGTTAGTCAACTGGCGGAACAGATTCGGGAGAAGGGTCGGCATTCAACCTGCGACCTTCCGCCGTTATTAGAGCAGGCAAAGGCACTAGCGGACGATTCTTCATTGGACGTCTTGACCCGTGCGCTGGCCCATCGGGCGGCGGGAAATGCCTTACGTCTCCTCAACAAGTTTCAGCCGGCCTCCGACCATTACCGCGACGCAATCACGCTGCTGGGTTCCACCAACGATTCCATTGAGCTGGCACGAACGTTACACGCTCGCCTGGTTCCGCTGTTTTTCCTCGGACAATTTGACGAACTCTTCTCCAGCGCTCAACAAGCCCGGTCGCTGTTCGAATCGGCTGGCGACCGCCGAGGGATCGCGCGTCTCAATGTCAATCTCGCTCACGCCTATCATCGGTTGGATCGGCACCACGATGCACTCGCTTGCTCGGAGTCCGCGGTTTCGATCCTGGAAGAGGTTGGCGACATTGAAGGTTTTGTTGCGGCGTCGATAAATTCCGCAACGACGCTGACGATCATGCACGAGTTCGAGCGGGCGGAAGAGCGTTATCAAAAGGCGCTGCAGTCGGCTTCTTCGCGGAATATGTGGTCTTCCGTGCTCCTTTGCCGCCATAACCTTGCCTATCTCCGATATTTCGCGGGAGACACTTCGTCAGCGCTGAGAGAGTACGGCGAACTTCATGTGGAGTACGAGAAGCTCGACGACGAGTGGCAACTTTGTCGCTGCTGGCTGGATGAAGCGGAAATCCTTCTCGAAGTCGGCGATCTCGACGAAGCTATTCGGGCTGCACGCGAATCTTCACAGCTTGCAAGAAAACTGGATGTGAACCTCGAAATTGGCCGAGCGCTTCTTTTCGAAGCCGCTGCGCATCTCCGCCTGGAAAACTCGCAGGAGGCAATGCCCTTGCTGGAGGAGGCGGCCAGCCGTTTTGAGCGAGAGGGCAATAGCATTTGGACCGCTGCATCGAAGCTGCAAACATCGTTGCTTCTCGGAGAACGCGGACAGCCGGCCCTACGCGAAGCTCAGGCAGCGCGCATGTTATTACGAAGCGCCGGTCTCCCGCATCGACTCGCAATGGCCGACGTCGTTATAGGGCGCCTACAGCGCTCGGCCGGTGACACCGATCATGCGATCGAATCCTTCCGCATCGCCCTGACTACGGCCCGCGAAAGTCGATCTCAATGGATGCAGTTTCACGCCTGCTACGAACTCGGCGTGACGTTGGCAAATGAGAATCCCATGGAGAGTACGGCTCTGCTGAAGGAATCTGAGCGCATGCTCGACTGTCTTTGGAACCGTCTTGGAACTGATGATCTGAAGATGGCCTTCCTTTCCGATCGGGAGAATGTTTACACGCACCTCGTACGGTCCAGCCTGGATGCGCCCGCCGTAGCGTTTGAGCTGTCGGAAAAAGCTCGATCCCGAGTTCTGAAGGAACATCTGCTTGTTGGTAGAACGACACTGCAGCGGCCTCCTCTTCGAAAGGATGAAACGATCGTCGAGTACTTCATTACGGGGAACGATCTTTGCATCTTCACGATTGATGAAAACGGCGTGAGATGCAGTATTCGAGAAGGAGTTATCGAGCGGATCAAGACAACCTGGGACAACCTCGAACGTCACCTTGCGAGTTGCAGTGTCAAATGGGAACGGCTGCGGAGTGCTCAGCAGCATCTCAAATCGACTGCCCGCGAACACCTCCAATTGTTATACCGCGAATTGATCGAGCCGGTGATTTCGCAACTCCGAGATACGGTTGTTGTGGTGCCGCACGGATTCCTTCATGCAATTCCATTTCACGGACTGCATGATGGACAAGACTATCTGTCGGGGAAACACTGTGTGGTGTACAGCCCCAGCGCGGTTTTATATCTCGAACGGCCGGATGAAGCTCAGTATGAGAAACCCCTTTTCATCGCTTTTTCTCACAGCTCACAGTCGAGTGCGCGAGAAGTGGAGCAGGCGGCGGAAGGCTTCCCGGGATCGACGGTGCTCGTTAATCCGACTGTTGCCGCTCTCCAGGAAGTTTTTGCGACACCGCGACAACTGGTCCATATCGCGGGACATGCCGGAATCGACCCTGTCGGCGGAAAACTCTCATGGATAGAGACTCCGGTGGGCAGGCTCACCGGTCGAGACCTGACGAAGATGCAAATCCGAGCGAAGACTTTGGTCGTCACCGGTTGTCAGACCGCTCGACGAGTCATTCGCCCTGGCGACGAGTGGCTCGGACTAATGCGCGCCTTCTATGCATCCGGCGCCAGCACCATCGTCTCAGCGTTCTGGGAAATCCGCGACGAGACCGCCAGACGCTTTGCTACAGAGTTTTACTCAAGGTTCAACGGCGGTAATGCACCCGCCGCAGTCCAAGCCGCATCCTCAGCCCTGCAGGAATGGCAGGACCATCCGTACTTTTGGTCGGGATTCGGCGCATTCGTAAGGAGAACGATATGACGGACGAAATGATCGACATGCAGACAACTTTGGTTTTCGATTCCTGGCTGGAAGCCGGGCCGGAACTGCGTGCCGATAGTTTGGGAGACCGGCACCTCATTTATGAAGGCGGCGGGATCATCCTCGATCTGCTGCTGAAAGCAGCCGAAAACGGAGGACGCCTGCATGTGGGTGGCCAGGTACTCCCCACCGAGCAGTCCTTGAATACCGTGGCCGACCTGGCCGTTTCGATCGAACACGGCAAAGACCGTTCGTTCACACATACAAACGCCCTTGGTGAATTCACGTTTCACACATTACCGAACGTCAAAATGGATCTAACGATCACGTTGAAGAACCGCAAATTCAGTGTGCGTGGATTGTCCAACAAAGAACCCCGCATGTGGCGCGTGGTTCCAACAATGGCGATGGGAGACTAGGATGCGACGCTTCCTTGCAAGTGTGTGTGGAATAGCAATGTTGCTTGCGGTTTCACGCGCGGAAACGGAGTACTCGGACATGATCGTGACGATGAGACCCGGTCAAAGCATCCGATCGATCAATGAAGAAAACGGTACTCAAACGCTCCGCCAGATTCCGAACACTTCCATTTATCTGATTCGCTTGAACGAAAAGGATGAAGGCGACAGAGTTTTGAGAAAAATCCGTCGGAACGCCGAAGTAGAGTCCGCCGAGAACAATTCCGTCATCGCACTGACGTCTACAGATGTGCCTGTCTCGGCCAGCGCCGATCTCGGTCATGCAATGGCCGACCTGTTAGAAGGAAGAGCGCTGACTACATTCTACGGAGTGAGCGTTCTGCAAGCGTATGCCGAGCAACCTGCTCTGGACGTGATCAGGGTCCGCGAAGTCCGCAGTCTGAGCACCGGCGCCGGCACACGTGTTGCCTTTATCGATACGGGCGTTGATTTACTGCATCCGGCGTTACAGCCCTGGCTTGAGCCCGGTCTCGACCTTGTCAATGGAAGCAGCGCCTCGGAGCTGGATGGGCTGGGACATGGAATGTCGGACCTCCTGGACCACAGCATGACCGACCTTCTGGACGATCGATTCTTTTTTATCCTGAACAGTTCCCTCAGTTCGCTGCTCAATGGCAGCTCTGATAACTCAACCATTCCGCCGGCTTTCGGTCACGGAACGATGGTTGCCGGTCTTATTCATGTTGTCGCACCGCAGGCGACGATCATCCCGATCAAAGCATTCGACGTTTACGGCCAAACCACGCTGTTCAGACTGATTGAAGGCGTATATGCAGCGATCGAGTCCAATGCGGACGTCTTGAACATGAGTTTTTCGACAACGATGAATTCGAACACGCTTCAACGATCCTTGGACAAGGCTCAGGCTGCGGGAATCGCTCTCGTGGCAGCGGTTGGAAACGATGGCCAGGACGTCCGAGACCGGTATCCGGCTGCATATGCCACCGTTCTCGGAGTTGCGGCGACAGATCTCGATGACAGACTCACAAGTTTCTCCAATTACGGAAGGAACGTGTCCGTGACAGCGCCGGGTGCATTCGTCGTATCGACGGCCCCGGGGGGGAAATACGCGATAGCGTGGGGGACTTCGTTCAGCGCGCCGATCGTCGCAGGGGGCATTGCAATCCTGAGTTCGGAACCAAATCGGGGACAGGCGAACGGGTCGTTAATTGTGACAACAGCGGATTCGATCGATGCAATGAATCCGGGGCTTGAAACAAAACTTGGTAAAGGCAGGATAAACCTGCGCCAAGCGTTCAGGGTGAAAGAGTAAATGGAGCTTTCAGAGGCCGAAGTCCGGCGGATCGCGTCATTCTGGCGATCGGCGGCAAAAGCTCCATCCATGGATTCGATAGTCGATGGAGCGTTTAAGACTTTGAAGAAGATCACGGCCGTTCAATCCATGCAGGTTGTCTACCCGATGGGCCATGCGGCATACGTCTGGCAAACGTCTGAAAAGGGCACGACAAAAGAACCGTTTGAGGAATGGCCGGCACGACCCCGAAAAGGGTTCTCCGTCAACTTCGAACCCAGGAGCGACCAGTCCGGATACGCGACGGTTTTCCCAAGGAGTCCCAAGGCTGCGCTCGCGCTTCAAGCCCTGGCTCCGGCCATCTGGACGGGGCTGCTTCTGCAGTCGGCTCTGGAGCGTGGGCGAAAGGCCTTCAGGTCCGAGGCTGAAATGGCGCGGGAGTCGTTGCGGGCACGCGATCAGGAACGGCGACGTATCGCTCGCGAGTTGCACGACGATTTGGGACAGTCGATGGCTTCCCTGAAGCTGAATTTGAAATGGGCCGAGGAATTGGTTCAAAAACAGCGTGGAACGAATGAAATCGTAAGCGAGCTTTCCTCGGCTCGAGAGAGTGTCGGCGCGATGCTAGGGAAAATTCGCGACCTGTCGCACACGCTGTATCCGCGAATACTCGACACGCTTGGGCTATTCGCAGCAGTGAAGGAACTGGCGGTTCAGGTGGCTCGATACTCGACTCTTAAAGTGACGTGCACGGCAAAAGGCAAGGAGCGCCAACTGGAGAAAGAAGTAGGGGTCGCGCTCTACAGATGCTGTCAGGAATCCATCAACAATGCCGTGAAACATGCTTCGGCGACACGTTTATCGATACAGCTTCGCTACACGGAGAAGGAAGTTCATTTAACGATTGAGGACGACGGCCGCGGATTCGATCCACGAACTCTTTATGACTCGAGTGGGAAAATCATGAGTGCGGGATTCTGGACGATTCGGCAAAGGATGGCAGATCTGGGTGGAGCATTCCGCCTGAGCACTGCCGGGGGGCAGGGTACGGTCGTTGAAATGATCGTGCCGTATACAACGAGAGAGAACCATGGAAGAAGGAAAAATAAAACTAGTCATCGCGGATGATCATGCAATTCTGCGTCAGGGCCTGCGAAGGATTCTCGAAACCGAGCAGGACATGGCCGTAGTCGGGGAAGCGGCCAACGGGACCGACGCCGTCAAGAAGACGAAGCAACTCAAACCCGACCTCGTCATTATGGACATTTCGATGCCCGAACAGGATGGCATCGAGAGCATGCGGCAGATAATTCGAGGCGGCGGCTCCAAAGTTCTTATTCTTTCCGTACACCTCGAACAGCACGTTATCTCTGAAGCGGTCTCCGCCGGCGCTTCAGGCTACCTTGCCAAAGACTCACTGGATCATGAACTCGTATCCGCGGTACGCACCGTAATGCATGGCGGCACCGTCTTCTCATCGAATGTCTCTAAGTTGCTCGCGGACTATTCGCTCAGCGGAGGAGGAATGCCGCCTCGATCACTGGATTCCCTTACCAGTCGCGAACGCGAGGTTTTCTTCATGCTGGCTGAGGGTAAGTCACCATCTGAAGTCGCGAATTCACTGTTTGTGAGCCCCAAAACCATTCATACCCACCGCCAGCACATCCTGGAGAAGCTTGGCCTGCGCACGACGACGGAACTGATCCGCTTTGCGTTGCGGCAGGGGTTGATTAAAACCGTTTAACCCTCAGGTGTACGCCAAGCTGATGCTGATTCATTTTCAGTATTGGCGTACAGCTTCCGCCACAGTTTTCATGGCTTCCGGGGACAGTTCCGGATAAATGGGTAACGCGAGCGATTCGAGGGAGGCAGTCTCGCTTGTCGGAAATGAACCGCGCCGGTAACCGAGAGAGGTCAAACAATCCTGAAGGTGCAGTGGGACGGGATAGTAGACTTCACAGCCGATATTCTTCTTCTTAAGATGTTCCATCAAGCCGTCCCGACGGTCACTCCTGATGACGAACTGGTTGTAGATATGACGCGAGTCAGACACTTCGTACGGGAGCCCGATTCCGTTGGCGTTCGAAAGAAGTTCTCGATAACGCCTCGCGTTAGCGCGCCGGCCCTCCGTCCAGTGATCGAGGTGTCGCAGCTTGACGCGCAAAACAGCCGCCTGGATTTCATCGAGGCGGAAGTTCCCGCCCAGCACTTCGTTGTAATACTTGATTCGAAACCCATGAGACCGCAGCACACGTATTCTCTCCGCAACCGCAGCATCGTTGGTGGTAACCATGCCGCCGTCGCCAAAACCGCCAAGGTTTTTTGAAGGAAAGAAACTGAAGCAACTCATCAGGCCCATCGAGCCTGCGCGTCGTCCCTTGCATTCAGCTCCGATAGCCTGGGCTGCATCCTCAATCACAGGAATGTCGTGCCGGCGAGCAACGTCGAGGATGGCATCCATGTCGGCAACCTGTCCGAACAGATGGACGGGCACGATCGCTCGAGTTCTTTTGGATATTTTCGCTTTAATGCCGGATGCATCCATATTGAACGTTCCCGGTTCGATATCGATAAATACCGGTGTCGCTCCCAGACGCATGACCGAACCGGCGGTGGCGAAAAAGCTATAGGGGGTCGTGATGACCTCATCACCCGGCTTGATATTAAGGGCCATCAACGCCACAAGCAGTGCATCGGTTCCAGAGGAAACGCCGATCCCATAGCGGCATTGCGAGTAGGTTGCAATCTCGTGCTCGAGTGCTTCGACTTCGGGGCCCAAAATGAATTTCTGCGACTCGATCACCCGATCCAGAGCCTGCCGTATGTCGTCGCGAATAGTGTTGTACTGTGCTTTGAGATCAAGGAGCGGAACCAATTGAGCTCACCTCGGCGGACGCGGGATAGTCTAGCACCCAGTGGTACCAAGTGGTTCGAACTTCGGGACAAGTTGTAGCGGCAGTCATAGACCAGAGCTGTCCAAGATAGTTTCCGCCGTGACGCTTTTACGCCTAACTCCGGTTCATATGCTGCGACCGGCTGAGCGGTATTCCCGGATCAGGTCGCGCACTTCATCAATCGCCTGGTCTGTCTTTAGTCTTGCGATGCTTGCCTCCAGGGTGGTGTTCACTTCGTCCAGCCAGTGCGCCTCCGCGGGCCCGTTCGTTCTCACCTGGATTCCAAACACCCCGTCCGGCACCGCGAGCGGCTGGTAGCGCGGATGAAACGGCAAATCGGCAAGCTCCTGTTCCAGTTCGACTATCTGCTCTTTCAGACCCTGATTGTAGATAGCAAGCTTCTCTTCAGTCAGGCGCTCCACGTCACCGTCTTCCCGCTGAATCCAGTCCAGTTCCAGGCGAAGTAGTGTGTGCAGATCGTTGTTCCGATATGCGGTAGTCAGTTCCTGCATCAGGAGGACTTTACGCTCCCTGCGCGCGACGTCCTGTTCCAGATCGGGGTGCAGGACTTTCGCGAGCTGTTTGTAGATGGTCGAAATGCTCTTTTTGCGAAGTTGTTCGGACTGACGGAGAAGCTCTGCTTTTTCGATCTGACGCTTGGTCTTGCGCCGTTCGGTCCGGCCGAATGCGTAATCTTCTTCGATGGCTTTTTGCTGAATTTTTTCAGCCATCTCGGCTGCCTTGGCGGCAACCGCGGCCTCACTCATATCCGGACGCAGGCCGGACAGATCAATGTCGATCCCGATTTCGTCGAAGATCGCTTCCATCGCCGAACGGGTTTCCTCGATCTCTTCCCGTTCGGCCTGTTCGAAATCGACGCCATGAATCCGTTCGAAGAGTTCCTGTAGATCGGAGTCGGTCAGCGTGCCTTCTTCAGCAACAATGTCACTGATCTGTTCCGCAATGATCATCCGCAACGTCTTGCGCTCCTTCTTTCCATTCAGCCGCTTGTCGTCCAGAAACGGGGCAAGCCCCCGAACGACATCCTTGCGCAGACCTTTTTGCCGCTGGAGCCTTGGATGGAGATACTTGCCATAGTATGCGAGCGCGTTGTCGAGCCGTCGCGTTTCGGCCTCAAGCCTGGCTCGAAGCTCTTCGACTCTCGACACAAGTCGATTGAAAGCCCTTTGCGCCTTGGTCAGGGGCCGATCCGGTTGAGAAAGCCGCACCAGTCCACGCGCTTGCGGTCCGTTCAATTTGTTTTCGAATAGGAATCCCTGGTGTCCCGCCATCGTACCCTCCGGGGTCTATGTGTAGTGATTGTTGTCGTATGACTTCGAGATACTCCTACCGATGAAGGACAGCTTTGGTCCCGCTCATAAACGGGTGGGATTGTACGCTCGGTCCGGCGGTAAAGTAAACCTCCCCCAGGACTTCACGTGGACGATTCCAGAAGGAGCATGGCACGAAGCCGGAAGTATGCGGCGAATGCATCGTCAGGTGTGATTTCTTTCATGCAGGCGTGGGTTCGAATGCGGCAGTGGCCGGAGTTGCAACCAATGCAGGCGAGATTGTCCCGACGCAGCACCACGTCATGACTGCCGATCGGCGCCCATCGTGATTTGACCGTCGGTCCCATGAAGCTGATCGTCGGCACACCGAGCAGTCCCGCGAGATGGAGCGGTCCGGAGTTATTGCAGATCATGACGTCGCCGGAGTGAATCGTAGCGGCCAATTGCATCACGTCCTTTGCGATCGCCGCGGTAGCCCCGGTACCTGATCGCTTGACGATGTTATCCACCGTTTCGCGTTCCGATTCTGCACCCAGAACCAGACAGGTTTCACCAGAACCCAATATCCGGCGAATCAGCTCGACGAAATAATCGGCCGGCCATCGTTGTGTGGCGTGAACCGCGCCGGGATGCACGATGACTCCGTGCCGTCGCCATTCCGAAACGGGTTCTTCCGGCATGAACTCAGGCAGCGGCTTGCGCTCCAATGAAATCGAGAGCGGCGTGAGTGCCCGCGAATAGGCTCGCGACATATGTTCGCCGTCCGGAAGTTGCATTGGGATGTTGAAGTATCGTCCTCTGCCTTTAAAATCGAACCCCAGACGAACTGGAGAACGGGTGCGGGCTGCGAGACGGGCCGGCCCGAGATGATAGTCAGTGCTGAGATCGATGACCAGATCCCATGGTTGACCGGCAATGGTTTCGTCATCGTCGTAGTCGAAAAACTGTGTCGGCCGGCACGCCCAACGCGCCAGAGGCTGCAGATGCCTGGGAAGAACTATCCCAAAACGGGCGTCAAGATACGCGCTGCGCAAACACTGCAGCGTCGGAATAGCCAGGCACAGATCGCCAAGACGTCGGTCACAGATAACAAGGAAGGACTGGACTACCTTCGGCGTCTGCGGCGCGGGCCCCGGATGGACGAGAGCCCTAAGTACGATTTCGCGCAGACCCAGATAGACGGGTTTCGCCAAGGTTCGCACAGCGACATTATATAAGTGAAATGAGCACGCTACTCGTCATACCGGCATTCAACGAGGAACAGACATTACCGGGTCTCGTCGAAGCGATTAGAAAACACGTTCCCGACGTGATGGTCATCGACGACGGGTCCGAGGACGCCACGACACTCGTGTCGATGCTGGCCGGAGCTATGGTCCATCGGCTCAAGGACAACATGGGCAAGGGCGAGGCGCTGAAAACGGCATTCGAGTATGCGTTGGTGAAAGGTTACGACCACGTGATCACCATGGACGGCGATGGACAACACAACCCGGAGGACCTTCTCAATTTTTTGCCGTTGCTTGAACAATACGACCTGATACTCGGTAATCGGATGGACGACTCCGGCCGCGTTCCCTTGCTGAGGCGAATCGCGAACCGGACGTCCAGCATGATTGTGTCCGCATTATGCTTCCAGCGGATTCACGACTCTCAGACCGGATTTCGCGCTTACAGCGCGAACCTTCTCCGCAAAGTGACTTTGTATTCCAGCCGCTATGACATGGAAACGGAGGTCATTATCAAAGCCGCCCGCAAACGACTCCGTATCGGTCACACACACATTCAAACGATCTATGCGGGCGAAGTCAGCCGATTCCGAAACCTGAAGGACTCGGCGCGTTTCTTTTGGGTTCTCGTCAAATCCTTTACCTGGTGGTGAGTCGGCGGTAGAGATAGTCAAACTTGAAAAACGCCGCGGGGTATTGCCCCGCGGCGTTTTTCAAGTTTGACTATCTCTACCGCCGACTCACC
>Ga0137423_1000556_pt1 | contig 11363 bp, 10 predicted proteins | sample EasRivERMZT600_2_FD_102326 | JGI IMG/M metagenome (GOLD analysis project Ga0137423, IMG submission 102326) | Soil microbial communities from meander-bound floodplain in the East River, Colorado, USA - East River MetaG ERMZT600_2 | ecosystem: Environmental > Terrestrial > Soil > Floodplain ...
AAGTACGAATACGCGATTTCGGCTGAGGCTTGCGAGCGAAAAGGCCGGGAAGCCCGCGACGGCCATGACGCCACCGAGTGGTTCGGGCTCGCCATGTACTGGCTGGTGCTGTCCCGTGTGGCCAGTCCGGTCGATGCCGAGGATTACTTCATCGCCACGGTCGATGCGGTGGGCACAGGCCAGTTGAATTCGGCTGCCTGGCACTGACGGACTCGCCCTGCCGCCGTTCTCCATAATCCAGATGACCGACCGCCTTCCGCACCCGCAGGCCCGGTGGTAGCCTTCACGCCGATTTCCGTAGTTCAGCTGAGCGAAGGAGCCGGCCATGACGAGACTGTTCGCAGCCGTGTGCCTGATGTTGACTTGGGCGGCGGGTACCGCCTTTGCGCAGGCCTACCCGCCCAATGAAGCGGGCGTGACAATGGGACATTGGCATCTCAACTCGCGCGACGTGGAAGCCAACAAGAAGATCCTGGTCGCCATGGGCGGCACGGCGATCAAGCCGGGCGCGTTCGAGATCGTGCGCTTCCCGGGCGTCGCGGTGTTCCTGCACCAGGGTCCGGGGACGCCGCCGAACGCGGGCGGGACAGTCGGAACGGTCGTCAACCATGTCGGGTTCCTCGTCCCGAACGTCCAGGAGTCGATGGCGAAGTGGAAGGCGGCCGGCGTGCCGATCGTGCCGGGCGCACCGGGGCGGCTCGACCAGGCGTTCGTGACGACGCCCGACGGATTGAGGATCGAGATCCTGGAAGACAAGGCCCAGACCGTTCCGATCCGCCACCACCACATCCACTTCTATGTGCCGGAAAGCGACATCCCGAAGGTCCAAGCCTGGTATGCGAAATTCTTCGGCGCCAAACCCGGCATGCGCGGCCAAAACGTCGCCGCGGACATTCCGGGCGCGAACCTGTCGTTCAGCAAGACCGATACGCCGACGATCACGACCAAGGGCCGCGTGCTCGACCATATCGGCTTCGACGTGAAGAACCTCGACGCCTTCATGAAAAATCTTGCGGCTCAGGGCGTGAAGATCGAACGGCCCTTCACTCCAAATCCTGCAGGCGGAGGGCTCGGCTTTGTCTCCGATCCATGGGGCACGCAGATTGAGCTGAACGAACGGCCCGTCCCGCTTTAGCAGACGCTAACTAGCCGTCGGTGGAGGGCGGGTCGCTCGCCAGGTTGGCGTTCTGGTTCAGGGGCGCCGGTTTGAAGCTTGCCGCCGCCTGCTGCGCCAGCGCGAGTTCAGCCGGAGCGAGCTGGGTCGCAAGCACGGCAATGCGCGTGTCGGCTTCCTTGTCGCCGCCGTGGGCGGCAATCGCGTACCACTTGTAGGCCTCGGTCAGGCTCTGCGGGATGCCGGCGCCACGCTCATAGAGCACCGCGAGATTGAATTGAGAGTCGACGAAGCCGAGATCGGCTGCGCTGCGAAACCAGCGTGCGGCTTCCGAGTAGTTCTTCTCCACGCCCCAGCCCTGGAAATAGGCGACCGCGAAGCTGTGCATCGCGCGCCGATTGCCCTTCTGGGCCGCGGCCTCGTACCAATGGTTGGCCTGGAAGGCGTCTGCGGGCACACCGTGGCCACGGGCATAAAGCGTGCCCAGCCAATACTCCGCCGTGGGCTCGCCGCGATAGGCGGCACGCATCAGCCAGCGCGCGGCTTCGTTCTCGTTCGCCTGGATGCCGTCGCCGGCGAGATATTTCAGTCCGAGATCGCGCTCGGCCTTCACGTCGCCGGTGGCCGCAAGCTCGGTGAGCTTGTCGACCGGCGCGGCGACCGCGAGCTGCGAGGGAGCGGGATCGGCGGGGGTGACCGCAGCCACCTGCGGCGGCTCGGGAAGCGGGGCCTTCGCCTCGGGGGCGGGAGCAGCTTCGGCGATTTGAGGCGCACTCGGCGCAGCGACCGGCGACGGCATCGCGGTGACGACGTTGCGGTTCAGCACGATTGCCGCCGTTGCCACAATCGCAATCGAGCCGAGAACGCCGCCGACAAGCATGCGGCTCCGTTTTGAACGGCGGTTGGATTCATGGCGTTGGTGTTCGCTGCCCGCTTGCGTGGCGATCGCGGCGCGGCGAGCTTCGAGGAGATAGTTGTCCATGAAAACGGCCTCTTGGGAATTGGAGGTTTCGTGTCCGGTTTGAGATGGAAGAACCGGCGGGAGATCGTTGAGGTCTGCAGCGGCCGGCGGATGCGAGGAGAGAGGACGCAAGGGCGGGGGAACGGCGTCCATCGGCGGCGGTTCCACCAGCAGACGCGCGACCTTCGCCGGCAGCGGCGGATCGGAGCGCGTCCCGGCGGGACGCGCCGCTTTGACGTCGGAGAGCACTCGCCCCAAATTGTCTTCCGAGCCGTCGACGCGTTGCTGCAATGCCTTAACGCTTTGCTCGACCCAGGCGGCGATGTCGTTCCGCTCGAGCAGCGATTTCTGATGGCGACCAATCATGCTGGTGAATGCGTTCTCCATCACCTCAACCCGCTGGATCAACTCGAGCGAGGCATCGACCGGATTGAGTGCTGAGGACGCGGTGCTGTCGCGCATGCTTTTGGCAAGCGCCGCGAGATCGTCGGCCGCGACCGCCATCAGCAATTCCTGCTCGGTGTTGAAATGGCTGGCGAGCGCGCCGATCGGCAGGCCTGCCTCGTGGCCGACGCTATCGAGCGTCATCCGGCCGACGTCACCACGCGCGATGATGCGCCTGGCCGCGTCGATGGCCATGCGTCGCGCCTGGGCGACGTCCATCCCGCGCGCGCCGCGCGGTTCATCGGGCTCCAAGTTAACGGCCGCCGTCTCGTTCATCTGTCCCCCAGTCGTGCGCACCTCCCGTCCGAGAAGGACCGGCGGTTAGCCCTCCCAGATTTAAGTGGTGACGCCTAATTTTCGATTAAAAGCCCGGGTAAACTGGCGTTTTCGTGAGCCCGGGTTCAGGGCGAAGGGCCGAAAAACGCCGCGAGAACGGCGTCTCTCGGAGCGGCCGGAAGGGGGCCGAGATAGTCGGCATAGGCGGCGACATTGGCGCGAGCAGCGGCCTCGCGGGAAGCCGGTTTTCCGAGGCTCAAGGCGAGGTTTTCCAGCCGGCCCTGCTCCAGGCGCTCGGCCTCGAGTTCGACCTTCTTAACCATGTTGCGCAGGGGTTCGCTGGCGGCAGGCGGGACGTCGCCTATGCCGGTTTTGAGGCGGCGCCTGAGCGCGCGCAGGGGCTCGACGACCCCGGTCCGCCAGGGCGCGATCTCGGCATCGAGATGGGCGACGTCCTCGCCGGTGACGGCACGGCCGCCGTCGGCGAGGAAGAGAAGGAAGAGGAGAAGATTGACGTCGACCTGAGCTTCGTCCTGGAGGGCGAGACAGGCGGGGGCCACGCCGGGCAGCGCGTAGAAGCGCAGCGAGAAGCGCCAGAAGGCGGAGTCACGCGAGGTTTCAGACGCCGCAGTCATCGGGCGCCGATCATAATCGATTCAGGCGGCGCGGCCAGCGCGCTTGAAGAACTGGATTTCGCGTTCGTGCTTCAGCGCCGCTTCCTTCGAGTTGAACGTGCCGAGACTGCGCCGTTTGCCGGTCTTGGGATCCGCTTTCCGCGAATAGATCCGGTAACGGCCATCCTTGAGCCTGCGGATCATGGCGTCGCCTTGCCTTCCAGGGATTCGATCATCGCCTTGAGGAAACGCGCGGCGTCGGCGCCGGTGGCGACGCGGTGATCGAAGGTCAGCGAAAGCGGCAGCGTGCGGCGCACGGCGGGCGCGCCGTTGTGGGCGACGACCCGCGGGCGGATGGTGCCCGCGCCGACGATCGCCACCTGCGGCGGCACGACGACGAGATTGGCGCGCGAACCGACGCCGAAGACGCCGTAATTCGACAGCGTGATAGTCGCGCCGCGCATTTCTTCGAGCGGGATTGCGCGGGCTTCGACGTCCTGCTTGAGCACGTTCAGCCCTTGACGCAGGTCGGCATCCTGGCGGTTGCCGACATCGCGCATCACCGCGACGAACAGGCCGTCGTCGGTGTTGATGGCGATGCCGAGGTCGATGTCCTTGACGATACGAAGCGTCATGTCCTGGCCGTGATACCAGGCGTTCAGCACCGGCGAGACGCGGCAACCGGCAACGATCGCGCGAATGAGCCGGACGGTCACGTCGCCCTTCTCGATCCAGGATTCGACGTCGGCCGCGTCATGAATCGCGGCGGGCACGACCTCGGCATGGGCCTGCTGCATCTTGTTCGCCATGGCGCGGCGCACGCCGTGCAGCGGCTCTGCTGGGCCAACCTCGGAGACGGCGTGGGCGTAGCGCTTGACGTCGTCGGCGGTGATCATGCCGTCGGCGCCGGTCGGATCTACAGCGACGAGATCGACGCCGAGCTTGCGCGCGAGGGCGCGGACGGCGGGCATCGCCTTCACGCGCGCGCCGCTGACGCGTTCGCGCTGGCCGTTTTCGCTGCCGCGCGCATCGGCGGCCGGCATGGTGCCGACGACGGTGCCTCTGTCCTGAGCCTGCGCCGCGCCGTCGTCGAACTCGGCGAGCTTCTGGCCGATCGGCACGATGTCGCCGGTCTTCCCGTGCAGCGCCGCGACGCGGCCCGAATAGGGAGAAGGCACTTCGACCACGGCCTTGTCGGTCTCGACCGAGACGAGAGGCTGATCGACGACGACATTGTCGCCGACCGACACATGCCAATTGATGATCTCGACCTCGTGCAGGCCTTCGCCGAGATCGGGCAGGTTGAAGGTTTTCATGCGAAGGTCAGCGCGCGGCGCGCTGCCTCCAGGATCTGTTTCTCGTCCGGCATGTAGGCCTTCTCCAAACGCGGGAGGGGCACGATCGTGTCGGGGGCGGCGACGCGTTCGATGGGCGCCTGGAGCGACAGCAGACCGCGCTCGGCGACGGTCGCCGCGATCTCAGCACCGGGCCCGAGATTGCGCGGCGCTTCGTGGACGATCACGAGGCGGCCGGTCTTGTCCACCGAGGCGAGGATGGTGTCAAAATCGATCGGGCTGATGGTGGCGACATCGATCACTTCGGCGGAGACGCCTTCGGCGGCCAGAGTCTGCGCGGCGGCGAGTGTCTCGCGCACCATCGCGCCCCAGGTCACGAGGGTGACGTCCCTGCCCTCGCGCAAGGTGAAGCAGGTGTCGAGCGGCAGGCCGTGGCCGTTGTCGTTCACCTCTTCCTTGCCCGCGCGGTAGAGCCGCGTGGGCTCGAAGAACATCACCGGATCGGGATCGGCGATGGCCGAGAGCAGCAACCCGTAAGCGCGCGACGGCGAAGACGGAATGACCACGCGCAGGCCCGGGATGTGGGCGAACAGGGTCTCGGTGCTTTCCGAATGGTGCTCGGGGGCGTGGATGCCCGCGCCCATCGGCGCGCGGAAGACGAGCGGACAGGAGAGACGGCCGCGCGTGCGGTTGCGCAGGCGGCTCGCATGATTGATGACCTGATCGAGCGCGGGATACATGAACCCCATGAACTGGAATTCGGCCACCGGCCGAAGCCCTTGCGCGGCCATGCCGATCGACATGCCCGCGATGACGGTCTCCGCGAGCGGCGTGTCCATCACGCGGTTCTCGCCGAAGCGTTCGAGCAGCCCCTCGGTCGCACGGAACACGCCGCCGTTCTTGGCGATGTCCTCGCCGACCACGACGACGCGGTCGTCGTCCTGCATGGCGCGCGCGAGCGCCATGGTGATCGCGGCAACCATGGTGATTTCCGCCATCTCAGCGCTCCGCCATCTTCTTGCGCTGCCAGGCGAGAGCCGCGGGAAGCGTCTCGAACAGATGGTCGAACATCGATTCCGGGAGCGGCGGGGGTATCGCCGAATATTCGGCGACCGCGGCCTCGACCTTCTGCCGGCACTCGGCGATCAGTTGTTCTTCGTCCTCCTTCGACCACCAGCTCTGCGCGCCGAGATAGGTGCGCAGGCGGGCGAGAGGATCGGTCTTCCAGGCGGCGCTCAGATGCTCCTCGCGGCGGTAGCGCGTGGCGTCATCGGCCGTGGTGTGATCGCCGATGCGGTAGGTGAAGGCCTCGATGACGGTGGCGCCCTCGCCCTTGCGCGCGCGGTCCATCGCTTCGCCGACGACCTGGCGCACGGCGATGATGTCGTTGCCGTCGATCTGGATGCCGGGAATGCCGGCCGCGATCGCCTTCTGCGCCAGCGTCTGGGTCGCGGTCTGCTTCTCGACGGGGAGCGAGATCGCCCAATGATTGTTGATGACGATGAAGACCGCCGGCAGCGTCCAGACGCCGGCGAGATTTATGGATTCGTAGAAGTCGCCTTTAGAGGTCGCACCGTCGCCGAGCGCGCACACGGCGACGCGCGGCTCGCCGCGCAGCTTGAACGCGGTGGCCACGCCGACCGCGTGAGGCGCCTGCGAGGCGATGGGCACGGCAACGGGAAAATCCTCGCGCGGGCCGGCATAGTCGCAGCCGCGCTCGTCGCCGCCCCAATATTGCAGCAGCTCGGTGAGCGTGACACCGCGCCAGATCTGCGCCGCCTGCTCGCGATAGGTGGTGAACATCACGTCCTTGTCGGTCATCACGCTGGCGTAGCCGACGCCAACGGCTTCCTGACCGAGACAGGAGGGATAGGTGCCGATCTGGCCGGTGCGCTGGAGCGCCACTGCCTTGGTGTCGAAGATGCGCGTCAGCGTCATCGCGCGATAGAGCGACAGCATGATCTCGCGATCTTTCGCGAACGCCGGCGCCTCGCCGATCAGGGCGCCCTTCGGATCGAGGTAGTGCCGGTAGTGGACGTCGAAGCTCGCGACGGTGACATCCGTCGCGCCGCCGGGTCCGTCCGCTGTGGCGATACGCTTATCCATCGGGGAGTCCAATGTGCTGGAGCGGGCTGGTCTGGGAAGCGAATTCATCAGGTTTTAGATGGGAATTTTGTCGGTGGAAACAATAGAAACGCCGATGACAGAACGGCTTGGCACAAGCTCGGTTCCGGGTGCCTAAGACGGACGCCGTAACAGGGCCAGGTTGGCGCGGGATGCGGGTGGGCGGGCCAGGCGGTCGGAGATGAAGCGGCCGGTTTCGACAAGGAGGGGAAGGTCGATTCCGGTATGCACGCCGAGGCCGTTCAGCATGTAGAGCACGTCTTCGCTGGCGACATTTCCCGTGGCGCCGGGCGCGTAGGGGCAGCCGCCGAGGCCCGCGACCGAGGAATCGACGGTGGCAATTCCCAACTCGAGGGCGGCGAACACGTTCGCAAGCGCCTGACCGTAAGTGTCGTGAAAGTGAACCGCCAGCCTCTCGCGCGGGATGGAGCGTGCGAGCGCGGCGATCAACTGCTGCACCTCTCCGGGCGTTCCCTTCCCGATGGTTTCGCCGAGCGAGATTTCGTAGCAGCCCATGGCGAGGAGGCGTTCGGCGACGCGGGTGACGGCGGTGGGCTCGATCCGTCCCTCGTAAGGACACCACAGCACGCACGAGATGTAGCCGCGGATGGTCATCGCGTGGGCGCGGGCGGCGGCGCAGACCTCGTCGTAGCGCGCGAGGCTTTCGTCGATCGAGGCGTTGATGTTCTTGCGCGAGAAGGTCTCGGAGGCCGCCGCGAAGATGGCGATGTCGCGGACGCCAGCGGCACGCGCGTCTTCGAGCCCGCGCATATTCGGGACCAGAACGGGATAGCTCGCGTTCGGTGCGCGCGCGATGCGGGCCAGCACATCGGCGGTGTCCGCCATCTGCGGCACCCATTTGGGCGAGACAAAGCTGCCCGCCTCGATCACGCGCAAGCCCGTGCGGCTCAAGCGGTCGACGAGCTCGACCTTGACGTCGGTGGGGACGGTCCGGGATTCGTTCTGAAGGCCGTCGCGCGGACCGACCTCAACCAGCTTCACGGATTTCGGAAGCGCCATCCGCGTCACATACGGAAGACGCCGAATGTCGTGGGCGGGATCGGCGCATGCGCGGCGATCTGAAGCGAGCGGCCCAGCACGTCGCGCGTGGAGGTGGGTGCGATCACGCCGTCATCCCACAGCCGCGCGCTGGCGTAATAGGGATGGCCTTGCGTCGCGTATTGCTTGCGCACCGCTTCGGCGCGCTTCCAGTCCTCTTCCTCTTCGTTCTTGGTCGGTTTCTGCGACGGGTCCTTCTTGATGCGTTCGAGGACTTGGGCCGCCTGCTCGCCGCCCATCACCGAGATACGCGCGTTGGGCCACATGAAGAGTAAGCGGCCGCCATAGGCGCGGCCGGCCATGGCGTAATTGCCGGCGCCGAAACTGCCGCCGATGATCACGGTGAGCTTCGGCACTTCGGCGCAGGCAACCGCCATCACCATCTTCGCGCCGTGCTTGGCGATGCCTTCGGATTCGGCTTTGCGCCCGACCATGAAGCCGCTGGTGTTCTGCAGGAAAACGAGCGGGATGCGGCGCTGGCAGCAGAGCTCGATGAAGTGCGTGGCCTTGAGCGCGGCTTCTGAGAGCAGGATGCCGTTGTTGGCGATGATGCCCACCTCGTAGCCGTGGATGTGGGCGAAGCCGCAGACGACGGTCGTGCCGTAGGCGGATTTGAACTCGTCGAACTCACTTCCATCGACGATGCGGGCGATGATCTCGCGCACTTCGAAGAGCCGCCGGAGATCGGTCGGCACGATGCCGTGCAGCTCTTGCGGATCGAACAGCGGCGGTCTCGGCTCTCGCTGCGGCTGAAACGCCGGTGGACGGAGATTGAGGTTGCCGACGATCCTGCGCACCATTCCGATCGCCTCGGCATCGTCCTTGGCGGTGTAATCGACCACGCCCGAGAGGCGGGCGTGCACATCGGCGCCGCCGAGATCTTCGGCGCTGACGACTTCGCCGGTGGCGGCTTTGACCAGCGGCGGACCGGCGAGGAAGATCGTCCCCTGCCCGCGCACGATGATCGCCTCGTCCGACATCGCCGGGATATAGGCGCCGCCCGCGGTGCAGGAGCCCATGACGGCGGCGACCTGGGGGATGCCGGCGGCGGACATGCGCGCCTGGTTGTAGAAGATGCGGCCGAAATGCTCGCGCGCGGGGAACACCTGATCCTGCAGCGGCAGGAACGCGCCGCCGGAATCCACGAGATAGATGCAAGGCAAGCGGTTCTCGGCGGCGACGGCTTGCGCGCGCAGATGTTTTTCGACGGTGAGCGGAAAATAGGTGCCGCCTTTAACCGTCGCGTCGTTGGCGATGATCACGCAGTCGTGGCCGGAGACCTTGCCGATGCCGGTGATGATGCCTGCCGCGGGCACGGGGTCGTCATAGACCTGATAGGCCGCGAACTCGGAGAGCTCGAAGAAGCCCTTGTCCTTGTCGATGAGCGTTTCGACACGAACGCGCGGCAGCATCTTGCCGCGATCGGTGTGGCGCTTGCGCGCGGCTTCATCGCCCCCGAGGCGGATTTCGGCCAGGCGCTTGTCGAGATCGGCGACGGCCGCATTCATCCCTTCCGCGTTCTGCGCGTATTCCTTGGTCGAGCGGTCGACGCGAGTCGAAAGCGTGGTCATCAGAAGCGTTCTACTGCGAGTGCGGTGGCCTCGCCACCGCCGATGCAGAGGCTGGCGATGCCGCGTTTGACATTGCGCGTCTCGAGCGCGTTCAGGAGCGTGACGATAATGCGCGCACCGGAGGCGCCGATCGGATGGCCGAGCGCGCAGGCGCCGCCATGCACGTTGACCTTGCCGGGCGACAGGCCGAGGTCGCGGATCGCGGCGAGCGCGACCACGGCGAAGGCCTCGTTGATCTCATAGAGATCGACCTCGTCGTGCCGCCAGCCGATCTTCTCCAAGAGCTTCTCGATCGCACCCACCGGCGCGGTGGTGAACCAGGCCGGTTCCTGCGCGTGGGTGGCGTGACCGACGATGCGCGCGAGCGGGCGGAGGTTGTTGCGCTTGGCTTCGCCCTCGCTCATCAGGATGAGCGCGGCGGCACCATCGGAGATCGAGCTGGAATTGGCCGCGGTCACCGTGCCGCCGTCGCGGAAGGCGGGTTTGAGCAGCGGGATCTTCGCGGGATCGGAGCGCGTGGGCTGCTCGTCGGCGTCGACCATTTCGCCGTTGGCTTTCACGGCGACGATCTCGCGGGCGAAGATGCCGTCGGAGGCGGCCTTCTTGGCACGGGCGAGCGATGTCAGCGCGAACTCGTCCTGAACGGCGCGGGTGAATTGGTATTTCTCGGCGGTGTCCTCCGCGAAGCGGCCCATGAGCGCGCCGTCATAGGCGTTCTCGAGCCCGTCGAGGAACATGTGATCGAGGACCTGGCCGTGGCCCATGCGATAGCCACCGCGCGCCTTGGGCAGCAGATAGGGCGCGTTCGACATGCTCTCCATCCCGCCGGCGGCGACGATCTTGGCCGAGCCGGCGAGGATCGCGTCATGGCCGAGCATGGCGGCCTTCATGCCCGAGCCGCAGACCTTGTTGATTGTGGTGCAGACGGTGGATTTGGGCAGATCGGCGCCGAGCGCGGCCTGACGGGCGGGCGCCTGCTTGAGGCCGGCCGGAAGAACGCAGCCCATAAAGACTTCGTCGGGCGACTTGTCTTTCAGGCCCGAGCGTTCGAGCGCGGCACGAATGGCGGCGGAGCCCAACTCGGGCGCGGTCGCGGCCTTGAGCTTCCCCTGGAAGCTGCCGAGCGGGGTACGGGCGGCACCTACGATGACGATGGAGTCGGCGGATGACATATCGGGACCTTACGGTGAGCGCTTCGCCCCCGCGCCTATATTTAGTATTCCGCGGTCGGCAGACCAGCCTTCGGGGTGCAGGTTTCGACGGGCGCCGGCCGCCTGCATAGCCTCTCTTCAAGTGTTTGTTTTTGCTAGATTATCGTCGCTACCATCAGTTTGTTCGTCGATTTTTTGAAAAATTCCACTGCCCTTTCCCTCGAAGCGCTTGGGGAGACGCAGACAGCGGGACTGACGGGCACGGGGCACCTCGGATTGGCAGAGGTCGTCCGGGCGACGTTATTATAGTCCTATTCCTATGTAAATAGGATGGCAGGTTCCTGCGCCCGCGGGGGGCCACCGGCAAACAAGGATGCAGAAGCGAAAAGCGGCCCAGCGTAGGAGTGCAGCACATTCCCGCCGTTTAGTTCAGGACTGGGACGGCAAGGAATCGCTATTTCCAGACGCAAAACTACCTGTCTTAGTTGAGCGTGAACGCTACGTCACAGTAGGGCTCGAGAGCCACTCCCCGTGCAGAATAGTTCAGGGAGAGCGAGTCGGGCGCAAACCACGGCAAGTAACGCGAGGGACGAAGTTTGGAGATTGTCCCAATACCATAGTCCCATCGACTCACGCTGTAGGGTTCGTGCTGAAAGAAGAACACGTCGTATTGCCCCAAACGTCCCAGCGCGATCAAAGTTCTGTTGACTTGCGGATTTTCAATCTCGGAGCCGTAGATACCAGATGTGAACCT
>Ga0137423_1000557_pt1 | contig 11360 bp, 7 predicted proteins | sample EasRivERMZT600_2_FD_102326 | JGI IMG/M metagenome (GOLD analysis project Ga0137423, IMG submission 102326) | Soil microbial communities from meander-bound floodplain in the East River, Colorado, USA - East River MetaG ERMZT600_2 | ecosystem: Environmental > Terrestrial > Soil > Floodplain ...
TAACGCCGGCCCGGCTGGTAGAACTCCCAGGGTGTTTTGAAAAGTTCAAAGAACTCGCGAACGGCCCTATGGTCGACCGAACCCGCAATGACGCCGATCATTTTCTAATCGTGGCCGACCTGCGTTCGCTGATCTCTTCGTTTAGCTGCGTGTTGCTCAACCCGGTGCGGAGGAGGCCACTGACGAGGCCGGTCAAACGATGCCGCTCCGCGCGCCATGTATGCGTCTGATGGATCTCCTGACCTCGCCGCATGATTTCCAGTGTCTGGTGCGGATTTCGAAAAACGAATTCGATTTGACGCGCGAGATCTTCGGCGCTGCCCAGTTCGAAAAAGATCAGCGACTGGTCATCGAAGTAATCGCAGACACCGGGCGCTCGAGGAGCAATCACCGGTTTGCCTAACGCCAGGTATTCGAAAATGCGAGTCGGAGTGTTCAGCTCGGTGAAGATATTGCGCCGATTGGGCACGACGCCGACGTCGCATGCGTCAATGGCTTTTACAATTTCCTCCAATGGCTTCGGACCAAGGTAACGAATCGATTGTTCGAGGCCTTGCTGGCGGACGGACTCCATGACGCTGTCCAGAAAGGCATTCCGGGAGCCGTATATCCTCAGCTCGGCGTTGGGAATCGACGTGTGGACGCGCGCCAGAGCCTCGACGGCCAGATCCAACCCGTTTCGTTCGACGAGTGACCCGTGATACATGATGACAAAGGGCTTGTCGCTGGACCTTTCGGATGAACGAGTCGCTGAGGTGCGAGGCCGGAAGATTTCCTCATCCGGCGAATTCATGACGACTGAAACCTTCTGCGACGGGCAGCTTCGGGACGCAAACAGTTTTGCGCACGCCAGGTTGACGGTGACTACGGAATGCGCGAATCCGAGACTCCATTTTTCTATCAGCTTCAGAAGCCGGACACTTCTCGCTTCGGGCGACAGGTCAAAAATCGTGCGCATCAACTCAGGCATTGGATCGTGAAGATCAAGCACGACCTTCGCCCCCAGCATTTTCGGTATGAGCGCACTGTAGACGAGGAAGTCCGGCATGTTGTGCACGTAAATCAGGTCGTAGCGTTTCTTCAGGGACCGCGCAACGAGGATTGCCGAGGACGCCAGCAGAAAAACCAGGTATTGATAGATGTATCCGGCAACACCACCACGGCGGCGCCTGATTGGAACGCGACGAATGTTGACGCCGTTCAAAGCGTCGTGCCTGGGTTCGTTGCTGTCCTCGCGAAGACAAATCAGGTCGACGCTCATACCGCAACCGGCAAGGGCTTCAGCAGCGCGCCGAGGACGCGGATCCGCAGGGTAATACGAGAACAAGACCATCCCGACACGTTTGCCCGACAGGCCGGTATCGCTCGAAAACGGCCCATCGGGCCTGGCGGAAGTCGCTTTGGACGTTGTTCTATTTTGATCCAATTCGGTTTTCACAATCACTTGATGCCGGCGCTGACCGTCTGTTTCCCGCAAAACTGGTGCAACGACTCCACGACTCGCTCCTGCTGCTGCTTCTGCAACTGCGGGAACATCGGAAGCGACAAGATCTTGCCGGCGAGTTTTTCCGTCACCGGGAAATCTCCGGTGCGGAAACCGAGATACTGGTAGCCCTTCTGCTGATGCAATGGAATGGGGTAATGCAGACCGGTACCGATGCCTTGTTCTGTAAGGTGCTGCTGCAATTCGTCGCGGTTCTCGACCAGAACTACGTACAGGTGGTAAACGGCCTTGCTCCACGTCGGCTCGAATGGGGTCACGAGACCCGGAACCGCCTTCAGCAGTTCGTTGTAGTTTGCAGCCAGTTCGCGCCGCTTCGAGTTCCACTGCGCCAGGTGCGGCAGTTTGACGCTCAGCAGCGCAGCCTGCAACGCGTCGAGTCGTCCGTTATAGCCCTCGACCAGATGGTGATATTTCTTGTTCTGCCCATGGTCGCGGATCATTTTCATCGTCGTGGCGAGCTGTTCATCGTTTGTGGTAATGGCTCCGGCTTCGCCGCAGGCGCCCAGATTCTTTCCGGGATAGAAACTGAAGGCCGCTGCCTTTCCGATCGAACCCGCTTTCTGCCAGCGAGTGTTTTTCGCGGAGAAGTACTGACTGCCGTGAGCCTGGCAGGCGTCCTCGAAAACCAACAGGCCGTACTCTTCGGCAATGGCCATGATTGGGTCCATGTCGCACATCTGCGCATACAGATGAACCGGCATGATCGCCTTGACCGGAGCTCCGGGATGGGTTTGCAGGTATTCACGGATGCCATCAACGCTGATGTTGTATGTCCTGGGATCGATATCGACGAATTGGGGAGTCGCACCTGCCTGGATGATCGCTTCGATAGTCGCGACAAAAGTGTTCGGTACGGTAAGAACGATGTCGCCCTTTCCAATTCCGGAGGCCATCAAAGCAAATCGAAGAGCGTCCGTGCCGCTGCTGACGCCGACGCAGTACTTCGCGTCGCAGAATTGCGCGAAATCGCGCTCAAACTTCTCAACAATCGGGCCGCCGACGAACATGCCGGTCGTGATTACCGACTTCGCGGCATTCATCAGTTCGTCCTGCAACTCCACGTGAGGCGTCACCAGATCCAAAAAAGGGATTCCTTTCCCAGCGTTCGTCATTACTTATTCTCCTTTGAGTCTAAATAGCGAAATATACGAGCCGGATTTCCGGCGACTACTGCATTTGCGGGAACATCTTTCGTAACAACACTGCCTGCGCCGATAAGCGCGTTTTCACCAACCGTCACATTCGCCAGGATCGTGGCGCCTGAACCAATGGATGCGCCTTTCCGAATCACAGTTCTTTCCACCTTCCAGTCGGCTTCGGTTTGCAACTGTCCGCCAGTCGTTGCTCTCGGATAGGAGTCATTGATGAACATGACGCCATGTCCGATGAACACGTCGTCTTCGATCGTCACTCCTTCGCAGACGAAAGAATGGCTGGATATTTTGCAGTTGTCGCCGACGCTGGCGTTCTTCTGAATTTCAACGAACGCTCCGATCTTGACGTTGTTACCTACCGTGCAGCCATACAGGTTGATGAACTTGGACAATTTCACGTTTTGTCCAAGCCGCACGTCTTCGCTAATGCTATGAAAATCTTCCTTAACAGCCATTACAACTCCATGAATAAGGTAAGGTTCAAGGTTTCACTTCAGCGGCGGGGAATTCCGAGCTTGTCGAGCAGCTCATAGAGGCTGGGACGGCTGATCTCCAGCTCGGCGGCAGCGCGGGTCAGATTTCCTTTGTTCCGAGCGAGAGCGGCTTCGATCATCTGGCGTTCGACAGCCTGGCGGGCCTTGCCAAGACCCTGTCCTTCGAAGTCGGAGTATTGAGAAATCCCGAGGTCCTTCGGCGTGATTCTTCCACTGTCCGCCATAATGGATCCGCGTTGGATGCGGTTCTCGAGTTCACGCACGTTGCCCGGCCAACCGTGCGTCTCCATGGCCTTGATCGCCTTGGGTGTGAAGATGAGCGTCTTACCCTGCGAAGCGCCCTGCCGCTGCAGGAAGGTTCTGGCAAGCAGCTGAATGTCTCCCTGCCGCTGGCGCAATGGAGGCATGGCGATAACCACGACGGCGAGGCGGTAATAGAGGTCCTCGCGGAATCGTCCTTCAGCCATCGCTTTGGTCAGATCGATGTTCGTGGCCGCAATGATTCTTGCGTCCACCTGGATCGAGGTCCGCCCGCCGACGCGCTCGATTTCGTGTTCCTGCAGGAACCGCAGGAGCTTCACCTGCAGCGACCCGGACAACTCCCCGATCTCATCGAGGAAAAGCGTTCCTCCATGTGACAGCTCGACACGGCCCTGACGCTGCACGTGAGCTCCGGTGAAAGAGCCCTTTTCGTGGCCGAAGAGTTCGCTTTCCAGAAGATTCTCCGGAATCGCGCCGCAGTTGATGGCGACGAATGGACCATTGCATCTGGGGCTTCGCCGGTGGATCGCGCGGGCAACCAGTTCTTTGCCGGTTCCACTTTCGCCGGAGATCAGAACCGACGCTTCACTCCTGGACACTTTGTCCATGGCGCTGAACACGGCATGCATCTGCGGACTGTCGCCAATGATTCCCTCGAACGACTCGACATGATCGTTGCTCATCATCAATTCGAGCCGGCCGCGTTCCAGTTCCTGAATATGAACGGCGCGGTCGAGGACAACCTTCAGTTCGTCGATGTTGACGGGCTTGCAGAAGAAGTCGTAGGCGCCGAGTCCGATCGCTTCCATGCCATTCTCTTTTTCATCCTGGCCGGTTACGACAAGAATCTTGAGCAGCGGATCCACCTGCAACATGTCCGTCAGCGCGAGAAAGCCTTCGCGCGTGTCGCCCGGAGACGGGGGCAAGCCAAGGTCCAGCGTTACGACGCCGGGCTTGTCCCTCTTCAGGAGTTCAAGACCGGCCTGACGATCTTCCGCGAGAAGAACGTCATAGTGTGAAGTCAGAGCCCACTTCATCTGGGTTCTCACCTCGTCATCATCATCAACAATCAGGATTCTTGTTTTCTCCATTGTTCTCGCTTCTTATTGTGAGATCGGTAAAACAACCCGGAATTCGGTTCCTGCGCCAACGGTGCTGTTGACTTCGAGCATGCCGTGGTGCGCTTCGACAATCAGCTTGCTGTGAAACAATCCGATTCCCAGCCCTTTTTTCTTGGTCGTCTGAAAAGGCTTGAACAGCGACTTCTCGATAAACTCTTCCGACATTCCACATCCATTGTCGCGGACAGCGAAGCCGACCGTGTTTCCCTCATGGATGGTCGATATGTGAATCACGCCGTCTCCGTTCACGGCGTCGTTTGCATTTAGAACCAGATTGGTCAGGACCTTGTGAATCTGCTCCGAATCCATCATCGCCTTAGGCACCGGCTGCAGGTCCTGCTTCAACTCCGCCCTCAGGCTGTTGAACTCGCTCAACGTCGAGGCCACCATGTTCCTGAGATCGCACTCCGCGAGTTTGAGTTCGATGTCCTGCTTGAGCATCGCCAGGCGGCTGCACATGTCGTCGATTTTGGCGAGACTGCTCGAAATGACCCGCAGTGCGTCGGCTCGAAAGTCCGGATTGTCGAAATTCGACGGAAGATTCTGCATCGTCAGGGAGAGTCGGGACGCAAGATTCTTGAGATCGTGTACAAAGAATGTCGACACCGTCTGAAAGGTCTCGACCTCTTTGGCTTTCCGCAGGCGCCCGGAGAGTTTCATATTGAGAAGACTCGAACCGAGCTGGGCAGCCAGTGTTTCCAGCAGCGCGATGTCTTCGGTCAGCAACGCTTCGCGTCCCACGCGATCGCTGTTCAGCGTCATAACGCCGACCAGTTCCTGCCCCGCGTAGAGACCCATGGCATAGCGCATCTTGAACTCTTGAAACGATTGCGGAGCCGCCTGCATGATTTCTTTCGGCCACTGAAGGTCCGTCTCACTTAGATCGACACAACCCTGACGCTCCTTCATGTAATGGATAAAGTCCGGAGCGCTCTTGCCCGCTTTCTCCAGTTCCCTGGACTGAGTCTGAGACAGCGCCGTAGAGCCTGTCAGCGTGAGTTTGCGGCGCGTGTCATCGACGAGAAAGACGTTCACGGAAAGGATCTGGAGCGACTCCGACACCATGCGGCTTACCGCAGCGCTCAGCGCGTAGACATCCACAAGCGAAGCGGTCCTCTGCGTCAGTTCCATCCAGACGTTCCGGTAGTCGTATACGGGCCGGCGGAAATGCAGGCTGACAAACATCCGCAGTCTCCGGCGCAGCCGGTCGGACAAAAGTAAAACCGCGAGAAGCGTCAGCGAAATAAAGACGACAAACGCATCGAGCGGCAGCGACTCGTTCGGAGAAAAGTACCGGGCGAAATGCGCCAGGGCGCCGACCGCGATCAGATAGATACCCGATACGATGATCGTTATCGAGTTCTGGATAGCCGTCGTCGAAAGGTAAACATCGACGTTCAGCGTGCTGACGCGCAGCAGGGACATCGCGAACAACAGATTCGCGGCGATCAAGGCGACGCCGTTTGTGGTCACGAACCCGGTGTCGACCGTTGAAAAAAGAAGACGCTGGCTGGCCAGGTAAACGCGCAGCGCAAAGAGGCCGCCTACACCGAGCACCATGAACTTGATCTGCCAGCGCAAACGCCCGCTGCTGGAACGGATCGTTCGCTCGATATTCAGCAGTATCAGAACGGCCGCTAACAGGAAGTAGAGCTGCAAGGCGCGACCGGGCCACGCCAACAGCAACGACCATCGATCAACGTTCTCCAGATAGAGGGCGCCGGCGTAGATGGACCGGCGAAATATCATCACGAAGCCGACCGGCAAAACGGCCGCGGCAACCAGCGCCCACTTCCATTTGTTGATCAGCTCCTTCCCGTTCGCGCGCGCATAACTCAGACTGAACGCCATCCAAACGGCCGGAAGGAGCGCCGACACGGCGATGACGCGTTTCTGCCAATAGATCGCTTCCGAGGGCAATACGGCGCCGAAGCTCAGGCCGCGCAACAGTTCTTCGACAGCAAACAGGAAGATTCCCGCAGCAAAGATGCGGTGCACAAAGGAGTGCCTGTCGCGCAGGAGAACGCCGACAATCAGTATCAAACTGAGGTAGGCGGATACGTATGAAAAGACGACGGGAATGGGCATCGTAAAGGGGGACACAGGCGCCGCCGCGGACAGCCTGAAGGTGTGAACGAATCGGGGACAAGGGGTCAGACCCCACGGTATGTCGTTGAATTTGTGACCTACCTTACGAGGGTCTGACCCCTTGTCCCCGATTCGTTCACACCTTCAGGCTGTCCGCGCACGGTGACGATTATTTTGCGGTCAAGAGGGCTTGAAGCTCTGCTTGCGCGTGACTCTTTTCCTTGAACTGCTGCTTGCTTTCAACTGCTTTCTTCAGCGCGGCCTGGGCTTCATCGATCTGCTTGTTCTGTTTGTAAATCAGGCCAAGGTGATACTGGAATACGGCATTGTCAGGCTGTTTCGACACGGCGAATCGCAGTTGCTCGCGAGCCAGAACATTATTGCCGAGCTTGTAGTAGACCCAGCCCAGTGTGTCCGCTACTTCGGGACTATTCGGCTGGCGCTTTCGAGCGGACTGCGCGTAGCCGAGCGCGGCGTTCAGGTCGCTGCCGTCCTCGGCAAGGATCCATGCCAGATTATTCGCTGCAAGATCCATATTCGGATTGGCCTTCAGGGCTTGCGAGTACTGCTCTTTGGCTTCTGCCAGTTTGCCCTGACCCTGATAAATCTGCCCTTTCATACTCAGCGCATCATTATTGCCCGGGTTTCGTTTGATCATCTCGTCCAGCTGCTTGAGGGCGTCGTCCTCCTTGCCGGCTCGCATAAAGTCTGCGACAAGAAACGCATGTGCCGAGAGCCGGGCGGGCTCCTTTTCCAGAGCTTTTTTGAAGGCCTGTTCCGCGTCCGGGAGCTTGCCCGACCGAGAGAGCACAACGCCGAGCAATTCGTGGTGAAATGCCGTCTTCTTGTCGTCCGCCACTGCTGTGATTCTTTGAATTGCCTTATCCGCCTGTTTTTGGCGCATGTAAAAGAAGACCAGATCGCGCAATAGCTCCGGGGCCTCGGGCCGCAGTTCGTGGGCACGAACAAAATTCGATTCCGCGTCGGCAGTGCGTCCTCGGGAGTCATAGTAAACCGCCATTTGCCGGTAAACGAGCGCGTTGTCAGGCAATTGTTTTGCAAGCGACGTCAGTTCCTGTTCCGCTGCGTTGTAGTTCTTGTCGACATTGTCCAGCGTGGCCTTGATCAGGCGAGCAGGCACAAAGTCCGGACGCACTTCCAATGCTTTTCTGATCTCTTCCCTCGCATCTGTGATCTTGTTCTTGCTTAGAAAGATTTCACCGAGAGCAACACGGGACGGAACGTATCTGCTGTTCACCGCCAGAGACTTCTGATAGTGGAACATCGCCTGATCGACCTGTCCCTTTCTCAAAGCCATGTTGCCCAGAAAGAAATGGACCTGCGGGTACGAGGCATCGACTGCCGGTGGTTTTCCGAGAGTCGCTTCCGCTTCGGCATACTGACCGGCGCTGAATTGAAGTTCCCCAAGGAGGACGTATCCGATCGGGTTGTCGGGCAGTTCCTTGATCAATTGATCGATTTCGGCGCGCGCCCGATCGGGTTGATCCTGAAGGAAACTCATGGCGACCTTGGTCGCCACGTCCAGGCTCTTCGGAAACTTTTGCTTCAGTTCGATAAGAAACGTTCTGGCCTCTTCCTGACGATTTCTGGCTATCATCAAATCGACAAGAAAGATCGAGGGCTCGGGGCTGTCGGGCATTTTAGACTGAACTTCTCGCAGAATCTTTTCGGCTTCGTCGCTCCGTCCCGTCCCATTGTAGAAATCGACCACCTGGATGTAGATCGTCTTATCCGTCGGATACTGCGAATAGGCGTCCTTGAAGACAGCCTCCGCCTTGGCGTTTTCCTTGATCGCCCGGTAGTAATTAGCCAGGGAAACCAGGACGGCCTTGTCCTTCGGACTCACTTCGCGAGCCTTCAGGAAGGCCTGCTCCGCTTCCCTGTAGTTCTTCTGAAGCGCCTGTGATGTACCCAGACTGATGAATGCTGCCAGATTCTGCGGATCGGCACTCAAAGCGCGTTCAAAGAAGTCGACGGATGTCCGAAAGTCCTGAAGACCGGCGGATGCGTTTCCGGAAAGAATCAACGCACCGACATGTTGCGCGTCGCCGGCCAGAATCTTTTCCGCAATCTCACGGGCCATTCGAAATAAATCCGGATTACTTCGGCCGCCGGTGAGATAGATTGCGCCCAATTGGAGGCTGGCAGGAATGTCGTCCGGATAGAGTTCGAGGAGCGCTCTCAGATGCCCCACCGCATTTGTCAGATCCTGCTGTGCGACGTAACTCAGAGCCAGCTGGTAGCGTGCATCGCGGTTCCGGGAGTCCTTGCGGATCGCATTCAGAAACTGAATGATCGCCTCCGGGTATTTCTTTTCGTCGAAGTACTTCTTTCCGCTTTCGTAGAAAGCCTGCGACGTTTGTGGTTTCGCCTTCCACATCGCGAAGGCAAGCACTCCCCCCAGAAGGACCGTGACCGCCAGGACGACAGGGAAAAACAGTTTCTTCATGATCGAACTCCAGCTTCGATTAATTTCTTTTTGTCTTCAGACCGTACCAGCAGCGCCAGCACCGGATAAATGAGAACAAGACCGGCGGCCATGAAAACCACGCCGCCGTCATGGTGCAGACTGCCGGTAATAAACCCCATATCGTAATGAATCGCCAGCAGAGTCAGCGTCACGATGCGCACGGCATTCTTGAACAGAGAGATCGGAATGACCACCGCCAGCAAGGCTGTACGTTTCCAGTTCGACTTCAACGAAAGATATGCCGCCAGCAGCGTGATGATTATCATCACCAGCGTCGAACGGATCCCGCTGCAGGCCTCAGCTACTTCGATTGACAGGTTCGGCAATGCGAAGACGACGTCGGTAGCCCGATATGCCGGCGTACCGGTAACCGCAAAGAGGATCGATACCATTTCGGCCGAACCAACCTGGAGCATCCGTACAAAGGCGGCAAGCACGCCGTTGGGCATGGGAATCATCATTCCCAGAAACAGCAGAGGAAACAAAGCGGCCTTGAAAGCCTGCGCACCGTAGAAAAGGAGGAACCCGCCGTACCAGAAGAAGGCCAGAGCTGCAGTCATCGCCGCCAGATAGTTACTCGCTGCTCCGCTGGTTTGGTACGTCCAGCCCAGATACGAAAGAGCGCCGGCGGTCAGAAAGGCGGCGGCGGCAGGAATCACTGAGGGACGCAGATCCAGAAAAATCTTTTTCCTGTTCCAGAAAATCAGTGCCGCGCTCATGAGGGGTATGAGGCCAACGTGGGACAAATGGCTCTCGTTGTAGTCCATTGCCAGTGCGGCCAAAGCCCAGACAGGTTTGAAAAACACGAGAATCGACGCGGCAATGAATAGCCCGAAGAGCGCATGTCTGCGAAGTGGTGACATATTTATTATTGGAATTCGTAGACGAGCCTGTTTCCGTCCAGCACGGCACATGCGACGCGCGCGCGCTCAGAGCCGGCTCCTTCAATTTTCCAGGTCGCGCCGTCCGGAACGAGGTTCATGACGCTGCGTTGCCGCCACCAGCGATCGACCTCTCCCGGCAACGTCACCCACACGTCGTTCTCGGAGCGCAACCGGACGATTTCCTCGAGCAGTTTTCTGTAGACGCCCTGCGCCCACTTTGGTTGAACGTAATCCGGATGGATGAGAAACGTCATCAGGCCGTTCGCTTCGAGAAGAATACGCATCTGCTGTTTCCACAGGTTTGCGGAATTGTCTTTGACCACGTGAAAGAGCGTGTAGTCTTCGGAGGTCGTCAACGGCAACTCCGTCACGCCGCCTGGAAGAAAATACGGCATCACGGTGCAGCATCCTCCCCGCTGCGCTTCAAGCCGCGCAACATTCGGAACGGACATGTCGTATGAAAAGTCCAGATCCTGAAACCAGTCGGTATTTCGATACAACACAGGCGAGCGAAAACCGCGCGCACCGAACCGTTCCGCATAGGCATTGATTTTTGCGGCCTTATTCAAGAACGTCTGGCGGCCGCGGAACAGATCACCGTCATGGTTGAGGCCATGAATGTTGACTTCGAAGCCCCGATCGCGGATCGACTGCAGATACTCCGGGGAAACGGCATAGCGTTCCTCAGGAACAATCTGGAACGAAGCCTTGATTCCGAAACCATCATTAATGTCCATCAACTGCCCGCAGAAGTCGCGGCCCGCGGCCGTTTCAACGTCGTGCGTAACGATGGCGCATGCTTTGTGGCCCCCGGGCCAGAACCAGATGAACGGCAGCCTGCTGACCCCGCGGGTCCGCATTGCAAGGATCAGGAGCCTTTCAAGCAGCACATCGACGCTGCGATCGATCGGCCAGCTGGGAAACTCGATGGTATTCCAGTCCTTGAGATAGGCGCGCTGCAGATGCTTCCGCACCCCGATCGGCAGCCACGGGCGAATCCGGTAATAGAGATCCCTCGCCCAGGACTCCTGTATCCATGCCTGCCAGCCCGACAGCGCGACATATCGTTCGTAGCGGAGGTTGTCGACGACTTCGTTGACATCGAAGGGCAGAAAGATCTTGTTGCCGTCGTGCCATACGTCCCGCGATGCGTCGAACAACGGTCCCCTGGCTTCAGGAGAGCCGCTGCCTGCGGTCGAACGGCCAAAGCAAAACAGGTCCTCTCCAAATCGGAAGAATCCCGTCGATCCCATAGGCTTCGCGGCGAGATGAAACTCCGGAATCAGATCGGCGCAGCGAAAGTGCTCAAGTATAGGAGCTGACAGCGGCCGAGCAACCGGTTGAGATGTCGTCACGTCCAGCA
>Ga0137423_1000561_pt1 | contig 11331 bp, 17 predicted proteins | sample EasRivERMZT600_2_FD_102326 | JGI IMG/M metagenome (GOLD analysis project Ga0137423, IMG submission 102326) | Soil microbial communities from meander-bound floodplain in the East River, Colorado, USA - East River MetaG ERMZT600_2 | ecosystem: Environmental > Terrestrial > Soil > Floodplain ...
ATTATTAGGTGGCTGGGAAATTGATATGTTAGTTTCAGCTATGCATTTATGGTTTGGTGCTTTTAATAATATTCCAATTGGTACTAAAATTGAAATTAATGATTTGGAGGTACGTTACTTTGGCTAAAACTCCTGCTTTACGTTATAAAAACTTATTTCACTACATCAATAAATTTAAACCCAAAATCCTCATGGAAATTGGAGTTTGGAATGGTAAGCATGCATTTGAAATGATTGAATGTGCAAAACAACATCACCCATATTTTAATATTACATATATAGGTTTTGATTTATTTGAAAGCATAACAGATGAAGAAATAGAGAATGAATATAGTAAGCAAGATAGATATGAGGTGACTGAAGTGCTTAGTCGTCTCGTACAAACGCGCGTTAATGTTGAACTCCATAAGGGCTATACAAAGGATACTATACCAGAGAAAGCTCATTCTGGAAAAAGGCTTGAAGCTGATTTTATTTTTATTGATGGAGGCCATAGTTTAGAAACCATTCAAACTGATTGGGATAATTTACAACCATTTATAGGAAAAAATACAGTAATACTATTTGACGATTATTGGATTGGTCGTACTGATGCAGGTTGTAAAGTTTTAATAGATAATTTAGATTATTTAAAGTGGGATGTATACTTACTTGAGCCTCTTGATGTTTTTCCAGATAAGCGTATTAGAATGGTTAGAGTTGTTAAAAAGAAAAACAATTGGAATAGAGCAACTAATGAACAAATTGCTAAGTTAGAGTTACAGGCAGCTTAGGATATACAACTAATACAATTACTAATTTATTATCCATTTCATGATCTTCTGAAACATGGGTATCTATTTCAAATTTTTTTATAAAATCATCATCAAAACAAATATCAAATGGACCAGCTTGTATTGTATTAACTTTATGTGGATTTGCTAGGCTCATAATTTAATCCCTCCTTCATCTAAACGATAAATATCTTCTTCACTTAACTTAACAAAACTTACTTCTATACACATTACTTCTGATTTTGCTATAAATTGATGAAAATATCCAGCTTTTATCATTACTTGCTTACCAGTAGTTAAAATATGCTCTGCAATTTTCTCCTTTAACTGAATTTGTACTAATAATTCTCCAGAAAGCACATAAAATAAATTGTGTTTTTGAAAATGTTTGTGTTTAGAGCAATATCCTCCTGGTTCTATGATTAGTAGATCAACATTTGTTGTTTCTGATGTAAAAATGGGGATGATAATTCCCCAACTTTTCTTCATTACTCTAGAATCCGTACTCTGCTTTAGCAAAGAGTTCATAAATTATTTTTGAGCAAGTGTAATGAGGTTTATTCCGTTGATGAGTAGTTTGCGTCATTCCTGACTGTAATATATCTAATAAAACCATATCATCTAAAATTGGTCTTATTTGAACAGCACCAGCTAAACCAAGTCTTTCTCTAATTTCATCCTGTGTTAAATATTTCTGGGCTTTAAACAAGATATATGTAATTCTAGTTACATAACCAGCAATGGTATCCATTGCCATTTTCTTAATTATATCAAACACATCTTCGTCTGTTTCTTCTTTACCATTTATAATGGTTAGAGATAAGGCAGTTTTTAACAATTGAACTGCTACTCTATTTCCAGTTTCAGCTTCTGGCTCATAAACTGGAATATCTTGCTTTCTTCCACGCTCGAATCTTATAACAGGGGTGCGTAATATAGCCACAATTCTAGCTAATGTACTAATTCTACCACGTACTTTTTCATTAGCTAGATATTCTAGTCTTTCTCCAGAATAATCCCACTTCTGGGAAATAAACTTCTTAACAAAAAGTTGAACTACTTCTTTATCTTCTCTTCCAGAAATGGCTTCTGTTAAGGCTTTTTCTTGTTGTTTTCGTATTTCTTTTTCTGATGAACTAAAATTAAAACGAACAAAACGTTCTCCTGCGGCTGCTTGTGGAAAATTATTAATATCGTGAGTACATTTACTTAACATTGTAAACCAAGTTTCAAATTTTCTAACTACTAAGTTACCAAAAGTTCTATCAACAATACCATCGAATGCTCCACGTAAAATACTAAAAATTTCATCGCGATCATTAAATGATTTATGTAAAACTTCTGTAAAGTCTTTTAATATAAAACACTTACCATCAACTTGTCTTAATACTGATGGGTCAACTCCTGATGGTGTTTTAAATCCTGAAACTAAAGAATGTGGCCCTAATGTTGATTGAAAATGACAAAGATCAGTTTGTCTAAATGATGATAATAATTCAGTTCCACCACATCCAGGTGGTCCTATTAATAAAACCCAAGGTGGATTACGTTTATCAGGAAATTTATTTGCTAAAATTATTGCAATACATACTTTAATAGCTTGTTCATATTCCTTATTAACTTCTAATATCTTTCTATATTCTGAAATTACATCTGAAAGTTGTAAATCAGGTAACTTATCAACTTCTCTGTACAGATAATCTTGATGTTCTGCATCAAATTCTTCATCCCTAATTAATCTATTTAGAGCTTCCCATGCAGCTAAATACTCACCAGTAGCAACAGCATATTGTGAAACATAATTATTTATATCATATTTATGTGGTGTTTCTAAAGGCCACCAAACTTGTTTTATTGATTTAGTACATCCTTGGAGTGCTTGTCTTACTTTGATTGCACCAGCTAATCCACCACTATCATTATCAAAACAAATAACTACATGACGTTGTTTAAAATAATCAACAAAATCACGTTTAAAATTACCAGCCCCACATATCCCTACAGCAAATCCTGGAATACCAATATCTGATAGTAAATGATTTAAAGCAACTGCATCAAATTCACCTTCACATAAATAAATTGTATCATTTTTTCTATGCTCATCTAATAATGCTTCTAGATTAAATATTCCAGTTTCAGCACCATCTACTGATCTTGTTTTATCTCCTAAAGTATAATACCTAATATCAGTTAATCTACCCTTATGCTCCTGAATTGGAAGCCAATAACGATCATTATAATATACGATACCATAATTATAAAAAGCTCGTACTGGAAGATTTCTATGTTCAGCAAGTTTAGTTAACTTATCTAAGCTATCATTTGGTTTTAAAAAACGTTCATACACTAATAAAAGAAAATCAAAATAACTTCCTTTTATTAAGCAACGCTTACAATCAAAGAGTGCGAGCTGTCTCTCTGTATAAAAATGACCTTCTTTACCACAAAAAATACAATCTGCAATTAGCTGTCCATTATTATTGTCTCCAGTATAATTTACACCAAAGTATTCAAAGGTTTTAATTCGTTTTGAGCGGTCCATCGTCATTAATCACTTCTATATCTCTAAATGGTATAATCATATCATAGATTATCGGTTCCCTATTCCCTGGATAATATAAATTATGCTGGCCTACTGCTTTGTATGTATCACCTAACATCTTTACAAAAATTTGTTTTCCTCCTATAAATTTAAAAAGAGTTCCTGGCTCTAAGTTGCAAAACTGGCTAATTTTTCCATATCCGTTTGGAACTTCATCCATTCTTGATAATCTTCCTTATCACCCCAATTATCAAATACAATACTTACATCAACTGGTGTTTCCAAACAATAAGCACCACCATGATCTTCCATAATATTAATAATATCTTTTACTAAATATCTATCAAAAATTGATTCATTAACTTCAATGAGTAATTGGTCATGTACTTGAAGTAATAAATGACAATCTAGGTTGCGTCTCTGGAAGAATGCTGCTAATCTAATCATAGCCCGTTTAATTTGACGCCCAGCAGAGCTTTGTATATCATAACTTGTACCTCTGTAAGAAAATTCTTTTGGAACATATAATCTATCATTATATGCGTTAATAATATAACCATGCTTACTAGCATAACGTTGCAACTCATAACCACGCCGTTTAGCTTCTGGATTTGCCGCATGAAATTCCTCAATTACTATAGAACCTTCTTCCAATGGGATGTTGTATTTTTCATACAACACGTTTGCTCCACCCATATTGATAACTGTGAAATTGGTATTTTTGGCAACTTTTCTTCCTTGATCCTTTGGTTTGGCAGCAAGGAATGGGCAATTCCTTCTAGTGTTATCATGTGGATCGCCGTCTTTAAATCCTTGCAACAAATTGACACAATTAGACCTCGATGCAAAAATTCTTAATTCAAGCTGTTTGTAATCAATATCGAGCCAAATATATCCTTTTCTCGGTTCAAATACGGCTCGTGCATTAGCTAAAACATCCTCTCTTAAATAACCAATGTTTCCATCTGATGTATGTGGATTAGATATATTTTGTAAATTAGGATCAGAACAAGATAAACGAAAAGTTTTAGTTGCCCATTGTTTTATACTAGCATGAATTTCACCATTTTGACAATGAAATTCATAATTTTCATAATAACCACGTAAACTATCATAACCAGAACGACTTAATAATTGAATAATTACTGGATTTGGTAAGTAACGTTTAAGTGTTGGAGCATCCGTAGCTATTTGTTTTGATTTTTCCGTTTTCTCTCTAATTGGAATCCCACAATTTTCAATTAAATATGGACCTAATTTTAATGGCTTATCTAAATCAGTATAGCCATGTCTGGAGAAAATATTTTGTGCTATTTCATCACGTCGTTTACTACAATGAGCAATTCCTTTCTTTATTCTTCCCAGATTAGCCTTCATTCCTCTCCATTCCATATTATATGTAATATGGAGTAATTCCATTTCTTGATCGTAAGTATGTCTTACTCCCAACTCTTTCATTGCATCCACATAAAAATACCATAAAAATAATGTACGCAGACAATCTTTACGACAGTAACGTTCACATAAATCATTGTTTGGATTTAAAGCTTTTAATATCCAATAATTACCTTTATATTCTGTATTTAAACAAAAACCAAGTTGTTTAGCTTTACGATTATACTCTAAAGTTTTCTTATTTAGAATTTGCTCATCTTCATCATCAATATCTACATATTTTTTGGCAAGTGGTTTGAGCTTTACTGTTTCTTCCAATGTATAAACACATCTTGCTGCAATACTTACATCGTGAATTGGCCCTTTTACATCAATACCAATTGATTTATACATGCGAATATCATGTTTTGCATGAAAAAATACCTTGGTAATTTTTGAATTTTCTAAATGTTGTACAAAATGTGTTAAATAAAATGAATCAGGAACTTTTACTTCTCTAGTATGTGGATCAACTGGAAAATCTATATAATCAGTTTCTTGATTTTTATAAGCAAATCCAATTCCAAAAGGCTTATGTCCTCGCCAAATTGATAATCCGGTGCTCTCAGTATCAGTAGCTATCAGCATTAAAATTCTCTTTATTTTTCTCTGACCAATTATAGCTCGATAACTTGTATATTAAATGTAGTTACTTTACCATTTTGAGAGCCAGCAATACTAATTTCGTGTTTATTTGTTTGTAAATAAATTTCACCAGAATTACCATCTTTATTATCTTTAATGCTAATATGTCTTATATTTTTTGCAATCCATTCAATTACACCAGCTTTATCTAGATTTATCATTTAATTTTCTCTTTGGTTTATAAGTGTTTAAAGTAATATTAACTAAAAATTCCATAATAATTTGTTCTGGAATTTTTTCAGTCCACATTAAAAAATCATTCAAATTCCAATCAATTAAAGCCGCTTTATTTTCTCCATATGCAATTCCAACTCTATTATCATCTGACATTACATATGTTTGACCTTCATAATTAAATTCTAAACCAAGTCTTAAACCTCTAAGTATAATTTCAGATGGGTGTTTTTTTATCAACATGAGTTTTCCTATTTATAACATCCGTAACTGTACTTAAAGCTAGTTTTTTACCTTTAGCTATTGTTTCATTTGTATATCCCATTTTATGTAATTGTCTGATTTCCCAAATATCAGTTTTTGACAGATAATGAGTTTGCTTGCATTTTTTCATATACTTCTTTTCTTAAAATCCTAAGCTCACGATCTGTATCAAATCGCATATTTACATAACCTAATTGTGACCAAGCTATTTCATAGGTAATATGAACATCTTTATAATAGAAGTCAAACTTAAAATCTTTTCCAGATACATAAAAAATTCGTTTATGCTCTGTCCAAACCTCTACTTCTAATACTTCTGTATGATAATCACCATGACGACTATCACCATTAATTGTTATTTTTTTTCTACCGATATATTTAATCTCTAAAAATAGATTCTCTGCAAATAAAATTACACTCTGTCCGGGAAGTCTTTTTAAACACAGCATAAAAATAGGAGAGGATTAGCCTATGCCTTATTCAATTTATTCGGCAATCTCCCAGATTTTAAAGACTGGGTAGCACAACAAACTAATCCTCTCCAAATTTCTCCTTTCATTAAGTAACCAGAGCTATATTAGCAATTGGAACAGTATAAATTTTTCCAGCTTGCTTAATCTTTACATAATGTCCGTCTGGAAGAATTGCATGAATTTCACCATTACCCATATCTGCATCCTTAAACTTGAACTTAACATTTTGTCCTACTTCAAGTTTAGGAGAAGAAACTTCTTCTACTACTTCTTCTACTTCTTCAAATGGTGCTTTTTCTTCTTGTTTAATTACACCAGGAACAAAATCAGCTCCACCAGCAATAGGTACTCTAGGTTTTCCTACTTGTAAAATATTAGGAACTGGTACAGTTTGAGGTTGTGTACCATCCTTAAATGTTACAAAACAAGCATTTAACATTGCATTATATATTTGTACTTCACCCAATCTTGTACTTTGATCGGGCAATTTACAAACAACTTCACAACCTTTTAGATAAATCTTTTCATTTTCTTCTGCCATAGCATTGGTTTCAGATTGAGATTGTGATTTAACTTCTGGAGTTTTAGGAACATCAAAAGGAATTCTATCTTTATATAAATCGCTATCTTCTACTTTCTTTAGAAAGCATTTAGCAATTCTAATATTTCTATATTCTTTACCATCCTTTTCTGTAGTTTTAATAGAAGCACGAACTTGACTACCAATAAGTTTAATAAAAATACGCTTTCTAGTATCATCATCTGGTAAAATTTCTTCTACATTTTTTACACCAAGTTGACTTAATGTAATTTGTAAACTAAAATAACCATTTTCATCATGTCTAAATGTTTGGAAAAACTTTCTTCCAACATCATCTTCTCCCAGCATTACCTCCCATGTAAACAAAATTCTGGGATTACCAGCTTGAGAAAGCCCATCATCTACATCTTTTAATTCAAAATTATAAACTCCATCAGGTAAATCCTCAAAATTTTTGCGTTCTTCTTTAAATCTACTATTAGAAGCTAAAAACTTTACACGATCAAATCCCATTTTTAAACCCTATTCTGGAGAAACTGTTGAATGACTTTCTAACCACTTTTGATATTTTTGCCAAGGTGCTCCATTATTATGTGTTTTTAATCTCCTTTCAACTAATCTAGATACTTCTGGTTCCATAGCTTGTAAACGTCTAAATAAATTACGCATGTGTACTGCATTACCACTAAATGATCTACCACCATCCGAAACTCTTAATATTGTAGCATGTTCTCCGCGTTGTACTAATATATGTGCCATCACTAAACTCCCTTTTTAGTAATCTTTGGAATTTCCTTAGTTATATGCGGTTGCGGAACATCTTCACCAGTAATAGCTTTTGTTCTTCTCCCTTCTATTTCCTTAGGAACATGCATATTATAAAATGCTGCAAAGAAGTTATCAAAAGCTTCTTTTGCACTTTCTCCCATATCAATATATTGTAATGGTTTTTTAGTTTCTGGGTGAAGAAAATGATCTGTTATACCATGTCCACATTCTAAATGACTTGTTCCAACAATATAAAGTTCTCTACCGCCAATATCATTACGAAGCATTATCCCAGTAAAGTGTGCTATTCCATTAAATACTTCTGCACATTGTTTACCCAATACTGGGAGAATTACACTTGTATTCTTGTTGTTCAAATCAAGCATTTCCTTGATTTCAACATGAGAATTTGCAATTAAACCAACACCTAATTGCCTTAAATCTCTCCAGAACTCGCTCCATTGTACTCTAATTGGGTTCCAAACATCAATTGGAATTCTATCTGTACTTTTTAATTTAAAAGTATCTTGAGCAACATGCTTAACAAGCATATCATAGAATGCTTGAACACCATCTATACATAATGTTTTGCAATAACCTGGTTTTTGTCTAAGTAAATTAATAGCATTTATTGCATCAAGCCAAACATGAATATCAGTAAATCTACATTTTAAATGTGCTGCATTTCCTGGTTCACCTTCTAAAATATAATGATCCGGCCATTGTGCTGCAAATGCTGTCTTTCCTATTTTCTTAACACCACCAAAATGGTAGATATAGTCTGAAAAGTTTTCTGATGGAGTATTATATGCAGTAGGTAGTGATAATACACTCATATTTTTACGTTATTTGGGTCTTTATGTTCTGTAATTTCCTCTAGCTCAATAATTTTTTGATCTATATATTCCATTTCTTCACTTAGAAATTGTTCTTTTAGTGCTTTACTCACTTTTTTATTTTCCAAAATCTTTCTAATTATTCCTCTACAAGCTAATAAAATCTCAACTGCTAATTCATCGTTCATACTTCTAACTCCTCAAAACAGACTTTTTTCTTTCGTAAACCACCAGTTGAACCACTTGTTAATAAATGAAATAGTTGACAACGTATTCCATACATTTGTAATCCTGCCCTACTTACAAAGCTAGGACAACCAATCGCTTGCCAATATCTTATATCAGCTACAATTAATTTTAACTGTGTATTAATCCAATTGTCAAGTTCTATAGGTTCAATTTTAATTGTAATTCTGGGAAAATAATAGTCTATGTCTTTTAATACCTCAAGCATTATTCTATCAGAAAAATGTTGGGCTGTTTCCCCAGGTTTTGGCTTAACTGCTGGCCTTCTAATTATATTATACACAAAATGATTTGGTACTGCCCCATAATATAGCTTACAAGCATACATGTATAGATTAAATTGTACATCAAAGGCTAATTCAACCTGTATATCTTCTTGGGATATGCGACTTAAACACTTGTGATCGAATAATTTGAATTCATTACCATTTTCTAAGGCAATACCATCAAATTTCCCAGTTAAATAAGTATCTTCAAATGGTACTTTAAATATTTCTTCTGTTTTAATCCAATTTAACTTGAAATCATCTTTAAATCTAAAGAAATAAACCTTGAGAATTGCTCTACCAATCTCATAAACTAATTGATTTTCATAGTTTCTCTCCGAAGTAACATCAGTTCCAAATCTTTTTACTCTGTATTCAAGTAATAATTCTTCAATTCTTTCATCAGTGGGCATTTTCCCTTCTTGATAGATATGTTGTAAAACATAATGTATGTGATTGCCAAAATTAAACCACAAAGGTTCTTCAATTTTAGTCCAACCAATTAAAAATTCCTGTTTACATTGCTCTTTACATATTAAATATTTTTCTATAAATGATTTTGTAAGCCCATCTTTATAAAAGTCCCATAAATAATTCATTTATATATGTGTCCAAATTTTTCTTTTATACGAAATGCCGCGTCAGCGTCAGAAATTCCCGTGCTATATCCTTGATCGAATCCAATCACATAGCTTTCGATCACAGCCATGCCTCGCCATTGCCAAACACCAACGCCGTACCCTATAGACAGGGCAATCACCACCGCCGCAAAAACAAACACGCGATGACGTGACCTCATCAGATAATCCTTTTGGTACATGAGACCAAAATCTTTTTAATTCAAATTTTGATAAGTTATACCAATCCTTTAAGCCACAATCCAAGGTAGACTGCATCGTTAATATGCTCATTTTTATAATCTAAATTAAATTTTTGTTTTAATCTTTCTGTTAATTTTTGTTTATTTAATTGTCCGCGATAATGGTATACCTCTATTTCATGTATTTCATATCCTTCTTTATCTAATATCCAAATCATTGCACCATATACACAAACTAGCTTAAAAAAACTACCTTCTCTAGCTGCTACTAATCCTTTACCTTGTTCTTGAAATGCTGGTTTTTCAATATAAGCATGTTCAAGTTTCATTTTAGCTAATTTGCGTACTTCATTTTCAAATGCTATTAATATTACTTTTGATCTAAATTTCCAATCAGCTTGTTGTGCTGAAATTGCTTTTGTATAAAAGGGTTCTTGGATATGTTTATCAAATAGTGCTATTCCAATATTTATACCTGGATCAATACAAATATTTGGGTACTTAACTTCCATGTTCTTGTCGTTCCTTTACTAAATCAAAAATACGACGTAGAAAGTTATCTTGTCTTTCATATTTACCTTTTAATGCTTCGCTAACATCTTCATCAATTGTTCCTGGTGTAATTAAGTCAATATAAAGAATTGGTGTTTTCTTACGTGGATCAATTACACGATCTTCGCTTTGTTGACGCCACGTTGCACCTAATTCATTAGAATAATAGATTACTGTATCAGATACAGAGAGATTTAAACCAAAAGCAGCCGTCTTTACTTGACAAGCTAACAAACGAATATTTCGTTTATTAAACTCCGACATCAAATGATGCCTTTGATTTACATGTACATCACCATAAATTATTTCTACTTCTGGAATAGCCTGTTTAATAGCCTTTAACTCATCAACATGCTTTGCCCAAATAAGAATTGGTTCTGTATATAAATCATCACCATAGACCAAACTCTTGAGTTCTTTAATCTTATGATAAGATTTAAGAATCTCAATAGAATGCTCTTTTGGTATTGGAAAACCACCAGACAATTGTTGTAACCATTGATAAGCTACAATTGCCCATTCTGTTTGAAATTGTTTATTAAACCAATTAAGCTCAAATTTTTCGTATTGTTCCTTATAATGTGGGTCATCAAATTCACAATATCTTTGTTGATATATTTTAACTGAACCAATACCAACTTGATCTCTTTTAAGTACATAAGCAAACTTTGAAACTTCTCCAGCTAATACTTCTTTAAAATGAGGCATTAACTCATACTTATTTGGGGCCACATTTATAAAAAATCGGTCTTGAAACTGATAATAATTTTCAGCACCAAACAAATTAATACCAAGAAATTTACATTGATCGTAATAATCAAGAAAATTTTCTGGTGCTGGTGTACCAGTTAATATAGTTTTAAAAGGCACTTCTGGAAAAAGATTACATTCTCTCTGTAATGTAATTACTTTCTTTACCCTCCCAGTCTTGGGATCAATTAGTGGCTTACCAGTTTGTTCATCAATTACTGTTTCAGTTTCCTTATATATTTCTCCC